>Ga0114959_10003998_pt1 | contig 11413 bp, 8 predicted proteins | sample C_130625_EF_Meta_FD_87317 | JGI IMG/M metagenome (GOLD analysis project Ga0114959, IMG submission 87317) | Freshwater microbial communities from Lake Croche, Canada to study carbon cycling - C_130625_EF_MetaG | ecosystem: Environmental > Aquatic > Freshwater > Lake | place: Lake Croche, Canada...
CGTTGACCAGGATGTAACCCTGGTCTTCACCGGGCAAGAACGAGGTGGGCAAGCGCAGGTACATCACGCCCACGGCCAAAATGATGGCCAAATAAACCCACAGAGTTCGGCTTGCCCTTTGCAAGATGCGCGCAACCCAGCTCTCATAGCCTTGGGTGGTCCGCGTGAAGCCTCGGTTGAACCAGCCAAAAAAACCTGTTTTGGCAAGGTGATGACCGGCCTCCACCGGTTTGAGCAAAGTGGCGCACAAGGCGGGCGTGAGCGACAAGGCCATGAAGGCTGAAAATGCGATTGAGCTGACCATCACTGCTGAGAACTGGCGGTAAATATTGCCGACCGAGCCTTTGAAAAAAGCCAAAGGCACAAACACCGCAATCAAGACCACCGTCACGCCAATGATGGCACCTGAGATTTGCCCCATGGCTTTGCGGGTGGCCAGCAAGGGGGATAGCCCCTCCTCGCTCATGATGCGTTCGACGTTTTCCACCACCACGATGGCGTCATCCACCACGATGCCGATGACGAGCACCATGCCAAACATTGTCAACACATTGATTGAAAAACCCAAGGCCAGCAAGGTGGCAAAACTGCCCATCAAGGCCACAGGCACCACGATGGTGGGAATGATGGTGTAGCGGAAGTTTTGCAAGAACAGGTACATCACCAAGAACACCAATACGATGGCTTCGACCAGCGTTTCAGCCACTTGTGCGATCGAGATTTTCACAAAACGAGAGCTGTCGTAGGGAATGGCCCAGTGAACGCCTTTGGGGAAATAAGCTTCAAGCTCTGCCATGCGCTCGCGCACGGCCTTCGCTGTGGCCAGGGCATTGCCGCTGGGTGAGAGCTGAACGCCAATACCTGCTGCGGGTTTGCCATTCAAGCGAGCCGAGGTCGCGTAGGTTTGAGCGCCAAGCTCAATGCGTGCCACGTCTTTCAAACGAACGGCCGAGCCATCGGAGTTGGCGCGCAAGATGATGTTGGCGAATTGCTCGACGCTGCTGAGTTGACCATCTACCACCACGGTGGCTGACATGGATTGGGTGTTGAGGTTGGGCAAGTCACCCATCGTGCCCGATGACACCTGGGCGTTTTGAGCCCGAATGGCATTGTTCACATCCGCGGCAGACAAGTTAAAGCCGGTCAGCTTGGCTGGGTCAATCCAGACGCGCATGGCCCGTTCAGTTCCAAACAACTGCGCTTGTCCCACACCTGGCAGTCGTTGGATTTCTGGCAAAACATTGCGCGAGCCAAAGTCGCCCAAGGCGACGATGTCGAAGTCGGGTGAGTCTGACGACAGCATGATGAACACCAAAAAGTTGGTGCGTGTTTTTTCAACCCGAACCCCTTGCTGTGTGACCGCTGCCGGCAGACGCGGTGCAGCACGCGAGAGGCGGTTTTGCACATCGACTTGGGCCAAGTCAGGGTTGGTGCCCGGCTCAAAGCTGATGGTGATGGTGCCGGTGCCGTTGGCTTGGGCGACTGACTCCATGTAGATCAAGCCGGGGGAACCGTTCATCTCGCGCTCGATCACGCTGAACACGCTGTCCTCCAGTGTTTGCGCTGATGCGCCTGGGTAGCCTGCCGTGATCAGGATCGATGGGGGCGCCACCGGCGGGTACTGAGAGATCGGTAACTGTGTGATCGCCAAGCCACCAAGACCCAAAATGAAAAGCGAAATCACCCATGCAAAGATGGGACGGTTGATGAAGAAATAGGCCATGGCTGCGGGTTCTTATTGACTGGCACCCCAGGGCACGGGATTAACCGGGGCGCCTGGCACCATCATTTTCTGAAAACCATCGACGATGACTTTCTCGCCAACGTTCAGGCCCTCCAAGATCAACCATTGGTTGTCTTGAGCGGGTCCCACTTTGACGGGGCGAACTGAGGGTTTGTTGTCTGCTCCCACCACCAAGACGGTGTCTCCTTGTGCGGTGCGAGTCACGGCTTGCTGCGGCAACACCACGCCCTTGGGCAGTTCAGCTTGCGACAAACGCACACGCACAAATTGACCCGGTAAGAGCAAGCCATCTGGGTTGGGCATTTCAGCCCTCAGCGTCACTTCGCCTGAGCTAGGGTCAACCGTCAAGTCGGTGAACAACAACTTGCCTCTGCGAGGTAACTCGCTGCCATCTTCAAGCACCACACGCACAGGCACCGAGCCATCTGTGGCACTGCGCACTTGTTTGCTGGCAATCGCTTTGCGCAGGTTCAACACATCGGTGGTCGACTGTGTGAAGTTCACATACACCGTGTCGGTTTGTTGAATCAGTGCAAGTTGCGTGGCCTCGGTTTGACTCACCAAAGCACCTTCAGTCACCAAAGCTTGGCCGATGCGACCAGAGATGGGGGCCGTGACGCTCGCATAGTCTAGGTTGATGCGTGCGCTTTGAAGCGCAGCAGCGGTTGCTGCCACATCGGCCTCGGCCTGTTTTTGTGCTGTCACCACGGTTGTGAACTCTTGTTGACTCACGGCATTGGCGTCGGCCAGGGGTTTGTAGCGCACAACTTGGGCATTCGCTTGCAATAAATTAGCCTGTGCTTTGGCTAAATTGGCTTGAGCACTGTCGAAGGCCGCACGATAAGGCGCCGCATCAATTTGAAATAGCAGCTGTCCCGCATGGACGTGGGTGCCTTCTTTGAACAAGCGCTGTAACACCACGCCATTGACCCGTGCGCGAACCTGCGCCACGCGGATCGGACTGACACGTCCAGGCAACTCTGTTTGCAAGGCAACGGATTGTTGGGCAATGGTGATCACACCCACGCTGGGCGGTGGCGGGCCCCCATTGTTGCCAGGCATTGGAGTACCGTCTTTGGCACCGCATGCCAGCAAAGCTGCCACACTGCAAATGCTGCAAACCATGAGAAAACCGCGTGAGAAACGGCTCGATGTGTGAATGACGTAATTTGTCTTGTGCATGACGAACCTTTGGTGTTGCCTAGCTTGCAGTTCACAATCAGAAAAGCCACTTTGTACGCTAATACAAAGTGGCTTAAATTTTGGTGGGACCAGCGGGGGTCGAACCCACGACAAACGGATTAAAAGTCCGCTGCTCTACCAACTGAGCTATGGTCCCGTTTCGTGATGTGTCTCAGTGTTTCACATGCATCGCGAAGCCTCAAATTATAGCGCTTTTTTCAAACTTTTGCGAGTGCGCTCAAAGAAAGTTGATCAAGCACCCAGCCTGCTGCACATTGTCCGAATGTGGCGGTCACACTCACAACAGAACCATAACCATGGCAATTCAAGCTGCCGTCACCTTCCATCGAACAACTGGCATCAGGAGGTGCCACAGACTCTCGGCTGAACACACAGGGCACCCCTATTTTTTTAGCGTCTCGCGCTGCACCGAACTCACGACGCAATCGGTAACGCAACTGTGCCAACAAGGGGTCGTGGGTGGTGAAGGCAAGATCGTCAATATCCACCTTGTGTGCCAAGCGCTTACCCCCCGCAGCGCCCACACTGATGAACAGGGATGTGTGCTGCAAGGCCCAAGCCGACATGACGGTTTTCGCGATCACTTGGTCGCAAGCATCAATGACTGCATCAACGGGACCGTTCAGAATGCTGGGCCAATTTTTCGAGTCGACAAACTCCTCAACGCATGTGACTTGACAGTAAGGGTTGATGTGAGCGATCCGTTCTTTCATGGCCAGCACTTTGGACTGCCCCAATGTGGTGTCTAAGGCATGAATTTGTCGATTGATGTTGGACTCAGACACATGATCTAAGTCGATCAAAGTCAAACGGGAGATACCGCTTCGGGCCAAGGCCTCCACCGTCCAGGAACCCACTCCACCGATGCCCACCACTGCTACGTGTGCTTGGCGAATTTGGCGAGCACCCATCACGCCATACAGACGTTCGAGTCCGCCAAAGCGGCGAGCCAAATCTGGGTCTTCCATCAAGCGAGGCTGCGCTCCAAGCGAGCAACTTGGTGATGAACGGACAAGACAGCCCCCACCACAATGGCCGCCACGGCCACACAGGAATTCAAGCTCAAGGTGGAAATCCCGCTCAAGCCTTGACCAAAGGTACACCCCATGCCGGTGACGCCACCTACTCCCATCAGCACAGCACCAACCAAGTGCTGGGACAAATCATCAACGCTGGCAAAACCTTCCCAACGGAATGTCTTTTGTTGCCATGAGGACATGGCAGAGCCCACGATGACACCCGTGACAGACATGACACCGACGGTCAAAAATTTAGACTTGTCGCTGAAGAACAACAACCAGTCGAGGGTTTGGGCGACAGGCGCCACAAAACTCATGGCTTCTATTCGACCCGAGCTGGTGCCCAAATAAACGGGCTCAAGCGTTTCTGGATGCTCAAGCAAAAAACCAAAATGACCACTGACCCACCACATGAGCACAATCAAACCGCCAATGCCTAAGCTGGCAATTAAATTTTCAGAGGTCCAAAATTCAGCATGTCGCAGAACCCACAGGACCAACAAAGTTCCCAATGAATAGCCGGACCACATGTTGAGGGATTCGGCTGAAAAGCCGCATAGAGCGGCAATCCAAGCGCCTATGTCCGCACTGCCTGACATACCCCATGACACGGTGTCGACCGTGTTGACGCGCAGTACGGCGGTGATGCCTTTGAGTGTCGCAAAAGCACTCAAGCCTAAGACCAGGAATACCACCAGCGATTTGAGATTGCCCGCACCAATTCGCACCAAGGTTTTGTTGCCGCAACCCGACGCCATGACCATGCCATAACCAAACATCAAACCGCCAACCGCAGAGGACACCCACATGAAGCGGTTGCTGGCATAGAGTGTTTTCGATGGGTCTATCAGGGCGAGGTGAGACAAAGCAGCGAAGCCGATCATGGCAACGCCGGCTGCCAATATCCATTGACGCGCGCGGGTCCAGTCCCCCATGTTGAGCACATCAGCAATTGCACCCATGGTGCAAAAGTGGGTACGTTGGCTGATAAAGCCAACGATCACCGCGATGAAAAAAGAAGCACCCAAAACTTCTTGGGTGAGCACAAATACTTCGTTCATTTGAGTCTAGCCAGGCGTTCGCGTGCAGCGCTGGCAGCCTCAGATTGAGGGTATGTTTTCATGACTTCATCCAGCGTTTTGCGGGCAGACTTGAGGTCTTTCAACTCAAGTTGACAGTTGGCGATTGACAGCATGGTTTCAGGGGCGCGCGGGTGTTCGGGAGACTTGCTCAAGAGCATGTTGAAATTTCGGATTGCTTCCTTGTAGTCGCGGTTGGCGTACTGGGCATTGCCTAGCCAAAACAAGGCTGTTGGTCCATATCCACTGGAGGGGTGGCGTCTGATGAAGTCGCCAAAAGATGCGCTGGCAGCCACAAACTCACCCTTTCGAAAAAATGCCAATGAATCTTCAAAAAACCTGATTTCAGAGGGCTCTGCAAAAAACTCTGAGCCATCAACCACCACTTTGGTCGGCTCGAACTTACGCAATCGTTCTTCAATGGATTGAGATGAAGTTTTTGCAGCATCTTGTTGTTGTCGCAATTCTTGAGACAGTTGCTCTTTTTCGCCACGCAAACGCGCAATCTCGGCGCTGAGTTTTTCAAACTGATTTTGTTGGTCGAGAAGACTGCGTTGAATTTGTTGGATCTCTCCACCGACTTGTTGGATTTCGCCACGTTGGCGCTCAACCTTTTGTCGCAAATCCAAAATCGCACGACGGGCTTCGTCGTCTTCAAACAATGCAGCGTGTGCAGCTGGCATTGCCAAGCCAGCGAGGACCCAGGCTAAGGCCCGGAGTTTGAAGCTTGGGTGCGGTTTCATCGGTAAGTGATCTCTGCGCGACGATTTTTAGCAAACGAGGACTCATCCATGCCGGCTGAAGCAGGTTTTTCTTTGCCGTAGCTCACAGCTTCAATTTGGTTGTCAGAGACACCCAGCACCGAAAGCGCTCGTCTGACTGCTTCGGCACGTTTTTGACCCAAAGCCAAGTTGTACTCACGTCCACCCCGGTCATCGGTATGTCCTTCGATTGCAGCTTTGCGGTTTTTATCCGCACGGAGAAAGCGAGCATGCGCATCGAGCATGGCTTGGAATTCAGGCTTAACGCTGTAGCTGTCGTAATCAAAATACACAACGGTTTGTATGCCTACAGGACCCGCTTTGATGCCGCCGTCCGCACCTGATAAGCCCCGCGCATCGAGTCCGGCCACGGCAGCTCCGCCTGGTGTTGTCGCCGTGCCTGAGCGTTCATCGACAGGGACATCGTCCAGCTTGACGCCAGAAGCGCAGCCAGACAAGAAGGCACAGAGGGAAATCAGCAAAAGAAATTTATTCATGATGTGTACTTGAAGTGATGAAAAGATCAGGGTTGAGTTTTTGTGTAAGGGCCCCAGTGCGGTTCGCGCAAATCTCCGCCCTGCCCCGATAAGCGCGCTTTGATTCGGCCATCCAGGGTGGTCGTCATCAATGCTTCGCGTCCGTTTTGCTGCGTTGCATAAACCAACAAGCGGCTGTTGGGTGCAAAGCTGGGTCGTTCATCGGCGCTTGTGTCGGTGATGGCGGAGGCCGTGCCACTGTTGAGGTCCATCACATGCAATTTGAAAGCGCCGCCAATGCGCGACACATACGCCAACCAGCGGCCATCGGCGCTGAGGGAGGGGGAAATGTTGTAGCTGCCATTGAATGTCACACGGTTGGCTGGGCCTCCCATGGCGGGCATGCGGTAGATCTGAGGTGACCCCCCGCGGTCACTGACAAAATAAACGGCACTGCCATCGGGGGAAAACACTGGCTCGGTATCAATGCCAGCAGACTGCGTGAGCCGACGTGGCTCGCCGCCTTGGCTGTCAATTAGAAACAACTGCGAACCACCATCACGGCTGAGCGTGACAGCCATCGTGCGACCATCTGGCGACCACGTCGGCGCACTGTTGGAGCCACGAAAGTTGGCCACCACGCGACGTTTGCCTGACGCCACATCGTGGACATAGATCACGGGTTTACGCGACTCGAATGACACATATGCAAGTTGGGTTCCGGTGGGCGACCAGCTGGGTGAGATGATCGGTTCTGGGCTGGCCAAAGCAGATTGGGCGTTCTCGCCATCCGAGTCAGCAACCCACAGGTTGTAGCGAGAGCCGGCTTTGGTGACATAGGTGATGCGGGTGGAAAATACACCGCGCTCGCCGGTGAGTTTTTCGTAGACAAAATCAGAGATTCGGTGTGAGGCCAATCGAAGATCGCCGGCCACAACCACATAGCTCATAGCCCCCAAATCTTGCCCACGGACCACATCCCATAAACGCAAACGAACATCGAAGCGACCATCGGCCATCTTGCCGATGCTGCCTGTTAGCAGAGCATCTGCGCCCAATTGGCGCATGGCACTTAGATCAGGTCGCTCGGTCTCATCGGATGTCTTCCCTGATGGCAGCCCGCGAAACTGACCGCTTCGCTCCAAATCAGCTTGCACGATGTTGGAAATTTTTTGGGGCGAAACCTCTTCCCCTCTGAAAGGGCCAAAGGCGATTGGCACTTGCGTCAAGCCAACGCCAGATACCTCAACGCGAAATTGCCCATGAGCAGAAAAACTCAACATGGCCATCAAAAGCCATGCGGTCAACAGTGAGCAAACTTTACAGCGTGAAAAAATCATGGTGCTTTGTGGGCGCTCTTTGGAGACGCAAGATAAGGACAGATTGCGATTTTAATGTCTACACGTGTGACGATAATGGCGTTATCAACCACCCATTTTTACACTGCCCATGAGCCTAGATTTAACGCCCCATGAGTCGACCTCTTTATGGCAGAGGCTGCGGCGCGTTGCCCCTTGGTTTTCTGGTCATCCGGGTACCTTGGTGCTTGGAGTTCTTGGTATTTTTGTTGGCTCAGCGACAGAGCCAGCAATTCCTGCTTTGATGAAGCCTTTGCTCGACAAAGGGTTTCAAGAGGGCAGCTTTGCCCTGTGGCAAATACCGGTGGTCTTGTTGCTGCTATTTGCTGTTCGTGGAGCCGCTGGATTTGTTGCTGCTTATTGCTTGGCGCGGGTGACGAATGCATCCATGGAGCGAATTCGACAGCGTTTGTTTGAAAAACTACTGCATGCCGATCCGCTGTTGTTTCAATCACAGCACACCAGTGGGTTAACCAACACCATGGTCTATGAAGTCAACAACGGAGCGTCTTTATTGGTTTCTACCTTGCTCTCATTTGCCAAAGATTTAGTGACTTTGGTCGCATTGATGACTTATTTATTTTTCTTGAACTGGAAGCTCACGCTGATTGTCTTTGCCATCGTGCCCCCCGTGGCGTGGATCGTCAAACATCTGTCTCATCGCTTGGACCGCGTGACCCGCGCAGGACAAGATGCCACCGAAGAGTTGGCCTATGTGGTGGAAGAAAACGTCTTGGCCTATCGAATGGTTCGTTTGCACAATGCGCAAATTGCTCAAGCGCAGAAATTCTCCAATTTCAACCACAAACTCCGGCAACTGGCCATCAAAGGGGTGGTCGCCAACTCGGTCATGACACCGCTGATTCAAATGCTGGCAGCTTTGGCTTTGTCTGCAGTGATCAGCGTGGCGTTGTGGCAAAGCGCGGGGCAAAGCGCCGACCATGCGGTAACGGTTGGCAGTTTTGCTGCTTTCATCACCGGCATGCTGATGCTGATTTCGCCGATCAAACACTTGTCAGAAGTGACCGGTACGCTCACGCGTGGAGTGACCTCTCTGGAGCGTGGATTAGAGCTTCTTGACAAGACGCCTGATGAGACAGAGGGCAATTACAGCAGCACAAAAGTTCGAGGCGAAATCCTTTTTAACAATGTGTGCTTGCAATACCCCAACGCGACTCATCCTTCGCTTGACGGAGTTAGTCTGACCATTCAGCCCGGCCAAACCGTGGCCTTGGTGGGGACCTCTGGTTCGGGAAAAACCACCTTGGCCAATTTACTACCAAGGTTTTTGGAGCCCACTTCCGGGCAAATTTGTTTGGATGGGGTGTCCTTGCCTGATTGGTCCTTGGAGAGCTTGCGCTCTCACATGGCTTATGTCAGCCAAGATGTTGTGATGTTCAATGACACAGTCGCCAACAACATCGCACTGGGTTCTGACGTGCACTCCGATCGAATCTGGCAAGCTTTAGAAGCATCAGATCTAGATTCATTCGTGCGTGGTCTACCGCAACAAGAAAACACCTGGGTCGGACACAATGCCACCCAATTTTCTGGGGGGCAGCGTCAACGCTTGGCGATTGCGCGTGCCATTTACAAGAATGCGCCGATCTTGATACTGGACGAGGCCACATCGGCCCTGGATACGGCATCCGAACAGTCGGTGAAGAATGCGCTCAAAGTGTTGATGCAGGGACGCACATCTTTGGTGATCGCACACCGACTCTCGACCATTGAGCATGCGGATGTCATTGTGGTCTTGCAGCGAGGTCGAATTGTGGAAATGGGGTCACATCAAGACTTGCTCGCTTTGAATGGTTCGTACACGGCGCTCTACCAAACGTCTAATCATTCTGCTGCATCCTTATTTCTTGAAAGTACCAACCCATGAGTCATGTTTCGATCAGCGGGTTCACCTTTATTCGCAACGGCGTTGAACTAGGCTTTCCTTTTGAAGAATCGATTCGGTCTCTGCTCCCGCTGGTCGACGAATTTGTGATCGCCGTGGGTCAAAGTACCGATGACACATTGGCGCGCGTTAAGGCCATCAAGGACCCAAAGATACGAGTGATTGAAACCATCTGGAATGAGCGAATGGCAGACCGTGGTTTTGTGTATGCGCAGCAGAAGATGATTGCTCAATTCGCTTGCACCGGCGATTGGGCATTTTATTTAGAAGGTGATGAGATCGTTCATGAAGAAGATCTAAGCAAAATCAGAGACAGTGTTGAAAAGCATCACGGTAACCCTGAAGTCGAGGCGCTGGCATTTGATTACTTCCATTTTTATGGAACCCCACAATGGCTAGCAAACAGCCCAGCTTGGTATAGGCGAGAGTGTCGATTGATACGCAACACCATCAGAAGTTATGCGCCTGATGGCCAATATTGGTTGGTGACCAAGGAGCACAAAAAAGGTCGTAACCCACAAGCTGCGCTAGCCAATGCGCATATTTATCATTACGGGTGGGTTCGTAGCAATGAGTTGATGCAAAAAAAACTGGATCAGGTCAGTAAGTTTTGGTCAAAAACGTCATCGGCTGTGAAATACAGCAACTTCGATGTGCAGGTACTCCAGCCATTCAACGGAGTGCACCCCAAGGTTGTTCAAAATTGGCTGATAAATTGCGCGGAAAAAGATTTGTATATTGCACCCAATTACCAATTGACCTCGCGTGAAAAACGACATCGATGGCTCATGAAGCTTGAGAAACTCTTCGGATGGGATTTCAGTCGCAAACACTACAAATTAGTTGCCTGACGATCCAGTTCATAACAAGACGATATCGTATTGCTCTTGGGCCATTGTCATTTCACTTCGCAGTGAAATAGGCTTTCCAATGAAATCGCTCAATCCTGCTAAGTGCTGGCTCTCTTCGTCTAGCAGCTCGTCAATCACACAAGGCGCTGCGATGATGCGAAATTCTCTGGGGTTAAATTGACGGGCCTCTCTCAAAATTTCACGCATGATGTCGTACGTCACTGTTCTTGCGGTTTTGACACTGCCTTTGCCTTCGCAGACAGGACAGGGTTCGCACAGCATATGGGCTAATGATTCGCGTGTGCGTTTGCGTGTCATCTCTACCAAGCCCAACGCTGAGTAGCCACTGACCATGGTTTTGACGCGATCACGGGCGAGTTGTTTGCGAAACTCCATCAAAACAGCATCACGGTGATCTTCCCGCAACATATCAATGAAGTCAGCCACGATGATCCCACCCAAGTTGCGCAATCGCAGTTGCCGAGCAATGGCGCCCGCAGCTTCCAAATTGGTTTTGAAAATGGTTTCATCAAAGTTACGCGCACCGACGAACCCACCTGTGTTGACATCGACCGTGGTCAGTGCTTCGGTTTGATCGATGATGAGGTAACCGCCTGACTTCAAGTCCACACGACGACCTAGTGCGCGCGCCACTTCTTCATCAATGCTGTAGAGGTCAAAGATCGGTCGTTCACCTTTGTACAAGATCAGTTTTTGAGCTGCGGCAGGCATGAACTCTGCGCCGAAAGCATTCAACGAGGTGAATTGCTCGTTGGAGTCGATCCGAATGGTTTGTGTGGCGTCGCTGACCAGGTCTCTTAAAACGCGTTGCAGCAAGTTCAAATCTTGATGCAACAAGGACATGGGCGGCAGAAGCAAGGAAGCCTCTTTGATTCGGCTCCAAGTTTTGCGAAGGTAGGCCATGTCTTCACTTAACTCGACATCGGTGGCGTCCTCACCGTTGGTGCGCAAGATATAGCCGCCAGTTTGGGCATTCGGTGATGCCTCATCCGCCA
>Ga0114959_10003999_pt1 | contig 11412 bp, 11 predicted proteins | sample C_130625_EF_Meta_FD_87317 | JGI IMG/M metagenome (GOLD analysis project Ga0114959, IMG submission 87317) | Freshwater microbial communities from Lake Croche, Canada to study carbon cycling - C_130625_EF_MetaG | ecosystem: Environmental > Aquatic > Freshwater > Lake | place: Lake Croche, Canada...
TGTAATCGTATGTTCTTTATCACCCGGATTAATTCTTTCAGGTGAATATCCAACTTTAAAGTCAGTTAAGAATTTCAATCCTGATTCACGCTCCAAAACTGGAATGCAGTCTTCCTCGGTACAACCCGGATAAACTGTTGATTCAAAAACAACATAGTCGCCTTTTTTCAATGCTTTGCCTACTGTTGATGATGCTCCTAACAAAGGTTTTAAATCGGGTAAATTATGTTCATCAATTGGTGTTGGAACAGCAACAATAAAAAAGTTAGCTTGTTTTAAAACATCAATGCTTGCAGTAAACTCAATATCACAACCATCAAATTCTGACGACTCTAGCTCTTCACTTGGGTCGATTTTGTTACGCATCATTTCAACGCGCGCTTGGTTTATGTCGAAACCTATTACTTTTATTTTTCTAGCAAAAGCTAAAGCAATGGGTAATCCTACATAACCTAATCCAATTACAGCAAGTTTGGCGTCTTTATTCAGTAGTTGTTGAATCATAATCTTAATGAAAAATTAATTTAAGCGGGCAAAAATATAATTTTTTTCAAAGAAAGTAGTTTGTTTTTCAAAAAAGTGACATTATGGTAACATTAGCAATTTCAAGTATTTTAAAAAGTTCAATAAACTATTTTATTATCCATTCATATAGTTTAAAAATAAAAATAAATACACCCAAAGCACACCTAAAAAATGCCAGAATACTGCAGTTAGTTTTAAGCCTAAATAGTTTTGTGCTGAGTATTTATTTTTTGATGAATTATATGCGGAAACTAACAAACTGATTAAGCCGCCAACCATGTGCATAAGGTGTAACCAAGTAAGCATGAAAAAGAATGAACCAGCAGCATTTGCTGTACGACCTGTAAAATAAATATTTTGTGAGTTTAAATTGGACCATCCGCTTATTTGCCAACAAGCAAAAGAAATTCCGAATACAAAAGTAGCTATTATGAATACGGTAGCTTTTTTAGTATTTCCCTTTTTTGTAAAGGAAACAGCATTGTTCATTGTTAAACTGCTTAATAATATTACTGCGGTACTAATGTAAAATGATATTGGCATGTCAAATTTTAACCAATTACCTTCGGCATGACGGACAACTATTGCAGAGGTAAGGCCGGCAAAAAGCATTACCATGCTACCAATACCTAGCACTAACATTGGCATTGCTGTTTTTTTACGAATACTTTCTTTTTCGTTAATTATGGGAGTTGACATGGTTAAATTTTATCTAAAACGAATATTATTTGAACTAATGGTAAATATAAAAATGAACCAAACATAAGGCTGCGTGCAGCTTTCATGTCGCAGGTTTTGAACAATACAAATGATTGATATGCAAAAGCAATGCTAATAATAACACAAATTATTGCACTTGTTGCACCCGTAATGTGAAAAAAATAAGGAACCAAACAAATTGGAATTAAACTGCTGGCATACACAAATGCTTGAAATGCACTCGATTTATCGCGGTTACCAGAGGGTAACATTTTAAAACCTGCTTTTTTATAATCATCATCTAACACCCAAGCTATTGCCCAAAAGTGAGGGAACTGCCAAATAAATTGAATCCCAAAACATATCAAAGCACCAGCATCAATTTTGCCAGTGGCCGCAACCCAACCAAGCATAGAAGGCACAGCACCGGGAAAAGCTCCAATAAAAACCGCAAATGGAGATTTTTGCTTAAGAGGTGTGTACATCCATACATAACTAAGCAATGCAAAAAAGCCAAGAATAACGCAAGGCAAGTTTATAAAAGCTAAAAGTATTAAACCAAAAATACCAGTTGCAAAAGATATTATATAAGCGCTATCCAATTTCATTCTACCTGATGGTAAAGGACGATTCTTTGTCCTATTCATAAGCTTGTCAGTTTCGCGTTCCAATATTTGATTAAAACCATTTGAGGATGCTGTAACCAAAAAACCACCAATGGCCAACAAAAGAATTACGTAATTATCAGGATTGCTTGTAGCAAGCAAATAGCAAAATATGGCAGAAAGAACTACTAAAAATGATAATCTAAACTTTGTAAACTTAACAAAGTCATCAAAAGCGCTTATGGGTTTGTCTAGTTGTATATCTGAATTCTGATTGCTCAAAGTGATGAGGAGTTCTAAATTTTTAGCGCGCAAACGTACACGATATTTTTGTATGAAACATAGTAATTTTAAAAAAATCTAAACTATAATTTTATGAATTTCCAAAGCTTAGTTTTAAACGTTTAGAAGTAAGACTTCATTTGTGTTTGTTTTTCTTAATTGAAATTGATGAAAATAAATTCTATTAAAGTAGGATTTATAATTAAATCAATTTTTAATATTTTGTGATTTATTCAATGGTTGCGCTTAATCCACGGTTGGTAAGTTCATTTCTTATGGGACGCAAGTCAGCAAAACTTCCACGTTTTACATCGCACTTGCCTTTATAATGAACAAGTATGGTGCATTGTTCAGCCTGTAAAGGCTCGTGATCACATACTTCAATTAATGAATTAATAACAAAGTCAAATGAGTTAATGTCATCGTTGTATAAAACAACATTCAACTCTTTTTGCGTTTTTTCTTTCAGTTCTACTTCTTCTAAAACTTGCGTATCAGTATTAAATATCATATCGAAAAATTTATTTAACTAACAGAATTAAATTCATTTTGTTTAGTGCCCAACACCGGATTCGAACCGGTACAGTTTCCCGCCACCCCCTCAAGATGGTGCGTCTACCAATTTCGCCAGCTGGGCATTTTAGCATGAGTGCAAATGTAAAAAAATAATTGTTTTAGATTCATTATTATTATTCAAAATTAATGGCAAAAATCAATGACAATTAAATTATTTCATAGTTAATGCTTTGGCTTAACTGCCATTTCCACATTGCTCTTAATGGTTGAATTTGTTGTGCTTTTAAATTGGTTGTATCCATCAATTAATGAATTATATAACATCCTTGATACTTTATTGGCTCCTCTAAAGTTAAGGTGTGTATAATCCTTGTTCGCCAAAGCGGTATCAGCTTCAACCCAACCAACCATAGAGTTATAACCTCCCATATTTCCATACAAATTCCAAAATGCAATGTTGTTTTCCTGAGCCATTTGCTTTTGGTTGTCAACTAAAATTGGAATGCCAGGTATTGTTTCAAACAACCCATCAACCTTATAACTTTTGTCGCTTACACTAATCAATAAAAAAGCCGCATTAGGGAAACACTTTTTTAGCTTTGCAATGGTCTTGGTCATACTTCTTTGATACCAACTGTAATCGTTACTTTTTTCGCTAGCCACATTTAATCCGTAATGCAAAATAATTAAGTCGTAATTCAGTAATTTGTCGAATCCTTCATAAATGTTGTTGGGTACCTTTCCTAATGCTATGCCGGAATTTCCACGAAATGCGTAATTGTCAACGATTACACCACTATCACTTTCAATGCTTACTCCATAAATAGTTTGGGCACTTTTGCAGTTAAAGTTCAATTTAAATCTCTGGCTATTTTGATGATTCAAAATAGTATCAACATTTACGATTTCAGTACCATTCAACTTTAGATTTTTGTCCTTTGTAAAAGCATAATTATTGCCGGTACTTTTGCCATAAAATAAATACGAATTCTCAAAATTGTTGAGATGTTTATTATGAGTGGCAGTAAACTCTGCCCAATCCGATTTGTTAAGTGCTGTAGAATCTGCATTGCTAGATGGTACAAAACTATAACCCATAACCCCTAATGATATTTTTTTATTGTGTGTATCTACAAATGAAAAAGTTTCCCATCTTTCTGAGAACTTATGAATTACTGTTTGTCTAAAACCAGCAGTGATACTTGTTAGTGGCAACATGCCAACTCCATTGCCTCCAAACTTATTTTGGAAGTAAGTCCTTAAATCTTGTGTAACCAAATCACCTTCAATCATACTATCTCCAAAGTAGGCAATGCGTACTTTCTTTTTAGTTTTCTTTAATTGAGTAAGTGCGTTATAAAATTTACTCATGTTGTTGATGGAATCATGCACAAAATCAATAATTGCAAGGCTATCGGGGTTTTGAACTAAAACACTCACCTTATCGGCAATGGATTCTGATGTTACTCTTTTAGTATTATGAGCAATTATTTTCTGCTTAACTTTTGATAACAGGTCGGAAAATAAATTAGGTTTCTTGAGTTGTAAATTGCCAATAAAGATATTTTGTGTAATTGCCGAGATGCCTAATAATATTAGGATGCACAACATGATAAGTAAAAATGGTTTTAGACGAGTATAAATGCTTTGCACCTGAATTGACTGCGGTAAAAGTAAATTTCTTTTTCAACATAAAAACAATATTTTTGGAGAAATAATTATCTTCAAAATGTCAAGACTAGAAGTATTGAAAACATACAAAATATATATAGGAGGTAATTTCCCTCGCACAGAAAGCGGAAGGTTTTATCCGTTGAAAAACAAAGCCAACAAAATAATTGCTAACATGTGTTTGTCATCGCGCAAGGACTTTAGAAATGCCGTAGTTGCTGCACGCGGAGCTTTTGGTGGTTGGAGCGGAAGAGCTGCTTTTAATCGCTCACAAATTCTTTACCGAATTGCTGAAATGCTCGAAGCACGCAGGGGGCAATTTATAGAGGAGTTACAATTGCAAGGTAGCACTGCAAAATCTGCAACTACTGAAGTAGATTTAAGTATTGACCGCTTGGTTTATTATGCAGGTTGGGCTGATAAATATCAGGCATTGTTCGGTACTATTAATCCAGTTGCCTCATCACACTTTAACTTTTCGGTGCCCGAGCCTACAGGTGTTGTAGCTATTGTAGCACCAGAAGAAAATTCTTTAATAGGATTAATTTCTGCAATTGCCCCTGTTATTGTTGGAGGTAATACTTGTATAGTTTTGGCATCTGAAACTAGGCCTTTGTGCTCGGTTACTTTTGCCGAAGTTCTTGCTACAAGTGACTTGCCAGGTGGTGTTGTAAATATACTAACTGGAAAAAGAAGTGAACTATTATTACACATGAGTAGCCACATGGATGTAAATGCCATTACTTATTATGGTAATGAACCCGCCGATATTAAATTAATAAATGAACAAGCAGCGGTAAACATTAAGCGTGTATTTGTTCATAGCAAAGGCAACACAACTGATGAAAAAGCACAAGGTCCTTACCACATTTTAGATTTGCAAGAAATTAAAACCACATGGCACCCAATTGAAAACATTGGGGTGGGAGGTGCTAAGTATTAATAATTTAATGTCTGATAATTAATAAAATGTAAAAATTAGTTTTGAAAATAGCAGCTTCCAAGGCTGCTATTTTTATACTGATATTAGCTTAATTCAAAAAAATAATCTCAAATGCAAAAATCAATTTCTATTAAAATATCTCTACTGATATTAGTAGCCATTCAGTTTAATTCTAGTGCGCAAAGTAAATGGCTAAGCATGGATGACGCTATACTAAAAGTAAAAACTACGCTAGCACCTCAAAATTTAAAGCAGCTCAATTGGATGCCAAATTCTTCACAATATTATTTTGTAACGGATAATAACAAGTTGTCTATTAATGATGCTAAATCAAGTATTGCTAAAGAAATTGATTTGTTGAAAAAGATTAATTCTCAGCTTAAAAAGCAAAACATAGATACTTTAAAAAATTTACCAGTTCTGGAATTTGTGAACAATAATATTGTGCATTTCGAAACTAAATTCAAGCAAATTGCATTTTATTATTTGGCCGAAGATAAAATTGAGTTGCGAAATGCCGAAAACAATGAATTATCGAACATAGATTTTGCAACTGATGCAGAGTATATTGCCTACACTCAAAAAAACAATTTATTTATTGCTACTGCCCTTAAAAATAAAAGCACTTTTGAAGTGGGTGAAAATTATATCCCTTCGGGTATCGTAACACAAATTACAAACGATACGAATGAAAATATTTTGAATGGTTCAGAAAAAGTGCATCGCAATGAGTTTGGTATTGGTAAAGGTACTTTTTGGAGTCCTAAAAACAATATGCTTGCATACTATCGCATGGACCAAGCTATGGTTAATGACTATCCGATTATTGATTGGTCAGAGACTCCTGCAAAGAATAAAAATATAAAGTATCCTATGAGTGGTGGTAAAAGTCATGAGGTTGTAGTAAATATTTATAATTTGAAAAATAAAAAAACGATAAATCTAGAGACTGGGAAACCTGCAGACCAATATCTTACCAACATTTGCTGGAGTCCTGATGAACAACATATTTACGTTGCCATTGTAAATCGTGAGCAAAATCATTGTTGGTTAAATTCTTACAATTCATCCACAGGAGCTTTTGAGAAAACAATTATTGATGAAGCGGATGAGAAATATATAGAACCCATGAACCCTATATTGTTCGTTACAAATAGCAATACAAAATTTATCTGGCAAAGCAACCGCGACGGTTTTAACCATCTATACTTATATGATGTAAATGGTGGTAAGCCACAACAACTAACCAAAGGTAGTTTTGAAGTGCTTAAAGTATTTGGATTCGGTAAAGACGGCAGCAAACTATTTTACACTGCCAATGCTACAAGCCCCATTTGTAAAGACTTTTATGTAGTAGATATAAACTCCGCAAAATCAAAAAGATTAACAAGTGGCGAAGGCACGCATACTATTAAACTTAGCAATGATGGCACTTATTTTACAGATAGTTATAGCAGTACAACCATCTCAAATAACATAAATCTGTGCGATGCAAGCAATGGCAAAGTGATGAAAAATCTATTGAATGCTGACAATCCTATTAAAGATTACAAGTTGGGAGAGATGAGTATTTTCAAAATTAAAAACGAACATAATGATGATTTATTTTGTAGGATATACAAGCCAGTTGATTTTGATTCTACAAAAAAATACCCTGTTATTGTTTATTTATACAATGGGCCACATGTGCAGTTGATAAGCAACTCATGGTTGGGTGGCGCTTCCAATTTATGGTTTCAATACATGGCACAGCATGGTTATGTGGTTTTTACTGTTGATGGTCGTGGTAGCGATAACCGCGGCAAAATGTTTGAACAAGCCATACATCGTCAGCTAGGAACTGTTGAAATGGAAGACCAGCTAAAAGGAATTGATTTTCTGAAATCAAAATCATGGGTTGATGCTAGCCGCATTGGCATTCATGGTTGGAGCTTTGGCGGATTTATGACAACAACGCTATTTACCCAATACCCCGAAATATTTAAAGTAGGTATTGCCGGCGGACCAGTAATAGATTGGAGTTTGTATGAAATAATGTACACCGAACGTTATATGGATACACCTGCCGAAAACCCTGAAGGTTACAAGCAAAACAATTTATTAAACAAAGTTGATAACCTAAATGAAAAACTAATGTTGATACATGGTACCGATGATGATGTAGTGGTTTGGCAGCACAGTTTAGAGTATATAAAAAAATGTGTTGACAAGGGTAAGCAGATTGACTATTTTGTTTATCCTGGCCATTTGCACAATGTTTTAGGTAAAGACCGTGTGCATTTATTCCAAAAAATAACCGACTACTTCATGCAAAATTTGTAGTAAATTTTACCGGGCAACTATTGTAAATTATAGAACTTTAATTTTTTCTTTGCGTTTGAAATATCAGTAAATAAAAAAAATCATTGCCTAGTCGCCAAACTAAAACATTCAATGACAAGATAATTGCATTGGTTTATTTTAATGATTACGATAACTAATGGAAACTGAAGGAATTTAGAATTTTAAGTTTCATACTATTTAAAATTCTGATTATCCTTTATTAACTTATACATAAAATATTGTTGAAAATTTGTAACAACACTTTTGCGTTTCTTTGGTTTTATTAAGAAATTTGTTGACTTAAAATAAAATACTATGAGTAATATTTCCGAACCAATATTAATGGAAAACAAGGACAGGTTTGTTCTTTTTCCAATCAAACACAAGAATATTTGGGACATGTACAAGCAAGCGGAGGCTAGCTTTTGGACTGCCGAAGAAATCGATTTAGCATCTGACTTGGGCGATTGGGCCAACAAGTTAAATGATGATGAGCGTTATTTTATTAAACACGTGTTAGCATTTTTTGCAGCAAGTGATGGTATTGTGAATGAGAATTTAGCCATTAATTTTATGAATGAGGTTCAATATCCTGAGGCTCGTTGCTTTTATGGCTTTCAGATTATGATGGAGAACATACACAGTGAAACATATTCTTTATTGATTGATACTTACATAAAAGACCAGCAAGAAAAACACAAACTTTTACATGCTATTGAAACTATACCATGTGTTGGCAAAAAGGCAGAATGGGCTTTGCGTTGGATTGGTAATGGAAGTTTCGCAGAAAGGTTAATTGCTTTCGCAGCAGTTGAAGGTATCTTTTTTTCAGGTAGTTTTTGCTCCATATTTTGGCTAAAAAAACGTGGTTTAATGCCCGGACTAAGTTTTAGTAATGAATTAATAAGTCGCGATGAAGGCTTGCATTGCGACTTTGCATGCTTACTTTATTCCGAATTAATTGAAAAATTAAGTAAAGAAAAAGTTACAGAAATCATTGTTAATGCTGTAGAAATTGAAAAAGAATTTGTAACCGATGCTTTACCAGTAAGATTAATTGGTATGAATTCAATATTGATGTGTCAATACATCGAATTTGTAGCCGATAGATTATTGGTTTCATTAGGCTGTAGTAAGTCATTTAATGTAACCAACCCTTTTGATTTTATGGAGCTGATATCATTACAAGGGAAAACAAATTTCTTTGAAAAGCGAGTTGCTGAATATCAAAAATCGGGTGTAATGAATGCAACTGGAGCCGATAATAATGTACTCACATTTGACGAGGATTTTTAAATATATCTCAAAGACTATTTTTTATTTTCAAATCATAATTTTGAAATAATGTATTCATAGTTTTTGTTAAGCTATAAATATGAATACGTTTTCATTATTGTTTACTCTTTATAAAATAAGCCAAATTAAAACCGATCATTTTCAATCATAAAGCAACCATTGTACAATAAGAGAAAAAAAATTTCATTTTATATAAATAATTTAGATATTCGCGGCTTCGATAAAGAACTGAACTAAAAATTAATTGATATTTTTTTAAATAAAGCGTCAATTAATTAGAAGTCATTAATTAAAAAGTAAGTATTAACTAATATAGGAGGATTTAGCTATAGCAACAACTTATCGTCCGGGCGGCGGCGGTTTTTTTAAAAAACCCGCAGGTACCGGAAACAATAATTTCAGAAAGCCTTATCAAAGGCCAGGGCAACGAGAGGAGCTTCATCAGATAAATGAAAAAATTCGTGCTGAAAAAGTTCGTTTGGTAGGAGAGGAGTTCGACAACACTGTTGTTTCACTTATCGAAGCACTAAAAATGTCTCGTGAGGCAGAGCTAGATTTAGTGTGTATTTCACCAAATGCGGAGCCACCTGTTTGTAGAATAGTTGAATACAAAAAGTTTTTGTATGAATTGAAGAAAAAACAGAAAGAAATTAAAGCTAAAACGGTAAAAGTTGTTGTAAAAGAAATTCGTTTTGGACCTCAAACAGATGAGCATGATTTTAACTTTAAAAAGAATCACGCGGTTAAGTTTTTGGAAGATGGTTTCAAAGTAAAAGCTTACGTGTTTTTTAGAGGACGTAGTATCTTATTTAAAGAACAAGGCGAAATTCTATTGCTAAAGTTTGCACAAGAATTAGCTGATTATGGTAAGGTAGAACAAATGCCTTTGTTAGAGGGTAAAAATATGAGGGTAATGATTGCCCCAAAAACAAAGAAATAAAAGCACTATTAAGCTTCCCAAAAGGAATCTTTATAGATAAACAGATATTAATTTTAAATTTTTAATTCATATAAGATGCCAAAGATGAAGACCAACTCAAGCGCAAAAAAGCGTTTCAGTTTCACAGGTTCAGGTAAAATCAAACGTAAACAGGCTTTCAAAAGCCACATCTTAACTAAAAAGTCAACCAAACGTAAGCGCAACCTTACTGGTACAACTATCGTTAACGATGCTGATTTAGGAAATGTTAAACGTATGCTTTGCATAGGGAAATAACCATCCCCACTTCTGCAGAAAGGCAGAAAAAAAAACACAGTTATTAACTAGGTGTAAGAGTTTAAAAGTGCACAAAAAAAGTTGCCACTCTACCCAAAAAACAAAACAAAATGCCACGTTCAGTCAACCACGTCGCTAGTAGAGCACGTAGAAAGAAAATTTTAAAATTAACCCGCGGTTATTGGGGAGCACGTAAAAACGTGTGGACAATAGCAAAAAACACTTGGGAAAAAGGTTTAACTTACGCTTACCGCGATAGAAAAACTAAAAAACGTAATTTCCGTTCTTTATGGATTACACGTATTAGTGCAGGTGTTAGAGAGCACGGTTTAAGTTACTCAACATTTATGGGTAAAATTCACAAAAATAACATTGACATCAATCGCAAGGTTTTGGCTGATTTAGCAATGAATCATCCTGAGGCTTTCAAAGCAATTGTTGATAAGGTGAAATAGGTTTTCCCTAAATAATAAATTTTCAACAAAGAAAATAAATTACAATCCCGATAACTAAATATGTTGTCGGGATTTTAATTTTTATAAATTTTAAACTCACTAGTATTCTTTCAATTTCGATATAGTAATATGAGCATATAATTACTCCATGTTTTTTTTGTCTACTTTATATCATTTGCATTGATGAGCTAAGAATTTTAAGATTTTACTTTTAATAATTAATATTGATAAGTATGAAAAAGACTGTATTTATTATTTTGGCGCTTATTGCCTCGTTCAGTTTTGGTTTTGTAGTAAAATCAATTTTTACTGAACAGATGAACGAAGAAAAGAGACTAAAACGAGTAACAGGTATTGGTGGTATTTTCTTTAAATGTAAAGATCCAAAACAAGTAAGGGATTGGTACCAAAAGCATTTAGGGTTAAGCACAAATCAATATGGATCGGTGTTTGAGTGGTATCAAGGAAGTGATTCTACAAAAAAAGGGTTTACGCAATGGAGTCCGTTTAAAGAAACTACAAAATATTTTTCGCCTTCTACTAAAGATTTTATGATAAATTACAGGGTAGATAATTTAGATGAATTAATGGTATCACTAAAAAAAGAAGGTGTTACTATAATCGATAGTGTTGAAAGTTTTGATTATGGTAAGTTCTTACATATTATGGATATTGAAGGAAACAAAATTGAACTATGGCAACCCAATGATATTGTTTACGAAAAAATGGGTAAAGAAATGGGTGCTAAAACTACTAAATAGCTAGTGTAGATTCGTTTATAAATTTCAATTTCAATCACCACAGATTAATTTAATAATTGAAAAAAAATCGATTCAGAGTTTTATAAATTCTTGCTTAATTTTATTTTTTATTACAAAGCAA
>Ga0114959_10004003_pt1 | contig 11405 bp, 8 predicted proteins | sample C_130625_EF_Meta_FD_87317 | JGI IMG/M metagenome (GOLD analysis project Ga0114959, IMG submission 87317) | Freshwater microbial communities from Lake Croche, Canada to study carbon cycling - C_130625_EF_MetaG | ecosystem: Environmental > Aquatic > Freshwater > Lake | place: Lake Croche, Canada...
ATATTCTGTACAATATTTATCTTTACAGTTTTTCAATGTTTTCCTTGAAATAGGTGTTTTCGTTTTTCTAGTGAGAGAAGCTGGCATTGAATATACATTATATCAAGAGAACATGCAAAACCAAATCCGATTTTCGAGAGACGTCGCATATGTTATTTGAAATCCGAGAGATTCCTTCTTTTCTCCATCTCAACACTTGTTCCCCTTCTGCAAGAATAAATATATTTTCTGGTAAAAAACACACACTTTTGGTTTCACTGAAGAAAACGACGATTTCTTTCTTCCGTTGAGAGCACTCCCATAATGCCTGAACCGAAAATACCATTTGTAGATGTACGTGATTTTCATCATCGATCCATGTTTCTCGCAATTCTACTACCGGGAGATCCCATGTTTTTTCATGTAAAGAAGAGAAATCCGGAGTACATCGAACTATGAATTCTTTTCTTGTTTTTTCGCCTTCTAAATCCGATTCTTCGAATACCATCTCTTGATGCCATAAAGGAACATAATACGTCTCTTCATTTCTCACCAATTTATACACCATATGTGCAAACACGTCTTCGATTTTCGGGTGTAATGTTATGATCTCGATCGATCCCAATCTCCTTTTATCCTCTCGCAATTCCTCCATCTCTTCATAAAATTCGGAAGACAACAAGAAAACATGACGGTATTTCGTTAGAATCGTATAAACCGTCTGGAATTTCACACCTTCGATTTTCTCCAGGATTTGGATCGCCTGTTTTTCACATACGGAGAGCATTTTCTCCACCATTTCTTTCATAACGTCATTCATTTTCTCCGAATAGGTGGTTTGCAAGGATCCCATGAAATATTTCAAAATCACGGAATATGAAGATGAAGGACCTGGACCCGTCGTTGTATTTTCTTGCAGATCATCTTCGGAATCTTCTCCCGATTTTGCATAAGGTAATAAGAAATCATATGCGGTTTTGATCTCTTGAAATCGCGCAACTGCATCGATCTCTCGATTTTTATCTGGATGATATCGTAAGGCATTCATTCGATATTGTTGTTTCAATTCGGTAAGTGTAAAAGTACGATCTCTCAATTCTAAAAGATTCAAAGCATTTTCAAAAGACATTTTTCTTTTTCTAAATAAGGTCAAATATCCTTAGAATAATGTATCTTGTTTAACATACATAAGAGAATACTCTCTAAATGGTAAATGGATCGATAATTATTATTATAGTATTTGAAAAACACGAAAATGTCGTTCAAAACCTCCGTAATATGCTCTTTCTTTTCGAATCGATTTTGTTGTATTAAACTAGTGAAAATATACCAAATACATTCTGCAATATCCACATTGTAAATAAGCAATTCGTATAGATTATTTCGCAAATCGGTGATTTTCAACTGTTCTGGATGTAAAATCTGATCCAATAAAAGATCATTGATCATATTAAATACATCGACCGGTATTTCTTGTTCGGATTTCAGATATCCAAAGGAATGTATTTCTTTCGAATTCGTAATAGATGTTAAATCTATTTTTTCTAGTATATCCGTAATTCTTTTCTTGGGAAAAATCGCTGTTCGATTCACTTTATCATAGACCATGCTCATATTCATATTCACATGACTGCTCATATTCATACTTTCCATTCCATTGACACCAGAAAACGTGCGATTTTGCATATTCGACATCATAATATAATTTTCTTTTGAAGGGCGTTTCACGGAGATTCTTTTACAAGCATTGATGATATTATCCGGAATAAATCCCATATGTTCCGTAATTAAAATGAATTTGATCTGAATATGATAGGGATGCAATGGATGCCGCATATAACTATAAAAAATATCCAATAATTCATTGTGAATCGCATGGAAATTTTTACAAACTATAATCCCTATTTTATCCGACGTTTTTTCTTGCGAATGAAAAGAAACGGAAATAATATCGACAATTTGGAAAAACAAATCGTGCCATAGTAATTTCGAATTACAACCTAAGGTTGCCATGTCTATTTCATAATGAATGTCACTAATTCGATACATATATTCTTGCTTTTTTTCGATCTTTTTCAAAGGAATCGTATCCATCGTTTTTTTCTTAGAAGAAGCCGTATTGGTATGTGCATTCGTATTCGTATTTGTATTCGAATTGGTTTCTTTTGTTTTTACTGTATTGGAAAGCATTTTGGACGAAGTATTCATCGTCGAAAGAATCGACGTTTTTTTCTTTTCTTGTTTTTCATAGGTAACAGATATTTTCTTGTCGTATTTCAATTTACTTGGACTGTAGGATTGCAAGATAGATAATACTTGAGTATATTTACCAGATCCTGCTGGACCATAGACAATCAGATTTTTAAATTCCGAGATATTTTTCGGGAACTCCTTTTTGAATGGAATTAATTCTGGATGCATATTATAATTCTCATACGAAGACAAATATTCTTCGAAATTGGTTTCATAATATTTCATTTTTATTTGTTGTCTTTTCTTTTCTTATTTAATCTTTCGTAATAAATAAGAAAAAAGATTATAACGAATTCGGGTTTTGTTTTTAATTCTTTTTCCCTTTCCCTTTTTACACCTTTTGGATAGACTCCCGGTCGCTCCTTCTTTGGTTAGACTCCCGGTCGCTCCTTTGGTTAGACTCCCGGTCGCTCCTTCTTTGGATAAGATATCATTACCATTTTCTAGTGATAATATACGCAGCTATCAATATCACGACTCCCAACTTGGTATTATTTGGTGGAATTTTCGGATAATTAGGTTTTGCATACATTTTCTTCTTATATTTTCTCGTATTTTTGTTATTATATTTTTTATAACATCACATCAAAAAAGTTATCCATCGGATGTTTTACCTAATGTTTTATTTGCTTTATCCGCCAATGCCAATTGTGTAACAGATAGTGCTAATATTGTGATTGGTGCAAGAAAAAATAACACGGTTTTTACAGGTACCATTGCAATATTAATCAACATAGAAATTACATTGAAATAGGGTGAAAATGCAAGAAGCCATCCAGTAATCATACTGATCAAGAAAATAATAATGAATTTAATTATCTTGCCATTTCCGCCATTATCTAACCACCTGTCTTTTATTCCAGATCCCATAATTCCAAACCACAGTCCTAAAAACGTGAATGCAATAAATAAGATGATCCAATTATAAGGATCTGAAAATGTACGACCACTTGTAAAAGGTAGATTATTCACAATAGAAGATAATAAATTTTCATCTGTAGGATTATACCATCCACGTTTTAAATAACGAGACAATGGTTGCCCACCGAATCGCGCTAAGAATTCAATTACTATAAAAAAAACCGGAGTTCCTAACAATGCGAACAAAAATCCAATAATCACCATTAATAAATTATTCGTTTCGGTATTGGTAACACCGGGAAGAACTGGATTCGATATTCCAGAGGTAAAGGTAATAATAAACAATAATAACCATCCAACGTATAAAATAATCGTCCAAATCGATGGATTTTCTAGTAAGATAAAAGATGCCACCGATCGCATATTAAAAATAGTGGCAAGAAAAGGAAAAATAAGAAACATCAAGATACCAAAGAAAAATGATACTAAAACCTGGAAATTTACGGGACCTGCGGATTCATTATAAATATCCGGGAAAGTGGGAATATCGAAATAGGTACTAAGCACATATCCCTTCAATTCTTGATCCTTCAAATACGGATCGGTTATTTCTTGAAAATTTGGAAAAATGCGTATAAAGGAAAAGAAAAAAGCCGAAAATCCTCCACAAAATAAAAAGAAAAAACGAGTAAAAGGATCCAATGGAATACCAGTTATCACTTTTTGCCATAAGATTTCTCCTTCTTCTATTTTTTGCGGAATCAATGATAACCACCATTGAATATTATTTCCTAAAATCGATTTCGGGGGTAATCCTTTTTCTATTTCATCATTCACTTGATTTACGAAATAATTCGAAACGGATGCAATAATTAACACCGCCGTAGTTGTATATAATTTCTTGTTGATCTCATTGGTAGAAAGTATGATGTCCGGTACTTTATACGAAGAATCCGGTTTCTTATGATCATTCGAATTATTACTACTACTTTTAAAATAAGAACTTAACCAATGATTTACCGTTACAATCTCCGCTATAATACCAGAAATCGTATTTACTATTTTATCATAAGTAGTATCCTTTGACACAGATGCAGTAGGGTCAGTCGATTTATCTAAACGTCTTTTAATTTCGAAATCAGTGATACGTTTTTGAATAATACTATTCGTTATAAGTGTGATTAATAATGCGACGAATTCTATAATAATACCGACAAGAAGGCATCCTGTCAAATAATATTTATATTTATTTGTTGGATATTTCATCACATCCATCACCCAACTAATCGGGAATACTATATTCAGAATAAATGCGAAAATCCATGCCAAATATTCGGTTTTCGATTTAAATAAATAAACGAAATCGATTACATATAGTGCTACCATCATCACAAACAATCCCAATCCTAAATTGATATGTCCATATGTATCGATTTCTTTTGCATTTTTTAATGCACTAGTCGTGATTCTACCTAGACTTACATAATTTTTTTCTTTTTTTTTATTATTACCCGAATTCGGATCCATGGGTCGCTTCTTTATATATTACAGATATTATACTGTTGTTCATAATAATCTATTTTAGTTTATGTTTCGTTCTTTCTATCCAAAGGACAAGAAGCCGGAGTCTAACAAATACTATATGTTTTTTCAATCCATTCTAAAAGTTCTTTTTTTTCACATGTAGTCCAATCTCCCGGAAAACATTTTAAATTATAAAATGGCGATTCTTTTTTTCCCTTTTTCTTGGGTTTCTCCTGTATTTCTTTTGAAAGAGAAGAAGACACTGGATGATGATAAATATAATTTCCGAATTTTCCCTTTCGTATTTCCAGTGTTTCCGAGAGAACTCGGATGATATTTTCGTTTTTCGTTTCCTTAGATGTGATCGGTTTGGACTGCAAGAAAGGAATAATATCTTCTTGTGTGATCATCCAAAGTGCTTTGTCTTTTTCCATCCATTTTATCGTTTCTTCTCCCCACAGAATATATGGCCCGAATTTCCCGCATTTTAATCGTATTTCCTTTTCTTGATAAACCCCAAATAATTCTCTCGGTATTTCGAGTAATTCTTCTAAAGTATATTCTTTTCTTTTCAACTTTTCTAGATCGATAGTTATATTTCTTACTATTTGAATACCGGTATTGGTATCTCCTTCTCCACCCTTTTTCTCTCGAATAAACATTCCTTTCTTACTGAAAAACAATTCATGAGTGTCATTGATTTCATATTTTTCTTGCATTTCTTTTTTCCAATGAATTGTATGTTTTTTCAATTCCACATCCATTTCTTTACATATTTCGAATGAATTCGAGAGATCGAGAGAAGAATAGGTATAACTCGAACTCGAAATCACATCTAGTCTTCGTTCCATTTCTTTCGTAAAATCATACGAAAAAATACCGTCAAATGCAGGCAACAAGGTTTCTATTACTTTTTTACCTAAGGGTTGCAACACCAATTTATTTTTTTCTTGTCCGAATCGTTTTTCTTCCAATGTTCGAGAGAATTCTGTCTCTCCTCTACACCAACGAAAATGATGACCCGATACTAGAAAACCTTCTATATCTTGTTTTTTCACATATTCTCTCTCCTGAATGGTTTCCACTAATAATGCATACGTAGATGGACGACCAATTCCGTGTTCTTCTAACGTTTGGATAAGAGAGGATTCTGTATAATATCGAGATGCAGGTTTCTTTTGTAATTGAAATCGGGCTTCAACGCCAATACATGTAATTGGATTTTGGACAGATTGCAAGAATAAATACAATCCATTGATTTGGATCTGTTTTTCTTGGAAAGATTTTTCTTTTTTCGAAGAATCCGATGCAAATCGCATAAATCCTTCGACTATCGGAATTTCGAGAGATGTATGATATTGTTTTTCTTGCGGTGCCGAGAAAAACACATCGATATGTTTATATTCATATGCACACATACAACTCTGAATACTACGTCTCCAAATCGCATCATACACCTCCGCTATTCGTTTCTTGTCGCTTTCTGAATAAGTATCGCCTAGAAATAATGTATCGAGTACCGTCATATGAATATCCGTCACACGAATAGCTTCGTGAGGATTGAATCCAGTATCGTCTAGTAATATCGCAAAATCTTTTCGAAAAACCTCCGGTGAGAGATAATTCCGTACTTGTTCGATAAATACTTCAGAATATTTCGAACTCTCTGTACGCATATACGTAATATATCCATGTTGATATAACGTCTGACAATAAGACATCGTCATCTTCGGAGACATATTCCATCGATTATTCGTATATTGCAAAAAACGCGAAGTATTAAAAGGCATTGGGGCAGCCGTAGATCGTTTGGTCGGTGTCCCCAATATCATTTCATGAGAAAACGTTTTCGAGAGATCTAAAAATACCTCCACTTCCGATTCTGATGCAAGAGATTCCGTTAATGTCGCCTCTAAAGGAAAATCAAAAGAAGCAGTCGAAGGAATTTGCGAGAAAAAAGATCCAGTTACTCGATATTCAAGTGTCTGGTTATCTATAGGATCTGTCGCATGATTCACTTTATCATACACAAACCGCAACGCGGGAGTTTGGCATCGTCCCGCCGAAAGAGGTTCTCCAGAAGAGACTCGTTTCGTTAAAAGAGGCGAAATCTCGAAACCGACCATTTGATCCAACATTTGTCGGGCTTGTTGTGCGAACACTATCGGCATTCGAATCGCAGTTGTATTTCTTGCAGCATCTTGAATCACCTTTTCCGTAATTTCATGAAAAAGCATTCTTCGGACTCGATCTACCGGTAATCCAAATGTTTGACAAATATGCCATCCAATCGCTTCTCCTTCTCGATCATCATCGGTTGCAATGAATATATTTTCTGGTGTCGGCAAGAAATGATGAATGATCTCGCGCATATAGGCAACATGTTCGGCCTTTTCTGGGAGAATATCGAAGACGGGTTCAAATTGATCTTGATCTTTCGATTTCGATTTCGACCTTTTGATTTTCGTCAAGCCTCGAATATGTCCATTCGATGCAATACATTTATACTGAAACCCCAAATATTTTTCGATTTTCTTGCATTTCGACGGAGATTCTAAAATCACTAAGAAGGGAGTATTCGCAATACGAACGGTTCCGGTTCCTTCTTTTCGTTTCTGGTATTTTTCCAATATACTAGAAGATTCCACTGTTTTTTTTATTTTCCCCGTGCCTTTTTTCTTGTAGTGTTTCATCAATCCTAGTTAAGGAAATACTACAATACCTTCTATATTTTTTCCATGGTACGAATCAAGTCAATACGATTCGGTTTCTTTACGAAACGCCACACGGTATTATTGAAAATCGGAATCAATTGTTCAAAAGAAGAATTAATATACCGACGTAGATTTTCTAGTTCCGTATAAACAGTATGTTGGTTTTTAATCTGTTCTGATATTTCGGGGGTATTCACATAATTCAATATAATATCTCTTGCAGCTGTCACATAGGTACGGAAAATCATTTCGAATTCTCGCGTTTTTTCTTCTTTTTTCTCTCGAATCAATAATTGTTGTTTATAAGCATCCTCCGTAATAAGATGCATCATATATTTAATTCGCAAATCCAAATTCGTATTTACTCCTGGATGTTCCGTTAAATGATATGCCGATATATGATTACAAATCAACATTTCATTCCGAATAATGTCTTGGATCTTATAAGAAACATCGCCAATAAAAAACACCGACAATCTACGTAATTTCACATCAATATAACGTATCATATCTTGTGTAAATGCATGCCCTTCTGGTAAAATATCGGCACATGGATTATCTAGTGGATTTCGCGGAATCTCTCCATTAGCAGATTGATCTCTCAAATATTGATAATAATGCGGATTATGAATGACTTTCGTTTCGATTGCACCAGTTCTCCAAGAAAAAGCCGTATGACATTGCGTACAAAACATCTGATCACATCCGGAAATCTTGAAAATAATACATGCACATTTCGGACACGGTTTCGAATCCTTCTTCAATAAATTCGCCGTTTCCACATTATTTGGATCACATACATGTCCTCTTGGTCTTCTTGTCGTTCCTTCTTCTTCTATCGTTCCTTCTACCTCTACTTCTATCGTTCCTTCTACTTCTTCTATCGTTCCTTCTACTTCTTCCAATTTCGGTTCATGACATTTTGAACAAACGTTCGTACGGCATAATCCACATTTCCATGCACTAGATAAAAATCCACGACAATCTTCCATCGGACATTTTCGTACGAAATGCGCACGTTCTGCATGACCATTCTGACTCCGATTCAAACGCCGTTCCTTGATTCTAATTTCATTCATCAAACATTTCCATGCATGTTCTTTTCTTACTTTTTCTATTTCCGTTTCTAAAAATGCATCACTATAGGTATCTATCGAGGATCTACGAATGACAATATTCTGAATATCGCGTTCCATTTTCGCCGCATCTCTACGTTCTAATGCGATTTCCACATATGGTTGTGTAGCGGGCATCATACTTTTCTCCTTTTCCAAACTGATTTCTTGTCGTCGAGCCTTATATTCTCCATTCAAAAACACCTTCGGTAATCGCGTATATAAATCGACACGACTCCATTCATGTTTGCAATTCATACAATGTGCATTCTGTGTAGTTTCTAGTAAATACCTCTTGACACAAGTAAGACATGGTTGAAATTCATCCTTTACCGGACAAAAAGTACAAGTCACTAATTTATGTGTTGATTTATTTATTTTCTCGCAACAAATCGAACATTCCATTTTTATTTTTCAAGATAGGATATAATATCGTTAGATTATATCTTGAAATCTTTCTATATCTCTTCTACTTATCATTTTCATGAGAGAAAAGCACCATATGATTGTTTTCTAGCGCGTAACTGACATCCATGGAAATAACATTCGGAGTCGAAATATCCATCAGAATAAAAGAAACATCCAAATGAAACCAAATCGCAGTATTACAAGAGTTATCGATTATATTCCACGAAAGATCCATATCCAAACATTCCAAACCATCAGATACATCCATCGAAAGAAACGAAATATCATATGGTAATATAATGCAAGAGATATCAATGACTGGGAAGTCAATAAATTCGGAATCCGATACTTCGATGTTCGATTCAGACATTATACTTTTATATTTGATTATTTTTCTTACCAAAATTTTTACTCCGTAAAACTCCTAAATAGAATAAAAAATTGAGATGAAGGCAAAGGATTTTTAAGAAAATATACAAAAAACAACATTCCAATTCCAAATATCAAAATGCAATATAAAATTCATATCCATGATCGTAATTATTCTTCTTGGGATATGGAACCGAGAGACGATAATTCATCTAGAGAATATAAATCTACTTTGAAACAAAATCCATTCGAAACCAAACTCTTCCATGAAGATACTTTCGAAATAACAAAAGAAGAAAACCAAGAACTAGAACTAGAATTAGAACAAGAAATCAATATCCTAACATCCCCAACTAGAGAAGCCAAATATATCGCCGGTGTTCTCATTCTAGAAAAAAACAAAACCTTCGGGAGAACTCCCAATAAAAAACGTCTATATTATTCTTGCATTCCTCACGACAAACATCTCCCCACTTTCTTAGTTCCTTATGATATCGATATTGGTTTTGAAAAAGTATTCCCAAATAAATACGTCCTTTTCCGTTTCGATCATTGGTTAAAACAAGAAAAACATCCATATGGTCTTCTTGTAGAAACCATCGGAGATGTCACAGAATTATCTCATTACCATACCTATCAATTATATGCCAAGAATCTCCATCATCCACATAAACATATCCAAAAACAAATTCAACATCATATGAAAACCAAGGGAATATACACCTGTATTCAAGAGATTATGGCCGATCCCTCACGTTTTGGTAAGATCGAAGATCGACGGATCGAAGATAAAACCCCCATTTTCAGTATTGATCCCACTGGATGTATGGATCGCGATGATGCTCTCTCGATTCGTACCATCCAACCAAACTGTACCTATCAAGTCAGTGTATATATCGCCAATGTGGTCGTATGGATCGAGTTCTTCCAACTATATACTTTCTTGCAAGAAACGAATATCTCTACTATTTATTTGGAAAATACCGTTATACCAATGTTACCCACCGCTTTATCGGAGAAAATATGCAGTTTAGACAGTACGCATCCTTCCTTTGCAATTGCAATGGATTTCGAAGTAGATATTCTTGCGAAAACCATCCGACCAATCGATACCAAACAATGCCTGATTCGTGTCCAACGAAATTTCGATTATACGTCAAAAGGGTTGGAATTATACTCTCCTTATATAAATCTCTTGCATGTCACCCAAATATTTCATCCGGAAATTGGCGATAGTCATGCACTCGTTGCATTTTGGATGATGCAAATGAATCAAGAGATGGCGAGAGAATTACATCGAAATAAAACCGGAATTTTTCGAATATCATCTTCATCCCTTTCTAATCCATCTACTATAAAACCAAATCGGAATACAAATACCGATATTTTCTGGTATATTTGGGAGAATGCTATTTCCGGAAAATACGTTAGATATTCCGAAGAGATAACGGATTATCAACATAATATAATTGATGTTCCTATCTATACTCATTTCACGAGTCCTATTCGTAGAATGGTGGATGTTTATAATCAACTTGCATGGATTTCTACTATAGAAAATAAAAAAGAAACAACGGAGAGAATCTCATCTATAATGACAATGAAAATAGATCAAATCAATAAAGATACTAAACATATTCGTAAAATCCAAATGGAAAGTAAGATGCTTCATTTATTATATCATTCAGAAGAACCATTAGAAACCAAAGGAAATATTCTACAAGTCCAAGAGAATCATATCACCATATATTTACCAGAATATAAAACGATATATTCTTGTAAAACCCCCATAGATTTCGACATAGATATTTTGACAGAAAAGAGAGAATATGATTGTAAGATATATAAATATGAAAGAGAAGTGGATTATCGTAAAAAAATAAAAATATGGATACAATAAAAAATAAAAAAATACATTTTTTTACCACACTCTCCCTCCCTTCCAAATCACTCCCTTCCAAAATATAAAATTATATATTAATAAAATCATCTGGAAGAATGTGGTCATTCTCAGTCTCATTCTCAGTCTCATTCTCCGTCTCCGTGTGTGTATTATGAATGATATTAAAATGAGAAGTGTTATTATTATTATTATCATAGAAAACGAAAGAATCAGTATGTTTGTAATCAGTATAAATAGTATTTCCAGTGCCTTGTAAATAAGATAATAAAGAAATGGGAA
>Ga0114959_10004004_pt1 | contig 11402 bp, 15 predicted proteins | sample C_130625_EF_Meta_FD_87317 | JGI IMG/M metagenome (GOLD analysis project Ga0114959, IMG submission 87317) | Freshwater microbial communities from Lake Croche, Canada to study carbon cycling - C_130625_EF_MetaG | ecosystem: Environmental > Aquatic > Freshwater > Lake | place: Lake Croche, Canada...
AAAACAGAATCCTCGTCTTTAATTCTGTCGATAACTATTTCGTATCGCTGAACATTTATTTGCTCTATAAATAACTCACTTTTCAAAGAATCAATGATTTTCAAAGAATCTACTTTAGATTCTCTATGTAATGAATAATTCAATGACAAAGCCCAACCCCATAAAATCATTGTTAAGACAAATAAAATAATAAAAATGATTATTAATTTTTTCTTCTTTTTTTTCTGCTTGTATTGTTCTGATGCTTGAACAGATGGTCCAAATTCTTTAAAATTCATATTTGCTTAATTTTTTTTCCACCATACGCCGCAATCATCAACTCTGGTAAGTTCTTCAGTTATATTTCTTCCATTCCTAAAATCAGTTACTGCTGTAACGCAGTTTGGTAAGCAGTAGTCATCAATTATAATTACGCCATCTTTAACTACTTTATCGTAAAGGTTATTTAAAACGTCCATTGTTGATCCATACATATCTCCATCAAATCTTAATATCGCTAATTGATTTATTTCTTCATTATTAGACAAAGTATCCTCAAACCAACCCTTTAAGAAAGTTACATTATCAATTGATACATCATATTTTTCAAAATTTCCCTTAACGGCTTCTAACGAAACTCTAAGGTAGTTTACTTGATGATGCGTATCCCCTTCGTCAACGGGGTATTTTTCTACATTAGGATGTGGTAATCCCTCAAAACTATCGGCTACAAAAAGTTTTCTATCCATTCCGTACCAATCTAAATATGCTTTTATAAAAATACAGCATCCGCCTCTCCATACTCCGGTTTCAATAATATCTCCGGGAATATTATTCAATCTGATATTATCTAAGCATTCGTGGACATTGTCAAGTCGCTTAATGCCAATCATTGTGTGCATTCTTGCTCCGTGAATATTCCCGCTTAAATATGGTTCTGGTACTGGTGTCCTATTTACATAGTCCATTATGTATTTTGGAGGAAATTGTTTGGTATTAAAAAACTCCTCGTAAACAGCATCGTTAAATATAGTATCAGTTAATAACCTTTTTAGATAATCAAGTCTTTGCTTAATATCTTGTTCTGTGTCTGCCAAATTCTTTCTTTTCATAATTGTTAAACCATTGTTATTAGAATAAACTCTTTCAATTTCCCATTTTTTACCTTCTTCTGTAACCAAGAAGTCATTTATGGCAGCAACCAAACCTTGCTTTTCAGTTGTCATAGCCAAAGCTATATCCGATAAACAATCGTAAGTTCCTTCGTCAACAAGCGCATAACTAACTGTATCGTGAAATAATATATACTTTCTTACTTTCCCGGCGTGTAAGTTAAGTTCTGCAAATAATTGTTTGTAAGTATGCCAAGTATCTATGAATAGCATATCTGTTTGTTCAATATCTGCTTTTAAAACATCTTGCTCTATAAAGTGAAAGTTTATTCCATATTCTGCACTTGCATCAACTAATTGCTGAACGTTTGGATCTTTAATAATATCGTAAGAAACTATTTTTTTAGGGTTTGCTCTAAGTATTGCCCAACTTGAAGAAACCCATCTAAGCCCCATTTCAGTAACGTGGTCGCATTTTTTTGCGTACTCGTAAATAGCTGGTAGATGTTCGTTGATGTCGGAGGGAGTTTCGCTATGAATTTTAAATTGCGTTTCTACTTTTTCCATTTCTATTTTTTTGGTTTTTATAATTAAATTTTCCAATTCTATTTTGGCGTGATTTGCATCTTTTACATAGTTGTTTGTAGTATGATAAGAATAGCACAAAGGACTAATTCTATCTCCTTCCAATAAAACTAAAGGCACTTTACCTAATTGCCACATTGGTAAAGAATCGAGTTCACGATTTATAGCATCTGGTGCGTAGAAAGGAGATTGTGATAGTGAGATTGCCTCCGATAGTTCCTTTTGCGGCATTATCCAGAAAGCGTGATATGGCTCTGTAAGATTTGCAAAAACTTTTCCATCAATATTTAATGAAAATCGTTCTTCTTGTGGTCCAAGCAAATCAGTTACATAATATTTTGAATTTAAACTTTCCAATCTAATAAAAGATGGCACAAAACCTTTTGGATATAATAATGGAAAGTTTTTCGTGTATTCTACGAAATTTTCGTAAGGAACAAGAATATCGTGTTCGAGATACATAAAGTAATCGTACTCGTTAATAAGTTCTGCCATATGTACCCGGTGCATCCAAGTAAGGTGTTCCAGATTTTTGTGTATAACTGTTGATACATTAGGATACCATTTTTCCAATTCAAATAAATCATCAACGCTTTCGTTGGTATCAATTATAATATCGACATCGGCAGGATACGATAACATAGTATTTAAAACTTCTTTCAAATATTGCAATCCATCTTCTGTGTTGTGATAACAAATGCAGATTAGTATTTTTTCCATTTTTATTTTTTCTTAAACAAATTTAGTCAAAATAATGTTAGTTGCGATAAATATTGTTTTATTCTTTTTTCCGCAATTTTTACATAATCCTCACTCATTTCACTACCAATAAAAAACCTATTTGACCTTAACGCAACTTCTGCTGTACTTCCAGTTCCCATAAACGGATCGTAAATTATTCCGTTTTCTCGACAACCTGATAAAACTGGTTTTTTTAGTAGATTATCATTATATGATGCGTAATGTTCGCTTGTTGATCCTTTGGTCGGTACATCCCAAAAATCAGCAACATCTCCTGGGTTTTTACCTTTAGGATTGTTCTGTTTCATTCCACTCTTAATTTCCACTTCTACCATTTGCTTGTCGTAGGTATCGTCAAAACTTAAAATTTCTTTTAGTTTAACCCAATCCTCTTTAGTTGGAAAACTACCATTTTTCTCAAACCAATGATGTGGAGCTTGACTTTCAAAAATATCTTCAATTTCTTGAATCGTTATATTTTTCAGTTTCCTCGAATTTGATAAATACTCTCTTAACTCATTATGATCGGGCAAATCTCTAACTTCAACTATTGGGTTTCTGAAATTTTTATCCAAAACAAAATATTGTGGGGCATCTCCTAATAAGTGCTTTTTATTCCCAGAGGTATGTCCAAGCATACTCCTATCTATACCTCCTTTATTACCGGTGTAGTCGTATTCGTATCTTTTTAAACTTTCTGGCTTTACTTTATCCCTAACTGAATCTAAATCAAAGTAATATTTTTCTTTTTTGGTCATAAAGAAAATATATTCGTGTTTTTTAGTAAATCTGTCGGTTACGCTTTCAGGCATTCCATTTCTTTTTGCCCATATTACATCATTTCGCATTATCCAACCTCTTTCTATACATCCAATAGCAAATCTATGAGGGAGCAATAAAAGGCACTTTCCCCCTCCGTAAGTATCTCCTAAATTTATCCAAACTGTTCCATCATCTTTTAAAACTCGCCAAATTTCATCCATCATTTGCCAAAGGTGTTCAAGATATTCATTGTAAGATGATTCTAAACCCCATTGACCTTCGTAACCATAATCTCTTAATTGCCAATAAGGAGGCGATGTTATTACGCAATCAATAAATTCGTTTGGCATTTTACTCAATGTTTCCAAACAAGATTCGTTATAAACTTTGTTGATTTCCATTATTTTTTAATCAATGTATTTAATACTATCTGTTACGTTTAGATTGAATTGATACTTGAATCTATCTACATTTTCAAAAGAGATAAGATAACGTGAATCTTGATATGCTTTATCAATAGCATCTTTTTTATCTTCATAATTACAATACCCTTCAAAAGAATCTGTATATCCGTTAAAAAGTGCCAAAACTTCTTCTTTTGTTTTATACCTTAAAGTTGGATGAGAATTGTATAAACAACTAATAATAAAATACTGGCTATTTTCATCCCAGTAAATAATCTTTTGTTCACAACAAACTGAATGCTGATTTGCAAGGTGCTTATATACTTCTGGGAACTTTGTATTAATTTCAATGTTAACGTCAGGCAATTCATCGTAGGATAAATCTTCCGAAAGTGGCTCGTAATTTTCTTTTAATAAATCGTAAAGTTTTTTTAAATTTTGCATTGTTTTTTTATTTTAAGTATGAGAATATGTGTGCTATAACATCGATTGTCCAGCCATTTCCTAACATTTTGTACCTCTGGCTATCAGAAACGTGGTTGCTATAATTGTCAGCAACGTTTTGAAGTCGTTCACATTCAATTGGAGTTAATCTCCTAATACGAAATGTGTTTTGTTTTACCAATATTTCACTTTCCCTTGCTCTTGCCATAATCGTTGGGCTTTTACCATTTTCTCTCCACCTTACCCCTTCATCAGTTCTGTAATCTCCGGCGATTACCTCTTTTATCAAATTATCATTTGTTGGCGATGTAAGTAAAGCTCCAGTTTTATCATCAGTCCTTTCTGCTAATTCTTTTGCCCTTTTGGGGTTTGTCCCAGTTTCTCGCCTAATTTTTTTCGCTTCTTCAGTTCTAACTTCTGTAAGCCCAATTGCATATAACCCTGTTTTCGCCCCTTGTCCTCCCCCATTTGCACATAGATTTACCGATTTACCTTCAACAGAGTAAACTGCTCCAGATTGGCTATAGTTAATCTGCAAATCTAATTTTATAGGTCTTACTAATATCTTTTCTTCTGATGCACTGGTACTTGTTAATGTTGGAGAAAGTCCATTTTCGTCATAAACACGATTACTTTTATCAAATACCCCTTCCCTTTCCTCAAATTCAGTTATGCTTTTGTCAAATTCATCGGTTTCAATTCCAAGAATATTTTTCAATTCAAACCATATTTCTGCATCTGGGATAGAAAAATAAGTGTCCTTTCTAAACCAATGTTCAATTGTTGTTTTTGAAATACCAAGTTTTTGCTGTATTTCTTTTATGGGTTTTTTATGATTTTTCAAGCAATCTTGCAACGCAGCAATATTTACCTCGTATTTTCTAACTTTTACGATTTCTGGCATATGATGGGTAATTATTTTTGGCTCTATCAATCTTATTGAATTATGGCAAGGATCCGTTAATGTTGGCACTTTGTAATCTCTTTTCAATTTCTTATTGTAAACATCCAATATAATTGGCTCGGTTTCTTGAGTTGCATCAACCCCAGTTTTTTTAATTAATTGGTCTTTTTGAGATTTTTTTTTTCAACGATAATGTTATCGCTAATATCAATACTTGCACTACTCTTATTTATGCAACTCGCTTTATCATCCTCTGATTTGTAATTTACTTTTCCACCATTAAAATTATCTTTTCTAGTAGTTAGATAATTCATCATTTTTTCGCTTAAGTAATATTTTTCATCAACTTCTGGCTCCAAAATATCTTTTAACAATATCCCTTTGTCTTTTGGTTGTTTTATTATACTTTCCATTTCCCCAAATAGTCCTGCTGGTTGCATACCGATATTTGTCCAATATAATCTCCGGCGATTTTGGGCGCTTACCAATGAAGAATTAATTTCGATAGGGTTTACTCCGATTGCCTTGTTTAATACCCTTTCCCATTTTTCTCCCATCATAACATTCTCTAAAAGAAAATGCTTTGGCTTGGTTTCGTTAAGCAACCTCATATATTCCCAGAATAGATAAGATTGACCTTCAAATTCGTATTGTTGTGATTTCAGTTCTAAATAATGATCAAGGGTAAGTATCTCTAAGCTATCTTTCGTTGACATTCCTTTACGCTTTCCTGCAAAAGAAAATGATTGGCAAGGCGATCCACCAATTAGTAAGTCAATTTTTGGTAGAGCGTACCCATCAACATTAACTACGGAGCCAAGTTGAATTGTTTCTGGAAAATTCGCCATAGTTACCATTATTGCATATTTGTCAATTTCGGATGCAAAATACTTATCGTACTTTATTCCTGATCTTACCAATGCTTGTTGGCCGCAGCTCATTCCGTCAAAAAGAGATAGTACGTTCATTTATTTAGTTTTAGGTGTGAGAATATGTGGGATATTACATCTACTGTCCAGCCATTCCCAAGCATTTTGTATCGTTGCGTGTCGCTATTTAATGATATATTTTCCATTCTCAAATCCAATAATTCCACGTTTATACAATTCTGCTCCAATATGCTGCAATTGGATATGGCAGCTTTGATGTTCGTTTTGATTTTTGAATAAGTATAAATTTTTGATATTATTATTTGTTTTATCAAGGTCAATATGATGTATAATTTCGCTACGTTCAAGGTTTCTTCCCAAGTAATTTTCCATAATAATTCTGTGTCGCTCTTTACCACTAATTCTGCCATAGTACCCTCTTGATTTAACTTCTTCTCTTTTATTATCTGCATATAAAGGGTTTTTATATCTAATCCAATTTTGGTAATGTCTATTACACATTCCTCTTGCTCCTCCTCCTTTTTCGCCAATGGTTCTATCACAATACTTACATTTATCATCTCTTTTAAAAGTTTTTGAAGGCAATTCTGTTGATCCATATTTAACCCATCTTTTGTAGTGAGTAAGGCAATACCCAACAAAAGTTCTTTGTTTTTCTGTACATCCAATATGGTTGCAGTTTTTGTATTTATCAACAATATTTCTTTCAATTGTTCCAGTTCGAATAAATCGTAAATGATGTTTGTGACATAATTGGGTTTTTTTATTTGAGATATTTTTATCGCATTTTTCAACTCTGCATTTTGTAGCCATAGTTTAATTTCATTTGTTTCGCTACAAATATACAAATAATTTTTAGCTGTACAAAAAGCGGTATAATTATCAGGTACTGTTTGCAATCTTTCGCATTCAAGTGGAGTTAATCTACGAATTTTTGAGTTGTTTAATGTTTTTGGGTGTTGATTGCCTCCTTGCATAGTTGGTATTGTTGGTGCTTTCCCTTCAGCATTATAAACACGCCTACCAGATTCGTGAACATTTTCCCATTTACCACCTCTCATATTACCCGCTAAAATAAGTCCTTTATTATTACTGGGAATGTTAGGTTCAAAATACTCATTTTTACATTTAATAAGTAAATCTGATTTATTTGCACAAAGCGCCGGAGCCAAACCTTCTGTATCGTAAATACGATTTTGCTGGTATGGTTGTTTTCCCATACTTTCTTTGTTTGGGTTTACTTGATTCACTTTGTTTTTAGGCATTTAAAAGACCCATTTTCAAGGACACCAACGATTTCGCCATCTCAAATGGAGGAAACCTTATTTGGTTTTAAATGGGCAAACCTTTTTTGTACTATGTTAGCCATTGGCATCACATATTGGGTTAGTAATACGGGTGCTATATAAATTTATCATTATTTATTTTTTCCCAGTCAATTGTGGGAGATAATAGAAATTCCATACAATGAGTAGATAGTCCAGGAATTGGAGTTAAGATATGCCTATTTTTAGTTTGTGCTAGATAAATAAATTTATCGTGATCTCCATTTATAGTAATATGTTCATTATAATCTTCTTCAAATATTTTTTTGTTTATAATAAAACTACCACAAGTGCTAGGAGTTGTCCTCCAATGATGTTTTGTTGTTGTAAATACTTTAGATACTAAATCATCATACATTCGTAAGAAGTATTTATCATTATGATCATATAGTGATATATAATTTAATTCCACAAACGTTTGAAATATATCTAAAACCTTATCTACCCAATCATTAACGTGTAGATAATCGTTTTCAAGAAAATAAATTAAATCTTTTTCTCCTAAAGATAATTGTTTAACTATTCCCCAAGTTTGATTAAAAGACGATTGATCACTTTTTGCTTCTATATTATGTAATATAAATTTATCTTTATATTTTCCTACAAAATTAGTTTTTATATCACCATCCATTATTAAATGAAGATTAACATTTTTTCCTTCAATAGTGTTTAAGAGATTTACAAAACATTCTTCAAAATCAAACCAATGTGGTCTATTTTTATTATCATTTCCGGTTATGTTATAATGTCTATAAAAAATATGAATTTTCATTATCTATTTGCTTTAGTATAAATTTTAAATTTAGATAAATCTGGGTATGGTAGTTCTAGATCTTCTTGTTGTTTTTTAGTTCCGTCTAAGTTATAAAACTGATTCATTAATAATAAACCACGTGTCGCTAATTCAGGCATCATATAGAAGTTCCATCCTAACATATCAAAATGATCATCGTGATATGAGCATTCTCTTCTTCCACTATATCTGGCTCGTTTAAACCAATGATATGCTTCTAAACTATCAGTTAATATAGCGCCACCTTTAGATAATTTAAAGTGTTTATATGGACCTGTAAATGATATGCACATATGAGTCCCAGGAATATACATTTCTGCTGTAAATCTTAAAGCTGAGTCCCATACATTAGTTGGTTCTAATTGATATGCTCCTTTAATTGTTTTATCTTTGGCTGGTGTGAATTTAACCTTTGCCCCAGCGTGAATAATCTCACAAGGTACAGATGGGTATGTACGAGATGGAATGGTTATTTCTGTTCCTTTAACATCTTCATACATTAGTGCTAAAAATAAGCTATTAGATTGATTATCAACAGTTACTACATATGGCGCACCAGTATAATCAGCTAATCGTTTTTCAAATTCGTTTGTTATATCGTATATGTTTTTCATAATTAATCACATATTGGGTTTGTAATCTTATACGCTTCGCTTATTTTAAAATAAGTCGAGTTGATAATGGCTTATGTTTTCTGCTATTTCCTTTCCACTTTTTTGACGTTCCTCCCATTTTTCTCCTCTAAGCTTTGGATTTCGCTCTTGAATTAAAGCCCATACTCTTTTTATCGTATCTACATTTGAAAATTCGCTATTAAAAAAATGGTCATAGTAATTTTCTTTCGATATTTTCCTAACAGACATTTCTGTATCGTGAATAATCTTAACCAAAAGCATCCAATCATCTCTGGTCTCTGGTAAGTCCCTCAATACTGAAAAAATAAGTCTGGATATAAATCCGTTTGGTCTTTTCTTATTCATATGATCTTTTTAAAAAGTCAAGTCTAACCCATCCTTTATTTTCGCCATCGGTAACATAGTACCAAAATCCATCTTCTTTACTTTCGGTTAATGTGAATTTTAATTCCACATCATTTTCGTAATAGCTTTTCGTAATTAACGATGAAATGCAAGGCTCAAGTCGTAATCTTGTTCCAATAACGGTAAATAGTTTCATATTTTTATTTATAGTGTTCATAATATTGCCAACGATATTTTGTTTTTTTACACCTTTTGCATTTATAATAACCAGAAAGCCCAACCATATGATGCAAACGATATTTATGAATTCCAATAAAACAAAGCAATCTTTTCATTATATTTTTTTCCAGGTTTTACCATCTTTTTCAATGTTCCAGCACTTCATACTATTCAATATCTTTTCATCGCCATCCCTGCCTATAAATAATTTACCCTTAAGATCAATATAACAAGTTACTATGTCTCCAACATTATACTCGTCAAGCATAATCGTATCTCCTTTCCAGCACTCCAATTGGAATGTGTTTGGAAATTTTTGATCATCGTCCATTAACCAAAATATTCTTTTTTCAAATCCCCCGGTCAATGTTTGAGTTGGGAATACCTTTTTGATTGTTCCGTTAATTTTTATCATTTTTTAGTATTTTATTTTGATTTGATAAACATTTCATTTTCGTTCAATTCATATCCAAACTTTTCCATACAAAAAACAAGATAGTCCCAAGTTTTATTCCCAAAATTTGTTCTTAGAAAAAAATCTTCTTTTTTATATTTGATTAGTTCACTGAATGTTGATATTTTTAATTCTTTGCACATTTCATACAATATTGAATTAAGTCTTGTACTAACTCCTTTGGAATATTTACGCTCTGTTGGAATACTATAAGAAATGTCTATAAATTTTTCAAGTTTTTCACTCTTTTTATAATGAATACCATATAATAGTTCCTTGTCATCAATATCGTTTTCAAACACCAATTGACTTGAACTAACAAGATGATTACAAACGTTTGTTGGAATAAAGTGAGTACAAGACACAAGGTGTTTGTGAATGTCTGGGAGTCCCGTGCCATCTTTTACGCTTTCCCAAAAACGATTAGAATTTCCATCGGCTAATAAAGATTTCCAACTTATTTCCCAATCTTTAAATTCTGCGGCCAAGCAATCAATTTTGTAATCTTTCCTTCCCCCTACGATTTCTTGTATTTTATTTTTTGCCGTATTACGAATTCCGTTTATCCCGTGGGTAAGTTCCAAATTGTTTCCATCTTTAATTCCTTTACGATAATTGCTTTCGTTGTGCCAGATATGTAAATTCATTTGTGAAAGAACCACAATTGCCCTGATTGTATCGGCATTTATTTTACCATTTTTTTCATCAATTATCATTTGAATATCGTGAACGATGTCCTTTATTTCTTCGGCATATTCTGCTTTATGCTCCGGGATAAATACTTCTTTGAGTTGAGCAATTGATAGTCGGTCTATCAATTCGGCAAGTGTAGGTAAATATTTTCTTTCCATTTTATTTTGAGTTATTAATTTTTCGATAGCGAAAAAAATCGTTTGACTGGATTACTTCGATTTCAGGGTTAAGCATCATAATCTTTTTTATATCAGCATCGGTATAAACTATTGATTCTTTTTCATTAGTTGTATCTCTAAGCCTAATTGGATCATTTGAAAAAAGATTGAGGTAGTTGATATAACTACCCCTAATCTTTGCGAAATAATAATTATTTCTCATCTTCTACGTTTATAACATCGATTATCTTGCTACCTCTTACGCTTACCACCTCGAAATCAACAGTTGCGCCAACGAATTTTTTTACCACTCTGGCTTCAGCTTCAGTACAGCTCATAGCATCAACTAAATACTGCTCGTTTACATTTTTTACTTTTACGTTTCCTTTTGAGTCCTCGCTTTCAAGTTTTACTTGAACTGTTACTTCAAAATACTTCATTTTTTTTGATTTTATTGGTTAGTAGCCAAAGTGAGAATTGAACTCACATTTTCGCAATATCGCATCTTATGATGTTACTTGGCTAACAAGTTCAAAGGTTATGCTGTCCCTTCGTAATGTTTCATTATTTCCTCTTTAACCATTTTCTTGATTGTGTTGAAAATACCCAAAAGCTCTTCTTTGCTAATAATGGTATCGTATAAGAATTCGCTTACTGGAATAAACTCATCACTCGCATCTTCGTGATGTATTGAAATTTCCTTTCCAATAATTCTAATGTGAATTTTTTCTCCGTGTTCATTTACGATTGTTTCTTGATTCATTTTTTTTTGTTTTATGGTTTATTAAATGGTTTCGTGAATTTTTCTCTTTCTGGAAGTCCACCCCACATTTCTAAATACAACTGCTTATTCTTTGTTCGGTAGTCAAATAACGATTTGTCTTTTTCTATGGTCTGGGAAACCCGATATATCTCCGGGTTTAGATATGGCGTTCTTAAATGAGATACCCCTTTCAATT
>Ga0114959_10004005_pt1 | contig 11401 bp, 9 predicted proteins | sample C_130625_EF_Meta_FD_87317 | JGI IMG/M metagenome (GOLD analysis project Ga0114959, IMG submission 87317) | Freshwater microbial communities from Lake Croche, Canada to study carbon cycling - C_130625_EF_MetaG | ecosystem: Environmental > Aquatic > Freshwater > Lake | place: Lake Croche, Canada...
CGGATGCTGCTCCGTCACAATATATTGATGCTCAACGGGGATGACGGGGATGTCGAGCCCCACCATCGCGCCTGTCTGGCGTGCAAAGTTGCCCGAACAGGAAATGACGTGTTCGCAGGTGATGTCACCCTGATCGGTTGAGATCAGCCATTCACCATTGGGCTGCTGCGTAATCGCCGTCACGGTCGTGTTGCGGTAGATGGTGGCGCCGCGCTGGCGGGCGCCCTTTGCCAAAGCCTGTGTCAGGTCGGCGGGCTGGATATAGCCATCTTCCGGATGCTGGATCGCGCCAATGACGCCTTCGGTGTTGCAGAGAGGCCAGATCTCCTTGACCTGCTCTGGCGTGAGGAAGTTCACGTCCACACCGATCGTGCGGGCAACGCCTGCATAATATTGATATTCGTCCATCCGGTCTTGCGTGGTCGCGAGCCGGATATTGGTCACCTGCGAAAAGCCGACATTCAGCTCGGTTTCCGCCTCTAGGCTCGGGTAAAGCCCAACCGAATATTGATGCAGCTTGCCGACCGAATAGCTGAGGTTAAACAGCGGCAGCAGCCCGGCTGCGTGCCAGGTCGAGCCTGACGTCAGTTCCTTGCGCTCTAGAAGGACAACATCGGTCCACCCCAGCTTTGCGAGGTGATAGAGCGTGCTGACGCCCACAACACCACCGCCAATGACCACTGCACGTGCTGTCGATTTCATATGTTTTAGCCTGACAAAAGTGAACCGAGATTTGCTCAGTTCGCTATGACAGCAGAAGGGTCGCCGCAACCGGCGCGCTATCTCAACACCCCTGAATTAGCTATTCTAATGTAATATATCAGTCGGATTGGCAGCCTGTTCGGCGCGCCTAAAGGAACAACTCCGCCGCCGCATCCATAATCGCATCGGCATCCAGCCGGTAGCGATGGTAGAGATCAGGCAGATCGCCTGTCTGGCCAAAACTGTCGATGCCAAGCGGACTGACGCGCATGCCCTTCACGCCGCCCAGCCAAGACAGAGCGCCCGGTGATCCGTCTATGACCGTGACGAGGCCTGCCGTCGGCGACAAGACCGAGAGCAGATCTTCCACATGGCTTTGTGGCCGCTTCCCATCTGTCCAGCGCGATGCGTGACGCGCCGACCATTCGCGGTGCAGGAGATCGGGCGATGTGACGTTCAACAGTCCGATCCCGGGAACATCGTCGACCAGTTGTTCCCAAGCGCGGAGCACTTCCGGCGCGATCGCTCCGGTAAAGACGATGGCCGCATCTGCATTCGGCTCCGGCTGTTTCAGCCAATAGCCGCCCTTCAGCGCATCCGCCTCCCACGCATCATTTGCCCGCGCCATTTGTGGAATGACGCGGGTACTGAGGCGGATGTAGACCGAACTACCATCCGGCTGCTGCATATAGTCAAAGGCCCACCGCATCACGAGGGCCACCTCGTCGGCCCAAGCCGGCTCAAAATAGGTCAGATTGGGCTGACCCATGCCAATGAGCGGCGTGTTGATGGATTGGTGCGCACCGCCTTCTGGCCCAAGCGTCAGGCCGGAGGGCGTGCCGACCAGCAGGAAGCGGGCATCGGAATAGCAGCCATAGTTCAGGGCATCGAGGCCGCGCGCGATGAACGGATCATAGACTGTTCCCACCGGGATCAGCCGCGTCCCAAAATGCGGACCCGCCAGACCTAGCGACGTCATGGCAAGGAAGAAGTTATTCTCTGCAATACCAAGCTCAATGTGCTGACCTGCGGCATGGCCATCCCATTTCTGGGCGGACGGAATTTTGGCCGCACGGAAGACGTCGACCATTTCTGCGCGACGGAACAGCCCACGTTGATTCACGAAGGCGCCGAGGTTGGTCGTCTGCGTTACGTCCGGTGCGGTCGTGACGATGCGGTCCGCCAAGGGTTCGTCTGATTTTGCCAGTTCGAGCAGGACATTGCCAAAGGCGGCTTGCGTGGATTGGGCATCGGACGCCGGAAAGGCCAAGCGAGCAGGCACCGGAATGGTTGGCGCATCCGCCTCCGGCGCTTTGACCGCCAAGGCACTGGTGGCCACAAACTCTTTCAGCCGCGCAGCCTGATTGTCACCAAGGCCGCCATAGGGTTCCCATTCATCCCCCACCGGGATGGACAGGCTCTGGCGGAGTTGATCAATCTGGCCCGGGTTCATCATGCCCGAATGATTGTCCTTATGCCCCGCCAGCGGCAGGCCATGGCCCTTCACCGTATAGGCAATAAACAAGGTCGGCAGGTCATCCTGCGCACTGTCAAACGCGTCGATCAGGCTTTCGACGCAATGCCCGCCAAGGTTGGTCATCAGCGCAGCAAGGCGATCATCGTCAAAGCTATCGAGCAGCGCGCGGACCTTTGCCGCCCCGCCGATGTCCGCCATCAAACGCTGCCGCCATGCGGCCCCACCCTGATAGGTGAGCGCGGCGAATTCCGCATTCGGGCAATTGTCGATCCAGTCGGCAATCGCTTGCCCGCCGGGCCGGGCAAAGACGTTGCGCTGCAACTTGCCGTGCTTCAGCGTGATGACGCGCCAGCCACAGGTTTCAAAGATGTCGTCGAAGCGACGGAACATGCGGTCGGCCGTCGTGCTGTCCAGCGACTGGCGGTTGTAATCGACCACCCACCAGCAGTTGCGAATGTCGTGCTTATACCCCTCGATCAGGCATTCGTAGATATTGCCTTCATCCAGTTCCGCATCGCCCATCAGTGCAATCATGCGTCCGGCTTCCTGCTCTGCCATCTGGCCATGCGCGATCAGATAGTCCTGAACGAGGCTGGAAAAGGCGGTGATGGCGACACCGAGACCAACCGATCCTGTTGAAAAATCAACAGGGATTTTGTCCTTGGTCCGCGACGGATAGCTCTGCGCGCCGCCGAGCGCACGAAAGCGCTGCAACTGGTCCAGCGACTGGTTGCCCAAAAGATAGTGGATTGCCTGCAGGACCGGCCCGGCATGCGGCTTCACCGCCACCTTGTCCTGCGGGCGCAGCGCGTGAAAATAGAGCGCGGACATGATCGCCGTCATCGACGCGCAGCTGGCCTGATGCCCTCCGACCTTCAGCCCATCGCGCTTCTCACGGATGTGGTTGGCATTATGCACCGTCCAGGAGGACAGCCAGCGCAGCCGGGTATCTAGTGCTTCTAAGGCGGAAACAACGTCCGTGCGGCTATCAGCAGTCAGGGTAGGCATGGCCGGATCTCCGCATAATTATGTTTGACGGATAGCGCCGGTTGTCGGGAAATGTCCTTGCGAATTCCGCTACCTTTCACCAGTGAATTGGCATATATCACCTTAATAGATCAATTTTTGAGCACATTATGCCAAACTTCTCCCCAGACCCGATTGATATCAAGATATTGGAAGCCCTTCAGGCGAATGGGCGGATCACCAATCAGGAACTGGCAGATCAAGTCGGCCTCTCGCCCAGCCCGTGCCTGCGGCGCGTCCGGCATCTCGAAAGCGAGGGCGTCATCTCACGCTATGTCGCTCTGGTGGACCCTGAGGCACTTGATCTGAATGTGACGGCGTTCGTCCGCGTGCGGCTGGACCAACAGGATGACCGCCATCTGGAAGCGTTTGAAGCAGCCATCGCAGAATTCCCCGAAGTCATGGAATGCTATCTGATGACCGGCGAGTCAGATTACCAACTGCGCGTTCTGGTCCGGTCGCTGACCCGCTTTGAGGACTTTTTGCGCAACAGCCTCACACGCGTCCCCGGCGTTGCCAATGTCACGACAAGTTTTGCCCTGCGCCCCGTCATTTACAAAACGGCGCTGCCAACGCTAGACGCCTAGATAAGGGAAATAGGGGATAAGAAATGTCTGAGGTGAGTCTGGTTGGATCGGTGCCACCTGCACCCAAGAACGAACTGAGCCGGACGCTTAAATCCCGCCATGTTTCCATGATCACCTTTGGTGGTATTATTGGCGCCGGGCTGTTTGTCGGGTCATCGACCGCGATCAGTACCATCGGCCCTGCCGCTGTCCTGAGCTACGCGTTGGCCGGGTTCCTCGTCCTGCTGGTCATGCGGATGATCTCTGAAATGGCGATGGCCATGCCGGGCGTTCAGACCTTCCCCGAATTTGCCCGCGTGGGCGTGGGCAATTGGGCCGGCTTTCTGGTCGGCTGGCTTTATTGGTATTTCTGGGTTGTCGTGATTGCGATTGAGGCGATTGCCGGCGCGAAGATCATCAACGGCTGGTTCCCGCAATTTGAAGTCTGGGAAATCGGCGTCGTCCTGATGGCGCTGTTGACCGCCGTTAATCTGATGTCCGCCAAATCCTATGGCGAGTTTGAATTCTGGTTTGCTTCGACCAAGGTCGTCGCCATCATTGTCTTCATTCTGGTTGCCGCCGCTTATGCGACGGGCGTCACGTCACCATCCGGTCCTGTCTTTGCCAATCTAACAGCGCATGGCGGCTTTGCGCCCGCAGGCATTGCCGCGATCTTTGCCGGTGTCGCCACGACCATCTTCTCCCTATGCGGGGCCGAAATTGCAACGTTGGCCGCAGCGGAGTCCGAAGCGGGCGCCAAGACCATTGCCCGCATGACGATCTCGGTGTCGGTCCGGATTCTCGTCTTCTTTGTGCTTTCCATATTCCTGATTGTCTCGGTTGTGCCCTGGACGGAGATCCAGCCCGGCATCTCTCCCTTCGCCCAAGCGTTGAGCCAGATGGGCTATCCGTCGGCAGACCTGATCATGAATGCCATCGTTTTGGTCGCCGTTCTGTCCTGCCTGAATTCCGGCATCTACATTACCTCGCGCGCCATGTTCGGGCTCGCAAAGAATGGAGATGCGCCGCAATCCTGCGTGCAGTTGAGCCGGTCGAAGGTCCCTGCCCGCGCCATCCTGATCGCCAGTCTGTTCAGCTATGGTGCGCTCGCCGCATCAGTGCTGTCGCCCGACCGCGTGTTCAACTTCCTCGTCAATTCCTCCGGCGCGATCATGCTGTTCATCTATATTCTGATCGCGCTCGCCCAGTTGCGGCTGCGCGCGCAGATTGAGGCGGACGACCCTTCGCGTCTGCATGTTAGAATGTGGCTGTTCCCTTATGCCACTTGGGCGACCATTGCGGGCATGGCCGCCATCTTGGTTCTGATGGGTCTTGCCGAGCGCACCGCGATTGAGCTTGGAGCGAGCATCTTGGTGACGTTGACCTTCCTCATTGGCTATTGGGCGAAGACACGGCTGCAAACAAAAGCGCAGACAGCCTAATCACGGACGAGAATTTTCCGATTGCAACATTCTTTTCAATCGCGATGACACTGTTGCGCGTTGCATAAGCTGCAAAACGACTGACGCTGGAGCCTGAAAATGACCCTACAAAACGATCCACTTGCCGCTTTGTGGATGCCCTTTACGGCAAACCGCGCGTTCAAGGCGTCGCCGCGCCAGCTGAAGTCAGCAAAGGATATGCACTATACCAGCGATGACGGCCGCCAAATCTTGGATGGCACCGCCGGTCTGTGGGCGGTCAATGCCGGGCACTGCCGCCCCTCCATCGTTGAGGCAATTAAGAAGACAGCGGCAGAACTTGATTATGCGCCGCCCTTCCAATTGGGCCACCCATTGTCCTTCGAACTGGCGACACGCATCGCTGATTTAATGCCGAACGGTTTGGACCGGATTTTCTTCACCAACTCCGGCTCTGAATCGGTCGATACCGCCCTCAAGATCGCGCTTGCCTTTCAGCGGGCCCGTGGACAGGGCACCCGCACCCGCCTGATCGGGCGCGAGCGCGGTTACAGCGGCGTCGGCTTTGGCGGCATTTCCGTCGGCGGCATCGTCAACAACCGCCGCCAGTTCGGTACACTGCTCGCCGGCGTGGATCACCTGCCCCACACCCATAATTTGGAGCACAACGCCTTCACCAAGGGCCGTCCGCACTGGGGCGCGCATCTTGCCGACAATCTGGAAGCCATCGTTGCGCTGCATGGTGCAGAAACCATTGCGGCCGTCATCGTCGAGCCCATGGCGGGCTCCACCGGTGTTCTGGTGCCGCCACAGGGTTATCTGGAAAAGCTGCGCGAAATCACGACCAAGCATGGCATCCTGCTGATCTTTGATGAAGTCATCACTGGATTTGGCCGTGTGGGCGGCGCAACTGCATCTGGCACGCTGGGCGTTACGCCGGACATGATCACCATGGCGAAGGGCCTGACCAACGCGGCTGTGCCGATGGGCGCGGTTGCCGTCAGCCGTCACATCCATGACGGCGTTGTCGAAGGCGCCGCAGACGGGATCGAACTGTTCCACGGCTACACCTATTCCGGCCACCCGCTGGCGGCAGCGGCAGGGCTTGCGACATTGGACCTCTACAAGTCCGAAGGCATTTTTGAACATGCTGCCTCGCTCCACAGCTATTGGGAAGAGGCCGTCCACAGCCTGAAGGGCAAGCGCAACATCATCGACATCCGCAACATGGGCATCGTTGCCGGCATTGAGCTGGAACCACGCGCCGGGGCCCCCACCAAGCGCGCGACCGAGCTTTTCCAGAAGTGCTTCGACAACGGCCTCTTGGTCCGTGCAACCGGGGATATTATCGCACTGTCGCCGCCGCTGATCTTGCAAAAGGCGCATATCGACGAAATGGTCGGGCGGATTGCGGAGTTGGTCGAAACGATCGACTAGGGAGAATTCTATGAGCGTGACCATATTGGATGGCGGCATCAGCCGCGAATTGCAGAAGCTTGGCGCACCCTTCCGCCAGCCTGAATGGTCGGCACTTGCCCTTATTGAAACGCCTGAGCTTGTGGGTGCTGCGCATGATCTTTTCGCCGCCGCAGGGGCTAATGTCATCACGACCAACAGCTATGCGATTGTGCCTTTCCATCTTGGCGCAGAGCGGTTCGCATCGGACGGCGCCCGTCTGGCCGCGCTTTGCGGGCAACTCGCGCGCGGCGTTGCAGATGCACGTGGCGTAAAAGTTGCCGCGTCCCTTCCGCCCGTCATGGGATCATATCGCCCGGACCTCTTCAATGAGGCCGAAGCGCGCGCGATCCTGGATGTGCTGATTGCTGGGCTGTCCCCTTTTGGTGACATCTGGCTGGCCGAAACACTGAGCACAGTGGCTGAGGCGCGCCTGATTGCAGAGATGTTGGCAGAGGATGCGCGGCCGTTGTGGTTGTCCTTCACTCTCGATGATGCCGGCGTCGCCACATTGCGCTCAGGCGAAAGCGTGCAGGACGCAGCGGCCCTTGCCAAAGCCGTTGGCGCAGAAGCCCTTCTGTTCAATTGCAGCCGCCCCGAGGTCATGGACGCTGCCGTTCGTGAGGCCAAAGCCGTGCTCGACGGAACGGACATTGCCATCGGCGTTTACGCAAACGGTTTCGGCCAAGAAGATGAGGGTGCTGCCAACGAAGTCATCCGCGCCATCCGTGCCGATCTTGATCCTCCGCGCTATCTTGGCTGGGCACAGACCTGGGTTGCGTCTGGGGCGACGATTGTTGGTGGATGTTGCGGGATTGGTCCGGGTCATATTGTGGCCATGGCCGAAGCTCTGAACGGCACTGACGCGTGAACGGCGGTTTCACAGCTTCTGATCTGATCCACAGCAACATAGGCCTCTATTCGGCGTTGTTCTTCTTCCTCTTGCTGGGGATCGAACTGGCGGCGATCAAACTCTGGCGTGCACGCGGGAAAATGCCCGCCAAGGATGCGTTGACCGGCATTGCAACGGGCTTGCTGAGTGATCCCATCAACGGTTTTTCTGCGTTCATCACGCTGGGCATTTTGGCAATGGTCGAGCCCTTTCAGGTCTACAGCCTGCCTGTGACCGCCGGCACGTTTCTGCTGTGCTTTTTCCTCGATGATCTGCGCTTTTATTGCCACCACCGCGTGGCCCACCGGGTCCGCTGGGTCTGGGCGATGCACGTTGTGCACCATTCCAGTGAGGAATATAATCTGGCCGTTGCCCTGCGGCAGGGTTGGACGAAGCACTTCACGGGGACAATGCTGTTCAAAATACCGTTGGTGCTTGTCGGCTTTGATCCGGTCATGGTCACCTTCTGCGGCGTCCTCAACGCCACCTACCAGTTCATGCTCCACACCGAGACTGTCAACAAACTCCCCCGCTGGGTTGAGTTCCTGTTCAATACGCCGTCGCATCACCGTGTCCACCATGCCAATAATCCGCGCTATCTGGATGCCAATTATGCAGGGACGTTCATCATTTGGGACCGCCTGTTCGGCAGTTTTGTCGCGGAAGATGACCGCGAGAAGCCCGTCTATGGTCTGGTCAAGAATGTGAACACCTTCAACATTTTCAAGGTGCTGAGCCACGAATATATCGGCATTGCCAAGGATGCGACCACGCCTGGCATCACGCTGTGGCAGCGGCTCTGCTATGTGTTTGCGCCACCGGGGTGGAGCCATGATGGGTCACGCCTAACGTCGGAAGACATCAAGCGTGAGGCAGGCTTGGGCCCGCAGCCCTTGGCGATAGCCCCTACCCCAAACCCCGTTCGCTAATGCCGCTGCATTACGCGCTCACCGACGCGCTGGTTGCGCTTGTTGCGGGCTGGGGCGCCCTGATGGTGTGGCGCACTGACCGGCCTTTGGCTGCACTGGGCCTTGCCCTGCTCGGCCTTGCCGGAGTGATCGGCACCATCCGGATCACCAGCGGCCTGATTGAACCATTGGCGATGCTCCATAAAGGCATCTCGCAATTGGGGGGCCTTGCCGGGCTCGCCTTGCTGCTCGCCCAAATCCTGCGCGACAAAGGCCTGCGTCTTGGCACCGGCGTTGTTCTGTGTGTTGCAATGGCCCTCGCGGCCATAGCTGCGGCCCTGCCTGCCCTTGGCGCTATCCTCTTTGTCGTGATGCTGGTCTGCGCCATCGCGCTGAGTTTGCAATCACGCAATCATTTGGGCGCTGTTGGCTTCGCTTTGATGCTGCTGAACATCACTCTCGTGCGGCAATCCGACTATTTGGGCGCTGACTTGAGCTGGCACCTTTATCACCTGCTTGTGGCAGCTTGGCTGCTTTGCGTGGCCCGCGGATTTTTGAAAGCGCCCCGCGCGGCCTGACCCGCTATCCGGCGAGGACGATCTTGCCGACATGGCGTTTGGTCAGGAACGCCTCCTGCGCTTCGACGATGTCGAACAGCGGAAAGGTCGCCGCGATGCACGGCTTGATCTCCCCGCGTTCAATATAGCCGATAAGGTTCACGAACACCTCTGGCTCCAGCACCGTGCAGCCGATCAGCCGAAGATCTTTTAGGTATAGCGTGCGGAGATCGAGATCGACGATCGGGCCTGAGATTGCCCCCGCCACCCCATAACGCCCGCCGCACTTGAGGGTGTTGAGAATGGCACCGAACTGCGTTCCACCCACAACATCAATAGCGGCATCGAAAGTGTCCTGGCCAAAATGTGCTTCCAGATCGGCATCGCGCGGCACGACATGGTCCGCCCCTAAGGTGCGCACGGCATCCGCTTTATCGCCGCCGACCATGGCGAAAACCTCCGCTCCGCGCCGCTTGGCGAGTTGGACAGCGGCAGACCCGACGCCGCCCGACGCGCCGGTGATCAACACCCGCTCTCCTGCTGCCAGCGAAATCCGCGTCAGTATGTTTTCGGCCGCCGAATAGGCACAGGGGAAGCTGGCGAGTTCAATATCGCTCAGGTCGCTTTCGATGCGGATCGCATGGGCAGATGGCACACAGGCATAGTCAGCAAAAGCGCCATCAACCTCTGACCCGAAATAGCGGACATCAAAGCGGTCGGCGCCACGAAACACTGGTTCCACCAGAACGCGCTCCCCGATGCGGGCTATGTCCACGCCCGGCCCGACGGCAACGATCCGGCCACAGGCATCTGCACCCTGAATCCTGGGAAACTGGAACGCGGCGCCCGACCAGCCGTCATCGCCTGCCCCAGCCATGCCGCTGGAGGCACCCACGTCTGTGGCATCGGCGACGGCCTTGGAATACCAGCCGATCCGCGTGTTGATATCGGTGTTGTTGACCCCCGCCGCACCGACGCGGATCAGGACATCCCCTGCCCCTGGCTGCGGGACAGGGACACCATCCCGCAGATCAAGGCAATCAAACCCGCCATGCCGCATCAACAAGACCGCGCGCATGGTGGTGGGGACGGTCATTCCGCCCGCGCCAACCCGAATTGGTTGAGATACCATTTCTGGAAATTGATCACGCTGCCTTCCTGATCGGAATAGCGGCCCGGGCGATAACGGCTGGACATGATACCGGCCTGATTATTCTCGGTAATCACCTTATCCTGCGTCGTTGTCGCATGATAACCCCAGATCATCTTGTCGATATCGACCTGATCTTCCGTGGCGCGGCCGTCGACAAGCCAGATCATCTCCACATCCGTTTCCAGCGCACTACGCGGCGTGAACTGGAACAGGATCGCAAAATGATCATCCGCCACAATCTGGCTGAACGGGCTGAAGCTCAAATGCATCCGGCCGCCATCGGCCTTTGTGCGATTGCCCATCAACGGCGATGGCGCAGTGCCGTTTTGCGTTTCGGAGGCAAAACCATCCTTGTTCATCCGCTGCATCAGAAGGCGCAAATGGCTGCTGTCAGGCGCGTCGTCGATATTGCCAATCGGACGACCGGCTGCCGCCGCGCTGTCTTCCCAGGCTTTGAGCTTGGGCGTGAAGCTGGCGATTGCATCAGCCGGACCAGAGCTTGGCCCCGCACCGACCGCGACGATCGCTTCTGCGGCATGCATGGAGCAGAATTCGGGGTGCGAGGGCACGCAGTGGTAACATTCAAAGAAGTTCTCCACGACCAGCTTCCAGTTTGCCGTCGTGGGGTAGCTTCCGGCATGCGCGATCCGCGCATCCGCCATGCCATGATAGTCGAGGATCGGCCCCATATCGCCAAAGGTCGCATCGAAATCGACCGGTTCATCTTCGCTCATATTGATGAAGATGAGGCCGTGGAACACGCGGATATGGCAAGCAATGAGGCTGTTTTCCGCCTTGTTGAAATCCTCCGGCATGAGCCGCGCCGAAATCAATCGACCATCAAGCCCGAACGTCCATGCGTGATACGGGCAGACGAGACGCGGCGCATTCCCGCTTTCGGCAGAACAGATGGTGGACCCACGGTGACGGCACACGTTGAAGAAGGCGCGGACGCTGTCCTCATTCTCACGGATGACGATGATCTGTTCCGACCCGATCTTGAACAGGAAGTAATCCCCCTTCTTGGGGACCCGCGACACATGGCCCGCCAAGATCCATTTCTGGCTGATCACCTGATCGAAGTCGGCTTTGAATACCGCGTCACTCGCGTAGAATTCCTGATCAAAACTATAGCCAACGCGGGTATTGGCCGCGAGGCGGCGCATCAGCTCGGCAGGGCGCTCAGTCATTAGATCTTAATCCGTGCATTGGTAGGGTCATAGAGGGGCTTGAGCGAGGCGGTC
>Ga0114959_10004006_pt1 | contig 11401 bp, 10 predicted proteins | sample C_130625_EF_Meta_FD_87317 | JGI IMG/M metagenome (GOLD analysis project Ga0114959, IMG submission 87317) | Freshwater microbial communities from Lake Croche, Canada to study carbon cycling - C_130625_EF_MetaG | ecosystem: Environmental > Aquatic > Freshwater > Lake | place: Lake Croche, Canada...
GCTTGCCCTTGTTCAGCTGAATTGAATGAACACGCCCGTGATCACCGCGGTGCTTACGGTGTTCCTCATTCTCAGCGCAGTAAGGCCCGTGTCGTGATTGAAGAGGTAGCTGGAAAAAAGATTTGGATAGAGGACGTTCACCAATTATGTCTAAACGCTCTTAAAACCGAAACTCAAGTGATGGTTAAGCGTGAGGATGAGCAAGCGTTTGCTGAATTAAATGGAGCAAACCTTAAATTTGTCGAAGATGCAGCACGCCTACTTTACCGAGAATTTGATAAAGAGAAAAAAATTAAAGATTTCCAAATTGCTTGTTCTCACTTGGAGAGTTTGCACTCCCATGATGCGGTGAGTGTAATTTGCAAAGGTGTGAAAGGCGGATTTGCCGCAGAATTTAATGATTTTTCAGCACTCGTGTGCTAATCTTATTATGGCAAAGCCGGTTATATTAATCACAGGTGCTTCACAGGGTATAGGTGCAGCAATTGCACGCGTTTTTGCAAAAGAGCTTAAAGGGGTAAAACTTGCTTTAGTTGCACGCAGTCAGTCCAGACTTAATTCGGTTGCACGTGACTGCACTAAACTGGGTGCTCTAGTAGAAACCTACAGCTGTGATGTCAGTGATGTGAACGCTGTTGAATTGCTGCAGCTTTCAGTACTAAAGAAGTTCAAACACATCGATGTACTGGTTAATAATGCCGGTGTATTTAAGGCGGCCTCTTTTCTGGACATGGGTGTTGAAGAATTTGACGGCTTAATTGCTAGTAACTTACGCAGTGTCTTTCTAATTTCTAAGGCATTTGTTCCAAGTATGGTAAAGCGTAAGCGTGGAGATATTTTTAATATGAGTTCAATTGCAGGACTCATCGCATATCCGGGTGGTTCAGGCTACAGCGCTGCTAAATTTGGTGTTACCGGTCTTTCAAAAGTCATGCGCGCAGAATTAAAGGCTTACGGAATTAAAGTCTGCTGTGTGTGTCCAGGCGCCACGGTTTCTCCATCCTGGAGGGGTAGTAATGTTCCTCAGCAAAGGCTTATGCCAGCAGAGGATGTGGCACGCGCATTTTACGATATCTACTGCTTAAGTAAGCGCACTGTAGTCGAGGAAATCGTCTTACGACCTATTTTAGGCGATCTCTAAAAGATAAAGCTAGCTTCCTGAACTAGCTTTTAGGCCAATTGCTCCGTAGCCACGCTCAGTTATTACGCGTCCTTGAGGCGTGCGCTGAATGTAGCCCTCCTGAATTAAAAACGGCTCATGCACTTCTTCTAGGGTTTCTGCTTCTTCGCCTACTGCGACAGCTATCGTACTCATACCCACTGGGCCTCCTTTATAATTTTCAGCAATAACGCGTAGTACACGTTTATCCATTTCATCTAGGCCAGCTGCGTCAATTTCAAGTAGCGCTAGAGCTGCGGAGGCAATTTTTTGCGTAATTTTACCTGTGCCACGTTGTTGTGCAAAGTCGCGAACAAAATGAATTAAATTATTCACAATACGTGGTGTACCACGTGAGCGAGCTGCAATTTCTTGTTCTCCTAAGGTATCAATTTCTACGTTTAAAAGACCACAGCTACGTCTTACAATACCGCACAGAGTTGGCGTATCGTAATAATCCAGGCGTGTTTGAAGAGTAAAACGTGATCTTAAGGGAGCCGTTAAAAGACCACTGCGTGTAGTTGCACCAACGAGCGTAAAACGAGGTATTGTTAAACGAACACTCCGTGCGTTTGGTCCCTGATCGATCATAATATCGAGTTTAAAGTCTTCCATAGCACTGTACAGGTACTCTTCTACGGTCTTTGGTATTCGATGGATTTCGTCGATAAATAAAATATCCCCTTCTTCAAGGTTTGTAAGAAGTCCGGCTAAGTCCGCTGCTTTCTCAATCACTGGGCCTGAGGTTACACGTACTGCTTTACCTAATTCATGGCCTAAAATAAAAGCTAAGGTTGTCTTTCCTAAACCGGGAGGTCCGGAAAGCAGTATATGGTTTAAGGCTTCGCCTCTGTGCTTTGCTGCACCCACCATCACTTGAAGTCTTTCTAAAGTTTTAGCTTGGCCTGTAAAATCACTAAAGGATTGTGGGCGCAGTGCTGCCTCGGCTTGCGTCGGAGACGAAGCAAGTGCAGTTGTTAAAAAATTTACGCCTGTATCAGGTTCAAGTGCCATAACTTATTTCCATTCCAAATCAGCGCCTAAGGAACGCAAGTTTTCTACAAATCTAGGGTGAGCTCGCTTAATAATTTCTGCGTTTCGAACAATGCTTTGACCAGGAATTGAGGCTGCAACCATAGTGAGGGCAACTGCAGCTCGAATAATAAACGGAGAATCAACAACAGCAGGGTGTAAAGGACGATTACCAAAAACTATAATGCGGTGAGGATCACTTGTTACTACGTGAGCGCCAAATTTAGCTAATTCAGGCATCCAAGAAAATCCATTCTCATAGACTTTATTCCAGAAGTGCATTGTCCCCTCAGCACGCGTACTTAAGGCAATGAGTAAAGGCAGTAAATCGACCGAAAAATAAGGCCAAGGTGCAGCCTCAATCTTAGGTAGTAAATTTTTAGTCATTGGTGTTTCAATAACTAATTTTTGTGGCTGTCTTATGTGGGCTGTAGTGCCTTCGTGAGTAACTACTACACCAAGCTTGGCAAATGATCGTGTGATTAAATCAAAGTGATGGGGAAGGGAGTCTCTGACTGCTATTGTGCCACCTGTAATCGCACCTAAAGCAAGGAAAGTCACAATTTCATGATAATCTGAATTAATCCGAATGCTTGCGCCGTGCAGTTTATTAACTCCAGTTACAGTGATGCGACTTGTGCCAATGCCTTCTATGTGTGCTCCCATAGCGACTAAGGCTTCACATAAATCTTGAACGTGAGGTTCACTCGCTGCGTTTATTAATTCAGATTTGCCACTAGCAGTACAGGCAGCCATAGCAAAATTTTCAGTGACTGTGACTGACATATAATCAGTCCACTGACGACCTGCTTTAAAGCCGTTCTTTAAAGTAATCCGAAGAGCATCACCGTCATGCACTTCAGCTCCAAGTGCTTTTAAAATATCTAAGTGTGGATCAATTTCTCTTACACCTAAGGTACAGCCTTTGGATTCGGAATTAAGAACAAAACCACCGAAGCGTTTGAGTAATCCAGGAAACAAAAGAACCGTAGAGCGCATGTCTTGAGGCAGTTCATCGGAGGCAAGGGTCTTTTTGAACCTCGAGTGATCGATCTGCATCTGAGCTTTTAGTTTATCCCAGGTAATTACAGAGCCTTGCGACTGCATGAAGCTTACTAGCTTATTTAAATCCGTGATGTCAGGGACGTTCGTGAGCGTCACAGGATCATCCGTAAGTAGGGTTGCGCAAAGAATTGGAAGAACCGAATTCTTGTTGCCTGAAGGAGTGATGGTTCCGCAAAGCGGTTTGCCACCGTTAACAATTAAATCTGCCATGATTTGGGCTTAAAAAAAGGGCGCCTGCAAGTAGTGCAGACGCCCTCAAAATGCGCGCTTTGTTGGGCGCTTTGGCAAGGATTAACTTACATTAAATGTAACCGCCACCTTGTTGGCCTTCTGGACGAGGGCCGTTATCTTGACGTCTAGGGCCGCCTTGAGGGCGTCTAGGGTAGTTTCCGCCCCTGTTTGGATTACCACCTTCACGGCGTTCTGCGCCTTGAGGTTTTGGACTACCTTGGCCTTGATATCCGCCTGATCGGTCGGAATTGAACGAACGGCCACGGTTTCCACGATGTCTACGGCGTCTATTTTGACCATCACGGTCGAATTGAGCACCTGTGGCGGTTTCTGGAGCCTTCTTGTTCTTCGTAAATAGGCCTTTTAACCACGCAAAGAAGCCGCCGGATTTTTTAACCGTAGGTTTTGCTGCTTCAGGGCGATCGGTGCGCTCTGGACGATCGGTTCTGTGGTTCGAATTACGTTCCTGTGGGCTTCTTGCTTGGAAGTTACCCTGAGGTTCATCTCTGCGATCATCACGGCGTGGTGGACGATTTGTGTAGTCAGGATTACGGCGGCTATCTTGTTGAGGCTTTTCCCATGAAACAGAGGTGCGTCTTGCTTCAGCTGGAGGCAAGATATTAAGCTCTGATTTAGGTGCCGCAGGATCGCGTGGTTGTGGTTTCCAGGTAGGACGTTCTGCTGCTGGAGCTGCAGGACTGGATGATTCTGCAGTTGCAGTAGGAGCAGCTTCAGAAGCTGGCGTACGTTCAATAGCAGGGGTTACTTCAGCACGTGGAGAAGAGGTTTCTCCGCTGAACGGGTTTTTATATTCGCGCTCAGGGGTTATGACCTCGAGTGCGGTTGGTTTGTATTCGCCAGTGATGGCTGCAGCGGCAGGTGCCGCGTTTTGACTAGGGCGTTTTCCGCGTGCAAGACCGGAACCGCGGGTTTCTGTGAACACGCCAAATGCTGGCGTGGGTGTGCTGGCTGCGGAGTTCGCGCCTGCAGAGTCAGGGGATGCCGCTTGTGCGGAAGTCTCACCTGATTGTACTGGATCTGTCATTTTACTACTTTTTTGTTATTCAGGCGCTCACTTTAAAATAAAGGAGCAGCCGAGGTTATGTTAAGCCTGCGGAGCGCAATAAGTTGCGCTCAACGTGGCATGAAGAATCTACCTTACCTATGATTGCCTCTAAGCGCAACAGCAAAGGCTAAGCCCTTAAATCACCTAAAGTCCTCATATTCTTACACCTTGTGACTTGCCTACATGCACAAGACACCTCAAGTTTGAGGTATGGATAAACTGGAAGAGATTTTCCGGATGCAGAGTGCCCTTAATGCGCGGATCGGTGTAACCCTTCCGCCCCCTACGGATGAGGAGAAGGCTAAGTGGATTCTCAACTACACCCGTGCTTTACAGCAAGAAACCGCCGAGCTCATCGATAGTGTACCTTGGAAGTGGTGGGCAAAGTACCAAAAGTTTGATGAACAAAATGCCCGCGTTGAAGTGGTTGATTTGTTTCACTTCTTGGTATCGCTTGCACAAACCTTGAACATGAGTGCTGAGGATGTGTACCAAGCTTATTTGAAGAAAAATCAAGTTAATCATCAGCGACAAGATTCAGGCTACGTCGTTAAAGACGAAACTGATTCAAAGCACCTTTAATATTAAAACTTAAAAGACCTAAATAAAATTTAGGTCTTTTTATTTAAACTTTAACCCAGGTGCCTGTTTTAGCAGCTTCGTAAATAGCAGCTAAAATCTTGATATCGCGTAGTCCCATTTCACCAGGGACAATTGTTTTACGACCTGTTCGAACACAGTCTGCAAAATCATCCATTTGGAGCGCTTGCTGATGTACTGCCATTGGATAGTTTAATCTTCCACGGCTAGTATAGGCATCAACACCTTTATAGGTGAAGGCATGTTGGCGAAATTCAATCCAGCCTTTATCACCTTCGGCACGGAAATTATCGCCTGTGCCGTTGTAGCTTGCTAGGCCGTCAAATCGTGACCCGTTAGCAAACTTTAGCGAGAACTGCATTGTCTCTTCAACTTCAGTGAAGAAATCAGGACGTAGCTTTGTCATTTCTTTTGCTGCTACTTCAACAGGCGTTTCTCCGTTTTGTGCCATGCATGCACCTTGAATTAAATAAATGCCGATATCATACATTGGGCCTCCACCAGCGAGTTTCTTTTCAATTCTCCAAGCGTGTTGTCCCATTTTAAAACCGCGTTGCCCCTTCATTTTTTTAAATACACCAAAATCTCCGTCTCTTGCTAAGCGGCGCATTTCTGAGTGATACGGATCAAAGAATAGGCGGTAGCCCACAGAAAATTGAACGTTGTTGTCTTTACAGGCTTTTATCATCGCCTCGCAATCTTCGACATTTGTAGCGAGGGGTTTTTCTGAAATGACATGCTTGCCGGCTTTCGCTGCACGAATCACAAAGTCACGGTGGTTTCCAGGAGGTGTTACGACATAAATAATATCGATGTCAGGATTATTAACAACCGCGTCCATCGAATCATATGAATACACATTCTTCTCCTTAAGGTTATACTGCTTAGCCCATGCAACGCCTTTTTCAGGGTGTCCAGTAATGACGCCGGTTAATTTACAGTTCTTAGTTTCTAAAAGTGACGGGCCTAATTCTCCGCGGCTGTATCCACCAAGACCTAGGAGAGCTACTCCGAGTACTTTATCAGTCTTAGAATTGTTAGCTTGTGCAAAGGAGCGCAGAGTAGAGCCACCTGCAAGTGCAGCTGAGCCAAGTGAGGCTAGTCTAAGAAACTGACGACGTGAAAAATTAGAGGGAGTATACATGGGGTAGTTGTAAGACGCCTGACTGCCTAGATAAGTAACTTAGGGTTAATTATAAAATACAATACTTACAGGTTGTGAAATAGTGACGCTATGGCCTGAGGCTTTAAGTTCACCTGTGTCGGTATTTATAGAGAATGAAGCGATGTTGTTTGTATCGCGGTTAGCTACGAGAAGCCATTTGCCATCGTCTGTAATATTGAAATTGCGAGGATGTTTTCCTTCACAACCAATAATTTGAATACGCTTTAATACTCCTGTTTCAGAGTCGCGTGCAAAAACAGCAATACTGTCGTGACCCCGGTTTGTGACATAGACAAAACGGCCATTAGGATGAACGCGAATTTCAGCAACGGTATTTAGCGTTTTGAAATCTGAGGGCAGTGTAGAATCTGTAGCCAGTAGCTTTAAGCTGCCTTTTTGTGCATCATAAGCATAGGTGCTAACAGAGCCTCCCATTTCATTTGCAACGTAGAAGAAACGGCCGTCAGCAGAAAACTTACTGTGACGTGGACCTACACCTGCAGGTGCGCTAACAAATGATGGAGAGTGTGGAATTAAAGTAGCTGTTTGTGGATCGAGTTTACAAACAATGACTTGATCGGTGCCTAGATCACAGCACATCACAAAACGATTATCAGGTGACAGTGTTACAGAGTGTGCATGAGCTTGGGTTTGACGGTCCTTGTCAGGACCAAGTGGCCCTACGTGTGGGATAAGTGATGTCCGTGCTCCAAGTGAGCCGTCTGTTAAGATTGGAAGGGAACATTCATATGCAGCATTATAATTACACGCGATCACCATGCGATCTGTGGCATCAACGACTAAGTGTGTTGTTGCACCACCTCCAGTAGCTTCTTGGTTTATATAGGTCAATTTACCTGCAGTTGCATCGACACTATATGAGGTAATACCGCCTAGGGCAGGCTTCACACCAGGTAGTTTTAATTCACCTGAGGAGTAGAGGTGCTTTTTAGAAGGATCGAATGCTAAAAAAGTCGGGTTTTGTGCTTCTGCTGCCAGCCAAGGTTCAGAAAATGTACCGTTTGATTGGTCAAACTTCAGAGCGTAAATACCCTTACTGGTAGTGAGGGTGTAGGTTCCAATAAAAACGAGCATAGGAGAAGCAGATAAGTTAATTAGTGAAAGTAAGCTAAAGGCCAGCCAGGACAGGGGTTTTTTCATCTGTACTGAAATTAGACAGGAATTTGTGCTCAAGCGAAGCAATTTCTTTATCCTCTAAGATTGCGATTTGGTTTAACACCAGTAGGGTTTCAATAATGGCAAAGACTGACGAACCAAAGATCATTTTTTCGATGCTCGGGGTATCGAAGAAAATAGAACGCAAAGAAATTTTAAGAGACATCTCTTTATCCTTTTATTTTGGAGCAAAGATTGGAGTACTTGGATTTAACGGCTCGGGTAAATCATCGTTAATGCGTATTTTAGCAGGCAAGGATACTGAAATTGATGGCCGTATTCACTTTGAGCCTGGAACGACCGTTGGTTTACTTGAGCAGGAGCCTCAGCTTGAGGCAGGTAAAACTGTGCGTGCCTGTGTCGAAGAAGGCATCAAACATTTAACAGACTTGGTGGCTGCCTATGATGCGACTTGGGATGAACTGGGAGAAGCAGTAGACGATGCAGCTAAGGACAAGATAATGCAAAAGCAGGGAGACCTCCAGGAGAAGATTGATCTTGCGGGTGCCTGGGACTTAGCACCTCAAGTAGAGATGGCAATGGATGCTCTAAGGTGTCCTCCTGCAGATTCTTTGGTGGATAAGTTATCAGGTGGTGAAAAACGCCGTGTCGCATTGGCGCGCTTACTTCTTAAGAAACCTGATATATTGCTACTCGATGAGCCAACTAATCACTTAGATGCAGAAAGTGTTGAATGGCTAGAGCAGCATCTATCTCGTTATGCTGGTACTGTAATTGCTGTTACTCACGACCGTTACTTCTTAGATAATGTAGCTGAGTGGATTTTGGAATTGGACCGTGGGCATGGTATTCCTTGGAAAGGTAATTATTCTTCGTGGCTTGAGCAAAAAGGTGCTCGCCAAGCTGTAGAACAAAGAACTGAAGACCGTAGGCAAAAAGCAATGGCTAGGGAATTAGAATGGATCAGACAGTCTGCGCGTGCTCGCCAAGCTAAGTCGCAAGCACGTATTACAGCTTACGAAACGATGCTTAAAGCGGATGTGGCTGAGGAAGAAAAGCGCTACGAAATCGTTATTCCTGCAGGACCTCGGTTAGGAAATCTAGTTGTTGAGGCAACTGGGATTTCTAAATCATATGGTGAGAATCTTCTATTCGAAGGGCTCAATTTTAATCTACCCCCAGGTGGTATTGTGGGTGTCGTAGGACCAAACGGTGCAGGTAAGACGACACTGATTCGAATGATCACAAGTGCAGAAACCCCAGATACCGGATCTTTAAGAATAGGTGAGTCTGTGAAGATTGCTCACGTTGATCAGTCCAGAGATTCACTTCCGGATCACCAGACTATTTTCCAGGCCATTAGTGGGGGAGAAGAAATTCTTCATCTAGGAAATAGAGAAGTTAATTCACGTGGCTACTGTGCTCAGTTTGGTTTCACGGGTGCAGATCAGCAGAAAAAAGTAGGCATTCTTTCTGGTGGTGAGCGAAACCGTGTTCACTTGGCTCGATTGCTTAAGAGTGGAGCCAATTTGATTTTGCTGGATGAACCAACCAATGACTTAGATGTAAATTCTATTCGAGCACTTGAAGAAGCACTCGAGCATTTTGCAGGTTGTGCATTAGTCGTATCTCACGACCGTTGGTTCTTGGACCGTGTCGCAAGCCATATCTTGGCCTTTGAGGGAGATAGTTATGTACATTGGTATTCAGGTAACTATTCTGCATATCTTGAGGATTATAAACGGCGCAAAGGCGCGACTGCAGATCGTCCTCATAGAATTAAATACCGTAAACTAACTCGAAGCTAATATTGTTTCCTATTTTTTAGCGTCTTACTTTAACTTTCTTATTACTAATATTATTTTATGAATAAATTGACCATCGCTCCGAAACTGCAGTCAGTGATTTTAGTTACCTGTTGTTTGCTTCTTTGTGTTGGAACTCCTGTACTTGCACAGCGAAATGCTGTTGAAGCTAAGCATGGGGTAGTGACCTCAGCTCATGTACTTGCTTCAGAGGCAGGGCTAGAAATTCTAAAAAAAGGCGGTAATGCGGTTGATGCAGCGATAGCAACAGGTTTTGCACTAGAAGTAGTTTATCCGTTTGCGGGCAACTTAGGTGGTGGTGGTTTTATGATGATTCATACCGCTAATGGAAAAGATACTGCAGTGGATTACCGCGAGAAAGCACCCTCTGCTTCATCTCGCGATATGTATTTAGGAAAAGATGGTAAACCCACTAAGGGCGCTGGTTCATCTACTGTAGGTTGGAGAGCAAGTGGAGTTCCAGGTTCTGTAGCTGGATTTGCGCTAGCATTTGAAAAGTATGGTTCGGGTAAAGTGACTTGGGCTGAAATTATCGAGCCATCAAGGCGTTTAGCAGCCAATGGGCACCGCGTTTCTCAGGCCACTGCAAATGCTTTTCACCGTATGCATACGGATCAACTCTTGGGACAATTTCCGGAATCAAAACACATCTATCTTAAAGACGGTGCTTTTCTTAAAGCTGGAGAAAACTGGATACAACCTGATTTAGCAGCCACCTTAGAGCGTATTCAAAAGCAGGGACCTCGTGAATTCTATGAAGGTCAAACTGCTCATTTGATAGCCGATGCTATGGCTAAAAATGGTGGAACTATAAGTCTTGAAGATCTTAAAGCCTACCAAGCTGTTGAGCGAGTACCTCTTCGTGGAACGTACCGCGGGTATGAAGTCGTTACAATGCCACCTCCTAGTTCTGGAGGTATTGCGATTCTTCAAATGCTTCAGATGTTGGAGAAATATGATGTCACTAAAATGGGGGCAAATTCATCTGCTAAGGATCATTTATTTATCGAAGTGATGCGCCGTGCATTTCGCGACCGTGCAGCCTATTTAGGTGATCCAGATTACGTTAAAGTACCTGTAGTAGGATTACTTGATACTCATTATGTGCAAAGCCTTATGGCTAATTATGATCCTAACCATGCCAGTATGAGTAAAGGCTTCAAGGCCGGTAAGCCAGCTGGCTGGGAAGCAGTTCCTGTTACTCCTGCAGGACATGAGTCAAATGAGACAACCCAATTTACAGTCGTTGATGCAACGGGTGCAGCGGTAAGTAACACCTACACCTTAAATGGTGGTTTTGGTTCTGGTGTTACAATTCCTGGAACTGGACTTCTCATGAATAATGAAATGGATGACTTTGCTGCTCAGCCAGGTACGCCTAATATGTTTGGTCTCATCCAAGGTGAAGCAAATGCAATCGCACCAGGTAAAAGACCGCTTTCATCTATGACACCTACGTTTGTATTTAAAGATAGTAAATTATTTTTAGCTACTGGAAGTCCAGGTGGCCCAACGATTATAAATACCGTATTAGAAGTTATCACCAATGTTATCGATCACGGTATGCCTGTACAGCAGGCTGTTGAGGCACCTCGTTTTCATCATCAGTGGATGCCTGATCTGATAACCTTTGAGCGCTACGGGTTGAGTCCTGATACTGAAAAAATCTTAGCTGCAATGGGTCACAAAATTACAGCTCATGCAAATTTTGAAGGTGCCTATCAAGGAGATGGTGAAAGTGTTATGATTGATCCAAAAACACATCTCATTCTGGGTGCTGCAGATCCTCGCAAGGATGACTCGAAGGCCGTTGGATATTAGGTTTTATGTGTGTTTGTATCTGCTCTCATCTAGTATGTCCTGCATGCTAGGTGTAGTATGCGGATGTTGGAAAGAGTAGGTGCTTTGACGTTTAAACCTTTAGGAAATGAGGCAGTTTCAATAGTCTCTCGCCTGCGGTATGCAGTGTTTCCGGGCGTTTAGCAAAATTAAGTCGGATGTATCTATTTTCTGCATTATTGAAGAAACTTGAACCGGGAACTGGTGCTACGCCGATTTCTTTGGTCATCCAATGTGAAAATTCGACATCACTTTTCCATCCGAATTTTGAAATATCAACC
>Ga0114959_10004007_pt1 | contig 11399 bp, 8 predicted proteins | sample C_130625_EF_Meta_FD_87317 | JGI IMG/M metagenome (GOLD analysis project Ga0114959, IMG submission 87317) | Freshwater microbial communities from Lake Croche, Canada to study carbon cycling - C_130625_EF_MetaG | ecosystem: Environmental > Aquatic > Freshwater > Lake | place: Lake Croche, Canada...
GCAGCCAGAACTGCACTCCACGGAATTTCTGGGCCTCGGAAAGCTGCCGGTGACCTCCGATTGGCAATCGACTCAGTAACCGTTTCGGTCGGTGGATCGGACGTTACCTCAACCACTGAGTCGACCAAACTTGGCACGAGTGGGCTAGGTGACACCGAATCTATCGTCGAGGAAGTAGCTACGGTTGGTGCCAGAACCTCGGCCCGGGCTTGCGAGTTCATGCCGCGCATCACCCCCACTGCCACCATCACCCCCACTACGGCGAAGGCAACGAACCGCCACCGGCTGCCCACGAGCCAACCGGGTAACCGTCGACCACCGCGCTTTTCACTGGCAATCACCTGTCGCGATACGACTGGTGGCCAGGGGCTGACTTCTGGTTCAGGCTCTTCGGCACTGGCGAAGGCAGTTTCAGCGCGACTTTCGACAATGGGTGGCCAGGACAGAGCAGTTGGTGCGCACGCTGCAAGCAGCGATTCGGCAAGTTGGCTCGCCGCGGGCCGATTGCGCGGATCATCATCTTCGGCACGCAACAGCGTCAACGTCAGCGCGCCCGGTGCCGTGCGCTGCGACATTGTGTCGCGCAAGAGTTGGGCAAGAGCTGCGACATCGTTCGAGGCATCGGCATCAGTTCGCGGAACTGCATAGGCAAATTTCCACGCCGGCCGTCCCTCGCGATCAACCACGATGTCACTCATCGACAGCTCTCCATCACGGCATACCCCCGACTGGTGAAGTGCCGCAAGGCCGCGGGCCAGGGCAGAGCCAAGGGTCACTACCTGTCCGGCGGTGACAATCGAACCTTCCGGAAACCAGTCGGTTGCCGGCAGCATTCCTGTAGGCGCTCCGTGTTCGACCTGCCACATTTCGCGATCGATTCGGTACGACACCATGGCCACCACGTGCTCGTGTCGAAGAGCAGCCAGACGACCTGTGCCACGACGCCACAGGTCAACCATGTTCGGGTCGCGTGGCAGTGGTTGCGCCCACGTGACCACTGAATCATCACGTGAGCTGTCGCGCGCAGTCGCTCGCGCCGAGCCACGTACCAATGTCGAATCAAAGAATTCATCCCAATCGACCACGTGATCCCCCTCGTCGGTGAGTCGGCGGCCAAGATGCCGCATCGATAGGGTGCCCCGAATTCAGCCTCGGCCGCTTTGTTCATCCACAGGCCACCCGTCACTGCATCGCGAGCCGCGACGGCATAGGTTCGGCACGTGGATGTTGATGTCGCCATCGTCGGCGCGGGTTTAGCGGGCCTTGCTGCTGCCCGCCGCCTGCACGAGGCCGGTGCCACAATCGCTGTGTTCGAGGCCGATGACGCGGTTGGTGGCCGGGTGCGCACCGACTATGTCGACGGCCTTCAATTCGATCGGGGTTTTCAACTTCTTAACCCTGCCTACCCCGAAGCGCAACGGGTGCTTGATCTCGAGGCGTTGAATCTGCGAGCGCTCACTGCAGGAGTGATCGTCAATCTCGACGGCAACCTTGTGCGCTTCGGCGACCCTTTGCGCAAGCCGGGTTGGGCGGTGTCAACGGCCACGTCGTCGATCGGCTCACCCCTCGACAAAGCACGTCTGCTCAGGTACGCCGCGCGTTGCGCGGTCGCCAAACCACGCACAATTCTCGCGGCACCAGACATTTCAACTGCTGAAGCACTCGCAGCGGCCGGCATCAAGGGCGATCTGCTCGAACAGGTGCTTCGCCCATTTCTGGCCGGAGTATTTCTTGAAGATCGCCTCACCACCTCGAGGCACTTCTTTGATCTTGTGCTGAGGACTTTTGTGCGCGGTACCCCGGGAGTTCCGGCCGCCGGAATGCAAGCAATTCCTGAGCAGATGGCCAGACAATTGCCGTCGGGCACTATTTCACTGAGCAATCGGGTGCATCAAGTGAGCCCGAACTCAGTGACACACGACGACGGCAGAACTGGGGCCAAGGCCGTGATCATCGCAACCGATCCCGGAACCTCCTCAATGCTCGAGCCGTCAATTGACGTGCCCTTCATGCACGACGTCACCACGTGGTACCACCTTGCCTCGTGTGATTCGAGTTCGCTACTGCGCGGAGAGGCCGCCCTTGTCGTTGACGGCTATCGCCAAGGGCCGTTGATCAATTCGACAGTGATCTCAAACGCCGCCCCCGAGTACGCGTCAAACGGTCGTGTTCTGGTGTCATCTTCGGCCCTTGGGTTGAACACCGACGCAGCATTCGAACGTCGAGTGCGCACACATCTAGGGCATCTGTACGGCGTTGACCAAAGTATCTTCGAGTTGGTTGCGCACTACCCGATTCTTAACGCGCTACCCGCGATGGTGCCGCCGTTCTCGGTGCGTCGACCGGTTCGACTTGCGCCGGGGTTGTACGTAGCTGGCGATCATCGCGATACGTCCTCGATTCAGGGGGCTCTGGTAAGTGGCCGTCGGGCGGCCGATTCAGTGTTACGAAACGAGAAGGGGATTGGCAGATGACCTCACCACGCATCCTTGCGAGCAGCGGCGGATTCGTTCAAACCGACCGCTGGGGTGTGATGCGCCCGGGCGGCATCATCAACCGGGCCCTCGCGCTGACTGAAAAGGAACGCCCACGAGTATGTCTGGTGATGACAGCCAGTGGCGACGACCGCAGCTATCTAGCACGCAGTTACGAGGCGCTATCTGAGTCAGGTTGCCAAGTTTCGCATCTTGAACTGTTCACGCAACCCAATGCCAACATCACCGAACGACTCGTGGGTAGTGATGTGGTCTGGGTGGGCGGAGGTTCGGTGGCTAACCTGCTGGCACTGTGGCGTCTGCACGGTGTCGATCTAGCGATGCGCGAGGCATGGCAGAACGGAACCATTCTTGGTGGGGTCAGCGCAGGCTCGATCTGTTGGCACATGGGCGGTCCAACTGATTCGTTCGGGCCAACTCTTGAACCGGTGACAAACGGCCTTTCCTTCTTGCCATACGGAAATGGTGTGCATTACGACAGTGAGGCACAGCGTCGACCACTGGTGCACAAACTTGTGGGCGACGGCACCCTTCCGACCACCTACGCAACAGATGACCACGTCGGAATTCTGTACGTTGGTACCGAGCCGGTCGAGGTAATCACCGATTCCGAGGTCGACCCGCAGACCGGGCCCGCTGCCTACCGAATCGAAAACATCGACGGACAGGTGCACGAAACGCGGCTGGCACCAGGACCGATCGTTTAGTTACTCCAGCGAGATATTGGGCAAAATTTTCGCAAGCCAATTGGGTAACCACCAATTAGATTTGCCCATGATGCTCATCACCGACGGCACCAATACCAATCGCACGATGAACGCGTCGATGATCACAGCCGCCGCAAAGGCGACACCAAAAGTCTTCACGGCCAAACTGTCGGTGAAGACAAAGCCTAGGAACACACTGGTCATGATGGTGGCGGCGACCACAACCACGCGGCCTGATCCGGCTAGGCCAAAACGAACCGCCTGGGCGTTGTCGTGCGCGGCTTCCCACTCTTCTTTCATCCGCGTCACCAAAAACACTTGGTAGTCCATCGATAACCCGAATAGAACGGCGAACAACATCACCGGTAAAAACGGCAGGATTGGCCCTGTGCCCGACACTCCGAGAAGTGAGTTGGCAACACCATTTTGAAACACCGCCACGGTCACCCCCAGCGCTCCCGCAAAGCTCAGTAGAGCCGTCAGTGCTGCGGTTATTGGAATCACCAGTGACCTAAACAACATGATCAGCGCGATCATGGCCAGGCCAATCACGAAGGCAAGAAATAGCGGCAGACTCTTCTTGAGCACATCGGTGAAGTCGTCATTTGTTGCCAGAGCACCACCAACATAGATCGACGCCCCGGTTTCACTCACCACCTTGGCTTTGGTCTCGCCCCGAATCCGCTGCAAAGTGTCGTCGGTGGCTTGATCCTGAGGCGAGGTGGTGGGCAGTACTTCGATGGCCGTCAGATTGCCGGTGAACGTCTTGTCGTTGAGTTTGATCAACGGCAACATTGCCGATGACGGGGTCGTTGAATTCACACCCGGAGTGGCCTCAAGTGCAGCGATCGTCTTGGCCAAAGAATCGAAATCATTTGGCGTCTTGGTTTCAAGCACCACAACAAATGGCCCATTGACGCCTGGCCCAAACCCTTGCGTGAGCAGGTCGTACCCCACTCGGGTCACCGAACCGGCAGGAGCAGATCCATCATCAGGAAAGCCCAAGCGCATCTCGCGCGCGGGCATCGCGAGGGCGCCGACCGCCAGAATGCACAGGATCGCCGGAATCCACGGGGCTTTTTGCAGCAGGGCCCCATAGCGAGCCCATCTGGAAAGTTCGGGATTGGCTTCGATTTGAGTGCCTGGGGTGTGCCGACCTGCACCATCAATTCGACCACCCCATGGCAGGTGAATGGCAAACGCCTTGCGACCTAGCAGCGACAACAGAGCAGGCAGCATGACCGTCGCCGAGGCCATCACGAACAGAACCCCGAGTGCTGCTGCAATCGCAAGGCCATTGAACATATCGATTCGAAACACAAACATGCCCAAGAGAGCAACGATCACGGTGGTTCCAGCGAAAATAACGGCTCGACCGGCCGTGCGCACCGACGTGAGCACCGCCTGCTTTGGTTCAAGACCGCCACGTAGGCCCTGGTTGTATCTGGCCAAAATGAAGAGCGAGTAGTCGATACCGACACCGAGGCCGATCATTGCGACCAGTGCCTGAGACACCGATGGAATTGTCGTGTAGTGCGAAGCGATGAAGCCAGCAAACAGACCCACCACGAGTCCGGTGATAGCAACCACGAGTGGAAGGCCGGCCGCAACCAACGAGGCGAATGCAATCAGCAGCACCACAAAGGCAACGCCGAGCCCGATCAGCCCCGACACGTCGGGCCCGCCGGTGCTCGCGCCATCAAGAACGCCGCCCGAGCCACCAACTGAAAACGTCGGCGTACGTGCCTTCTCGATCAGCGCGACGACTTCGGCACCTTGCGCCGGCGTCGGAGCAGTTGACGTAAAGGTCACCGCCGCTACTGCGACCTCACCGTTGGGTGAGATCTGTCCGATTGACACTTGCGCGGCAGCGGCAGCATCTTCCAATGCACCGATCTCTGCCTTCACTTCAGCCATCACCTTTTCCGCTGCAGCCACGTCGGCAGGCAGGGCCTTACCGAAGGCAGCCAGCTTGGCCGGGTCGGCCTGAGCCAAGGCGGCAAGTACATCGGGAGGCAGTTGAGCCACTTTGTCGATTGCGCCAAAGGCCAGCACGATGTTGTTGATGTCTTGGGTGGTCAGCCCGATTAGAGGCTTGAGATCTTCTGGCGTCAGTTTGGCCAGAGCGTCGATGGTGGCCTTATCGGTACTTGCAAACTTGGCCAACGACGGCAGGGCGCGAGCCACCTCGGCCAGCGTTGCCGGATCACTCGTTGCAATCGGGGCAATATCGTTGACGAACGCTACGAACTGCTGCAGTTGCGCCACGGTGATGCCGTACTTGGCGGCGAGTGCCTCAATCTCCTTGCCCAAGGCCGGATCCTTGGCAATGGCCTTCTTCAAGGCCGACATGATGGCCTCAAGTTGGCCGACATCCTTGGGTAGGGCTGCTGCCACCGCTGCAAGTTGTGCCGGGTTGGCCTTGGCTAGGGCCGCCAAGGTGGCCGGAGGTAGAGCCGCGAGTTGGTCAAGGTAGCCCAACGCAGTGGTCGCGGTCGTAATGTCATCGCCGGTAAGACCAACCAAGAAATCCAACTGCTTCGGAGTTAGCGCCGCTAAAGCATCGAGGGTCGACTTGGGCGCCGATGCCAGTTGGGCAACCGCAGGAAGCGCCCGACCTATTGCGCCAAGTTGGGCGGGATCTGCCTTGGCCAGGGGGCCGAGTTCAGCCAGAATCTTTGCGCCTTCTTTGAGCTGCGCCGCACTGGCACCGGTCTTCTTTTCAAGTGCCGCTGCGATTGCTTGAGCCACCGCGGCTTTGAGGTCAGTGGGTATCGCGGGGCCACACTTTTTGCCGATGACCGTTCCGAACGGGGTCGACACGCAACTGACAAAGGGAAGAGCTGCTATCGCCTCAAGCGTGGGCGTAATGGCCCTCTTCGACGCCTGATCGTTGGCCGCTCCTGAAGAAGGGGACCACACAATTTTGGCGGTGGCCGGCGTGGCGGCGCTTCCTTGGATTTTAGTGAGCAACTCAATGGCGGTGGTCGACTCAACACCGGGAATCGTCAGGCTGTCGTTGTACTGGGCTTTGCCCCCCGATGCCACCACTACCCCAGCCGCAATCAGAAACCAGATGATCAGGGCAATGACGGGGCGCTTAACGGCGAAACTCATGACCGGACCTCTCATTGCTGAGGATCTTTCTGATTGCTTACACGGTAACCCTTTCCGAGCCAGAGTCACCGCATTCGCGGACTTCCCGTCGTTACTATCGAGTCCTCACACGCAGTCACGTAGGCTATGAACGTGCTGACTGAATCTCTCGTGGTTGACGACTTGGGCTTCGGGCCGCACTATGTCGAATACGAGCAGGCTTTAGCCGAGCAGCGACGAGTTCACGAGCGCGTAGCCGAAGGCCAGCAACCCAACACTGTCTTACTCCTCGAACACGCACCGGTTTACACCGCTGGCCGCCGAACTGAAGATCACGAGCGGCCCAGCGATTCAACGCCGGTGGTTGAGGTTGATCGAGGCGGCAAAATCACCTGGCACGGGCCCGGCCAACTTGTCGCCTACCCCATAGTTCGACTACCCGATCCAGTTGACGTGATCGCGTATGTGCGTCTTCTGGAAGACGCCATCATGGCGACCTGCCACGACCTCGGTTTGGCTTCGGCTTGCCGAATCAAAGGTCGAAGTGGGGTGTGGGTGCCCGCAGATGAACGGGGGCCCGCTCGCAAGGTTGCTGCGATCGGAGTACGTGTGTCGCGAGGGGTAACCATGCATGGGCTTGCAATCAATTGCAACTGCGATCTCACCTGGTTTGATCGCATCGTTGCGTGCGGCATCCGCGACGCTGGCGTAACCACGTTGTCAGTCGAACTGGGCCGCGACGTTACCGTTGAGCAGGTCAGCGAATTACTCAAAGGCCATCTGAGCAGCCGACTCGGAGCGATGAACTGATGCGTCGCTTACTCACCATCATTCTGGCCCTGCTTTCTGGCTTACTCGTGGCAGCTGGGGTCATGGGCAACTGGGCCGCAACGACTCTGGTCGATACCCCAACTTTCGTTGCTGCTGTCGGGCCACTGTCATCTCACCCCGATGTTCAGGCCCAACTCACGACCACGATTTCAACGCGCGTCGAAACCCAAATCCGCAAGGCAGCCCAAGACGCACCCTTTCCACTTTCGCTGCTCGGTGCCCTGCTTCCTCAATTAACCGGCCAACTCAACTCGGCCGTGGCCAAGGCGGTATCTAGCGACGCAGCCGAGACAACCTGGACAAAGGCCGTGACGTTGGTGCACGACCAGACTGTCTCGGCCATGCGCGGAGACAGTGCTTCGGTGGCAATCAACGATGGCACTGCGACCATCGACCTCAATGAACTCAAGGCTCCCATCATCGCCGGACTATCGATTCCCGATCTCGTGAAAGGCCCGCTCGAGCAGATCGACTTAGGCACCATCACGGTGAAGACCGGAGTGCCCACGTGGGCGGTCAGCATTGGCTTCAAGGCGGCCGATTCATGGCTCGTTCTGCTGCTTGCCGGGGCACTCTTGGCCCTACTGGCAGCCCTAGCCGCTTCACGTGCGGGTTGGGGACTGCTCTGGTCTGGCATTGCCGTCACGGCGTTTTGTTTGCTCGCCTACGTGCTCGCTTTGCGAAGCCTTCACTCACAAACACCACCCGATGCATTGTCGGCCTCACTGGTCAACGCGTTCAGCGACGCGATCGAGCCGGCTCTGGCACGCAATGCCTTGATCGGCGCTGCCAGCGGAATCGTTCTCATCGTGGTGGGTGTCGTAGTGGCTCTCATCGGTAGGCCGAGAGTGAAGGCATCATGATCGAGCCCGAGGGCCGCAAGTTGTTGCGCCTTGAGGTGCGCAACGCCCAAACTCCGATCGAACGCAAACCACCGTGGATTCGCACCACGATGCGCACCGGGCCCGAGTACCTAGCAATCCGTGATCGGGTGGCGGCCGAGGGCCTCCACACCGTATGCCAAGAGGCCGGATGCCCAAACATCTACGAGTGCTGGGAAGACCGCGAGGCAACCTTCTTGATTGGCGGTTCGGCTTGCACACGACGCTGTGACTTCTGCCAGATCGATACCGGCAAGCCTGAACCTCTTGATCGCGACGAACCACGCCGAGTGGCAAATTCGGTGGTATCGATGCAGTTGCTCTATGCGACCGTCACCGGGGTCGCCCGCGACGACCTTCCAGATGAGGGTGCCTGGTTGTACGCCGAAACGGTGCGCGCTATCCACGGAGCCGTCGATGGGTGCGGGGTTGAGGTTCTGATTCCCGATTTCTCGGCCAACCCCGACTTACTCGCAGAGGTCTTCTCATCGCTTCCTGAGGTTTTGGCGCACAACCTTGAAACTGTTCCTCGCATCTTCAAACGCATTCGGCCAGCCTTTCGGTACGAGCGCTCACTGTCGGTACTAACTCAAGGGCGGGTGGCCGGACTGGTCACCAAGTCGAATTTGATTTTAGGAATGGGCGAGACCCGAGACGAAGTTGAATCAGCTTTGCGTGACTTACACGAAGCCGGCTGCGACCTCATCACCATCACTCAGTACCTTCGCCCCTCACTTCGCCACCACCCGGTTGAGCGCTGGGTTACCCCCGAGGAATTTGACGAGCTCGCCCAGGTAGCCACTGAGATTGGCTTTGCCGGCGTTCTGAGCGGCCCGCTGGTGCGCTCGTCATACCGTGCCGGTCGTCTCTACCGTCAAGCCCTGCACGCTCGATCGACCTCAACCTCGGCCAAGTAGGCTGCTTTCCATGTCGTCGAAAGCTGCACCTGCCGAGGCCAAGAGTGGCCGCCTGTCGCAAATCGTTCAAAGTTTCAAGTTCACCCGTGAGGCAGATCCGGCAATCACCTGGATTCTGTTGGCTCTGGTCATCGGAATTCCGGTGGTCTTCACCCTGATTGTTTGGTTCGTGACGGGCCGCCAATGGGGTTGGCAGATGATTCCGTGGATTGTCGTCGGAATCCTGCTGGGCCTGATTGCGGCCACCTTCGTCTTTGGTCGCCGGGCCGAAAAAGCGGCTTACGCTCAAATCGAAGGCCAAGTTGGCGCCGCTGCAGCCGCGCTCAACAGTTTGAGGTCGGGCTGGTTCGTCACTCCGGCTGTGGCTATTTCAAAGAACCAAGACATCATTCACCGAGTAGTCGGTCGCCCCGGCATCATCCTTGTATCGGAAGGTCCGGCTAGCCGAGTTCCGGGAATGCTTGCTGCTGAGCGGCGCCGAACCGCGCGCTGGGCGCCTGACATTCCGATTCACGAAATCGAGTCGGGCAACGAAGAGGGGCAAATCCCGCTCGCAAAACTGAACGCCGCCATCGTCAAACTTCCCCGGGCGATTACGGCCCAAGAAGTAACCTCGCTTCGAAAGAAGCTCGACGCCGCATCCACTCCCCCACTGCCCATTCCCAAGGGTCCGATGCCCAAGGGCGGCAAAGTTCCGCGCAGGTGATGTGGCGCGGTTGATGCGCTACTAGGTCAGACGTACAGCCACAGATCCGATCGCTCGGTCGTGCAGCCCGCGGCCATCGCGATCCCAAATGAGGGCCGGAACCGCCAAGCACAGCAGAGCCGTGCGAACCACTGTTCGCCAGAGCCCCAGTGATGAACCATCGACGTGGGCCACACGAATTCCCATGATGCGCTGGCCGAACGATCCGCTGCCGAGCCAAGTCAACAGCGCAACTTCGACCCCAAACGTGCCCAACACGGCCAAACTGTAGGCCCCACTACTTGGCTGCTCGGGGGTACTCACGACGGCCAACGACGGAAATGCCAACCGCACAATCAACATGCAGGCGAACCAGTCGATTGCAAGGGCCACCAGTCGCCTTCCGAAACCAGCCACTGATCCGGCACCCTGCTCAGGTAGCCCTAGCCGTTGCCCCCTGTAGCCAAGGTCAATGCCCTGCTCGGCCAAGGTGTCTTTGGGGCCGGAGAGCCAGCCGGCGATGTCTGAGCGATCAACCACGAACGTAACGTTACGCCCCTTGGCCCACATCAGCGATCTAGTAACACCGTCGTAACATCCCGCTTACGGCAAAGAAATAGCCACTCGCTACCTTTGTGCTACCAGCGTGGGCTAACCCACGATCCCCGTCCCGCAGAGGGATCCGCAAGGAGGATGAATGTTCCAGAACTCAGACGAGGTCCTGAAGTACATCAAGGACAACGACGTGAAGTTCCTCGACGTGCGATTCTGCGACCTACCCGGCGTCATGCAGCACTTCAACGTGCCCGCCGAGAGCGTCGACGCTTCGTTCTTCGAGGTTGGCCAGATGTTTGACGGATCTTCGATCCGCGGCTTCCAGGCCATTCACGAAAGTGATATGAAGCTCATCCCCGACGTCACCACTGCGTACCTCGATCCGTTCCGCATCGAAAAAACCCTCATCGTGAACTTCTCGATTCGCGACCCTTTCACTGACGAGCCCTACAGCCGCGACCCACGTCAGATTGCCGCGAAGGCCGAGGCTTACCTGGCCAGCACGGGCATTGCCGACATCGCAAACTTCGCTCCTGAGGCCGAGTTCTACATCTTCGATGACGTTCGCTTTGAGACTAAGCAGAACGCCGGCTACTACTACATCGACTCAATCGAGGGCGCTTGGAATACCGGCCGCGTCGAAGAGGGCGGCAACGGCGGCTATAAGCCCCGCTACAAGGGTGGCTACTTCCCGGTCAGCCCCGTCGACCACCTCGCCGATCTGCGCGATGCGATGGTGCTGACCCTCGGCGAAGTTGGCCTGTCGGTTGAACGTGCCCACCACGAAGTTGGCACCGCCGGACAGCAGGAGATCAACTACCGCTTCGACACCTTGCTCAAGGCTGCCGACGACGTCATGAAGTTCAAGTACGTCATTAAGAACGTCGCCTGGGATGCCGGCAAGACCGTGACCTTCATGCCAAAGCCACTTTTTGGTGACAACGGTTCGGGTATGCACGTGCACCAGTCGTTGTGGAAGGGTGGCGAGCCGCTGTTCTACGACGAGCGCGGCTACGGCGGTTTGTCAGATATGGCTCGCTGGTACATCGGCGGCCTGCTGCATCACGCTCCTTCACTTCTGGCCTTCACCAACCCCACGGTCAACTCGTACCACCGACTCGTGCCCGGCTACGAGGCGCCCGTGAACCTCGTTTACTCGCAGCGCAACCGCTCGGCCTGTATTCGTATTCCGATCACCGGCACCAACCCCAAGGCCAAGCGCATCGAGTTCC
>Ga0114959_10004008_pt1 | contig 11398 bp, 14 predicted proteins | sample C_130625_EF_Meta_FD_87317 | JGI IMG/M metagenome (GOLD analysis project Ga0114959, IMG submission 87317) | Freshwater microbial communities from Lake Croche, Canada to study carbon cycling - C_130625_EF_MetaG | ecosystem: Environmental > Aquatic > Freshwater > Lake | place: Lake Croche, Canada...
AAGCCTGTTGTCCTGCAGGTAGAAGAGGAGCCTATCTGCCCTAAGCTGGCGCTTGAAGATCTCATGACGGACGCTGAGATGAGCGACTTGATTAATGAGTTCGTATCCTATGACGATGAGGCAGAATTCAGCAATCTAGCCGCCGATATCGAAAACGAAAGAGAAATGGATGAATGCGAGGCCGCTATGGAAGAAGATGACAAGCACCTCACCAGCGTAGATGTTCGCTACATTCAGACTTTGGAGCAGGAAAACGCCTACTACCGTGCCGAACTATCTAACAACAACATACGCATTATGGAGCTCAACAACAGCCTCTACAACGAGCAGATCAAGTCTAACGCCCTCGCCGAAGCAATACGCCTAGTGGCTCAAGCAAAATAAATAAAAATAAAAAATGTATAATGTTATGTATAAGTATATGTTGTTGTAATTTAATTAATATTAACTAATAACTTTTTTTATTTTTTTGCAACTCATTTATAAGTTTTTAGTTAACCATGTTCTACCCTTTCAGAAAAAAAAATTGAGATACTTTTTCTCTCTAATTCAAAAATTATAATTGAATTCCCTGACAAGCAAAAGCTTTAAAGTTATTAATAAAATGAACACTCCTATTTCCGATATCACTACTTCCCCTAGAATGAATAATTATGATAATAGTATCGCAAATATTAGCCTCTATATTCCGCGAGTTTTCAAGAACATCGGCGGCAAGCGCATTGAAGGCATCTTCAACAGCCTTCGGATTGGCAAGGTAAGGGCGGTGAATTTTACACCAAAGGTAGGTAAACACGGCCACTACAATTCAGTCAGCATTCACTTCGATTACTGGTATGACAATGTAGCCGCGCGTAATTTTCAACAGCGAGTTATCGAAGGTAAAGAAGCCCGCATCGTTTACGACGATCCTTGGTTTTGGACTGTGCAAGAGTTCAAACCAGTAGCACAAAAAGCGTCTGCGTCGCAATGCCAAGGATGCAAGTACACTATCCAACTTGAGGAGCGCATCCGTAAGCTTGAAAAAGAAATTCAGACTCTCGAAGACGAGTTAGACTCAGTTTATAACAATGACCGCTGGTAGGTGTAGATTTTGTATATGTTAAATGTAAATAAATAATTAAATAAATTAAAGTGAGTCCATTTGGACAATATCTTTTTATTTTTTATTTTTATATTTATTTAAAAATAAAAAAATTGAAATGCTTTTTAATTATAAAAATAAAAACAATTATATTAAGAACTTTACTGAAACTATCAGCTTTAAAATTTAACAATCCTTTTAAAATGACTACCAATTCATCTATTAGCTTTTATGTTCCCCGGATGTTAGCCGGAACTAGAGAAGAAGATGTGAAAAATGCGTTTGCTGATTTTGGCAATGTGTATCGCGTTGACTTCACACCGCAAGGTAAGAAACCCGGTTTTGTAGAAAAATTAACAGGTACTCATAAATCAGCATTTGTCCATTTCACAAGTGTATTTGAAAAGGGACATCGTATAAATATATGGATAAGAGGTGGCGAGGAATATAAAGTTTTCCCATACAGAAATAGTAGCGACGAATACTGGCTTTTAAAACCAGCAAGAAGTATTATGCAGGATACGATGATGAACAACGCACAAATTGTTTCCAATTGTCGCGCTTTGGAAAGTAAAGTGGCAGAACAAGCCGCAAAGATAGATGAGCAATCGGCGACTATTGATGAGCTAAAACAAGACCTAAAGGGTCTTCAAACTGTAGTTCAGCATCTAGTTCGCGGTTTATACTGCCAAGAATCGCAAGCTCAATGCATTAATGCTCATATGTGTTCAATGTTTGAAGGTGATAAACCATACAGCAGAAGCCGTTTTCAGGATCCCGATACTCATCCATGGGATAGTTGGCCAACTACCCGCCAAGGTGATGATTCTGAGCGTCGCATTGAGTCATTGGAGCGCCAATTTAAAGAGTTAGTGGAGTTTAATCCCTCCTTACTCGAAAGCGAAACCCAAAGCTTACCATCCTCAGAATATTCAGTTATTAGATGCAAAGTAGAGGAGATACCTCCTCAAAAGCCAATAGTCCAATTAGAAAGAATTAAAGAAATTGAAGAAAAACTTCAAGGGGTTCATGAGGTGGTTTATAATCTAGTCGGCGGCTTGTTTTGCCAAAAAGAACAAGGCGAAGTAATAGATAATCATCTAAGTCATTTATTTCCAAACTCAAACGGAGAAATTATTAGTGAACCTACTAGCAAATGGACAATTTGGCCAACTACCCGCCAAGGCGACGAATGTGAGCGCCGTCTTGAGGCATTGGAAAAGCAATTAAAACAACCACCAAAAGAAGATGCAGAGCTACAAATTGTTCCAATTACGCTCAGAAAAGTACTTGACTATGATGAATTATTTGAAGTGGAAGACTCAGACTCAGATTCAGATTTATCATCCCTAACTGAAAAATAAAAATATTAACTTTGTATATATTATTTGCCTTTGTATTTTGTAACTGTAATTAATTTTAAAAATTTTTTTAATTATTTTCTATTTTATCAATAGTAGTTACCTTAGTAATATTTTTTATAATTTTATTTTCTTTTTCTAAATCATTATCGCCTGGTCCTCCACAAGATTCTACTATTATTTTGTTATATTGATCAGAAAATTTGGAAGAAGCTTTGTTACAATCAGGATGTGCTTCTTTGAACTGTGGAAGCAAATTTTGATTTTTTGATGCAACTCTTTTTATTGCTTTTCTTAGCTTTTTATTTTCTTCGTCTTCTTTTTCCCATTTATTTTCATCTTTTACATATAATACTTCTCTCTTCTTATCGGTGCAATGAACCGGTCTTTGGGTAATATCTAATGATTTTAATTTTGTTGTAATGATATTTGAAATACCCTCTACATAACCTAACTTTCCAACATTTTCCAAATCAGTTAATTGCAGTTTAATTGAATCTACAAAATCCATAATATTCATAGCATCTTTACATGTTTCATTCAAAAAGAATTGCAAATTAAATGATTTATTATTTGAATTAGTATTATTATGTGAATTATTTGTATTATGTGTTCCATTTTTAATTACTTCTAATAATTCACTATTTTGTTTTACTAACATCATAATTAAATCTTTATCATTATTTTCTACTTCATATGTTGTAGTTGTTTCTTTACATTTTTTTCTATGTCTACAGTAACTTGATTGATGTTTGAAATTAAATCCACAAAATTCACAAGCATATTTTTCATTAGCCGGCATTAGCCCATTTTTAGCTTTAATATGCTTTGTAGTAGACAAATGTTGTTTCCAACTAGAATTTTTACAGCATTTATAATCACAACTTTCACAATAGAAATTTTGGAGCATATTTTCATTAGCCGACATTAGCTTTCTAAAGCTAAAGAAAATATTCTTAAATACTTTTCCGCAAAAATATTTTAAAAATTATCATCACAACTTGAAAATTTTTTTTTTGGTAACCACACCATATTTTAAAATTATGCAGTGAGAATAATTTTTTTGGGGTAAAATATTTCAACTTTTCAATTTTGGACATTTTTTTTGTCCATTTTTGAAAAGTTGAAAAAACTTTCCCATAAAAAAAACGTATTTTTTTTAATTCTTTAAGTACCAAATTTAAAATATATTATTTATGATTTTTTCGTTTTTTATACGTTTTTCGTTTTTTATACGTTTTTCTTTTTTTATGTGTTTTTCGTTTTCCTCCAGATGTTTTTTTTAAATAAACACTATTATCTTGACCAGCTTGTGTCCAACCTTTTCTTAAAAAAGATTCTAATACTTCATCTGCCATTATTGATTCAATGTATATTGAATTTATTTTTGGATTATTTAATACTTCTTTCAATGTTTCATCTAAAATATTACCTTTACGTGGTGAAATTATAACATGTGTTATATATAAACAATTACCTAAGTTTAGTCTATCTAATTTACCAGCATTCCAATACATAACATTTATATATCCACGATATAGTGTACCATTTTTTGTTTGTGCAAATATTAAGCCTTCCTCATTTGTAAATTTACGCTTGGATATTTGTGTGTTTTCTAAATAATCATCCAAAACTTCTTTTAGTGTTTTTATATCAGAAGGATCATGCTCACTTTCTTCAAAATACATATCCACTTGATCTTTTTCCATTTCGGCATCGTCCATATAAATTAATAAATATAAAATTGATTTAAAATTTTATAATAATTATAAATCATAAAATCATAATATGACAGAAGAAATCAATTTCGAATCATTACAAATAAAAGTTCCAGAAGTTGTAAAGAACTATCCTATAGAGTTAAAGAGAGAAATTTTCAATTATTTAAGTGAAATGGATGAACATAATAAAAAAGCATATGAAATAGCAGTTGAACATTTAGGTAGTTCTTTTAATATTTATAGAAGTAATGGATTTAAAGAATGGAAAGCAAAAAACAATTAAGTAGAAAAACGAACTCTTTTGGATTTAGCTTTACGTTTAAATAATTTTCTTTTGGTTTTTGTTTTATAACCACCACCTGCTACCGCAACTGAATCCGTAGTTTTTAATGGATTTTCAAAATTATCAATTGAACTATTTATTCTCTTTGAAATATTGAGTTTATCTTTAGTTAATTTTTTAAAATTACCAACACCATCGGTTAGTTTAGTTGCTTTATTTTGTAATGAATTTAATTTATCTATACCTTGTCTTAAATTTTTACTAATTTTTCCTAAAACAGCTGATAAGGTCTCTACTGTTTCAGATCCCGCTTCTATTACTTTTCCAAAAGCTGCTGTGCTGTCATTTATCATTTTACCAATATCAATAATTGCACCAGCATAGGGAACAGCAGCTGCCGCATCTGTAGCAACTTTTATAGCTCCACTTGCTACACCTGAAGCAGCTTTAACACCGGAGTCTCTCAAATTATCAATAGCATTATTCACTGGCTCATTAGTAGCCTCGACAAATATATTAGCATAATCAGCCGCATTATTTAAAGATAATTCTACTGCTGCTTTAAATTCAGGATTATTTGTAGCTTTATTAAATTTAGTTAATAATTCTGTTAATGTTTTAACCGTTTCTTTTGCTGCTTGAATTACGGATTGATTTACTTTTGGGCTTTCTAATACTCCATTTATCTGTCCAATTAAAGCACCTGTAGTTTTATTTACTAAATTTACAAAAGAAGCGCCAACTGATTCAGCTTGAGAAGCAAAACCACTGACAACATTACTAATTTTTTCAGTACTAGAAGTTTCATTTTCAGTTTCAGTTTCTTTTTCATTCTGAGATGATATAGTTTGCAGTCCAACTAATCTTAAAGCTTTATCCCCTACATATCCAGCTACATCTCCCGAATAATCAGCTATTTTATCACCTAGAATATCAAAAACACCTTCAGGAGGCGTTTCCTTTTCTGTTTCATTATTAAGCTGAAAATCATTTTTTTCTTCTTCATCTTTTTGATCAGTATCATTATTCTCTCTTTCTTCAGTATCAACAACGGATTCATGAGTTTTTTCTTTAGCTCCACCATAATATTTTTTTGTTTTATTTTTATATATTCTATTACGTTTAGTTCTTTTATTCATACTTATATTATAATAAGAAGTTTATATTTATAATTTAATTATTCGTAGATTAAATTATAATATTTGTTAAAATTTATTATTTCGTTTCTTGCATTTTCTTAAAATCAGCAAATGTCAATGACATTTTTTTATTAACCGCTTTTTTATCCACTTTTTTTAAAAAATTAAAATTAGCAAATTTACCTTCATATGTATATCTATTTGCTTTTTCTTTTAATAAAATTTTCTCTTTTTCTTGTTTTTCAGTTAAACTTTTATTCGGTATACTATTTTTAGGTGGAGCACCTGAATTAACATGACCTGTTCCAGCTGTTTTATTATACTGTTTAAACTTAGCAAAAACACTTTTCTTTTGTTCTACTACAGAGTTGTTTTTTATCGCTTCCTCTTTTTTCCTTTTTTCTTCTTTTTCCTTTTCTTCCCTTTCCATTCTCTCTTTTTCCCACTTTTCTTCTGCCAATTTTAATTCTTCTTCCATGTCTACAAAAATAGGTCTACAATGAAATTGTTTTACATATTTTCTACCAATTACTTCTAAATATCTATATGGTATATTATTATCACTATAATATTTAAATGACTCGCGTTCAATATCATAAATCATCAAGACATTACCCAAAGGTGTATGTTCTATTACAAAACAATTGTTTAACTTTTCTAAACGTTTATTAATTATAAATTTATGTGCGTCTTCTTTTGCTTGATTCATAACGTTTTCTTGTCCTTCTTTACTTTCAAGATTATTCTTCAAAGTTTCAAGTTCATTTGTTAATTTATTTTTTTCGCTCTTTATTGAATTAATTTTTTCTTCTTTGGTTTTACATAAATCATAATCGGAATCAGAATCTTCACCATCGTATTCACCGTATTCAATATCATTTGATTCATATTTTAATAATTTATAATCATATAATAATAATTCATTATTTATTTCATTTATTCTGTTTAAATATGACTTATGTTTGGTGTCAACTAAGTCAACATACTTTTTAAATCTTAAATTTTCCTCATTATCATCAAAAACAAATTCTTTATTTAAATTTCTAATTTCATCCAAATATTTATCTTCATATTTTTTTTCTACTTTAACCGACTCTTCATTATTATCATTATTATTATTTTCAATTAAATTTTCATAAATTTTCATATTATTAAAATGATTTTTAAACAAAATAATCAATTTATCATAAAATCTTGATAAAAAAAATAATAAATTTTCATTAGGAGTATAATGAATTATACACAATCCCATAAAAACAGCTAAAATGTATGATATATCACTATTCATATATTTTAATTCTTAGTTTAATTTTAAATACTTTATTATATTAATTTAATATTTGATTTTTTCTCTCTAAAAATAGATCTTTGATTTCTACAGATAAATCAGGAATAGAAATCAATTCATAGTTTTCTTCTTCTGCTTCCGAATGAAGTCTAACTAAGAATAAATCTTTAATTTGTTTACCATATTTTTGTTCAAGAATTACTTTATATGTGTTTAGTTGCAGAGCATAATGCCAAAAATTGGAATCTGGTATATGACAAACTTGAGGTGGTAAAGCAAATTTATTAAAGTTATTAATCCTAGTAATATTTTTACTTCTTTTCCAATCATAAATAGAGAGAGTTCCGTCGGGATTTTCATATACCATATCAATTGATCCTGATATTTTTACATCTTCGTCATATATTAACCATTCTGTTCTATATGGCTTTAAATCAGGATGATCCTTGATAAAATTTATAAAGTATTTCCATTCTAGAGGTTTTCCTAAAAATATATCTCGATTATGCAACATATAATGGTCATAAAGTTTTTGGTTTGTATATTTACTTCTAAAACGTTTATTATTATTAAAACACTCAATTTCAAAATGAAGATCAGTTCCAGCACCGGCAACAGAATCTCTATTAGAATCCCATTGTGATTTAATTTGTTCTGCGGTTAGACCCCAATAGCGGTGACCTACTTTCCATGCCTTACTTTTCATCATTGTCGCAATTATAGAATCGGCATCAAATTTAGGAAACAATGTATGATTCCAAGTAGTAACAGATGTGTATTTAACCCCGGGTTCGTCTAAAATTTCATATTTGTGTCCTTTTTCAAAAAACCGAATATTAGAATCTCGTGGATGTGGATTTCTAACTGATAAAACGTTATCTAGTGTTGACTTCATAATAATTAATATAGTATAAAGTATTTAATACTTTATTAAATTCATTCAATTTTATTTATAATCAGTTTATTTTTGTAATAGTTTAATTTCTTTTTTTAAGTCTTGAATCTCTTTAATTAAAATACCAATTAAACCATTATAATTTATACTTTGTGTTTCGGGTCCATCTTTCTCTCCATTTACCAAAAATGGATATATTTCTTGAAGCTCGTGTGCGATTAAACCTATATCTTGTTTATTAGTATTTTTATTTATATAAGTAACTGGTATTAAATTATCTACACTAAATGTTTCATCTAGTCGTCTCACATTTTCTTTAATACGATAATCAGAAGTTGCGTTAAATTGAGATGCTGTTATAGTTCCAGTTGCTGTTATTCCTTGTGATGTGTTTAGGGTTGTAAAAGATCCTGAAGTAGTTGTTATGCCTCCTTGGGCAGATAATGTCCCAGTAACAGTAGTAGCACCATTAACAGTAGTAGCACATGAAGAACTACCCATAGTTAGCGATATAGTTCCAACAGTTCCTAAGTTAAGAGTTGCGCCTGAATTATCTATATATTGAATAAAATTTAAGTTATTACTTACATTTATAGTATTATTATTTGTTAAATTTAATCCTTGACCAGTTACTACAGTTAGTGTCTGTGCGACAGAATTAACATAAGCTTTAGTAACAACCGAATTGCTAGTATAGTTACTAAAATTAGTATTAGTTAAAAACATATTCGTAGCGGTAACATTCCCACTAACATCTAAATTACCTCCTAGATCTTGATTTCCCCCAACATATAAATTACCAACTAGAAGTTCATTTCCCCCAACATATAAATTACCATTAACATTAATATTACCACTGATATCACTAAGAAAATTAATATAACTATTAGGTTGTCCAATATCTCCAGTAACTTGTAAATTACTATTTGTGTTATAGCTATTAGATACTATATTATTTCGTGCTGCATATTGTAATCCTCCAAATTGTCTAAATGACATTTATATATACCTTTTAAAAAAGTATTTTAGAAATACTGTTTTAAAACATAATGTGGTAAATTTTATGTAAAGTGAAATTATACTATATAAAGTAATTTTTTGGAAAACAACAAAATATTTAGCTTATATAAATGGGGTATAATATAGAGGTCTCGTTTAATATTTTTAAAAACAGTAATGTAACAGAACTACTAAACACCATAAAAACATGTGCTGAAGAATGTGGTTGTGAATATCACTATTATGATTATGAATATGAACACAATGTTCAGTTTAAACGTAATCACTGCGTATTCACAATAGTTTTCACACAATATGATTTATTTTATTTACTAGATTTTATAAAATTCGTAAGAAGTAAAAAAGAATTATATTTGGAATCTATTTATGACGATTACTCTAGAAAAATTTTATATGCCTCACAATATTATATAACACAAAAAATGTCAAAACCAAATGGTAAACAATTTAAAAAAGATAATAAAGAGAGAAAATATTCACATGATGAAAATATGATTTTAAAATTTATAAAAAAACAAAATTAGAAAAAAGTTAAATCATTTGATCTTGACTTTCTATGAGATCTTTTACTAGATTTCGAATGTGAATTAGTTCTATGTCTTTTATAAACTCTATATGTTTTATGTGTTTTTTTTTGTTTATTTCCTCGTCTTTGTGTTTTTTTGAGGTTTTTTTGATTTATTGACATTGGAAAAAATAATTCTTCGTCAGATAGAGGGGTTGAAAGATAATTTTTAGGTTTTGAAGCATTTAGAAGTTGTTCCAACTCATTTAATTTATTCAACTCGTTCAATTGAGATTCATATTTAGATTCATGAGGTGTTTCAAGCTGTGGTTGTGGTAATTCAATTTTATAAATAATTGGTTCTTGTATTGCAACCCTAGGTTTGAGAAAATCAGTTTGAAGTCTTTCATGAATTGGCATATCAACACTAGGGATACTAAGAATATTTTCTAAATCATTATTATCAAGAGTAATATCAAAATGTTTTTTATGTCCATTAGTATTTGATGTGAGATTGATATTAGCAACATCTCCATCATAATCAGCATCCCATTTTAGTTGATTAACAGCATTTAACCCTTTTTTATGTGAACTATTATTATGAATAATTGTTTTAGTATATCCTCTATTTTTAATATAAGTATTAAGCATATTTATATTAAAAGCATATTATTTTTTATATAATATGTCAAATATATTGTAAAAAAATATAGGATATAATTATGGAAATAAATTTTACAGAGGTTAATAAATTAAATCAAAACCCTTATGAAAATTTTGATTACAACGCATACGAAAATGAAAGTTCTGATAAATATTGGGAACAGCAAAGTTTATCACAAAATCAATCCAAAAAACAAACAAAAAAAAAGAAAGTATCATTTGATGATATATTATCAAATATGAATTTAGTTGTAAACGATAAAGGTGTGTTACAACGTATGATTCCAATGATACCGAATACCGAACAATATTCAGAACAATATTCAGAACAAGATCCACAACAATATCAGCAACAATATCAGCAACAATATCAGCAACAATATCAGCAACAATATCCACAACAATATCCACAACAATATCCACAACAATATCCACAACAAATTGGAAAAATAACTGAACCACTAGACCCTTCAGTTAAGCATAGCTATATTTTTAATAAATATTTTAAAGATTATAAGGATGCCAATGTACCAAAAAAAGAAGTAAAAGTCCCAAAAACAAAGGAAGAGTATTTTCAAATGGTAGCAGAAGAGAGATTACGTCAAATTGAAGAGAGAAAAAGAATATCACAAATAAAATCAACAAAGTTGATGTTTACAACAAATTATGGTAATGTACCTAACCCCAATTCAGAAAATCGTAATATAAAAGCTACCACAAATAATTTACGTAGAATGAGTTTTTACTAAATTTATAAACAAATTTCATTAAATATTTGTTGAATTTCTTCTTTTTGTGTACAAATAAAGTCAACCTTTTTTCTGCAAAGAGGACAAGAAATATTAATATTTTTTAAAATCATTTTTTCAATACAAATTTTACAAAAGGTATGCATACAATCAAAAGAACAAATGTCATCTTTTTCCGTTGTTTCCATACAAATTACACAAGTTTGTTGTTCTTCCGTTATATTTAATGGTTGAAGAATAATATCAATAGTATTTATTTCGGTTGATAATAATTGATTTACCGAATTTATTATATTTACATTGGATAGTCGTGCTTCTATTGTGGATAAATGGGATTCCATTTCTCTTAATCTAATGCCAATCTGTGTTTCGTCAATTTCAAGAGATTCAAACGTAATTAGTTGAAACTCAGACATTTAATAAGATATATATATTATAGTTTTTATATATAAAACCGAATCATTTTATAAAATATAAATTACAAAAACAATTTAAAGAGATTTTAATATTATATATTGTCTAAGCAACAGCAATTTACTCGCATAAAAAAACCAACGCTTAGCTGCAACCGACTTTAGCTCAATTGGCAGAGCATTTGACTGTAGTGGTTTGATTCGTTATCAAAGGGTAGCTGGTTCGATTCCAGCAAGTCGGAAATTATATTTTAATATGTATTATTGAAATACTTAT
>Ga0114959_10004012_pt1 | contig 11395 bp, 12 predicted proteins | sample C_130625_EF_Meta_FD_87317 | JGI IMG/M metagenome (GOLD analysis project Ga0114959, IMG submission 87317) | Freshwater microbial communities from Lake Croche, Canada to study carbon cycling - C_130625_EF_MetaG | ecosystem: Environmental > Aquatic > Freshwater > Lake | place: Lake Croche, Canada...
AAAAACAAAAACAAAAAAAAAAAAAAAAAAAAAAAAAAAATAAAAAACCAAATAAAAAAAAAAAAAAAAAGGCGAAAAAAAAAAAAAAAAAAAAAAAAAAAAAAAGAGAAAAAAAAAAAAAAATTTAAAAAAAAAAAAAAAAAAAGAAAAAAAAAAAAAAATTGAGATAAAAAGTATATAAATAAAAAAAGAATAAAAAAGAGTAATAAATGTCATCAATGTCATTAAAAACGCAAGAGATAATAGTATCGGAATGGGTAAGTCGTGGTCTGTGCAATGTAGCACAAGAACTGGCGATACGTATGATAAAGGAATGTGGAGCGCGTTATTCGTTTGACGCTCTCGTAGCGATACGTGAACTAGGTCTGGAAACAGTAACCATAAGTAAAAATCGTAATCGTAATAATAAAAAGTCAAAAGAATCGGTAAAAAAGGTAGCAATCGCAAAAGCATCATTCCCATTACCCTTCAATGGTGAATGTAATGGAGAATGCTGCCAAGCTTTACGGCAGAATAACGGTCTCTATACTCAATGCCTTATAAGTCGTAAAGATGGAAAGGAATACTGCAAGTCATGCCAGCAATTGGCAGACAAGAGCGTAGATGGAGTGCCAGAATATGGTACCATCCAACAACGCATGGCAGTAGATATCTTTGAGTATGTAGACCCCAAGGGACGTAAGCCAGTCTCTTATACAAAAGTAATGAAAAAATATAAGCTAACCCAAGAGCAAGTGCTCGAGGAAGCAGGTAAGTTAAATATAACAATAAATGAGTCGCATTTTATTGCACCCACCGCAGTGGTGAAGCGTGGTCGTCCTGCCTCTGAAAAAGCTCCAAAAGAGCCAAAAGGTGCCAAGGGTCGCCCAAAGAAGACCAAGAAGGTGCTAGAAATAGAGGGTGATGAGGAAGACCTCTTTGCGGCTTTGGTAGCGGATGCCAATGATGAGGAAGACAATGGTTCAGAAGTGTCTGATATGACTACTGATAAGGCAGCCGAGAAGGCAGCAAAGGAAGCCGAAAAGGCAGCCGAAAAGGCAGCAAAGGAAGCCGAAAAGGCAGCAAAGGAAGAGCAACGCCTCAAGGAAAAGGCTGAGAAAGAGGCGAAATTGGCTGAAGAGAAGGCAGCCAAAGAGGAACAACGCCTCAAGGAAAAGGCTGAGAAAGAGTCGAAATTGGCTGAAGAGAAGGCTGCAAAGTTGGCTGCTAAGGAAGCCGAGAAGGCAGCCAAGAAGGAATCAAAAAAGCCAGCCAAGAAGGCACCAGTCCAAGACGATGAGGAGCCAGATGTCGTCAAGAAAATTGAGGTGGATGGCAAGAAATACTTGAAGTCCAAGAAGTCAGGCATCATTTATGACTACAGCGAGTATGTCAAGAATGGTGAGCAAGTTGTAGTCGGAAAGTGGAACGACTCCAAGAACATGATAGAGTTCGAGAAGTCGGGTGAGGAGTCCGAAGAGGAATATGACGAAGAATAGAAGTCAAAAAATAGTCAAAAAATAAAAAAAGTAGTTTTACAAATTAACTGTATTTGTATATGCATTTTGATTTAAATTTAAATTAAATAAATAAAAAGTGATGCGACCATCCATTTGGAGGAGCAAATACCTTTTTTTCCTCTACACTTATATGTGCCTTCGGTTATTGCTGCCTGCTGCTGCTCCCACTACACCATTGTAGTGGCAAAAAAAGTCCGCACACCCTGGCATCTACTTTGACATCTCTCTTGACCGAAGGTATAGTTTGATGTTATATTAGATGCGACAGTATATACACTATATACACACTATATACACTATATACACTATATACACTATATACACACTATATACACTATATACACTATATACACTATATACACTATATACACTATATACACTCTATATACACTACATTCGGTTATTGCTGACTGCTGCTGCTCTAACCTTCGGTTAGAAACCTAAGGTAGCATTTATAAATTTTTAGTTAAATATTAAACTAATGTTTCAGTGCACTAGCTCGTTATACAGTATGGTTATACAGTATCGTTATACATTCTTCAAGGGTGTAAAAGAAGGTTCAAAAAACGTTCCAAGAATGTTCCAAGAATATTATTTTACAACTTTCTCAGAGGGAACATTTTTATTTCAAAAAAAAATAATAAATAAAATTGAAATACATTTTTCACTTTACAATCATTTCACAATTCAAATCATAATTCAATTCAAAGTCTAACCAAAGACGACGTTGCTCTAAAATATATTGAAAATGCCATGCCCATTTTGCCAATCACAAAACCATACTCTCACCCGTTGTGATAGTCATAATCTTGTTGTGCTTTGTCAGACTGCTTACGATAAATTCACCACAGAATTTATAGCAGACCGTGAAAATGGCACTAATACAATGGGCACTTGGTTAAATACTCTTGATATTTTTGAAATTCGTGGGTTGACTGCTAAATACAAACTTCAATTAAATTGGTGTGTGCTAATTCAAAGAAAAACAATCATTTATTTGCATTCTCTAATTTTAAGAAATATGTTTCAGGAAAATATTACCATTAATGAGTTTGATAATTTTGCGAACCAGTTAAAAACAGGAAAAATTAACCGAGATATTATACACGAGGTGAAACGCAAAAAAAACGAGATATACATTTTGGAAAAGATGAAACAAGAGTGGAGGGACCAAATTAATAATTCTGATGATTTACGAATTATTGACTTCTACATATTCTTAAGAAGAACAAATCAAATTGAAAGTTTAGAAATAATAACGTCTCTATCCAATAGGTATAGATTCAGGGACATCATTCGTGATATAAGTGTTACTCGTTATGACCTATTATTCAGACAATTTTTAGAAACACGTATAACGAATCCAAGACAAGAAAGACTGACGAATCCAAGACAACAAAGACTCACGAATCCAAGACAACAAAGACTGACGAATCCAAGACAACAAAGACTGAATATCAATATCAAGTTAGGAATTGATATTGAAACATATTTAGAAGAATGTCCTCTTTGCTACGAGGTTATGTCTTTTGAAAAAAATATCAGAACAAATTGCTCTCATGAATTTTGCGTAAATTGTATTAAACGATACCTTCCTACGGGTAGAACCACCTGTCCAATGTGTCGTGGCCAAATTACTGAAATGGTGTGTCATTCAGCTGCTTCATTTAATGATATTTGCCCTTTTGTAAATGCATAAATTCTTGTATTTTGTATTTTGTATTTTGTATTTTGTATTTTGTATTTTGTATTATTTACTCCCTTTGGGATTTGTAATATTTAAAGAAAATTAAAGTTCATTTTTCAAGAGTAATTTCTCTCGAAACTTTTTTTATTATTTTTTCTTCTTTTTCAAAATCATTGTCTCCAGAACCACCCATAGATTCAATAAGTATTTTATTATATTGGTCTGAGTATCTGGAAGTAGATTTTCTATAATCCGGATACTTTTCTTTAAATTTTGGCAGCATTCTTGCATTCTTATCGGCCACCTTTTTAACTAATCTATGCATCTTCTTATTCTCTTCATCTTTTTCCCATTTGTCTTCATCTTTAATATAAATAGTTTCTCTCTTCTTGTCAGTGCAATGAACAGGTCTTTGAGTGACATCTAGTTCCTTTAAGTTGTTAATAATGATACTAGAAATGCCTTCTACATATCCTAACTCTCCGACTCTCTCTAAGTCTGATAATTGCAACTTGAGAGAATCAACAAAGTCAGTTATATTCATTGCATCTTTGCATGTTTCATTTAAAAAGAAATTCAAATTGAAGGATTTATTATTGGAATGACTAGTAGTATTATGAGAATGATTAGTGCCAGCATTTTTAGACAACTCAATAATGGTCTTATTTTGTTCGAGAATTAATTGCTGAAAATCGCTATTCTGTTTAATAAGAGTTAAGATTAATTCTGGTGTCAATTCAGGAATACCATTTTCATTAGTTACTGCTTTTATAGTGCTGGTAGTTGTTTTTTCAATTATGCAATTTTTACGGTGAGCATATAGAGTAGAAGAATGTTTATATATTTTTCCACATTCACACTTGTAAACCTTAGTATTAATTATGTTTGATGTAGGATTTTGTAGGATTTTATGTTTATTAGTAGAAAGATGTTTATTAAACTCACTATTTTTACAGCATTTATAATCGCAAGTTTGGCAAAAATATTTAAAGGAGATTTTCGGAGAGTTTTCTATTGGAAACATTCCTATATATTTCCTATATAAAAAATCTCCTAAACCCTTTTCGCAAAAAATATAAAAAAATTATCATCACAAAATGAAAATTATTTTTTTTGTGACGAGACCAAAAAATTCAATTATGGTCACAAACCTTCCTTTTTTCGTGGTGAATTTCGGCCCTTTCAGTTTTTGGACATTTTTTTTGTCCATTTTTGAATTTCCCAAAAAAGTCTTGAGAAAAAACATTGAAATTTTCCACTACACATGAAGGAAAATATTTGAACCTTCAAAAACCAAACCCCCTTACATTATGTAGAGAGAAAGAGGGTCCGGCTTTAAGAATGTTATAAATATATTATTTAAAACAACTTAAAGAGGTTTCTTAACAATTTCTAGTAATAATTGTTGTTGTTCTAATATTATTTTTTTCAATTCAATATTGTCTTTAATTATAATCAACATAAGGTCTTTTTCGTCCTTAACTTTATCTTTTTCAATGCATTTTTTTTTATGTCTCCATAAACCATTTCTTGACTTATAAGATTTATTACAATATTCACATGTATTTTGGTTTGATATGTTTTGCTCTTTTTTAGATTCACATTTGCTCCTTTTTATGTGTTTTGTTGCATTTAGATGTCTTTCCCAATTATATTTTTTATTGCATGTATAATTACAATTTGAGCAATAAAAAATAGATTCTTGTTTTAACTCTTTTTTGTCACCTAAAGATTCCATAGGTTAGCTATAGAAAATATTTTTAAGTTATTTTTATTAATTTGATTCCAAAAGGTAAAAATACCAGCAACCCGAAGGCTACCAGTAAATTTTACTTGTTTTTTATATTTTTTATATATTTTTTGGCTCTTCAATAATTTTACTAGCTAAATCGCGCTTTAAATCTTGCACTGTGCCTACATAATTGTCGACTGTCATAGTAGACACTTCCTGGTCTTCTTCGGGAGGAAAGGAAGACATCTCAAACCGCTCTACATATACCTGCTTGGTCTGACCAATGCGATGACATCTGGCAATCGCCTGGTCTTCAATAGCAGGATTCCAATGTGGCGATATGAAATAGATTTCGCTGTAATTTTGCTGCAAATTAAGACCCTCACAACCGGTCTGAATCTGCAAAATAAGCGCTTCCATTGCATTCGAGTCATTCAAAATGTCATATCGTTTGCCATTACTGGTGCGACCATCTATGGTAGCGACTTTGTCCATTCCTCCTGCCTTCAATCGCTGCATAATCTCGTCAATTTCTTCGCGAAAATGGCAGAATATGAGCTTTCCACAGCCATTTCCTTTGCGCTCCAAAATTTTGCCGACAGCATAATCGAGCTTACTACTGCTATTAAACGCCTCTTTATCGGCGCCATATTTATCAAGACGCTTAATCATCTTAGGTAAAATGCACGACTGTCTGGCACGCAATAATAGAGGCAAAGGCCCTTTAGATGTATCAACATGAGTGCCAATTTTGGCTACCGATACGCGACTGAAAGCTAAAGCAGAGTGGATTTCTTCAGACAACTCCATTTCCTTCCGATTCCGCCAGTCAACCATTTTTTTGTCTACAACAATGTCGGGCATTTCGATTCCAACTTGCTTCTTAGTCCTCTTCAGAATGAAGGCCCGCACTAAAAGTCGCAAATTTTCGGCCTCAGTATAGAAGCTAGCTGGAAGCCCAATGAAAGCACATAAGCTATAGAAATCTTGTTTTTTATTTTGAATAGGTGTGCCAGATACTAGCCAGCGTGCACGACTTTTCAATTTTTTGGCACTTATATATCGAGTAGTTTTGCAGTTTCTTAAATGATGAGCCTCATCGAAGACAACACGAGACCAAGTGCCACAATTATGCAGTCTCGTGCCTTCTCCATCTTTGATTTGCTTTCTTGTCATTGTAATGGCTCCATAAGTAGTAATTACAATGATGGCTTTATTCAACTGCTCCTCATTAATTTGCTTCTTATTGTCGCCATGATAGATGAGTGCTTTATGACCAGTTGTGCGGTAAATTTGGATATACCACTGGTCTAACAACACTGGTGGCACAACAATCAGCGTTCTGGGAACAAAATTGCAGAGAATGACGCCAATCATCATAATAGTCTTACCAAGTCCCATTTCATCAGCGATAAAGCCTCCGCGCACATTGTGCAATGGGTCTACCTTCAGCTCATTATTTAACATCCAGCGCACCCCCTCATACTGATAGTCCTTATGGTCCATCTTAGAGCGGTCTAAGTAACCCTTAAATCGGTTCATGCGTTCATCAATAGACTTTTCGAAATTCATTTTTTGAATCTATTATATAGATATCACTTTATATAAGTACCATTGATTCATTTTAAAAATTTTTGTCTCATTTTTTTCTTTTAAAACTAATAAATAGAGAGAACTAAAAATTTATTTACTTTTAATCCACTTTTAAAAAAGTGGAGCAAAACATTTATTACCTTGAATTTAATCCACTTTTTAAAAAAGTGGAGCAAAAACCGGCACACATATGTCTTCAATATAGTAGCCAACTTGAATTTAATTTTTTATTATTATTTAACAACGGTCCTTCAAAAAATGGGTAATAAATTAAATTCAAGGTAATAAATCTTTTGCTCCACTTTTTTTAAAAGTGGATTAAAAGTGGATTAAAAGTGGATAAATTTTTAGTTCTCTCTATTTATTAATTCAAAATATAAAAAATTGAAATACTTTTTTACACCTTTGATATTACTAATTTTACTAATAAATTAATATCAAAGTTTTAAACTCACAATCAATAACAATGTCTCGCAACCAAAACTTTCTCTCTAAGAAGTCGGAAAGAAAGCCTTATTGCAAGGTCTGTCACGATGCTGGCAAACCAGAGAGCGAGTATACAAGTCACTATGTTAGGTCGCAACCAGACCGCACAGGCAAGACTGTTGTATTATGCCCTGTCTTAAAGGCCACTGAGTGCAGATACTGCTTTGAGCTTGGTCATACTACCAAGTTTTGCCCTGTTATTGCAGGCAAGAAGAAAGATGAAATACGTCTTCAAAATGCAGAAAAGAGAGAAGAGGAGAAGAAGGTAAGTGAAAAACCAAAAATAAAACCCACTTTTGCTCTACTAGCAGAAGATAGTGACAACGAGGAAGAAGCCAAGCCTGTTGCCAAGAAGCCTATTGCAGCCAAGCCTATTGCAGCCAAGCCTGTAGATGAGTTTCCTGCATTAGCTGCCGTCAAATCAGAAGCCAAACCGGTCCTCAGTGGCTGGGCCAATATTGCAGCCAAATCGGCAGCCGAATTTCAAAACGAAAAGTATGTAGAAGAGCTTAAAGCCAACGCTGTAAAGCGAATGATACCACCTCCAGTTAAATACAAATCCCCTCTGATGAAAAAAAGCTGGGCTGACTGGAGTGATTCTGATGATGAAGATGAATATGCGTGCACATATGAGAAGGCCAAACAATCTGTTATGAAGGCTTCTGAAATGAACTGGGCTATCGAAGATGATGAAGATTGGTAAACAAATAAAATAAAAATTAGTTTACAAATGAATGTATAAATGTCTTGTTTTGAATTTAAATTAAATTTAATTAAATAAACCTTTGAAAAAGTTGAGCTAATCTAACCACTTGGTTAAAAAGGTTGGCTCATTTTTTTACTGGATTGCTGTTGACTGCTGCTGCTCTGCCTGCTGGCTGCTGCTGTATATACCCTTTCTCTCCTATGGTAGCCATTTTGACGTTGATTTGACATAAAACTAGTAGAACTGTGTATATTATATAGAATGCGACTATGCAAGCGCGTGTGGCACAGTATTACAGTTGCCAACCAAATCTGCCAACCAAATCTGCCACCAAAATCTGCCACCAAAATCTGCCACCAAAATCTGCCAAATACATATTTAGCCACCATAATCTATTACCATAATTACTCTATCAAATTTATTTCTATTTTATTTTTATTTAAAAAAAAATTGAAATACTAAATTTATATTAAATTAAATTCAATTATGAACAATATGCAATACAGTATTTTAAAAGAGTTTTCAATTAAACCAACCTACTTCATATCCCATACTAATGACTTATTTGTCATTAATAAACCAATCCAAGCTATTATTTCCAGTTTAAAACAACTGATTTCCTATTTCTACAGCTTCACAAGTGAACTAATAGTTTCTTCTTCAAGAGCTGTCTCTCTTCTATACTTTAAACCAAATATAAATTTAAATTGGTTAACAGATGATATTGTAATAGCAATATTTATATTTACCTTATTTACCTGGTTTATCTTACAAATTTATATAATTTTTCAAAAAAATAATTTTGATGTATTAAGTAAAATGGAAGACCTTGAACAACATATAAGAATACTTAAAAAACAAATTAAAACTCGCGATAGTGAAATTCAGAATTTTATGAATAATTATTATATAATTAACAATCGTCAGGAAGATTTCCAAAAAAGATTCAATCAACAACAAAGAGAAATGAAAAAAATAAAAAAAGATATAAGCATGTATATCTAAAAAAATGTATTATAAAAATTTATACCTTTGCAATTAGATAAATAACAAAATAAAAATTTATTTTTATCTTCAAATTCAGTTAAAAATGAATATATAAATTTTTAGTTTTATTATATAATTGTTTATAAATAAAAAATTGAAATGTTTTTTTTTTGTTTAATAAAATCAACTAAATAATAAGCTATCCATACAAAATGACAACTATTAATATTTCTGACTTAAAGGCATCCGCTCCTAGTCTCTGTATTCCCAGAGTATTCCCCAATATCGATGAAAAGCGCATTCGCCGCGTCTTCGACCAATTGAATCTTGGGCAAATCGAGAAAATTGATATTATAAAAAAAACTACTGAAAAAGGAGAAAATTTTAATCGTATCTTTATCCACTTTGGAAAATGGTTTTCCAATGATAATGCAAACAAAGCACGAGAGATGCTTATAAATGGTAAGGAAGTAAAAATTATTTATGACGACCCATGGTTCTGGAAGGTTTCCGCTTACAAGCAAAGAGAAAGAGATACTGCAAGACCAGACACAAGACTAAGGAAACTTCAAGCAACAGCGTCCATTGTCTTCGAAGAAGCTGAAGCGACGGTAAAAGCTGAAGCGACGGTAAAAGCTGAAGCGACTGTAAAAGCTCCTCCCCTTCCTCCCAAGAGACGGACTTTTAAGAAACCAATAAAAGAAAATTTACCTGTCCAAGAAACCGTAGAGGAAGGCGAATTGTAAACTAAAAATATTAAAGTGTTTAAATGTATAAATATATAATTACCTTTTATGATTTGTAATTTAAATCTTAATTAAAAACTTTTTTTATTAATACATTTTTTAATACCAGATTATTTTTTAATAAACATAAATTAATAAATAATTTAAATAAACATAAATAAACATAAATAAACATAAATTAAACATAAATTAAATATAAATAAATATGCAACAACAACAGAATAAAGTTATTTTCATGAATGATAATTTATCTATTATAGAAGAAAAGAAAACTATTTTTAGAATAGATTTCAATTATCCTAATCAGTTATTCGTAAATTCATTTATTAAAACCAAATTAATTCTTGGTGCATCAGTGTCAGACGATTTCAAATTAATTAAGTTTAAAGCAAAATCAGTAAACCCTCTTATAAAAGAAGCACATCTGAATATACCACAAGCAGCTTCCCTTCTGCAAAATTTAGTTACTCAACTCATTTACCTTAATCACAACAACTATACAATATTAGGTTATCATCCAGAAAATATAATTGTCATCAATGACAAAACTTTTATTTATATAAATAACGAATTTATAAAAGAAATTGACGAAAATGATGAAATACAAATTACTAGTCCATTTTCTAAAAATGATTTTTTTCTCTCTCCAGAATTATCAAATATAACAAATATTCCTTCCAACGTTCATTATAAGACTACTTATTATAGTTTAGCCTATTTAATTATCATTCTATTAATAAATTCTAATAATAATAATTATAATGAATCAATAAATCAAGACAATCCAATCCAATTATTAAATTTTCATCCCATTAAAAATACCAAAATGTATTGGTTTCTCTCTAGATGCTTATATGTAGACCCTTCAAAAAGAACCCTTTTGTTTATATAACATATACATTTAAGAAAAATATAGCACATACTTCATAATAACCTTTTCTCAATATATTATATATATGCTTATCTTAGGAAATAGAATTCCTTATGAATACTTTATCACTAAAGGTAAAGGTGAATCAAATGCAGGCTCAGCTGGCCTTCCCTATGAAACAGGTTCTTATGATGCAGCATTAAATGATGCAGGTATAGAAAATGCAAATGTTATAGAATATACAAGTGTAATTCCTGTTGAAGCAAAACAGATAGAGAGAGAAGCTGGTTTAAAAAGAATCACATGGGGAGAGGTTTTAGAATGTATCAAAGCTCAATCAAATGGTAGAAAAGGTTCAAAAATAAGTGCGGCAGTAATGACAACAACTATTATAAATCCAAAAGGAGAATTTCTTGGCGGATTTGCATGCGAATATTCAGGTTCAGGCACCAGAAAAGAAGCAGAGGATTCTTTAGCGGAATCTATTGCAGGAATGATAAAGCGCAGAGGATATGGTAATATAAAAGGTGCAACCCAAATGTATAAAGATAACATAACAGATACAGGATATATAATTCATCCAGGCAAAGTTTTTGAATATGAGTTTTTAGATGTAAAGGAAGAGCATGGTTCAGTTTTAGTATCAATTTGTTTTGTAAGTCATATTTATCCAAATTTATTGAAAATGAATACAAGTGCAAGAGAAATCAGAGAAATAAGAAAAACAAGAAAAAATAGAAAATAATTAATCTCACAATATGTTATAATGTCATTAACTGCTTTTAAAAGAAAATCTGTAATAAATTATGGTTCAAAACGTTCAGGAACTGCCCCCGGTGGCGTTTGGTTACCTCAAGGTCCATTTGGACATTCAACTACTGGCCTCCAATTAGCAATTCATAATCCAGGACCAGTTGGTTTTTCTATTAATGGTGGACATCGAAACAAAGGCGGTGTAGGAAGAGATATGAAAATGTCAAAATCAGGTACTCCTTATAGAGGAACCCAACCCATTGGTTGGGGTGGTTCATTTGGTAAATATCCTTCGGCCATTCTTGTTGGAAATAATAAAAATCCCAATGGACAAG
>Ga0114959_10004014_pt1 | contig 11394 bp, 7 predicted proteins | sample C_130625_EF_Meta_FD_87317 | JGI IMG/M metagenome (GOLD analysis project Ga0114959, IMG submission 87317) | Freshwater microbial communities from Lake Croche, Canada to study carbon cycling - C_130625_EF_MetaG | ecosystem: Environmental > Aquatic > Freshwater > Lake | place: Lake Croche, Canada...
ACAAAGAATACAACGGGTAAAGATGCCGAAGCTGCATTAGGAAAGGCGGATATTACCATCAATAAAAATATGGTTCCATTTGATGATAAATCACCTTTTGTAACATCAGGCATTAGATTAGGAACACCCGCAATTACAACAAGAGGAATTAAAGAAGATACCATTCCTAAAATAGCCGATTTTATTGATGATGCAATCGTAAATCGTGAAAATGAAACACGACTAGCTGAAATAAAAAAGAATGTAAATACTTTGATGGAAAAGTTACCACTGTTTGCGTATTAGAAAACTGCAATTAGCTTTAATGGCGCATTTGCTAATCTATTATTATTTAGATTATTGAATGCGCCTTGTTTATTTTCCTTCCTAGAATTAAATATCTAATCAAATTAAATTTACATGAACCAATCAACATCACATAAATTGTTTAGGGCAACCAAGCAATTTTCTGAATTAGTATCAAAATATCAAGAAAACGATAACTCAATAGCAGAATATATTTCAGGATTTCCAAGCATTGAAAATTTTAAAAAGCAAATTGCAGCAAAGCAAAATGTGAATATAAATCGTAATTTACTTGTGGATGAATTATTACTTCAATACAAATCTATTGAAGACAAAACCAAAACACTTGCACAAATTGAAAGCCTCAGAAATAATAGCACTTTTACAGTAACTACGGGCCACCAATGTTGCTTGTTTACAGGGCCTTTATATTTTATTTTCAAGATAATTTCAGCCATCAATTTAGCGAAAGAATTGCAAGCTAAAATTCCCGGAAATAATTTTGTGCCAGTATTTTGGATGGCTACTGAAGACCATGATTTTGCTGAAATAAACCATATAAACTTACTCAACAAAAAAATAGAATACAATAGTTCAGAACTTGGTAATGCTGTTGGCAGGATTGCACTCAATAATATTGAAACTACAATTTCAGAAATTGAGGAGGTAATACAAAATTTTGAGCATGGAAAAACTGCAATTGAAATATTAAAAAAAGCATATCAATCAGATAACAATATTGCTACTGCTACCCGAATTTTTGTACATGAATTATTTAAAAATGATGGTTTAGTAATTTTGGATGCTGATAGTATGGCTCTTAAAAGTGAGTTTAAAAACATCATCGCAAAAGATATTTCAGAAAATAAAAATATAGATTTTGTTACATCAAATACAAATCATTTAATTGCTGATGGTTTGATTGATAAGCCTCAAATAACGCCGCGTTCAGTCAACTTTTTCTTGTTGGATAATAACAAACGTTTGCGCATTGATAGAACAACAGAAAGCACCTTCACTTTAAAAGATTCTGATGAAATTTATTCAAACGAAAGTTTGCAAGAATTGATTCAATCAAATCCTGAAATGTTTAGTCCTAATGTGGTGATGCGTCCAATGTATCAAGAAACGATATTGCCTAATTTGGCTTATATTGGAGGTGGTGCTGAGGTTAATTATTGGATGCAGCTGAAAGAAATGTTTGTAGCAAACAACATTATTTTCCCTCTTTTGATGTTACGTAATTCCGCGTTAATTTTAGAAAAAAATACGCTAGAAAAGTTTTTGAATCTTGGATTTGTAATGGATGATGTGTTTGAGCAAACATTAACACTTCAAAAAAAATACCTCAAAGCAAACACCGTTGAAATTAGTTTTGATGAAGAATTATCTACATTAAAAAAAATATTTTCAGAGCTAAAACAAAAAGCTATTGTTGTTGAGAAAACCCTTGAAAATACTGTTGAAGCTGAATTTGTGAAAACAAACGCATCTATAAAAAATATTGAACAAAAAATTTTGAAAGCACAGAAACGCAATGAAGAAACTAGTTTGTTGCAAATAGAAAAGTTCAAACAAAAATATTTCCCCAACAATGAATTGCAGGAGCGTAATGATAACTTTCTTTACTACTTTGCTAAATATGGTTTTGATTTTCTAGACTACCTAAAGGCTGAATTAAATCCAATAGAAAGTAAATTTGTGTTAACGGTTTTGGAATAAATTATTTTAATTGCTTTCCAAACTAAAAAATTAATATTTTCGTGCAAAACAAAATGTTTTGATACAGTCAGATATGAAGTTACATCCACCAGTAAAGCATGCCGTAATTTTAGTTGCGCTTTTTATTTATTCTCATATAACATGCGCTCAAACGCCTTCAACAAAGCGCGCTGATGATTTGTACAAATTCAAAAATTACCGTGATGCTTTAACTGAATATGTTGAGCTGTTCAAAAATAATACGAAAGATGAGTATTTGAGTTATCAAATTGCTTTGTGCTATTTGAACTTGAATGATGACCGTTCAATAGCAATTCCTTTTCTAGAACCACTGGCAAAAAATCCAAAAGCAAAATCAAATGTTTTTTATTATTTAGCTAAGGCCTACACTTATGCAAATAAATTTGATGATGCTTTGCAAAACTTTGAAAAAGCAAAAAAAATTGGTGCTATTGATGGTGTTGATGCAAGCCAATTAGAACGAGAAATTCAGATGTGTAGCAATGGAAAAGATTTGGTAGGAAATCCAATTCAAGTAACATTCGAAAATCTAGGTGCGGCTATAAATACTTCTTATGCAGATTACTCACCTTACATAAGCAGCAATGAGTCATTTTTGATTTTCAATTCTAGTAATCCAACTGATGGAATAGGTAAAGCAGATGGTTCATATACAGCAGATGTTTACATTAGTGAAGTGTTTATGGGCGATTGGCAACAACGCAAAAATATTGGTGCAGTAATAAATACAAAATCCAAAGACGAGGAAGTGATTGGTGTTTCGGCCGATGGACTTACTTTATTATTTAATTTTGATGTTGGCGACGAAGGTTCGGGCGATATTTTTGTTGGTCCTAAGTACGACAATGAGATTATGAAACCATTCAAACTAAATAGTACTATTAATTCATTGTCTTATGAAAATGCTGCTACTATTTCTCCTGATGGCAAAATTCTTTATTTTAGCAGCAATAGAACAGGCGGTTATGGCGGTTATGACCTTTATTGTGCTAAAGTCTTGCCGGATGGTTCTTGGAGTGAGGGAATGAATATGGGTCCAGATATTAATACTCCTTACGATGACGATTTTCCTAACATGAGTATGGACGGAAATACTATCTACTTTAGTAGTAAAGGTAATAATACTATGGGTGGTTTCGATATATTTAAAATAACTTTTGATACTGCAAAAGCAGAATGGTCAAAGCCCGTAAATGTTGGATTCCCAATTAACGATGCTTACGACAATAAAAATTTGTGTATGAGCAGCAAAGGACGTTACGGATATTTAGCTGCTATGCGCCCTGAGGGTTATGGAGATATGGATGTTTACCGTGTTGCTTTTGGAGCGGTAGATGCAGAATTATCAGTTGTTAAGGGTCAAATTTCATCGTCCGATAAAGCATCGCCACTTTTAGGAGCTGCTTTATTAGTAACTGATGCAGAGTCGGGATATATTATTGGTGAATACTCACCTAATCCTAAAACAAATCGATTTTGTATCATCATTCCTCCAGGAAAATATAAGATTACTGCAAGCGCACAAAATCATGATGATTTTTCGGAATATGTAAATGTATTAGGTAAAAGCTCATTCGAATCGGCTATTGATAAAGACATTGTTTTGAAAAAGAAATAGTTTTAGACCATAGTATTATAAATTCGGTTCCCTTTCTTATTTTTTCTTTTTTAAATTTTGTTACTTTCGCGCCCTCAATAAAAAAGGCATGATTAGCACAAGTAACATCACTCTCCAATACGGTAAAAAAGTACTATTTGAAAATGTAAGTATTAAATTTTCTCCTGGTAATTGTTATGGAATTATTGGTGCAAATGGTGCTGGTAAAACAACCTTTTTAAAAATACTTTCTGGTGAAATTGAAGCTCAATCAGGACAGGTAATAATTACCCCTGGAGAAAGACTTTCGATTCTAAAACAAAATCAAAATCAGTTTGATAATGTTGAAGTGTTGAAGACCGTTGTGATGGGCAATGTAAAGCTTTCTGCTATTATTGAAGAAAAAGATGCTTTGTACGCAAAGCCCGATTTTAGTGATGCTGATGGTATGCGTGCATCTGAATTAGAAGGTGAGTTTGCCGAAATGAATGGTTGGAATGCCGAAACTGACGCAGCTGAAATGCTCAGCAATTTGGGAATAAAAGAAGATTTGCATTACAAACAAATGGATGAGTTAAGTGGTAGCGAAAAAGTACGTGTATTGCTTGCACAAGCTTTGTTTGGAAATCCAGATATTTTGTTGTTGGATGAGCCTACCAATAACTTAGATGTTGAAACCATTATGTGGTTAGAGAATTTTTTAGCTGATTTTCAAAATACTGTAATTGTGGTTAGTCACGATAGGCATTTTATAGACGCTGTTTGTACACACATTGCCGACATAGATTTTAAAAAAATAAGTTTATACTCTGGTAATTATACTTTTTGGTACGAAACAAGCCAATTGCTTGCAAAACAGAAAACAGACCAAAATAAAAAGACTGACGAAAAACGTAAGGAGCTTGAAAACTTTATTGCACGCTTTAGCGCTAATGCCGCCAAGAGTAAACAAGCCACATCTCGTAAAAAATTATTGGAGAAAATAAAACCCGAAGAACTTGTTCCTTCAACACGTAAATATCCTTGGGTAAATTTTAAGCCAAGAATAGAGTCGAGAGGACAAATTTTAGAAGTAAAAAACCTTCAAAAGAAAGTAGATGGAGAAAATTTATTACCTCCAATGCACTTTACTTTAGACGCAGGCGATAAGATTGCCTTGCTTTGTTATGATGATAATATTATAACTCAATTCTTTGATGTTTTAGCAGGAATTACAGAACCATCGAACGGAGAAATGAAATGGGGCGGAACTGTTGCCATGAGTTATTTCCCCAAAAACCATGATGCTTATTTTAATACTGACGATAGCATTGTTACTTGGCTAGCCCAATACATCGAAGAAAAGGAAGAGAGCGTTGTGCGTGGATTTTTAGGACGGATGCTCTTTAGTGGCGACGAACCCTTAAAAAAATGCAAAGTGCTTTCGGGTGGTGAAAAAGTACGTTGTATGCTATCAAAAATAATGTGCGAATTTCCTAATACCATTTTACTTGACCAGCCAACCAACCATTTAGATTTGGAAGCCATCACATCACTTAACAATGGTCTTACTGACTTTACAGGAAGTTTAATTTTCTGCTCACATGACCATCAGTTTATACAAACTATTGCCAACAGAATTATTGAAATAACTCCGAAAGGAATTATTGATAGACGCCTTTCTTACGACGATTATTTGATGGACGAAAGAGTTAAAAAGTTGAAAGAAGAAATGGCATAATTCTTCTCATGTAGTGCAATTAGCTCGTATTAATTAGCCCGAAAATAGCAAGCTAAAGTGTCGAATGAACGAAGTTTAGTATTGATTTAAGGTCAAAAATTAAGCTTTACTATCTGTAACTAAGGAGGCAGATTGATTCATTGAAACAGCTGCTTTTTCGAATCTTATTCTTGTTCCCATAGCAACTTCTACTAATATTGTAGCTGCTTCTATTTCTACAATTTTACCATGTATGCCACCAATAGTAACAACACTATCACCTTTTTGTAGATTTTCTCTAAACTTCTTTTCGTCTTTTTGTTTTTTCATTTGAGGACGAATCATAAAAAAATAGAAAACACCAACAATTAAAATGATTGGTAAAAAAGAAGTAATTGGACTTTGGCCACCTTTAGGTTGAGCCATTAAAATTATATAAAGAAAATTCATGTGTTTTAAAATTTTGGCAAACCTACATGTTTTTTCTTGGTCTGCAATTAAAAAACGAAATGATATCTTTAATGAGTAAAAGCAATGTAAAATCTATTTAATAATACATAGTTTTTTAGCAGTACTTTGATTTTTATCATTGAATAACTTAATAAAGTATGTTCCGTTACTAAACATACTTAAATCTAATCTTTGTCTATGCAAGCCTTTGTTCACAAGCCCTTTATTACAATCATAAATTTGGTTTCCTGTAATGTCGTAAATAAAGATATTTAAGTTTGAGTTAATATTTTGGTTGTATTCAATTTCAGCGAAACTTGTAGCAGGGTTAGGCGATATGTAATTTATTTTTAATGAAAGTAAGTTGGCTTTTGTTTCCTTGATACTTAATAATGAATCTGGAAAATTCTTTATTCTGGAAACTGCTTTAAATAAATTAAGTCTTCCTTGGCTTTTGCAATAGGTACTTAATGAATTTAAACTATCAACGCCAATCATCATTTGTTCTTTTATAATCAAAGCAGTTTCTGCTGGTTTTAATTTATATTGATCAATAAATTTTTCAGAAGCTGCTGAAAGCATTAATGCAATTGCACCGGCAACATGTGGAGAGGCCATTGATGTTCCTGTACTTGTTGAATAATTATTATTTGGATAAGTTGACTGTGTTGACACGCCTGGTGCGCCAATATCAATAGTATTAATTCCGAATCCAGCAGATGCATATTTTGTATCAGAGTTAGTAGTATTTGTAACTGCGACTAAAAAATTACTTGCGCATGCCGTTGGCACATCCAATACATTATCAATATTAACTGCGCTATTTGCTGTTGCAGCTGCACTTAAAATACCTTGTGCTCCAAGGCTATCGTAAAAAGCGCACCAAATTGGAAAGTCATTTGGATTTGCTCCAAAACTTCCTACTCCAAAACTTGAATTTGTTGCTACTACAAATGCTCCTTTTGCTCCGTTAGTTTTATTGTATAGTGTACGCTGTGCAAGAACGTATCCGTATGCTTTTATAGCTACTGATTCAAGTTGCGTAGAACCTTTAATAGGCATAATTTTCACATTCCAATTGATGCCAGTAATACCAATATTATTATTTCCTATAGCTCCAATAGTTCCAGATACATGAGTGCCATGATTTGTTGAAGTTATACTGCCGTTATCATTTACAGCGTTCCATCCATTGTAATCATTTTTATATCCATTATTATCATTATCTAATGTGTCATTAGGATTGTCAGAATAATTTTTCCAAAAATCTAAATCTTCATGGTTCAAATCAAAACCACTATCAACCACTCCAACTACAATTGTATCGCCTTTACAGGTTAGTCCACCAGTTGTTATGTCCCATGCTTCCAAAGCACTTATGTCAGCACCAGCCAAGCCTCCATTTTGTCCTATATTATTTAAATCCCATTGAAGATTAAAAAGACTATCATTTGGAGTTGAACGTTCTTCTATGAAATGATTTAGTTGTATCGCTTTTATATTTTCAAAATTATTGGTCCTTAAAATAAAATCGCTTTCGGTTGTAGTTTTCTCATCTAAAAAATATAGCCAGCAATTCATATCAATACTTAACATAATTGGTTTGTTTTTAGAATCAAAATAATTTTTAAAGGTATTATCAAATTTTACTTTTTGGTTTGTGGCTAAAGGTTCAACATTGCTTTTAAACATTACAATCACTTGTCCTTCACAATAATTTTTAACAATATTTTGAGCTATACTTTTATTGATGATAAAAGTTAATTGCATGAGAAAAATAAATTGTAGTACTCGCATATTTTGTAATATTATTTCTTGATAAAATTAGACAATTCCACAAATACATTAGCTCTTTAATCCATAAAATTAATTAGGCTTGCTATTGCTGTTAATATTTTTCGGAACAAAAGTGTATTTTATAAGGTTAGGTAATTTTGTTTCGAGCATAATATTTATAATGATGTCTGGTTTCTCTTTTAATATAATTTCTTCATGCATTTCGCCTTTCCACTCGCCATGAATAAAAATAACTTCTTTAAAGTTTTCTTGAAAATATTTCATCATAAGTAAGGTAAATGAGTCTCTAATTATTAAGCATTTCAACTTCTTATTTTCATTTACTTTTACAGTTTGAAAATCCGATTCATCAATAGTTTTTGGTTTAGGATAATTTCTTTTGATTCCATCATGCGCAGTTGTTGGAGTTATTTTTCTTAAAAGGATAAAGTTTTCTGATATATTGTTTTCAATATTCATAATACTTGCCAAAGTACCAGCTTTTCTTTTATCAATACTAATTGCAAAATCGTCTAACGGTAAAGGTTTTTCATAATAATAGTTCTTTGAAATAAAATTCATAATTTCTTGATAGCCGTAATATGCTCCAAGGTCATTCCAATGTCCATCTGTTTTTTGATATAGGTTTTGGGTTGCATTTTTATGATTCAATAAATTTTTACGTACATCAATAATATTTATAGTTGAATCGTTATTTAAACTAACGAATTGTTGGTACATATTTTGTTCTGATAATTTGGCAATTCGGGGCGGAAGGTTTTCTGGATAAACATTCATTTTAGTTGGCACTATTGCAACAAAGTATTTTATGTTGTGTTTGTTGGCCCAAAATACTCTGTTAGTGATTTCTGTTTTTAATTGATTTAATTCCAAAGTTGAAAAGCAATTTGTTCCTTGATAATTTTCTATGTTATCAGCATCATAAAACCATCCATTTTTCCCAATTATTACTTCCTTAATTGGAGAGTCATCAAATAAATAATATTCTAATCTGTTATGTAACATAACAAAGTTATCGCGTAAATTAAAATTGTCATTGAAGTAGTTTTCGTATTTTAAAGGTAAAGAATCTATTTGTAAAAATGACAATTGTGGTGGTTTTTGTTTGGTTCTGTTTTCGTTGCTTTTTATTTCATTAAAAACATGCAAATATTTATTTATTATAGGTAGAGCTATCATCGTAACAAACATCAAAATCATAGTAAAATAAATTATTTTGAGGTAGCGCTCCATTAGAATCTAAAATAAATAAATGGACTGTAAGTGCTTGATGTCATATATAAAATTGTAACAAAAAATAGTGTAATACTTACAATCAATTTTGTAATTTGAAAACTGATTTTAAATATATTTTCTTTTTTAAATTGAATAAACTTACGTTGAGTAAATTCCTGTAAATATCGGAAAAAACGAAGTGAGTAAAGTATTGCAAAAACTAATACTACAATTGTTTTTTTGTTGAGAATCCCTTCCAAACTAATTGCCAAATTTGTTTCTTGTTGAGTTAAATAAAACATCCTTGAAAGATAATCTATGGCACTTTTGATATTCTCAATTCTAAAAAACACCCATCCAATCATTACTATTAAAATGGTGTAGAAAACCTGCAAAAAATTAGGAACCCGTGATAGCAAATTTCTAAATTTAGTGCGCTCTAAAAATAAAAATATGCCATGAAATAAACCCCAAAAAATAAAACACCAACTAGCACCGTGCCATAAACCTGTAAAAAAAAACACAATAAACAAGTTGATGTTTGTTCTTGCATTTCCCAATCTATTTCCTCCTAATGGTATGTATAAAAAATCTCGAAACCAGGTTGATAAAGATATATGCCATCTGCGCCAAAACTCCTTAATGGAACTTGAAGCATAAGGATAGTTGAAATTTTCGGGAAACTTAAATCCACAAATTAATGCAAGTCCTATTGCCATATCTGAGTAACCCGAAAAGTCGAAATAAATTTGCATTGTGTAAGCAGCAATTCCAAGCCATGATGCTGCTGAACTTATAGTATCAATTGGTGCATTGATAATTTTATCGGCTAACAATGCTAATGTATTGGCAACTATAACTTTTTTTGCTAATCCAAAAATAAACCTCTGCATACCTATAGCTACATTAGGTATGGTTAATATTCTATTTTGCAACTGCTCCGAAACATCTATATATCTTACAATTGGACCAGCTATTAATTGCGGGAAAAATGATATGTACAATGATAAGTCAATGATGTTTTTTTGAGGTTTTACTTTTTTGAGATACACATCAACTAAATAAGAAATCGAGTGAAACGTAAAGAAGGAAATGCCAAGAGGCAACAAAACTTTTTTTACTTGTATTGCTTGAATGCCAGAGGGAATTAAATGATTGACATTCTCTATGAAAAAATTAAAGTACTTGAAGTAGCATAGTGCCAATAAATTCAGCGTTACGGCAATTGCCAATGATAGTTTTGGATTTATTCTTTTAGATTCTCCAATTAATCTTCCAAATAAATAGTTTATAATAATTGAACTTATAAATAAACTTGTTTGATATAATCCACCCCAAACATAAAATGCTAAACTTAATAATAGTAATATATGGTTATGATACTTTTTGCTGAAAACAGCTATTAATAATAGTGTTAAGGGTAGATAAAGAAATAGAAAAAATGGCGAACTAAATAACACTATGCTTCAATTTTTAGTCAGAATAACTAATTCAATTTTCCGTATATCTCAACTAGATTTTTGTTTGTTTCCCTACTCTTAATACTTCTAATTATTGATGAAATATGAGCGTATTGTGTTTCGTTAAATTCTAATTGATTTTGAATTGATATTATTTCAACATCTTTTGCTTTTTTTGATTGCAAATTTTTAATGCTTTCTATAGTTTCCTTCTTTTTTGTAAGGTATAAATCTTTTAATAAGTCAAGCGCATTAAACCCTGCAAGCCTAACATACCATGTGTTTTCAGAGGATGCAATTTTTTCGAATAATGGTAGTGATTTATTTATGGTGCTATCGCTTTTGTTCAACAAAAAAGTAGAATATGATTTGCAGAAATTATATTTTTCGGAACTGCGTAGCCAACACTCTGCTTTCAGAAAATATTCGTTGTCACGTTCTTCACCTTCAAGTGAATAGATATTGCAAAGCGTGGCAATTATTGTTGCAATGCTATCAGTTTCAAAGGTTCGTGCAAACTCTATACCCAATTCCTTGTCGGCTTTAAATATTGCTTGTAATGCCTCGGATTCAACCGTGTAGCTCGCATCATCTATGGCACGTTTGTAAACGTTCATTAAATCTCTATCGTCATAACTATGACTTAATGCATCTATTGCCGAAGCACGAACCAAACTTTTTTCATCTTTTTGCGCCAACTTAATCAATGTACTCTTAAACAAACTGCTATTTTCTTTAGCGTGTTCCTTTACAATATTTGTGGCGTAATTTCTTATATGCCAATTTTTATCAACCAACGCTCTGGCAAACAATTCGGGAACATCCGAATCATTAAATTTATTTTCCAAAAATTGTAAGGCTTCTAATTTGTCTATGTAGTTTGTACAACGTATAAACTGACTTATCCATTCAGTGATTGATTTATTGTCAATTTTATCACAAACTAAAATCTTTTCAGCATCTACATTTACAAATTCAGGTTTATAGTTTGCCTCAAAATAAAAGGTGTCTTTTTGTTGTGAAATAACTACATAGTGTGTATCTACCTTAGCTTTGTTGTATACATCAATTCTGATAGGCAAGCGATACATTATTCCGTTTTCATTACTAGGCGCTTGTTCAATATATACAATTTGTTTTTTAGTAGT
>Ga0114959_10004016_pt1 | contig 11391 bp, 11 predicted proteins | sample C_130625_EF_Meta_FD_87317 | JGI IMG/M metagenome (GOLD analysis project Ga0114959, IMG submission 87317) | Freshwater microbial communities from Lake Croche, Canada to study carbon cycling - C_130625_EF_MetaG | ecosystem: Environmental > Aquatic > Freshwater > Lake | place: Lake Croche, Canada...
GACGTCATTACGATTTTGGTGCGTGCAATTGACGGCGATGGACCCACCTCGGGTATCTATGACGTCGGTGGCACTCAGGTGATCGATTACGAGCAGATGATGACGCTGTACGCAGAGGCCGCCGGTCTGCCCAGGCGACGCTTTATCAAGGTGCCCTTCCTCACTCCTGGGTTGAGCTCGCACTGGGTCGGTCTGGTCACTCCTGTGCCCGCTCCACTGGCTCGAGAACTCGTTGAATCCCTCGTCAATGAGGTAACGGTTGGCGTGTCGGCCATGGACGCCTTCGGCGTGGTGCCGCTCACGGTCCCCGAGGCCTTTGACCGTGCCCTGCGGGCGATGGCCAATGACGATGTCCCGACTCGTCACACTGACGCCGACCTTGCGCCCTTCGCTCCCATCGCCACCGACCCCGTCTGGGCGGGAGGAACCGTGCTGCGCGATGTTCGCACTGCCATCACGCCAGTGGATGCCTCGTTGCTTTGGGAGACCGTGACAGGGATCGGCGGCGCTCAGGGATGGTACGCCGGTGAATTCCTCTGGCGGGTGCGCGGCTGGTTGGATCAGCTCATTGGCGGACCAGGGCTCCGCCGAGGTCGGCGAGTAGCACTGGCAGTCGGCGATCCCGTTGACTTCTGGCGAGTGGAAGTCCTTGACCATGAGTCGCTGTTTCGCTTGCGGGCAGAAATGCGGCTCCCCGGTCACGCCTGGTTGAGCTGGGCGATTCTCGACGAGGGCGAGCGACGCGTCATCGTTCAGACGGCGGAATATCGACCCCGAGGGCTTCTGGGTCGTCTGTACTGGCTCGCCGTTGCCCCGTTCCACCGCTTCGTCTTCCCCGGCATGCTCAACGGCATCATCAAAGATGCCGAGCAGCGTCGCGCTTAGGCGTTGGCCGAAGCGTCTTCAGTTTCGTACTTAGCGAGTAACTCTGACTCGCTCTCACGCTTGGGAAAAGCGATCCATACAAGGAGCGCACCGAGAAGGACTAACACGATGCCGGCTGCGTAGGCCCAGTTCGCACCACGCAAGAACGAGTCTCGAGCGCCGTCGATGACCGCCTGTTTGTTGGCGCCGGTGAGATTCTTCGCAAACACGGCTGCTGAGGAATAGGAACGCTCGAGCACCGAGGTGACCTGATCGCTCACGGTGTGGCCTGAGGCAGAGATTTTGGAGGCCACCGCTGAGGCGTAGCCGGCGGTGAGGAGTGCGCCGAGGATCGACTGCATGATGGAGCCACCAAGGTCTCGCTGCAGGTCAGCCGTCCCCGAGGCCATGCCGGCACGGTGCACGGGAACGGAGCCGGTCAGCGAATGCGAGGCGGGAGTTCCAGCCAAACCAACGCCAATCCCGAGAAGAATGAAGGCGATTGCTACGGGGGCGTATCCCGAGTGGGCGGTCCACAAGGTCAGCATCACCACAAATGACACGAGCACCGACGCGTACCCTGCGAGCAGGGTGAATCGAGAGCCTCGTGTCGCAATGAGCTTGGCGGAGCGCGGGGCGACGAGCAGCATGGCGATTGCAGCGGGGAGCACTGCTGCGCCTGCTTTCAAGGTGGAGTACCCAAGGACATTCTGGAGGTACTGCTGGCCCACATACATCGCACCCATGAGGGTGCCGAACACAATGAGTCCGGCAGTGGCGGCGACCCAGAAGATTCGACGTCGGGCGACCTGGAGGTCAAAGAGTGGCTCGGCTGCGCGCTTTTGGCGAATGAAAAAGGCGGCAAGGCCCACCAGAGCGACCGCTCCAGCGATCAGCGCGATTTTGCCCTCTCCGTTCGTGGGAGCAAAATTGATTGCCAGCACCAACGACAAGATTCCCACCACCGACAAGATCCCCGCGAGGTGGTCGACGGGCTCGGTGGTTTCATTGACATGTGCCGGGACGAGGATCGCGGCTGCAATGAGCGAGAGCAGCGCCAGGGGGACGGTGAGAAGGAAGACCGAACCCCACCAGAACTGGGTAAGCAGCCACCCGGCGATCAACGAGGCAAAGGCCACCGCTGACCCACCGAACGCGGACCAGATGGCGATGGAGCGAGTACGAGGGATGCCGGCCCAGAGGGCGGTGATCAGCGCCAGCGTTGTGGGATACGCCATTCCGGCGGCGATACCGCCAAGGAGACGAGCGGCGATAAGCGTCTCGGCGCTGGGGGCCCAGGCCGCAAGCAGGGAAGTGGGGATGGTGAAGAGCATGCCCAGCATGAGCATGGTCTTTCGCCCATAGCGGTCACCGATGGCACCGAGATAGAGGACCGTTCCGGCGAGACCAAGGGAGAAGCCAACGCTGATGAGGTTGAGCGCAGTCTGGGTGGCCTGGAAGTGCAGACCGATATCGGGCAGTGCGACATTGGCGACGGCGAGGTTCAGATTGGCCACTGTGGCCACCGCCACGAGGGCGCCAAGGACGAGACCTGCTCGTGCGGGGGAGTGCGATGGGGTGGGATCAGTGGAGACGGGTTTCACCGCTGTATGTTCGCATGTTTAGCGGCCTCGAGGGAGAGCGAGCGTAGCGCCAGCTTCGAGGAGGCGCTCAAAAGCGATATCAGGGTGCTCAGTGAAGACGGCTCCGGCCAATTCCAATGACACCCAGCCATGGACCTGCGACCAAATGGCCTGCGCAGCGAGTTCAGGGGGCTCGAGGTAGTGATGTGCGTGTTGGAGGCGAGCCACCATGTGGACTAAGGCGCCAAAGGCAGCATCCGCCTCAGCGATGAGGGCTTCATCGGAGAGTCGGTCAGCGAGGTCGTGGCCAAACATCAACCGATAGATCCCGGGACTCTCAAGAGCAAGGGCACGATAGCGTCGCCCCGCATCAATGAGGGCGAGCGCCGGATCAGGGTCCTCGCTCGCTTCTTCGAGCTCATGGCGCAGGCGGCGGAACCCTTCTCCGACAAGTCCGCCCAGTACCCCCTCTTTGGATTCAAAGTGGTTGTAGACGCCCATGGGGGCCACACCTGCCGCTTCAGCGATTCCCCGAACCGTGAGTGCTTCGGGTCCACTCTGCTCGAGAAGTTCCTCTGCGGCAGTGAGGATCTGCTCAGCAACTGATCTGCTGGGTGTTCTCACGAGGCTCTTTGACTATAGAACATAGTGCTATGAATATAGCACGTTGTGCTAAAATAAAAACGTCTGCATGCCGATCACGCACCGTCTTCCAGGAGAACAATGAACGCCGAACATCCCTATCCCAAGCGCTGGCTCGTCCTTCCCGTCCTCTGCATCTCGGTGTTCTTGGTGGTGGTGGACAACACCATCGTTAACGTCGCTCTGCCATCGTTGAGCCATGACCTCGGTGCGTCGACCACGGGCCTGCAATGGATTGTTGACGCCTACTCGCTGGCCTTTGCTGGACTCTTGCTTGCGGGTGGTGGCATTGGAGACCGTCTTGGGCGAAAGGGAACGATGCAGGGAGGCCTTGTGGCGTTCGGAGCGTTTTCTGCTCTTGCTGCGGCCTCGCATTCGACAGGCTCCCTGATTACGGCACGCGCTCTCATGGGCGTTGCTGCGGCATTCATCTTCCCAGCTTCGCTTGCCATTTTGACCACAGTCTTTCCTGATTCCTCGGAGCGCCAAAAGGCGCTGGGTATCTGGGGGGCCACCTCTGGGCTTGCCGTGGCGTTTGGTCCCATCACGGGCGGTGCATTGCTCGAACACTTTTGGTACGGGTCGATTTTTATGGTCAACCTTCCGATTGTTGCTGGTGCACTCATCCTTGGACAGGTGCTTATCCCCAAGTTGGAGCACCTTCACCCCGGGCGCTTTGACCTCGTTGGAGTCCTCATTTCCACCCTTGGAGTCTCCGCCTTAGTTCTTGCCATCATCGAGGGCCCACAATGGGGGTGGACGTCTTCAGGAACACTCAGTGTCTTCGTGGTCGCGATCCTTGCACTCATTCTCTTTGTGCTCATCGAGCTGCGTACCGCCGAGCCACTCCTTGATGTGCGAGTTTTTGCAGTGAAGCGCTTTAGCGCAGGTGCAGTTTCGGTTGCTGTCGCCTTCTTCACTCTGTTCGGATTCATTTTCCTGATCACGCAGTACTTCCAGTTTGTTCAGGGGTATTCGACGTTGTCTGCCGGTGTTCACACGCTGCCCTTTGCCATCGTCTCAGCGATCGCCACACCGCTCGGGGCTGTGGCAGCGTTAAAGATAGGGTCGCGTTGGGTTGTGGGAACTGGCCTGGTCTTCATGGCGCTTGGACTGATCTCGGCAGGCCTCTGGTCCACACCAACGGCGGCGTATTGGGGCCCCATCATTGTCAGCATGGTTCTCCTCGCACTTGGCCTCTCCTTGGTCAACGCTCCCGCCACTGAAGCAGTGATGGGGGCACTTCGCCCCGAGCAGATTGGGGCAGGGGCGGCGGTGAATAACACCACCCGGGAACTCGGGGGCACCCTTGGAGTGGCGATCTTTGGATCCGTCTTTGCCTCGGCCTACGCTCCGAAGCTCCTTGAGAATTATGGCAACGCTCCCGTTCCCGCCTCAGCCAAGGAGGCGGCGAGCCATTCAATGGCGGCGGCCCTCGCGGTAGCGCACCGGGCGCCCGCCGCCGTGGAGCAGCACTTAGTGAACGCCGCCAATACCGCCTTCACCTCGGGGCTCCGTTTGGCCTGCCTGAGCGGAGCGATTGTGACCATTCTTGGTGCAGTGGTGGCCTTTGCGGCCCTTCCAGGCCGGGGAAAGCAGCACGTCGGGCCAGAGGGAATGCTGGCCTCCGATGCCTAGGTGCGCCGGCACTCTTGATCGTGGCAAACTTCCCCCAGCCTCCTGCCAAGGAGGGAAAGGGGAACTCCAAATGATGAAGAACCGTCGTACCCGTCGAGTTGCTGCCGCACTCGTGGCCGTGGCACTCGGAGCCGCAGCCTGCTCCTCGAGCTCAACGAGTAGCTCAACGACAGCGAAGAGCAGCCTTCCGACCACGGTGATTCCGACCCAAGCAAAAGTGGCAACCGTGGCCGCCCTGGTCCCGGCCTCAGTGGCCAGTGCTGGTCAGGTGACCTTCGCCATGGATGCTTCCTACCCACCGGATGAATTCATCGCACCGGGGACCAACACCATCGTTGGTATGGACGCAGACCTCGGTAAGGCAATTGCTGAAGTGATGGGGCTCAAGCCCGTTGAGAAGAACGTCACCTTCGACGCCATCATCCCCGGTTTGGCCGCAGGCAAGTACGACATTGGTCTGTCGTCCTTCACCGACACACTTGCTCGCCAGAAGGTGGTCGACTTTGTTGACTACTTCCAGGCTGGTGAGGCCTTCTACGTGAAGGCAGACTCAATGACGAATTTCACAGCGTTGACCTCACTCTGTGGCCACTCGGTGGCTGTTGAGTCGGGCACCGTGGAGGAGACCGACGGCAAGCAGGCCAACACCGATTGCAAGGCCGCCGGTAAGGGCGGTGTCACCGTCCAGTCCTTCTCGGACCAGAACGCCGTGAACCTGGCCGTGTCCTCGGGCCGTGCCGACGTCGGCTTCGCTGATTCCCAGGTTGCTGGCTATGTGGTGGCGGAGTCCAATGGTGCGTTCAAGCTTTCTGGCGAAGCCTTTGCTGTCGCTCCCTATGGCATCGCCTGCCCCAAGGGCAATGGGATGGCACAGGCCGTCGCTGCTGCGGTGAGCGAGCTGATGAACAATGGGACCTACGCCAAGATCCTCAAGAAGTGGGGCGTGGAGTCGGGTGCGGTCAACGGAGTTGCCCTCAACGGCGCCACGAGCTGATCTGAATCCAAGGGAGTAGGCGGGAGTGATGGGCGCAGAGGAGGCTGGAATATCAGCCTCCTCGCGCCCCACTCTCATTAAGGCAGTTCCTCCTCGCCACCCGTGGCGATGGGTCGGTGTGGGGGCGCTCATCGTCGCTGTGGCGATGTTGCTCAACACGCTGCTCTTTTCGCACACCCAGCAGCCTCACCAAAGTGGGAGCCGCTTCGGCTGGTCGATCGTCAGCCAATATCTCTTCACCTCGACGGTGCTGCATGGCATTGTGCTCACGATCGAGCTCACCGTTGTCGCCATGGCGGTTGGTGTGGTTCTCGGGGTCCTCCTGGCGGTGATGCGACTCTCGAAGTCGCCGATCATCTCATCAGTTGCCTGGGTCTATGTCTGGTTCTTCCGAGGAACTCCCGTCTTCATCCAGATTCTCTTCTGGTTCAATATCCAAGCGTTGTATCCACACCTCACCCTCGGGATCCCCTTCGGTCCTTCCTTCGTGACCTTGGACATGAACTCAATCCTGACGCCATTCGTGGCGGGTGCGATCGCCCTCTCGTTGAATGAGGGTGCCTATATGGCCGAGATTGTTCGAGCGGGGATCATCTCGGTGGATGAAGGCCAGGCCGAAGCAGCACACTCGCTTGGGATGAGCCGTTCAAAAGCGTTGCGCTTGGTGGTCCTCCCTCAGGCCATGCGCCTCATTATCCCGCCGACGGGTAATGAGACGATTTCGATGCTCAAGACCACCTCGCTGGTTTCGGCCATTGCCGTGGTGGAACTCACGAAGGCGGTCGAGGAGATCGCAGCACAGAACTACCAAACCATCCCGCTCCTGATCGTGGCCAGCCTTTGGTACTTGGCAATGACGACGGTGCTTTCTATTGGCCAGTACTACTTGGAGCGGCACTACGCCAAGGGCGCCACTCGAGCGTTGCCAGAGACTCCCTTTCAGAAGATTCGCTCACAACTCTTCCGCTTCCGACCAACGCCCGCAGCACTTGAGCTGGCCAGGCAGGACCCATGAGCAACCTCCCCATGGTCAAGGCCGAGCAGGTCCACAAGTCCTTTGGCTCCCTTGAGGTGCTGCGTGGGATTGATCTCGAGGTGGCCTCGGGAGAGGTCATGTGCTTGATCGGACCCTCGGGTTCAGGCAAGAGCACCTTTTTGCGCCTCATCAATCACCTGGAGATGCTCGATGCCGGTCGCGTCTGGGTCGATGGCGAGCTGGTGGGCTATCGCCAAGAGGGCGACAAGCTCTACCAGCGAAAAGAGAACGAGATCTGTGCGCAGCGCTCCGAGATCGGCATGGTCTTCCAGCGGTTCAATCTCTTCCCCCACCTTTCGGTTCTGGACAACGTCACCATTGGCCCCATCAGGGTGAAGGGAGCGAACAAGAGTGAGGCGAAGGAGCGGGCCCGCGCCTTGTTGGACCGCGTGGGGCTCAGCGCCAAAGTGGACGCCTACCCCTCACAGCTTTCGGGCGGACAGCAGCAGCGCGTAGCAATCGCTCGAGCCCTCGCAATGGACCCAAAGCTCATGCTTTTCGATGAGCCCACTTCTGCTCTCGACCCTGAACTCGTCGGTGAGGTCCTTGAGGTCATGCAGGTGCTTGCCGAAGAGGGGATGACCATGATTGTGGTGACCCACGAAATGGGATTCGCGCGCCAGGCGGCCGACCAGGTGGTCTTCATGGATGAGGGACGGGTGCTTGAAGCTGGAGCCCCTGATGCAGTCCTTGGGAATCCAAGCAATGAGCGCCTGCGCTCGTTTTTGTCCAAGGTGCTCTAAGTCACGCCGGCCAAGTGACGGGTCTCTGAACCCTTAGGCTCAAAGCTATGGCCAGCACTGCAGACGATCTTTGGCCTCTTGCCGATGCCAATCAAGCCACGGGCCTCCCGCTTCAAGGACTTCGAGTTCTTGACCTTTCGAGGGTCTACGCAGGGCCCCTCGCGGGGATGGTGCTGGGCGACCTCGGCGCTGATGTGGTCAAAGTGGAGCAGCCTGAAGGTGATCCAGTGCGGGGCTTTGCCCCACCGCTCGTCAGCGGCGTGGCCACGTATTACCTTGCGGCAAACCGAAATCGCCGCAATATTTGCCTTGACCTGAAAGACCCGGCTCATCAAGCACATCTGGACAAAATGGTGAGCGTGGCAGACGTTGTGCTTGACAACTTTCTCCCGAGCCAAGCAGCGTCACTTGGAATTGATGAACTTCGCCTTCGTCACGAAGGCGTGGTGTGGATCAGTGTGGGTGCTGCTGATTCGACAGGACCCCTTCATGATGAGCCAAGTTTCGATCTGCTGGCACAGGCTCGGAGTGGATTGATGGGCGTCACGGGAACCCCAGCATCAGGTCCCCTCAAAGTCGGTGTGCCGGTTGCTGATGTCGTGGCGGGGCTCTATGCGGCAATCGCTGCATTGACTGGCCTCGTGCAGAAGGGCCGGATGCCCGAAGGTGCAGGCCTTCGAGCTGAAGCACCCCTGCTTGAGTCGGCGCTCTCCGCGCTGGCCAACCAAGCACAGGGCTGGTTGGCCACCGGCACGGTGCCCAAGCGACTCGGCAACGAACACCCCAGTATCTGCCCCTATGCGCCTTATGACACCAAGGACGGTGTGCTGATCCTCGCTGCGGCCACAGAGAGCTCCTGGCATCGGCTCGTCGACGTGCTTGGCCACCCGGAGCTCGCCGACGATGCACGTTTCCGCAGTAATGAGGAGAGGGTGAAGAACCGAGACCTCCTGCGCACTGAGCTTGAAGCCGCCTTATCAGCGAAGAGTTCCGATGAGTGGAGTGCGCTGCTCGCTCTCGCCCGAGTCCCGAGCGCTCCGGTCTATGACGTTGACCAGGCCCTCCAACAAGAACAGGTCTCCTCGGGTGATCTTCTCCAAGAGGTTGAACTCTCGAGTGGAGAACTCGTCACCATGATGACGTCGCCGCTTCGAATCAATGGGCAGCGTCCCAGAATTCGCCTTCGGCCCCCTACGAAGGGTGAACACGATGGAGACTTCGGCGTGCCGAAGAAGGAGTCCTGATGAAGCGTGCGACAAAGGAAGTCATTGAGTGCGAAGAGGGCGACCTGACGCCCCTGATTGCGATCCTCACCGACGTGGATCGCCGAGACGGCTGGGTGAATCTCACCCCGGGGGTCCCTGCCGACATTGACCTGGACGAGGATCGCTCGCTCGTCAGTTTTCTTGCAGGTTCAAGTCGAGTGGAAGCTCCTTTGGCCACCTGGATGCCGGCGCAGCGGGGTTCGGGAAAACCCGGAACCCTTGGTGTGCTTCATCGTCGGGGCCGGCTTCACCGCGCTGGATTGGCGGGGCTTGCATCGATTCCTTCTTCTTGGCGATGCCGACAGGACCACGCTCGTCGAGGCCTACTCTTCGAAGTGGTCTCGACGACTCCCTCTGAGCTGGCCGAGACCATGGTGGCGGTGGTCGAGGAACTGACCACACTCCCCACAACGGGACGCTACCTCGCCGAACTTTTCACTCGCTCCTAAGCGATGAGCGCCTTAGGCGTCTCGGCGGGAGAATCTCCACAGCCCAAGGCCGACCAGGAGCACGCCATAGAGCACCATGAGGCCGACCGCGAGCCAGGGTGAAAGAAGTTGACCGCCAAAGTCGGTACTTCGCACATGAACTGAGGTCATGGCAGCACCCAGGTTTGAAGGCAGCCGAGGCTCGACGAGGTGTGAGATCGAGTGGGGGAGGGCCTGGAACACGCCAGGGATGATCAAGAGCAGTGCCACGAAGAGGGAAATCGATCCCGGAGTACTCCGCAGCAGGATGCCCAGACCAAGCGCGATGAGGGCGATCAGGGTGAGATACAACCCCCCGCCAAACACTGCTTGGAGAACACCCGGGGCCCCGAGGGAAAGCACCGGAGCCGCCGTGGCTTTGAGCTGCTGCGCCAAGGTCAGTTCACCCGCTACCGCATGGCCGCCGAAGGCAAGCAGCACCGCTCGACCAACGAAGAAGGCGGCGAAACTGCAAATCTCGGTCACAACAAATGTGGTGACGGCCAGAACGATGGCTTTGGCCGCAATGACATCAGATCGGCGGGGTTGAGCGGCGAGGGTGCTTCGAATTGAGCCATTTGAGAATTCGGGCGTTATCGCCAGAATGGCGAATACGGCAATGACCAATTGGCCGAAGATGATGCCGAACTGCGTGACTGACACGGGGTCAAAGTTAATTCGCTCCGCCGGGGACCGAGTTGACCATCCATTAGCGATAATCGCTGGGAACAGGATCGAGAAGCCGATCGAAAGCACCACCATCAACACCAGGCAAACCCAGCTGGAACGGACGGAGCGCAGTTTGGTGAACTCCGAGGCAATCTGCTGGCGAAGACCCGCCCGCTTGCCCTTCGGAAGCAACAGAGTGGTCATTGCTGCGTCCCCTCGGGGCGAGTGGTGGAGAACTCTGAGCTCTCCGAGGTCAGCTCCATGAACACCTCTTCAAGACTGGCCGATTGCGGGGTCAGCTCTGAAAGAGCAATGCCTGCCGCCAGTGCTGTCTCGCCAATCGCTGGCGCCTCAAGGCCGCTGACTTCAAGAGCGCCGTCCACCTCACGGACCGAGGCGTTGGCCTGTCGAAGCAGTTGAGCCAGCTCGCCAGCGCGAGCAGAACTGACCCGAACAGTGCGCTCAGCGTTCGAGGCAATGAAGTTCTCCACCGAGGTCTCCGCCAGCAGGCGACCTCGGCCGATCACGACGAGGTTGCTCGCTGTCTGAGCCATCTCCGACATGAGGTGACTCGAGAAAAAGATGGTGCGTCCTTCATCAGCGAGTGTTCGTAGCAAGGTTCGGACCCAAAGAATGCCCTCGGGGTCGAGCCCGTTGACGGGCTCATCGAACAGCAGTACGCCAGGATCCCCGAGGAGAGCGGTGGCAATGCCGAGTCGCTGACTCATACCGAGTGAGAACTTTCCGACTTTTCGCTTCGCTACGGCCGAGAGGCCCACGATTTCGAGCACTTCTTCGACTCGCGATTTAGGAATCGAGTTGGTTTGGGCCAGCGCCCAGAGATGCGTTCGAGCCGATCGGCCAGGATGAACAGCCTTCGCCTCAATCAGCGCGCCCACCTCTCGAAGGGGCCAACGAAGCTCGTGATAGGGGCGGCCATCGAGGGTCACCGTCCCATTGCTTGGCCGATCGAGACCAAGAATCATCCGCAGGGTGGTGGACTTCCCCGACCCGTTTGGTCCGAGGAATCCGGTGACCACACCTGGTTCGACATTGAAGGAGAGGTCGTCGACGGCTCGGGTGGTGCCGTAGTCCTTGGTGAGGTGCCTGACTTCGATCACTGCTGGTGCCTCATCACGCGGTCGAGGATACCAGCAGGCTTCCTTTGCAAATCCTCGCCAAAAACCGTCAGCAATTAGTGCCATTTGGCCCTAGGGCGACGAGGGGAGTGTCTCCTAGGTTGGCAAGCAAGGGAAAGGAGCGCCGATGACAGCAGTCATGGCCCTTGTGGGGGCGCTTATCAATCTGGGTGGCCCAGGGCACTACCTCCATTGGGGGTTTCTCCAGATTTCGCTGGCCAACGTGATCGTGATCATCGTGATGGTGCTCACGTTTGTCGCTGCAGTGTTCATCCCCGTGCACCGCCGAAAGGATCGGTCATGACGACGACCACTCCTCGTGATCCTGCTGCACCACTTCCCGAGGATGCC
>Ga0114959_10004018_pt1 | contig 11380 bp, 11 predicted proteins | sample C_130625_EF_Meta_FD_87317 | JGI IMG/M metagenome (GOLD analysis project Ga0114959, IMG submission 87317) | Freshwater microbial communities from Lake Croche, Canada to study carbon cycling - C_130625_EF_MetaG | ecosystem: Environmental > Aquatic > Freshwater > Lake | place: Lake Croche, Canada...
ATGTTGGATTTCAACTGATTATCCTTATACAACGCACCGCAAAAGTCAGCTCTTATGCAAGTTCCGTCGTCAGGATTACGTCTATATCTCAAATTGTTAGTTATTTGAGCGTAAGATCCTACACCAAATATGGGATAATGCCACCATATGTCATTGTAGTTATTTTTATCCACATTTTTTCTTCCAGTGAATGGATAACTATCTTTTAAAAGAGGATCCACCTCTGAATTGGGGTACCTTCCAGGATTTGCTAAATTATAATTGCTATATCCTTCAAATTTACTGCTGTCAAATAAAAAGGTTGTTAAGACAACAACTAATAAAAGAACGAATAAAAATACAATTCCTCTGTTGTTTTTAATTTTATTAACAAGATTCATTAAACTCATTTATATATTTAAGATATTTTATTTTACTTTCCCCATAAATAATTGCGCGGAACTGACTTAGAATTTACTTCTATTATTATATAATAATTGCATGGAAATGGAGGGAAATCAAAATGAAATGCGCGTAACAAAGCGAAATGGAGAGCTGGAGGATATTTCATTTGATAAAATTCTGAACCGAGTGAAAAAACTTGGTCAAGAAGCCAACATCCAAATTAACTATTCTTCATTGGTAATGAAAGTAATTGATCAGTTATATGATAAGATTCCTACAACAAAGATTGACGAATTAACTGCGGAACAATGCGCAGTCATGTCTACGCAGCACCCTGATTACGGCGTTTTGGCCGGTCGCATTGTGGTGTCAAATCATCAAAAAAATACCGTCGCATCTTTTTCTCAAATAATGGATGAGCTATACAATTTCAAGGACACTCAGGGCGAACAGAGTCCTCTTATAAGCAAGGAGCTCTACACTATTTCGCAAGAGATGTCAAGTTACATTGAATCGTTGTTTGATTTTTCAAGAGATTATTTGATAGACTACTTCGGTTTCAAGACTTTAGAAAGAGCATATTTGTTCAGAGCGCATGACAAGGTTCTAGAGAGACCACAGCATATGTGGATGCGCGTTTCAATTGGTATTCACGGAAGCGACATGGTCGCGGTCAAAGAAACGTACGATCTAATGTCTCAAAAATATTTCACCCACGCAACGCCAACTTTATTCAACGCTGGAACTCCTAGACCACAATTGAGTTCATGTTATTTAATTGCGATGGAAGAAGATAGTTTAGACGGGATTTACAATACACTCAAGGATTGCGCTAATATTTCAAAATGGGCTGGTGGAATTGGCTTGCACATCCACAACATTCGCGGAAGCAACTCATTAATTAGGGGAACAAATGGAAAATCAACCGGAATAGTTCCAATGTTAAAGGTCTTCAATGATACTGCGCGATTTATTAATCAAGGTGGTAAGCGCAATGGTTCCTTCGCCATTTATTTGGAGCCATGGCACCCAGACGTGGAGGATTTCTTGGAGATGAAGAAGAACCATGGCGATGAGGAGATGAAGGCTCGCGATTTGTTTTACGCATTGTGGGTTCCAGACCTATTTATGGAGCGCGTTAAGGAGAATGGCAAGTGGTCGCTATTCTGCCCAAATGAATGCGTCGGATTATCCGACGTTTATGGCGACGATTTTAAGGCGCTCTATGAAAAATACGAGGCATCACCGGAAAGTGTTAGGAAAACTGTAAACGCTCGTGATTTATGGTTTAAGATTTTGGACGCTCAAATGGAAACCGGTACACCATACCTACTTTACAAAGACGCATGCAACAAAAAATCAAATCAGAAAAATCTTGGCACCATAAAGAGCAGTAATTTGTGCGTGGCTCCAGAAACGCAAATATTAACATCCACTGGATATTGCGAAATTAAATCTTTGAATGGTCAAAAGGTAAAAGTTTGGAATGGGGAAGAATTCAGTGAGGTAACAATATGCAAAACTGGAGAAAACCAAGAATTGCTAAGAGTAGAAACCAGTGACGGGTGCACATTGGAATGCACGCCGTATCACAAATTTTACATTCAAAATAAATATAACAAAAATAAGAAATCAGCTGTAAATAAAAATATAGAGATTGTTGAAGCGCAAAATTTAAAGGAGGGTGACAAAATAATTAAATGCGAATATCCAATTATTGAAGGAAATGAGAACATTAAATATGCGTATACTCATGGATTTTTTTGCGGAGATGGGACTTATGGAAATAATAGCGAAGAACCAAAAAAATGCAATTATTCGGCGTTATTAAACCATGCTTATTGCAAACGACATATAGATTTTGAAAATGAGGATAATAAATTTCCAATCCAAACAGAAGAAACAAATTATGAATGCAACGGAACGTCTTATTTAAAAAAACCAATTATGTCGCTTTATGGAGAAAAAAAGGATTTATTAAAATATTTTGACTATAGGTCAGTTGGAAATGAAGACGCTGTAGGAAGATTAAATGTGTCTTTACCATTAGACATTAATGAAAAATTTGACGTTCCCATAAATGGTTCGTTAAAAAATAAGTTAGAATGGCTTTCCGGTTATTGCGATGCAGATGGAACTATTGCAAATAATGGAGACAATCAACAGCTTCAACTGGCTTCAATCAATAAGGATTTCTTATTAAAAATTAAATTAATGTTAAATACATGCGGCATTCAAAGCAAAATTAATAAATCTAATAAAGAAGGTATGAGAAAATTGCCAGATTCAAATAGAGAATTAAAGGATTATTATTGTCAGCAATTGTTTAGATTATTGATAACGTCGTATGATTTACAAAAATTGAAGGATTTGGGGTTTTCTCCAAAAAGATTAAAAATTAATGATTCGGAACCAAATAGAAACGCCTGTCAGTTTGTAAAGATAAGCAAAATTGTAAATACTGGAAGAAAAGACGACACGTATTGTTTTAATGAACCCAAAAAACATGCCGGAATTTTCAATGGAATAATAACGTCTCAATGTTGTGAAATTGTTGAGTATTCAGACGATAATGAGACGGCAGTTTGCAACCTCGCGTCTATTGCACTCCCAACCTTTGTTAACCCTGTAACAAAGCAATTTGATTATGATAAGCTTCACGATGTGACAAAAGTAGTTACAAGCAACTTGAACAGAGTTATAGATATTAACTTCTACCCCACTGAGAAGACTAGACGCAGCAATTTGCTCCACAGACCAATCGGGATTGGAGTTCAAGGTCTAGCCGATGCATTTATCATGATGGACATATCATTTCACAGCGATGAAGCAAAGGTTGTAAATAAGCTTATTTTTGAGACTATATATCATGCCGCATTGGAACGCAGCAATGAGATTGCAATTACAATTAAAAACAACAGTCCAACTGTTTCAGAAAATTCTAGAATAGTATCAGAGTTGTCGTTGAAATATAGCCTTAGCGCGGAACATCGCGGTGCTTACGTGTCGTTTGAAGGTTCTCCGGCAAGCCAAGGTATTTTACAGTTTGATATGTGGAATGTTACTCCTTCAGATCGTTACGACTGGTCTGCTTTGAAGCAATCCATTGTGGATCATGGCATCCGAAATTCTCTTCTTCTTGCACCAATGCCAACTGCAAGCACATCGCAAATTCTCGGATTCAACGAGTGTTTTGAGCCACTTACAAGTAATATTTATAGCCGACGTACATTGGCTGGTGAGTTTGTGGTCGCCAATAATTATTTGATGCGCGAACTCATAGAATTGGGCATTTGGAATGACAAGATCAAGAACAATATTATTGCGAATAAGGGCAGCATTCAACAATTGACGATTATCCCAGAACACATAAGAAACAAGTATAAAATTGTTTGGGAGATGCCAATGAAGCATCTGATTGACATGTCAGCGGATAGAGGCGCGTTTATTTGTCAGAGCCAAAGCCTGAACTTGTGGTTGGAAGACCCGAATTACAATACACTCACGTCTATGCATTTCTATTCGTGGAAACAGGGCCTAAAAACCGGAATTTATTATTTGCGCAGAAAGGCGAAGCATCAAGCACAACAATTTACCGTGGAACCTGAAAAAAATGAGCAAGAACCCAAGGTTGAGGGTGGAGAATCTGATATTTGTGAAATGTGCTCAGCTTAAAGTCGGCGATTGATTAAAGTATACGATGGTTTAAAGTATACGATGGTTTAAAGTATACGATGGTTTAAAGTATACGATGGTTTAAAGTCGCGAAAATTGTATGTCGCTTTGATACTCTTCATAAGCAGCTTCGTTAAAATTGGGTTCATCTTTTAACAACCCTAGCATCTTCATTCGTCTACGAATTGAAATGTGTTTTTGTTCTGGAATACTTTGACTCAAATAGTCAAGGTGTTCCGCACGGTCTTCCGCATTTATATAATTTGTGTCGCCCTTGTCAATCCGACTCCATCTATCCGCCCAAAGATGATGATCAACGTCTCCGCTACAACATTCCTTCATAAATCTGAACCTTTCTCCGGGGGGTTTCATATTTTCGGCTTTAACATCACGCTTTTTCCATTGTTCTTTCCAAAATGAAAATTGGACTTTGCAATCTTCCATCATTTGCTTTACTCCAACCAAGAAATCGTATCTAGCATTTTCGGGCATATGCAAAATTTTGTAATATAAAGTTCCCTGAACGTGCATGCCATTAATTTGAGCTTGATAGTCCATATTCGCCTTGCTTATTGCAGACAATAAACCTTCAAATAATTGGTTCAATTTTTTTGAGTTTTAGATTTCCTGCGCGCATTTTTCTTAACTGAGCGGCGGTTTTTCTTATTTTTCCCACCAAATTTGGGTTGACCGCTTTTTCTTCTAGTGTAAAATGGCGCACCATTACTTCTTGTTTCGCTTCTCATTGATGTCAACGTAGATTGTTCAGAGTCTTTTTCTGAATCTTCAAGTGTATCAGTTAGAGCGAGTTCTCTTTTTTTAAACCGACTAACCCAATCATCCAATGTAATGGGGGTTTCATTTCCATCGGCATCTATGTACGGCGGAACTTCCAAATTGTCTACTAATCCAACATTTTTGGTCATAATATTTCGGCGATGATATAACAAAAAATCCAATTCCTTGATCGAATAATCGTATTTGTCTCTTGTATAAGCATTTGGAGCAGAAGAATACCCAACGTTATCAAAAAAAGATTCAAGAGCTCTGTTTACAAAATCTAACATTTCCTGGGGAGTCGCTTTGAATTCTTGACCAACGCAGCAATAATGACCGTTTTCATATTTTATATATTGACCTGGATTACAACCGTATTTCTTATTGTCATACGATTCGTATTCATTCAAGTAAACTGCTAGAGGTAACAATTTTGACTTCTTTTCATAAGTTTCTTTTTGCCTTGACACAGGATTAAATCGCGTTTTTTGTTTATATCCCACAAATTGTGGCCGAGGGCCTGGATTGCAAAAAGATTCCATTTTAGTGCTAGGTGAAAACTTTACCGAAGCCTTCGTGCCACGCCAAGTGCCGTGTTGTGGAAGATCTAAATCGCTTGGTTTATAAATTTGTTCTGGTTGTCTTGATGAAAGTTTATTGCCCATATAATAATGCAATAAAAAATTTACAAGAAGAAACAACAATACCAACAACAATACTAACAACAATCAATACAATTTAATAAGAATCATACCCACCGTCGTAATTGGAGTGGCAACAAAGAGTCGCACGCTCTTCCTGCTCGTTCTCTCTGCGAAACATCTCATCATAATAATCGTTGACTTCATCAATATCAATGTCGGGATATATCTGAGACAATGTTCTAGGTTTTTCCTTTTCACTCTCGCCGTCATCTTCAGGCTCAAGAAAATCCTCAAACATACTGCGATTATAGCTGGCAACAATTCCAGCAGAATCCATAAAATCGGCGTCCCCGACATGAGAAAGAGAAACGTCCTTCAAATAAGTCTCAAAGATGCTAAGGTAATTCAAAACAGAGTCTGCGTCATTTTCCTTTCCAAGATATATTAGACCCCGCCCACGAGATCCATCGTATGTATATTCAGCGCAATTTGCACAGTATCCTAGAAATACACCATTCCACGAACCATAAAATGCACAGTTAATACATTCCTTTGGCCCTGTATTTGGCCAATGATTTTCAGCCCATTCTTCGGGGAAAGTTCCGCAATACAATTCTTCGTCATAGGAATAATATGCGGGTTTTCCGTCGCGACAATGATAGACAAAATCCTTGAGATTAAACTGAGCCATATTGGTTTATTGTTGGGTTTATAATTTTAATATAAAATGAAATCAATTTTTTTCAGACAAACTTTTTACAAATTCCAAACGTTTTTCTATGCCACGGAGTAATACCGTGTTGTTTAATTCCTTCCAAATGTTTCTTCGCACCATAACCTTTATTGCTATCAATGTTATAGTGTTCAACTAATTCAGGGTTCTCCGCGCACAAATTCTCAATATATTCATCTCTCGCAACCTTTGCCAATATTGACGCAGCTGCAATACATGAGTATTTGTTATCACCTCCTTCAATGCAAACGTGATTTAATGTGTCCAACTTCTTCCTTTTAGAATTATAAGTTGTGTAACTATTGAAATAATTTCCGTCAATTAGCAATTGAATGGAATCGTGTTGGAGCGCGGTTTTTTTCAATACTTCTCCAATGCAATTGTGCATTGTTTTTTGCGCGGCTTGTAAAATATTTATTTCGTCAATGGTTTTTTCATCTTCGTAAGCGACTGCCCAAGAAATGGCGTTTTGTTTAATGTATTCTGCGGCTTCTAGGATTTTCTGTTTAGAATGAAACTTTTTACTATCTTTCATTTTAGAATGGTCAAATGAATCGTCTTTAGGTAAAATGACCGCAGCTGAATACACTCTGCCGAAAAGAGGCCCGCGACCGACTTCATCAACGCCAATTTCATGAATGCTTGGATTTTCCATATAAAATTTTAACAAGGGTTCTGCTTTAACCCTTGGTGCGCGCTGCTTTTTCACGGGAATTTCCAAAATTTGCTCGTCAAATTCATTGTCTGACATTCTTCTGTATACTTTTGTGTAATATTTATATATAAAAATTCAATTTGTTTTTTTCACCATATAAATTATACAAATGAATCTAGTTAAAAATGGATCACTATTTCTTTTTATTATTTTGGTATCAGGATTAATTTTGTCTTCAGTTTTAGGAGGAAGCTGGAACAAAGAAGGTTATACTGATATGGTAACATTGGTTTCAGGTGTTACAAAATCGTCAACAGATGCAAGCTCAAACATAACCCAAAACACTTCTAGCTTGGGTTACGACAATTACGATCATTACAGCCAAACATCTGCTCCAACCACGTATTATGGGCCAAATGGAAGCACCGCCAACGTAGCAAACAACAATGGAGATTTTTCAATTATTGTTAAAGGAACCAATGGAGAGACAACTACATATTCCACAAGTGCGCCTGTTTCAAAAACCGTTTCCTCAAATACAGATAGCATTAGCAGCTTGATGAAGCAATTTGGCAACACCACCTTTTATGGGCCAAATGGAGGTTCTGCCAGGTTTTTCACTGGAAATGATGGTCAATATGCAATTGAAGTGACAAAATCAACCGGCGATACCATTATTTACACGGCGACAAATACTTACACATACAATTACAATAACAATGACGCTTCAAAAAAGACATCTTCTTATAACGCTTTCCCATTTGCCACAACCCCTCCTGCATCAGAAGCCCAAAATAACAAGTCACAAAGTCCATACAACAGTTCCTTGCCAAGCGGGATCCCTAAGAGCATGATACCTCCTGGGCAAGAGAATTTGTATATTTTGAAATCCGAGGTTGTGCCTCCTGTTTGCCCGGCGTGCCCCTCTTCGTCTGCATGCCCAAGCAATAAGAAGGAGAAATGCCCCCCTTGCCCCGCCTGCGCCAGATGCCCTGAACCCAGCTTTGAATGCAAAAAAGTGCCAAATTATAAAAATACCAACAGCTCATCTTATGGGAGTTACGACGCCACGGGAAATTATAACTCCCACGGTGGAAATTCTAATGGAGGAAATTCTAATGGAGCGTCTTCTTTGGGTTTTACTGGAACAGGAAGCCCTGGTTATTTACCCGTTCCAGTGTTGAGTGATTTCTCAACATTCGGCATGTAACTAACAAAATAATTATATCAGAAAACAAATATAATTATTTTTCAAACTCAATCTCTAGTTTTAACACACTTCTTATCCATTTGAAACGTGGATCCTTTTTCGTCTTGAGGAACAATCTTAATAATACACTTGGATTTTTTCCCATATAACGGTTCTGTGCAGCCCTTTTCTTTTTTATTTTTATTTTTCATCGTTTTATTTAGTTTCGTAAATTTGAATATTTTGGGGCTTTCATCAGTGCATCTTGATCTAAAATGCTCATATCTCTCTCTCACATCACAAAAAGACAAGTTGGATTTTTTATGAAGCATTTTATTCACCAACTCATGCAAGTTGTAAATATATCGCGAAAATGTTTCGCGACTTTTCATTTCACTCATTGTAAGAGGTAATTGTTTAAAATTTGTTACCAAATTCATTCTGCAATATTTGCACGGCAATACGTGCTTCAAACTTAAAACAAAATTGCGATATTGTTCTTTTTGTTCTCGCGTTGGTTGAACTGGGTAATTGAAACTCATTGTGTGAAGAAAATGCCAGACACTTGGTCCCCAAACAGCGGTCAGCATTCCATCGCCGCTCAAATATTCCTCTTTTGTATAAACCCTTTTAGTGCCACGATTTTTTCTGGTTTTATTTTTATGCGTTAAAGTCATCTTCTTACATTTAACGAATATTAAAATTTTTACTAAGAAAATTCGCTCAACAATTTGTCAATAGCCTGTTTGGAATAAAAAACGTCTTTAGATGATTCCTTCGCAATAAACGCCGCGTGAACATTCTGCTGCTTTTTCTCTTTTTGAATCTTAACGCTCATCAGTTTTGAATAAAACATACTATCATTTTTATAATCGTTCTTTTTAATGTCTACAAGGGTTCCGTCACTCTTTCTAAATATCATTACACAATATAACTTTTTATCTTTATTTCGTTTAACCAGCAATTTATTCTTGTTTAATATATATAATAACAAAATGAGTAAAAGCGTTCGTTTTGCATCATTATCTTCAACCACTGGTGGCGCATCTTCTGGAATATTTTCTGGCATTAGAAATCGCGTTTCGTCTTTAAGCTGGTCTACAATTGGAATTGTAGTTCTTGTGATAATTTTAGCGGTAATTGGATACGTTATGTATCAGAACTACTCTCAAAGTGCTTTTAACACCGCGAATAAAGCGAATCATGAAAATATTACAGGTGGATCAAATTCTTCTGGAAAGGAAGCCGAGATCATGTTGTTTTACACTGATTGGTGCCCTCACTGCAAAACGGCTAAACCAGAATGGGAGCAAGTGAAAGCGGAATACAATGGAAAACAAATTCACGGACACACGATTATATTTACAGAAGTGAATTGCACGAACGAATCCCCTGACGTTGAGAGAATGATGAACACGTATAAGATAGAAGGTTATCCTACAATAAAAATGGTGAAGGATAACCAGATTATTGATTACGACGCAAAGCCATCAAAGGCTACCTTGACTCAATTCTTGAACACTGTCGTCTAAATCAGCCTTTAGAAAAGGTTGATCCAAATCATTATTAAAAGGTTGAGCCAAAAGGAATTTTATTCCAGCGTCAATCCCGCTGTCTATTAGCCGCTGTCTCTCTTCTTTTGAAGACAACGTCAATTGGATATTAGACCAGTTCATTGAATCAGTGTCATATACAATTTCATTGGGAATTTCTTTATCTTCAACGCGCGCAGACACATTATTTACAAGTCTATTAATAAAATTCATAACATATTCTAATATAGTTGATTCTTTTTTGACTATATTATTATCATTTCTAGTATATCGGTTTCTAATACCCAAAATTTCGCTTAGGTTTTCTGTGCGAGAAATGCAATGATTTATGGGATAATTGCAAACCACCCCTCCGTCTACGTAACATTTATCATCAATGCACACCGGAGAAATCAAAACAGGTATTGCGGAAGACATCTGAACAGCTGTTAGAACCGGCAAGTCTGGATGCGTCAAATAAGATATATCCTCAAGCTTAAAAGAATTAATGTCAAGAGAGAACAAATGTATTTCTATATTTGACAATTCGTAAAACTCGCGCATAGTAATTTCCATAGAAATATCTTTCGCATTAAAGAAAGGTTTATAAAATATTTCTGCGACATTTTTATCAAACAATCCTTTTTTTGAATAGGCGTAAAATATTTGATCAACACTCAGTTGAAAGGCTTCATTCCACGGTCGTTTTATAATATAATCATTAATAGTTTCCCAGTCAAATTTAAGGCAAAGCAAAACCGTTATAATTGCGCCAGCTGATGTTGCGTATATGGTTTCAATTTCGTTGATATTCCAATAACCGTTTTTTTCTAGGTGCTGTAAAGCTCCAAGAGCTTTTATTCCGACTGGGCCTCCACCCGGTATAACAAGATGCTTAATAGTCATAATTTTGTTTCAATATATTAAATATGTCGCACACCTTTTAATATATTTGTTGCGCAATGCAATAAATACACAAAATCTTTTTCTAATAAATAGTAACAAAGGGATGGCGAACATTTTTACTCTAGAGAATGTTTCAGATTTTTCCGAAAAACTAAATATAGATGAACTATACGAGAGAAAACGTCAACACGACCTTAACCAATTGGCGTTATATAATAAATTGTTAAACCGCATTCACGTTAGGATTAAAACAACCGCGAGACAAAAAACAGACGAACAATTCTGCTGGTATATTGTTCCAGAAATTATGATTGGTGTTCCAAAATACGATCAAGGTGCTTGCATAGCTTATTTAGTTGACAAACTTAAAGAAAATGGTTTTATGGTAAGATATATTCATCCAAATACTCTCATGATATCGTGGAAGCATTTTGTACCTTCCTATGTGAGAACCGAATTAAAGAAGAAAACCGGGATTGTTATTGATGAAAACGGAAATCAAATTGGAAAAGATGATAATAACGGCAAATCAATCACGAATGGAGGAGATCAACCGAAATCATTGGAAGAAATGATGTTCAAAATAAAAGAACCCAATCAATCTTCTGCCGCAGCAAAAGCACAAAATCAAAAGAAATATACCCCAATTGCGTCATATAAACCTCAAGGAAATTTGGTATATAATGATGATTTAATAAATACATTGGAAAACAAATATAGCTGAAGCTTATAAATTATCTATGTATTATATAGATTAGAATAGATGAAAAATGATACATTAGACAATAAAACAAGAAACAGCTCAAAAAACAAAAAAAACAAAAAAAACACAAAAAACAAAAAAAACACAAAAACCAAAAAAAGCAATAAAAACAAGTCTAGAAA
>Ga0114959_10004019_pt1 | contig 11380 bp, 8 predicted proteins | sample C_130625_EF_Meta_FD_87317 | JGI IMG/M metagenome (GOLD analysis project Ga0114959, IMG submission 87317) | Freshwater microbial communities from Lake Croche, Canada to study carbon cycling - C_130625_EF_MetaG | ecosystem: Environmental > Aquatic > Freshwater > Lake | place: Lake Croche, Canada...
ATTTAATGAAACAATGGGAGGCTCTGCAGATATAGATATTTGTAAAATCGGGGGTGAAAATTCATCTACTCTAAAATACCAAATAAGAAAAAGCGACACATTATTGTGTCGCTTTTTTATAAATTTTATAAATATGAAATAAATCATAATCTATAAATGTAAACAGAATATAAAACACAAATCAATACTCACTTAAAATTATAGTTGAGGTTTTAGGGTAAGTTGATTTATAAATTTATAGTTAATTCCTATAGTTGGAAGTAATAATAACATGAAAATCAAAGTGAGAAAAATAAAGAATAGAACGATTATCAAAAAAATGATGTGGCTTGTTTGTTGTAATATTTGGTAGTAAGACTAATCATTAGCATTTTAAAATTTTTATTTAAGGAATAATCATTTACCTTTAATATTTCAATCTTTATTTTAGAGACGAGAACAAAAAATAAATAATGTCAGCTTATTAATTCACCACTTATCAAATATTAATAAATTTAAATTCAAATAATTAATTAATCTTCATTAAAGCACAATATGGGAACTTTGAAATGCGATTTACATAACTATGATGGTATAAATTGGACAAGTAAAAACGGTGACTTAACTAGTAATGATATTGTTGCTGATCTTGTAATTTGTTTTGGTTCTAAAAATATTTTAGAGAGGACTGATATCTATTCCCAATTAAAGAATAGATTCTCATGTGAGCAGATTGCTATGTGCTCCACAAGCGGTGAGATTATTGATATTCAGGTGCAAGATGATAGCTTGGTAGCAATTAGTGTTTGTTTTGCTAAAACAAAGGTTATTTCTGCTGAGGTTGACATTAGAGATAATGTAAATAGCTATGAAGCTGGTTTATCTTTAATTGAAAAATTACCGAAGCAAAACCTTAGTTATATTTTTATAATTTCTGATGGCAATTTGGTAAATGGGAGTGAATTAGTAAAGGGATTAAACCAAGCAGTTGACAATAAAATTCTCATTACAGGAGGGCTTGCTGGTGATGGGCCAAATTTTAAATCTACATTAGTAGGTCTCAATAATAATCCTTCAGAAGGTAAAATAATCGCAATTGGTTTTTATGGCGAAAATTTAATTGTTACACATGGCTCAGAAGGAGGTTGGGATGAGTTTGGATTACAAAAAACAGTTACTCAATCAGTACAAAATAAATTGTTTCAGTTAGATGGTAAAAATTGTCTTGAAATTTATAAAAATTACCTAGGTAATGAAGCCAGCAATTTGCCTTCGTCAGCATTGCTTTTTCCACTTTCTGTAATTCTTCCAGGCAATACAAAACCAGTTGTTAGAACTATTTTAGGCATTTCTGAGGAAGAACAATCAATGACTTTTGCAGGTGACATACCAATTGGTTCAAAGGTTAAATTTATGAAAGCTAATTTCGATTCACTTATTTCTGCAGTTTCTAATGCTGCTCAAAATACAAAAATTGAAGATGTTGGTGTTCCTGACTTTTCTCTTTTAATTAGTTGTGTTGGTCGCAAACTTGTTCTCGGCTCTCGTATTGATGAAGAATTAGAATTTGTAAATGAATCATATTCAGGTAAAACTCCTTTAATTGGATTTTATTCATACGGAGAAATATCACCTTTAGTAAACGAGTTTTCTTGCGAGCTTCATAATCAAACTATGACAATTACAAGTTTCTATGAGTTATAACAGATTACTTGATAGGCAAATAAAAAAAACGCTTTCTGCAGAGCATTTCAATGATCCAGCAATTATAAAATTTCTGGACCAAGTAAGTGAATCTTACAATTCATTTAAAAGAGACAATGATTTGCTAGAACGCGCGTTTAAAATTACTGAAGACGAATACTTTGATATTAATCAGCAATTAAATGACAGTCATAATAAATTAAATGCTGAAATTGTAAAAACGTTAAAACGTTCTGAGAAATTGATATCCAGCTTTGCTGATATTTATGATTATGATTTATTATTTGAAAATATTAAAGAGCAAATAGAGTCACTATCAAAGTATGACTCCATTTTACTTTACTTATTTGATGAAAATGACAATAAATTAAAGTTAGTATACTCAAATGGTTATAATTTAGAAGAGCAAAAATTTGCCGATGAAAATTGTATGGAATTTGTACCGGGTTATGTATATAAAACTGGGCAAGTTGCATGGCTAGATAATGAGACAGAAAATCCCAGTATTCATTATTTCAATTCCAAAATAGATACAGATAATTTATCAAGTATTTTTGTTCCAATAAAATTTAAAGATAATGTAATTGGGTCTTTAGGTATTCAAAGAAATGTTCCAAATGCATACGATAAAAGGCTATTGGCCAGCATGAAAGTATTTGCCAGCTTAACCAGTAATGCCTATGTTTCCATCAAGAAGAATAACCAATTTAAACAAAAATACAAAGAAAACGAAAAGCTTTCTATCTTAGCAAAGACTACAACTAATTATATAATATACTGTGATAAAGACGCTAAAATTACTTGGGTAAACAAAATTTTTGAAGAGAGCACAGGGTATTTGTTATCTGAAATAGAAGGAAAAAAACCAGGTAGTTTTTTATGTGGTCCAGAAACAGAATCAGAAAAAACCGATGAACTTAGGAATGCTATTAAAGAGAGAAAATCCTGCTCGTTAATCATTACTAACTATACTAAATCTAAGCAACCTTATAAAGTAAATATTCAACTAAATCCTGTATTTGATGATAATGGGGAGCTTATAAATTTTGTATCTATACAACAAGATGTTACCGAGTTAGAAATTAAAAATAAAAAAATTGCTGAAAATCAAATTCAGTTGCAAGCAAATTTTGAAAGTATTGCAGAGTCGCAAAAGCGTTATAGCAATTTGTTGCAAACTACGCATGATTTAATTACAATATTGGATGCAAATGGAACCATATTGTATGCAAATAATTCATGGCTTAGAAAGATGCATTATTCGTTAAAAGAAGTTTTGGGTAACAATATATTTAGTTACATACATCCCGATTCGCAGCAGCATTGCATGTCTGTTTTTGGAGAGCTAACAAGTGGTCAGAATAAATCGTTGGAAGTTAATTATGGTTTAATTAGTAAACTAGGCAATAAGGTAGACTTAGAAGGGAATGTAATTTGCAAGTATGATGAAAATGACAATTTAATTGAACTAAACTCATTTTTAATAGATGTTACAGAAATTAATCGCGTTAACATTGAAAAACAAAACAGAAGTATTGAATTAAAACAAAGTAAAGATAAATTAGAACGAGTAATGGGCTCTTTAAACGAAACTGTTTGGGGACTGAGTTTACCGGAATATAAATTAGAATACATCAGTGATTCAGCCGTATTACTATATGAAACTCCTTTAGAAAATTGGTATAACAATATTAATTTTTGGTCAGATGTTATTCATCCAGACGATAAAGAAAGGGTAGCAAAAGAGTCTGAAGCTCTTTTTACTCTTGGACAAACTAATTTAGAATATAGAATTTTAACGCCACATAATAAAGTAAAATGGATTTATAGCAATACAAGAGTTCTTAAAAATGAAAATGGTGTTCCTTATTTAATGACAGGCATTTCAGGAGATATTACTGGCAGAAAATTGGCTGAAATGGAATTGATTAATTACAAAACAGCCATTGATGAATCAGCTATTGTTAGTATAACTGATGTGAATGGGATTATTACTTATGCCAATGATAAATTTTGCGAAATTTCAAAATATACCAGACAAGAGTTAATTGGAGCTAATCATAATATAGTTAATTCAAACTACCATTCAAAAGAGTTTTTTAAAGAAATGTGGCAAACAATTTCATCTGGTGCAATTTGGAAAGGTGAAATTAAAAACAAAGCGAAAGATGGATCCAAATATTTTGTAGAGACAACCATAGTTCCTTTCATGGATAACGGTAAGCCATTTCAATATATCGCTATTCGTTATGAATCCACCAAATTAAGATTAAAGGAAGAAGCCATTTTAAAACAAAAATTATTTTACGAAACAATACTCAATTATATTCCCGGTAATGTAGCTGTATTTGATATAGATGGCAACTATATATTCATAAATCCCAATACTGTTAAAGATCCTGTTTTACGTGAATGGTTAATTGGTAAGAACAATTACGACTATTGCAAATACAGAGGACTTCCTTATGATATTGCAATTGAAAGAGAGAAGCAGTTTAAATTACTTTTAGAAAATGGCAAATCAATTAACCATATTGATAAAATAAAAAATAAAGATGGAACCGAAACATTTGCAAACAGCACTCTTGTTATGCATGAATACAATGGACAGAAATTAATTATTGCCTATGCAACAGATATTACCGTAATTAAAAATGCTGAAGAAAAAATTATTGAGTTAAAATTATTTTATGAAAATATTTTAAATAACATTCCTGTAGATATTGCTGTATTTGACCATCAACATAGATATTTATTTTTAAATAAACAGGCTATTTCAAATGAGGAAATTAGGAGTTTTATGATTGGGAAAAGTGATTATGATTACGCAAAACTTAAAGGACTCTCTACAGAATTTGCAGAAAATAGAAGTATTAAATTTGAATCCGCAATAAGTTCTGGAGAACAAATATCTTGGTTAGATACACAGATAAATAATGTAGGTATAACAAAATATAAAGAAAGACGTTTTCATCCTTATGATAAATTTATTATTGGATATGGAGTTGATGTTACTAATTTTAAAGAACAGGAGTTACTCTTATCTAATTCACTAGAGGAAAAAGAAACACTCTTAGGAGAAGTTCATCATCGTGTAAAAAACAATTTAGCTTTAGTGATAGGATTAATTGAGATGCAGAGCAGCACTTTGATGGATGAAGGATTGAAATTTCAGTATAATTCAATCAAAAATAGAATCTACACAATGGCATTAATTCATGAAAAATTATATAAATCTTCTAACTTTACAAAGTTAGATTTAAAATCTTATGTTGAAGATTTAACTAAAAATTTGGCGAGTTCATACGATTCAAATGATTCTGTAAACATAAATTTTGATATTGAAGAATTATTCGTAAATATAAAAGTAGCAATACCAATTGCGCTTATTGTAAATGAAGCAGTTACCAATGCTTTTAAATATGCTTTTAAAGATAATGTTAATGGCAATCTATCGATAGAGATAAAAAGCGTAAATGAAAAAATTTGTATGCGGATTTCTGATAATGGTCCAGGAATTTCAGAAAGCATAGATTTGTCTAAAATAAAATCGCTTGGTTTTAAGCTAATTAACATTTTTGTTAGACAAATTAAAGGGTCAATAGAGTATATAAAAAAACCGGGGTTAACTTTACAAATATTATTTACAAATTCGTAAATATTTTAATAAAAAATAAACGATTACCTGCTGATTAACCAATAAATTAACAGTGCAAAATTAAAAGTTCTAATAAACATGATGAAAAAAGTAGTTATAATAGAAGATGAGCTAATACTCCAAGAGCTGCATATGCATTATGTTACAAATTTAGGCCATGATGTAGTTGCTTGCTTTGAAAATGGTTTAGAAGCGATAGAATATTTTAAAGAAAATTATGCCGATTTAATTTTGATGGATATTCGATTAGAGGGTGATATAGATGGAATTGAAACAGCCCAAAAAATTCTAGAGAATTTTGATATACCTATTGTTTATGTATCCGCAAATACCAATGATAACGTTTACAATAGAGCTTTATCTACAAACATGAATGGGTATTTATCAAAACCTCTATCCCCGAAAGAACTAGAAGAGGTTATTGAAAGCATAGTTAGCCTCACAGATTCTATAATTTATTCACAAAGAATTCAAAAACAGTTATTTGCAAGAGAGGAACAAATCAAGAGTATTTTCAAAGAATATATCTACATAAATAGACCTAAAGATATTGTTTCTGGCGATTTTTGTTTTATTGGCGGCGCAAATTTGAACGAAGAAATAATAGTTGCAGTTGGTGATTGCACCGGACATGGAGTTCCTGGTGCACTACTTTCTATAGTTTGTTACAACATATTAAAAAACGTAACCTCTGTTAAAAATGATTTGAACCAAATTATCAATCAACTTTACTTTGAATTAAAATCAATGTTGAGTCCAATTTATTCAGAATACACAGTGCACGATTCTCTGGATATAGCCATTTTTAAACTAACAAAAGGCAAATCAGAAATTGAAATAATAGGCTCAAAAAGAGAGGTTATTTACTATAACTCCTTAAATAATACTAATGAAATTCTTAAACTACGAAGAGGAGAGGATGAAGATTTTGCTGATTCTTTGATTAAAATAAATTTTAATAAAGATGATATTTTTTACTTTTATTCAGACGGAATTACAGACCAATTTGGAGGGGATGCAGATAAAAAACTTTCAAGAAAACGATTGGTATCATTTTTAGATTCTGAACATTCCAATAATAGTATGGCATCAAAACAAGTCCAGTTAAATATTTTCCTTAGAAAATGGCAAGGAAAAACAAGTCAAACCGATGATATGATTTTGCTTGCACTAAAACCATCATCATGTTATTAAAATAATTTTTAATAATTGTTTCATAGAAAGGTCAATAAATTATTTCGGTTATTTATTTCAGCTATGAATTAAATAATTCAGGTATTTTACAAATCGATTTTCTTAGTTCATCGAAACTCCAAGGCTTAGAAAAAAGGTCATGCAATCCAATTGATTCTCTAAAATGAGTAATTTTATCAATATCTAGTTGTCCCGAAAGGATGATTTTTTTTGAATTAGAATATTTTCCATTACAATAGCTAAGTACATCCGTTCCCTTACAATCATCTAAATTAAAGTCTGAAATAACGAGTAAAAGATTTATTTGATTAATGTATAACTCATCAATAATAGCATTAGCTTCCTCTCCTGAAGAAGCTACTTCTAAAATAATATCATTATCCAATATTCTTTCTAATTGAATTTTTAGGGATTCAAGAATAATAAATTCATCATCAACTATTAGTATAGCTTTTTTATCCCACATTATTGGCAATGTTTTTTACTATGGTTACTAATTCTTTTTCAGACCAAGGCTTTGAAATTATATTGATGAAAATATTTTTATTTACAAAGTCTAATGCTAGTTTTTGATTTATTTGTCCGGTAAGTAATATTACTTTAGAATTTGGTAACTTTTGGCGAAGATTTAATGCAAACTCATCACCCTTCATACCTGGCATTTGATAATCTGAAATTACTAAAATAATATTGATGCCTTCCTCAATCAATTCATCAATTAACTCTGATGCTTCTTCAGCACTTTCAGCAAATTCAAAAAGATATTTGTCTTGAAAATTTATTTCAAATTGACTTTTAAGAGAATCAAGAATTATCTTTTCATCATCTACCGAGATTATAGCTAATTTATTCATTTTTTGAGGGTAAAGAAATTACAAATTTTGTTTCTGATGAATTACTGAAGCACTCAATAATTCCTTTATTTTTTTCAACAATTTTTCTTACAATATTTAAACCAAGCCCTGTACCTTCTCCTCGTTTTTTAGTGGTAAAAAACTCGTCAAAAATTTGACCGATTATTTCCTTGGGTATTTCGGGTCCATTATTTTTAATAGTAACAATATGGTTATCCATATCTAATAAATAACTTATTTCTATTTTACAGTTGTTGTTGGAAGCTTGTAAGGCGTTGTTTATTATATTTGTCCATACCTGAGACAATTCTTCTTGATTAGAGCTTATGTAAATATCATCCGAAATATGATTTATAACTTCTGAACCCTGCTTTATTTTATTCCAAAGCAAAGTTAAAACATTATCTAAACTGCCTTTGAGATTAAATGTAGTAATCTCACCATTAATATTTCCATGAGAAAAATTATTTAATGATGTTACTACTTTAGAAGCTTTATTAATTGCAATTGATATGGTGTCAGCAGATTTAATGATCATTAATAAGTTTACAGCAAAGGTGAAAATTTGTAAACTGTTTTTATGCGTTAAAAACTTATTAAGAGAAGGATCTACATTTTCAAATCCTAATTCTTGGATTTTTCTCGAGTAAAAAAAAGTATTTGAAATGTATTTATAATTTGTTTTCAGTTCTTCTTCTATTTTCTTTGCAACAGCCCTTTCTTCTCTCGAATTATTGAAAATGGAACTTGATTTTTTATTTAAGAAATATAATTCGAAGCTGTCTAACAAATCATTGATATCTATTTCAGCAATTTTGTTTACAAGTTCATTTCTTATTAAATAAATTAGATTATCGCTAGACGCTTTTATGGCTCCTAAAGGAGTATTAATTTCGTGGGCTATTCCCGCAATTAATAATCCAAGCGTTGCCATTTTTTCTTTTTTAATTATATCATCTTGAAGATTTACAACTTTGTTTAATGTTGCTTCCAGTTTTAAATTTTTTTCTTTTAATTCATTTTGAAAGTTTCTAATTTCTGTAATGTTATGCAGGTAAATTCTTAGAATACTTGAGCCTTCAATAAAAAATGCGTAGCACTCATAAAACTTCGATTCAATTTCTATTTCAAGTTTATGGGATTTTTTAGATAAAATTGCTTCTTCTGTAATGAATAACAATATTATTAGCTCTTCAAAAGTGAGATTTTGGTTTTTATAAAAAAGTAATTTGCTTGCAGGGTTTGAATAGTTTATTACTTTATTTTCATAATCTAATTCAAATACAGGATTTGGATTTTGTTCAGGAAATAATGCTAGGTTTTTTATTTTTTTTGTGCGTTCATTAACCTGTTCTTCTAGGCGACCGTTTGCATTGATTAATGCACTTTTAGATAATTCTAGAAGCTTATTTTTTTCGGTTAAATTGGCACTCATTATTTTTGAATCGTGCAATCCTTTTGTAGCCGCTTGCTGTAAAAATAAGAATTCAGCTATATAATCATGTTTAGGGAAATTATTTATTTTAAGACTATAACTAGAAATTAAATAATTTGAATTGATAACTGGAACTGAAAGAATTAATAATGCATCATCATCATATTTCTTAATAGAACACTTATATCTTTGTATTCCATCTATACTTTTATAAAATAATAGCTTATTTTCATAAAGATTAGATGTTAAAAGTGTATTGACAGTATGCCCTGATTCAAAAATAAAATAGTCACTAAATGACTTTCCTTTTTTAATATCGGGAACAGATATTTTGTAATTATTTCCGAACTCAATAACAAAATCATTGATATCTATTATCAAAAAAAAAGGACATGCAAAATTGATTGAATCAATGAAAAATGATTTTTCTTTTATTAAATCTAAATTCTTTTTTTTAGCGTTTAACCTTTGAATTACTTGTCGGCTTAATATTTTTAATGCATTTATTTGTTTTTCATTGAGCTTTTTGGGGGCTGAATCCAAAACACAAATTGTTCCCAATGCAAATCCATCATCATCCACCAGCGGTGCGCCAGCATAAAAAACAATATTTGGTTCTCCTGTTACTAACGGATTATCAGAAAATCTTTTATCAAGTCGAGCGTCAGGAACAAGGAAAATATCGTCAGGTAAATTTATGGCATGTCCGCAAAAAGAAATATCTCGAGACGTTTCGGTTGCATTTAATCCAATATTTGATTTAAACCATTGCCTGTTTTTATCAATTAAGCTAATAAGTGCAATATTTGTTCCGCAAATTTGACTTGCAATTTCAACAATATCGTTGTATTCCTGTTCGTGGGCAGTATCCAATATTTCATACGAGTTTAACGCATCTAACCTATTTTGCTCGTTAATTGGGGTATTAGGTTTTTCCATTGAACTTTACCACTCAAGTTTAAAAACATGACAATCGCTTACATCATTTTTTTGTTGAATATGTTCAATTTTCATATTTTCTTTTTTAAATCGTACACCCAAACCTCTCAAAAGACCTATCACCATTGGTGTCATTCCTTCTCGTTTTGATCTGTATTCTAACTCAATTGAATTGCTTGTTTCATTTCGAGTTGAAAATTGAGGCGCTACTAAATCAGGCATAATGTTATTTACCCTGTTGTGAAGCATATCTAAATTATTTAAAAACTCCGTTAGCGTATCTCCTGCTAAATCAAGCATTTCGCCATAACCTTCCTTTGCAGTATATAATATCCAATATTCTCCAAAAGCTTCCATTATCACAGAGCCATCTGCTCCTAAAACTTTTGATGCATTTTTTACCAATTCATAGGTTAATGCATCTGGATATGATTGCAGACCAATAAAAAATTCGTCTTCAAAATTTGACATTTTTTTTATTTCAATCCATTTATCTTCCCCAAACTTTTCGCAAACTAAATCTTGAATTGCTTTATTTACTAATCCGTACATATTTTTTTATTTTAAGATACAATAATACTAAAAAACAATTTTAAGCAAAACTGAAATGCAAAGCAAAAGTTTATTTTTTTTTTATTTGTGATGGTAATTAGAGCAAGCTTTTGGGAGGGTAATGGTAATTTTTTACTTCGACTTTAAAAGAACAAATAAATCATAATTACTGCTGTGAAATTTAATTGATGACTATCAACTGAATAAATAAATTCATCTTTTTTAGAAATGAAAAAATGAAATTTGGCTAATGGTGTAATTCTTATTCCACATAAATTTAGCCTTCTATTTTTTCTATAATTTTCTTTACAATTGCCAAACCAATGCCATTTAATCTATTGCAAATTGTTCATTAATACATGCGGTCTCAAATAAATTAAAAATAGCACTTTGATGCTTCTTTACTATTAATGAGCCATTGTCTTTAATATAAACAATTGGGAGTCAAAATCAACAAATGGTTTCTTTATAAGGATAATAAGTAAAACAAATGCTTTGTATGTTTTGAAATAATTCGATAAGCATTTTTGCTGTTTTTATTGTTATTAATTTTTTAATACAAATAAAAGTTTACTTTAACGCTCAAATACGTTAAATGTTTAGATGATGTTCAATTTGTAAATTAATTTGGATTTCAATAAATATTATGGTATCGATGCCTTGTATCTATTCCTTTCAAACCAAAAAAATCTAAATGGTTTGAGTTGCTTTAATTCTGGTTCAAAAACACAGCTGTGCATAAAACATTAACATTAAAACAATAGTATGGTACTTAAGTGGGCTAAATTAACAAGCTAATATTATGTCAAAAATAGATTCAGTAGGAAAAGCAATTCATTCAATGCATGAAAATCTGCTTCATTTAACAGAGCAGCATAATGAAAATAATTGGATTCAAAATGGCAAAGAACATCTAAGTGATATTTTAAGAGGTGAAAAAAATTGGATGTTTTCGGTAAGGAGTTACTTTCTTTTTTCTTCGAATTTTTAGGTGTAAGCTACCCCAAAAACAGTACGATTTAAAAGTAGACAAAAATGTTTAGTTTTAAAAAGTAAAATAATATG
>Ga0114959_10004021_pt1 | contig 11375 bp, 9 predicted proteins | sample C_130625_EF_Meta_FD_87317 | JGI IMG/M metagenome (GOLD analysis project Ga0114959, IMG submission 87317) | Freshwater microbial communities from Lake Croche, Canada to study carbon cycling - C_130625_EF_MetaG | ecosystem: Environmental > Aquatic > Freshwater > Lake | place: Lake Croche, Canada...
CCACCACGAGGACCACGAAGGGTCTTGTGCGTGGTGAAGGTCATCACGTCAGCGATACCAACGGGATCAGGTGCAGCCCCACCGGCGATGAGACCCGCCGTGTGGGCACAGTCGAACATCAAGTAGGCGCCCACCTCATCAGCGATACCTCTGAAGTCTCGAGCATCAATCGTCCGCGAGTACGAGGAAGCACCAATGATGAGCACCTTGGGTCGGTGTTCAAGCGCAAGGTCTCGAACCTGATCGAGGTCGATGACCTCACCAGGATGAGCCGGATCATCGCTGGCAGGGGTTAATCCGTAGGAGACGAAGTTCCAAACCTTCGAGGTGATTGAGGCGGGCGAACCATGAGTGAGGTGACCCCCTTGATCGAGTCGCATGGCCAGCACCGTGTCACCCGGAGTCAGAAGTGCCTGGTAGACGCCGAGGTTGGCGTTGGCCCCTGAATGAGGCTGCACGTTGGCGTGGTCCGCGCCGAAAAGCTTCTTCAACCGCTCGCGGGCGAGGTCCTCCACTTCATCAACGTGGACGTTGCCGCCGTAGTAGCGCTTCCCCGGATAGCCCTCGGAATACTTGTTGGTGAGCACTGAACCAGTGGCCGCCATCACGGCAGGACTGGCAAAGTTCTCTGAGGCGATCAATTGCAGTGAGGTGCGCTGGCGTATGAGCTCAGCATCAAGAAGTGCAGCGAGTTCGGGGTCGGTGCTACGAAGTGCAACGTCAGGGGACTCCATGGGGGCTCAGGGCTCCTTTTCTTGGTGGTTTTAGTTCTCAGGGGGCAACGAAGCAGCGTCGTCAAGGGCAGCCAACTTGGCCAGCCGGCCAAGGTGACGACCATCGCCAGGGACGGCGCGAAGGTACGCATCGATGGCATCAAACGCCACTTGTTCACCCGTGGTCCTGGCTCCAAGGCAGATGACATTGGCGTGGTTGTGCTCTCGGGCCAGGCGGCCCGTGGTCTCATCGTGGATCACCGCAGCTCGCACACCAGCAATCTTGTTGGCCGCAATCGAGATGCCGATCCCCGTCCCACACAGTGCGATGCCAAGGTCAGCAGTTCCAGTGGCCACGGCCCGGCCAACGGCAGCGCCGTAGTCCGGATAATCCACCGACTCAGTGGGGTCGTTGGTGCCAAGATCACGAACCTCGTAGCCCTCAGCGGTGAGGTGATCGGTGATCGCCGACTTGAAGGAAACGGCCGCGTGGTCTGAGGCAATAGCGATCCGCATGGTCCCTAGCCTACCGAGGACCTTCGGTTCTCGGCGATCCGAAGGTGTCGACGTCCACAGCGTCAAGAAGGAGTCGAAAGAGCGGCCCGAAGTTCCGCCTCAGCTATGGCGCCAGCACGGAGGATCTCGATCTCATCGCCTCGGACTGCTACCACGGTGGAGGGCACGTCCGAGGAGGGACCACAGTCCAAGATCCCGAGGGGTTCAGGGCCTTCGAAGAAGAGGGCACGGGCCTCCTCAGCCGACTGACACGGGGCTTCGCCATGGCGATTCGCTGAGGTCACCGCCAGGGGGCCAGAGCGGGCCAGCAGGCGACGAGCCACCCCAAGTGCAGGGACCCGAAGGCCGACCGTGCCGTCCTGCGACCCGGCGGCAGCGGCCAGCGCCGCAGGTGCGGGAACGACGAGGGTCAGTGCCCCCGGCCAGAAATGGCGGGCAAGCACCACGGCTGCAGGGGGCAGCTGGCCGAGCAAGGAGAGGACGGCATCGAGATCAGCAGCGAGTACGGGAAGTGGCATCTGGCCCGGACGCCCTTTGAGCGCGTAGATGGCCTCAATGCCGGAAGGTTGGTCAAGTACTGCGGCTAGCCCGTAGACCGTGTCGGTGGGAATGATCGCCACCCGGCCACTTCGAAGCTCGGAAGCTAATTCGTCAAGGTCATGTTCGCTAAAGGTCCTCATGGTTTGCGCCCCACGATGCCACGCGGACACCCCGCAAGGTCAACAAAACCCTCGACGCCCACGAATCCCATCCGAAGAGCATGGCCGATAGCAAAAGAAACCTGGATTTCCGACATCTCAAGAGCGAGCCAACCACCTGGAGCGAGCCAGTGAGGGGCTTCTTCGATGAGATGGGCCACTGAGGCAAAGCCCGGGACCCCTGCTGGAGAATCCTCACCGAAGAGTGCCAACTCCGGCTCAAAGGAAAGCTCTGGGGCCAGGGTCTCCGCAAAACGCCGTGCCACATAGGGCGGATTGGAGATCACAAGATCGAAACTGCCTCTCAGATCAGCATCGAGGGCATCGAGGGCATCGAACCATGACCCCTCGGCAAAGAACACCTCGAGACCGAGGCTCAAAGCATTACGTCGGGCTAACTCGAGAGCGCCTGGTGAGACATCGGTACAAAAAACTTCCGCTCGAGCCCCAATCTCCTTGGCCAACGAGAGGCCAATTGCCCCGGTGCCGCACCCGAGGTCAACGCACCGAAGAGGGCCCTCGGTGGCCAGTCGGCGAATCGCTACTTCCACAAGTTGTTCGGTCTCTGGCCTCGGGATCAAGGCCTCGGGTGTGACCTCAAGTTCAAGGGTTCGAAATGACCACGTCCCCAGCACGTACTGAAGGGGCTCACCAGAACAACGACGAGCGCAGAACGACCGCGCTTCGGTTTCATCGGAGGCGCGCTCAAGAATCCACTGCGCTTCGCTTCGTGAGCCCAGCGCTTCGGCAATCTCGGCGTAGAGACTCTCAGCCACCGGCAGTGGTGAGTTGCTCGGTCCGCTTCGCCGCCATCAACGCATCGACCAACTCGTCGAGATCGCCCTGGAGTACGGCATCAAGTTTGTACAGCGTCAGGTTGATCCGGTGATCAGTCACTCGAGAATCCTTGAAGTTGTAGGTCCGAATCTTCTCGGAGCGACCTCCGCCGCCCACCTGGGAGCGACGCAAGTCCCCCATCTCAGCTGCCGCCGCATCTTGGGCTGCCTTCAAGAGTCGGCTTCGCAGCACCACCAGCGCCTTGGCCCGATTTTGAATTTGGGACTTCTCATCTTGCATCGACACCACGATTCCGGTGGGCAGGTGGGTGATGCGCACTGCTGAGTCAGTGGTATTGACGCTCTGGCCGCCGGGGCCACTCGAGCGATACACATCGATCTTGAGATCATTGGGGTCAATCGCCACATCAACTTCCTCGGCCTCCGGCAAAACAGTCACGGTGGCGGACGAGGTGTGGATTCGACCCTTGGCCTCAGTGGCGGGAACTCGCTGAACCCGGTGTGGGCCGCCTTCATGCTCGAGGCGGCTCCAAGCGTCTTCGCCCTTGACCGAGAACACGACCTCGTCGAGACCACCGTGTTCGGAATTTGCCTCTTCAAGGACTTCGAGCTTCCAGCCGCGCCGCTGTGCGTAGCGAAGGTACATGTCAAAGAGGTCCCGAGCGAAGAGGTTGGCTTCTTCGCCACCTTCAGCTCCTCGGATTTCAACAATGACGTTACGACCCAGATTGGGATCCCGCGGGAGAAGCAAGGCCTGGAGCTCTTCATCAATCTCGAGGATCAAGGCCTCAGCACCCTCAAGTTCACCTCGAAGTTCATCGCGCTCACTACCTTCGGTCTCGGCCATCAACGTGCGAGCTGCTTCGGCGTCATCGCGTGCCACCTTCAGGCGGCGATAGGCATCGACGACCTCAGAGAGTTCCTTGTGCCGCTTTGACAATTCTCGAAGCAGCCCAGGGTTAGCACTCACCTCAGGCGAGGAGAGGCGCGCTTCTACCTCTGCAAACTCCTGGGCGATGGCGTCGAGCCGCTCGTCAAGCATGGGTCACCCGCCTCATTCGGCGGGGAGTCCTCAGGACTTCTTGGTGTTCTTGCGTGCGCCGTAGCGACGGTTGAAGCGGTCCACGCGACCACCCGAGTCGACAAGCTTTTGCTTACCGGTGAAGAAGGGGTGGCACTCATTACAGAGTTCCGAGGTCAACTCGGTCTTGGTCGAACGAGTCGTGAAGGTGTTGCCACATGAGCAACGCACGGTCGCCTCGACATACGTGGGGTGAATCTCAGCCTTCATTTTCAAAACTCCTCAAGAACTTCTGGGTTGATAAGTGTAGCGGCCTCAGGACCTTGCTCAGCCCTGGGTCTGGCCCTTGGCAATTTCGGCCAGGAACTCGTCATTTGAGGCCGTGGCCTTGATTTTGTCCATCAAGAGCTCAAGGCCAGCGGCCCCGGTGCCCTCAGAGGCCAACGCATTCAACACCCGACGCAACTTCCAAACTTGCTGAAGCTGGCCCCGCTCAAAGAGGAGTTCCTCGTGGCGAGTGGAACTGGCATTGACATCAATCGAGGGATAGAGGCGACGCTCGGCGAGTCGACGGTCAAGACGGAGTTCCATGTTGCCGGTGCCCTTGAACTCTTCGAAGATCACTTCGTCCATCTTCGATCCGGTCTCAACCAGCGCAGTGGCCAAGATGGTCAGCGAACCACCCTCTTCGATGTTCCGAGCAGCGCCAAAGAACTTCTTGGGCGGATAGAGCGCACCTGAATCCACACCACCGGACATGATTCGTCCGGTGGCCGGGGCCGAGATGTTGTAGGCACGGGCAAGTCGGGTGATGCCGTCAAGAATGATGACGACGTCCTTGCCCGTCTCGACGAGTCGTTTTGCGCGCTCGATGCAGAGTTCAGCGACCTGGGTGTGCTCGTCGGAGGGGCGGTCGAAGGTCGAAGCGATCACTTCCCCCTTGACTGATCGACGCATGTCGGTCACTTCTTCGGGGCGCTCATCAACGAGCAGCACCATCAGGTGCACCTCGGGATTGTTGGCCTCGATGGAGTGAGCGATCTGCTTCATCACGGTGGTCTTACCGGCCTTGGGAGGCGAAACGATAAGACCTCGCTGACCCTTGCCGATAGGGCTAATCAAGTCCACGATCCGAGCTGTCAGCTCATCTTTCTGGCCGGGCTGCTCAAGAATGAGCTTCTGGTCAGGGAACAGTGGGGTGAGGTCCTCAAAGCGACGACGAGCCCGCGCTGCTTCGGGGTCCATGCCTGAGACCGTGTCGATCCGGATCAGTGCGGGGTACTTCTCATTCGAACCAGCAGGCCGGAAGGCGCCCTCAATCGTGTCGCCCTTTCTCAAGCCAAACTTGCGTGCCTGCGAGATCGAAACGTAGACGTCCTTATTCGATGAGAGGTAGCCCTCGGTGCGCAGGAAACCGTAGCCCTCGTCGCGCAGATCGATAAGCCCGCGGCATTCGACGAGCTCGCCCTCGAAGGGGACGTCCGAGCCACCCTGAAGGTCCCGCTCACCACGCTCACCCCGTTCGCCGCGTTCGCGTCCTCGACGGTTGCGCCGTGATCGGCGGTTTGCCGGGTCCCCGGAACCTTGGAAATCGCGTTCCTGGCTACCACTCTGGTTGCGGTTCTGGTTCCCGCCCTGGTTGCGGTTCTGGTTCCCGCCCTGGTTACGGTTCTGGTTCCCGCCCTGGTTGCGGTTCTGGTTGCGGCCCTGGTTGCCGCCCTGGTCGCCGCCCTGGTCGCCGCCCTGGTCGCCTGGGCGATCATCGCTGGCGCTTGCGGATTCCTCGGCATCGCCACCCTCTTCGGCGGGGGTCTCAGGAGCCTTGGCTCTCGGGGCTGGCGCCTTGCGGGCAGGCTTCTCTGAGGACGTGGCGGAAGAATCCTCACCCACGCCGGCAGCCGACAGGATGCCGTCGATGAGGTCAGCCTTCTTCATGCGGCTGTTGGTCTTGACGCTGAGCTGTTCGGCAATTGCCTGGAGCTCAACGCGTTCCTTGGACTCGAGGACCGAACGGCCCATCTGAGTGTCGGAAGTCACGGCTTCGACTCGCTTTCTTTCCCCCAGAACCGAAGCAATTCGCAAACGGCAGAGGGTGAAGGGTACGGGTGGGTACGGAGAGTTCTCCGACCCGAAACGAATGATCCCCCGGGCGTGGTGGCCAGAAGGCCTTCACGTGGATCCCCGGTGGTCTTGATCGACCAACCCGTTGGGGGAACAAAAGAACTCTAGACCCAGATCAGGGGGTCTGCAACGCTCCGAGGCCTAGCCCACCCCAAGGGCGTCCAAAATGGAGCCCATGCTGGCCTCAACCGCTGTGGGGACCTCGATCTGGGAAATTGCCCGATCCGGGTCTTTCAGCCCAGTTCCCGTCAGGACACACACGACGCGGGAGCCCTTGGGAACCCCCTCTTTCAGGAGGCCGGCCACCGAGGCTGCTGAGGCTGGTTCACAGAAGACCGATTCCTCGGCGGCGAGGAATCGGTAGGCATCGAGAATCTCCTCGTCGGTGACGAGATCGATGAGTCCACCTGATTCATCTCGAGCGGCGATGGCCGAATCCCAACTGGCCGGGTTCCCAATTCGGATGGCCGTGGCGATGGTTTCGGGATGCGCCACGGGCGCGCCAAGGACGAGCGGTGCCGCTCCTGCTGCCTGGTAGCCGTGCATCTGAGGAAGTGCCGAGATGCGTCCTGCGCCGAAGTACTCCTTGTAACCCTTCCAATACGCAGTGATGTTTCCTGCGTTGCCCACGGGAATGAAATGGTGGTCAGGTGCCGCGCCAAAGGCGTCGACGATCTCAAAGGCTCCGGTCTTCTGGCCTTCGATCCGGTAGGGATTAATGGAATTCACGACCGTGATGGGAGCGTGGTTCGGTAAGTCGCGGACAATCTCAAGGGCTTGGTCAAAGTTGCCCCGGATCTGGAGCACCTTGGCTCCGTGGATCAGCGCCTGGGCGAGTTTGCCCAAGGCAATGGCTCCATCGGGGATCAGCACCGCACAGGTCATCCCCGCACGAGCTGCGTAGGCGGCCGCTGAGGCCGAGGTGTTCCCTGTTGAGGCGCACACGACTGCCTTGGCGCCTTCTTCGTGAGCCTTGGTGATGGCCATGGTCATCCCGCGATCCTTAAAGGATCCAGTCGGATTGGCACCTTCGATCTTCAAGAAGACCTCTGCCCCCACTCGAGCTGAGAGCCGAGGTGCTGGCAGGAGAGGTGTATTGCCTTCGAGAAGCGTGATCACTGGCGTCTCGGCCCCGACGGGTAGATGCTCGCGATACTCCTCAATGAGTCCACGCCAGGCCATCAAATGCCTTCCCCGTGACCAACCACACGAATGACGCCCGGCACAGAGCGCACGACATCAAGCTCCTCAAGTGCACCAAGCGTGGCTGCCATATCTGCTTCGGATGCCTCATGCGTCACAAAGACCAGACGAGCCTCTTCGCCGAGACCCTGCTGTTCCATTGAACTGATCGAGATGCGGTGTTCACCAAAGACAGCAGCTACCGACGCCAACACGCCTGGTCGATCATCGGCATCAACAGAGAGATAGAAAGCGGATCGCATCTCTTGGATCGGCAAGGCTTCAAGCGAGGCAGCACGTCGGGGGGCACTAGAGCAGTCGCCCTCGAGCAAGTGGTTTGAGGCATCAATGACGTCGCCAAGAACCGCCGAGGCCGTGGGCACTCCTCCAGCACCTTGGCCGTAGAGCATCAGAGAGCCCAGCGCTTCTCCTTCGAGAAAGACTGCGTTATACGCCCCCGCCACCAGCGCAAGCGGGTGAGACAAGGGCACGAGAGCGGGATGGACACGCACCGAAATAGCGTTTTCTCCCACTCGCTCGGCGATTGCAAGCAGCTTGATGGAATAGCCGAACCGCTTGGCGAAGGCGATGTCCACCGACGAGACGGTGGTGATGCCCTCTCGATGAACCGACGCGGGGTCCACCACACAGCCAAAGGCCAGACCAGCAAGAATCGCTGCCTTGGCCGCGGCATCAAAGCCCTCAACATCGGCCGTGGGGTCACGTTCAGCAAGGCCAAGGGACTGGGCTTCCAGAAGCACATCGGCGTATTCTCGACCCTCTGAGGCCATGGTCGAAAGCAAATAGTTCGTGGTGCCGTTCACGATCCCCATCACTCTGGTGAGGGCTTCGCCGGCCAGAGATTCGCGCAAGGTTCGGATCACCGGAATGGCTCCCGCCACCGCTGCTTCGAATTCGAGGTCGACGCCATTGGCCTCAGCCAGAGCGCTTAGTTCGATCCCGCGCTCAGCTAGCAATGCCTTATTGGCGGTTACCACGGGCTTACCGGCGCGAAGCGCTGCCTCAATGAGGGAACCAGCGGGTTCAAGGCCACCCATGAGCTCCACCACGAGGTCGACGTCGTCGCGAGCAACCAAACCTGCTGCATCACCCGTCAGAAGGTGGCCAGGAAACCACGGATCATCCGACCGCTCCTTCGAGGTATCCCCCACCGCGATGCCCACCAGTTCGAATTCAAGACCACTGCGCTCACGCAACTGCTCGCGCCGAGAAGGATTCACCAACAGGCCCACCAAGGCAGTGCCGACATTGCCACAGCCCAAAAGGGCAATTCGAATGGCTCGAGCGGGGTTCTTCGGCACGCCCTAACGCTACCCCGAGCCCTGACCAGGCCTCGGCGACTTACAGGTCAAGCGTGGAGAGATCCTCGAAGGTCTCGCGTCGGATGACTACCCGAGCCGCGCCATTCCTGAGGAAGGCCACGGGGGGGCGTGGCACCTTGTTGTAATTCGAGGCCATGGAGTAGCCATAGGCCCCAGTGACGGGCGTCGCCAAGAGGTCGCCCACTGCCAGGCCCTCGGGCAGGGCCGCCTCCGCCACGAGAACATCACCTGATTCACAATGCTTCCCGACGAGGCGCCCAAGGCGTGGTCGATCCGCCTGCACACGAGCTGGGTCAAAGGTCTCATAGCCCGATCCATAAAGGACCGGTCGGGGGTTGTCCGACATCCCGCCATCGACTGACACGTAGGTTCGAATCCCGGGAAGGTCCTTCATGGTTCCCACCCGGTACACAGTGATTGCTGCTTGGGCGGCAATTGAACGACCCGGTTCAGCCGTCACCGCCACCTCGTTGCTCACACCAACTCCCACCAGTGCCGCCTTGGTTACCTCGGCCCACTCGGTAATAGATGGAGCACGCTCGCCGTTCAGATAGGCCACGCCAAGTCCTCCACCAACGCAAAGTTCTCCCAGCCCCAGGGGAACAAAAAACTCAGCGATGATTTCGGCCGCCTTGGCGAACGACGCCACGTCGAAGATCTGGCTCCCAATATGCGCATGCACTCCCGCCAGTTCAAGCCCCGTGGTGGCTCGAACGGCATCGACCGCTCGAGCAGCCGCCCCCGAGGCAATGGAGAAGCCGAACTTCGAATCCTCTTGGCCAGTTTGAATGAACTCATGGGTATGTGCCTCCACGCCTGGAGTGAGGCGAAGCATGACCGACTGGCGACGGCCCCCGACGAGGTCGCCCAATCGAGCGATCTCGTCAAAGGAGTCAACCATGATGTGGCGAACCCCCACATCCAGTGCTGTCTCGAGCTCGGCAGCCGACTTGTTATTGCCGTGAAAAATAATCCGATCTCCCGAGGCGCCAGCCCGAAGTGCCACTGCCAATTCACCACCGGTGGCCACATCAAGACACAGACCCTCTTCAAGGGCCAGACCTGCCATAGCGGTACAGAGAAACGCCTTAGTGGCGTAGGCAACACCATCGCCAAAGGCAGCGGCAGCTTCTGCGCAACGAGCGCGAAGGTGTGCTTCGTCGTACAGAAAGACCGGCGTCCCGAGCTCATTGGCCGCAGCGACCACGTCCACGCCACCGATTTCTAAGTGACCCCCCGCCGTGACCTTTGAGGTCTCGGGCAAAAGGGAGAGTTCTAACGGTGCGCCAGCGGCCATCTTCCAAGCCTACGACCCGGGTCCCTGTGGTGAGGGAGATGGCGAGCGACGGCAAGGAAGTACGCTGGATCTTGCACGCCTCTGTAGCTCAGTGGATAGAGCACCGGCCTCCGAAGCCGGGGGCGCAGGTTCGAGTCCTGCCAGGGGCACCAGTCGTGCGACGCCAGCCACCGGTCTCCTGCTGCGGCTGCGTCACACCCTCGACACAGATTTCGTGCCTCGATCAGGCTGACTCGGCAGCCCATTCGTCGTCGAGAATCTTCTGGTACTTGGCAATCGTTGCCTCAAGACCGGGCCCTTGCTTCTTGCCGGCCGGGAAGGTCATTGGCATATTTTTGTTGCCATTGATGGTGCCAGCATCCTCGTAACGCTCAAGGCCGCTGTAATCAATTTCATACTCAGGGATTCGCGCCAGCACTTCTTGCATAATCGACTTGAACGACACCCGAGCAAGGTTTGAACCGATACAGCGGTGATTCCCCAGCCCAAAAGCGGCATGACGGTTTGGGAATCGGTCAATCTTGAGGGTGTCGGGGTCTTCGAAGGCCCGGGGGTCTCGATTTGGCATCGAGAACGAGACCAGCGCACGTTCGCCCGCCTTGAACTGATACCCCGCAATCTCTGCGTCTTGGACGATCGAACGGGCCGTCCCCTGCGACGGGCTGAAATAGCGAAGGAACTCTTCGGTGGCGGTGTCCCACAAACTCGAGTCGCCAGCGAGAAGGCGAGCCTTGTCCTCTGGATGTTCGGCCAAATACCTCCAGGTCTCGGAGGTCAACGCCGTCGTCGTGTCAAAACCACCACCGACAATCAGGCCGATCGTGCCAACGATGGCGATGTCGTCCAAGGGCGCACCATTAATTTCAGCCTCAATCAGGGCACGCAGAATGCCCGGGCGCGAGTTCAGTCGGGCTTCAGCGAGGAGTTCGAAAAAGCGCATGGACATCGCCATCGTCAATTCTTCGACTCGTGGACGGTCAGGACTATCGGGTGGGGTGTAGATCTGAGCGTGAGCTGGTTCGTTGAAGACGCCCCAGTCGCTCAGAGGGAAGCCGATCATGGCCATCGTTAGGACGGCGGGGACGACGTTGACCACCTGCTCGACAAAGTCGCCCTTGCCCTCTTCGATGATTTCGTCGATCGAAGCGTTGGTGAGCTCTCGGATCATTGGCTCCCACCCCAGCACTGCACCGGGAGACAGGAACGAGTTCACGATTCGGCGATAGCCCAACTGGTCCGGTGGGTCCATCTCGAGGAAGCCACCGCCATACTCGGCATTGTTTGAAGGGATACTGATTCCCTTGTACATCGAGTCAGGGTTTCCCACCTCGCGGAATGCCGAGAAAACATCGGGTCGCTTTTGGAATGCACTCGCTTCGTCGAGGCCGGTAATCACCCAGTAGCCCCCGTGGCTCTCACTCCACGCCACCGGGCACTTGGCTCGGGCCTCCGCAGCGATCTCCATGCCGTGCTCGCGATACTCCGGCGAGTGGTGGTCAAAGTCAATAACGACCTTTTCAGCCATAGTGATTTCCCCCCAGTTGGGCCACGAAGACTCGCGACTCCACGGCCGATAGTACCGACTCAGCCCTTCGCCTGCTTGAGCGAGGGCTCGACAGCTGGAGTCCGCCCAAGGGAGCCCTCCGGCTCGTAGCCTGAGTTCATGACCCCACGTCCCCTTCTCGCC
>Ga0114959_10004022_pt1 | contig 11373 bp, 11 predicted proteins | sample C_130625_EF_Meta_FD_87317 | JGI IMG/M metagenome (GOLD analysis project Ga0114959, IMG submission 87317) | Freshwater microbial communities from Lake Croche, Canada to study carbon cycling - C_130625_EF_MetaG | ecosystem: Environmental > Aquatic > Freshwater > Lake | place: Lake Croche, Canada...
AAAAAAATTAGAGGATGATAAACGATTTTATGTTTACTGGATTTCAGAAGAACATTTTGATACACTTAAAATTATTCTAAATGGTTATCGTGACAATAAAAATTAATTTCTGTTGTTTTCAGTATCTTCACTTCTGTTATTGTCAGTGTCTTCACTGACAACGGGTGCGAGAGTGGTCAGTGAAGACACTGACAACAACGGGAGTTCGCCTATACTTGTAAATAAGTCCATAAAAAACATGGCTATTTACAAGTATAGATTTTATAATTGTAAATAAGTGTTCAAAAAAGACCGATATTTACAAATATAGCCTCTAATAAATCACTAACCGTCGTATCAACACTTCCTCCTCCCTCCTTTTTTGCTTTTCTGGCAAGTAGCAAAATTTATAACCCGCTGAATCTCTTTTTTTTCATAAGATTCAGCGGGTTATATTCTATATATCGCTGAATCTTATTATTTTTGTATGATTCAGCAAATTATAAAATTAAAATGATAGGTAGATACCATGAAATTCAGATAATGTCAGACTTGTTGAAAAGTCCCAAAGCCGAGATGTTGGTCGTCTATGGCAGAAGGCGTGTAGGCAAAACTTACCTCATCAAAAATGCTTATCAAACTCATCTATGTTTTGATTTTACAGGCACACAAAATGCCACGATGGCTAATCAACTCTTTAAATTCGAGGAAAAATTAAAAACAAGTTTCTTAAAATATACATTTTCAGGCAAAATAAATTCTTAGCAAGCGGGCTTTCAAATCTTGAAAAAGTGCTTAATAGAAACCGAAATTACCAACCAGAAGCGGGTAATATTTTTTGATGAATTACCTTGGTTAGCCTCTGCAAGGTCAAATTTTCTTGAAGCGTTAGGATATTGGTGGAATGACTGGGCTTCACAACAAAATCTAATAGTTGTTCTTTGTGGTTCAGCGGCTTCTTGGATGCTTAAAAAAGTAGTTCATCACACAGGGGGATTGCATAATCGAGTTACTAAAAAAATTAATCTCAAACCTTTTACGCTTTGGGAAACTCGGCTTTTTCTTGAGAGTATAAATGTGTTATGGGATAATTATCAAATTATTCAATTCTATATGGCTGTTGGCGGAATTCCTACCTATTTACAAGAAGCTCAACAAGGTGAAACCGTTACTCAGACAATCAACAGAACACTCCTGTTGTTGTCAGTGTCTTCACTGACAACGGGTGCGAGAGTGGTCAGTGAAGACTCTGACCACGGAAAGTATCTCTTCCAATTAATCAAAATTCCCTCTTCTTCCTTTTTGCATTTACCCAAGTTTACAAAAAGATATTCCCCTTTATGTTTGTATTTAATCAAGATTCCGTAATTTTGCGACTTGGTATTTTAGGATGTATTTTGATCGGATTAAATTTCTCATTACCTTCTCGAAATTCAATGGTTTAAATAAAAAAAGATAAACAACAATAATTAACATATTAACAATGGCACGTGATTTAAAGTACACAAGAAACATTGGTATTGCTGCCCACATTGATGCGGGAAAAACAACCACTACTGAACGTATTCTTTATTATGCTGGTGTAAGCCACAAAATTGGTGAAGTTCATGATGGAGCTGCAACCATGGATTGGATGGAGCAGGAGCAAGAAAGAGGAATTACCATTACTTCGGCGGCTACAACCGTAGAATGGAAATACAGAGATCAAGATTACCACGTAAATATTATTGATACGCCTGGTCACGTGGATTTCACGGTGGAAGTAAACCGTTCTTTGCGGGTATTAGATGGTCTTGTGTTTTTATTTAGTGCGGTTGATGGGGTTGAACCTCAATCAGAAACGAACTGGCGTTTGGCTAATAATTATAACGTGGCTCGTTTAGGTTTCGTAAATAAAATGGATCGTTCTGGGGCCGATTTTTTGAACGTGTGTAGGCAAGTGAAAGAAATGTTAGGTTCTTATGCAGTGCCTCTCCAATTACCAATCGGTGCGGAAGATAAGTTTGAAGGAGTAGTTGATTTGGTAAACTTCCGTGGTATTAAATGGAACGAGCACGACAAAGGAATGACTTTTGAAGTGGTGCCTATTCCAGAAGACATGGTGGAAGAAGCAACTGAATACCGTGAGAAACTATTGGAAGCAGTCGCTGATTTTGATGATACTTTGATGGAGAAATTCTTTGAAGATCCAGAATCTATTTCAGAAGATGAAATTTTGACCGCACTCCGTAAAGCAACGATTGCGATGCAAATTGTACCCATGCTTTGTGGTTCTTCTTTCAAAAACAAAGGTGTTCAAACGATGTTGGATTATGTGATGGCTTTATTGCCTTCACCAATGGACAGAGAAAGCACTTACGGAACTGACCCACGTACAGATGCTGAAATTGTTCGTCATCCCACGGTTACAGACCCATTTGCTGGTTTGGCCTTCAAAATTGCAACTGACCCTTACGTTGGTCGTTTGTGTTTTGTTCGTGCTTATTCGGGTGTATTGGAAGCAGGTTCTTATGTGTTGAATAACCGCTCTGGAAACAAAGAGCGTATTTCACGAATCTTTCAAATGCACGCCAACAAACAAAATTCAATCGAAAGATTGGAAGCTGGTGATATTGCCGCAGTGGTAGGTTTCAAAGACATCAAAACGGGCGATACTTTATCAGCCGAAAAATTCCCAATCGTATTGGAATCAATGGTATTCCCTGAGCCAGTTATTGGTTATGCGATTGAGCCTAAGAAATCAGCAGATCAAGATAACTTCTCGAAAGCCATTGGTAAATTGATTGAAGAAGATCCTACCTTGAAAGTTGAGTCTAACGAAGAAACTGGACAAACAATCATCAAAGGGATGGGAGAACTTCACCTTGAAATCATCATCGACCGTATGCGTCGTGAATTCAAAGTGGAAGTAAATCAAGGAGCACCCCAAGTAGCTTACAAAGAATCATTAACGAAAACGACTGAACACCGGGAAGTTTATAAAAAACAATCGGGTGGTAAAGGTAAATTTGCCGATATCGTATTCGAAATGGGACCACGTGAAGATGGTAAAGAAGGTTTAGAATTCGTAAATAACATTGTTGGTGGTGTGATTCCAAAAGAATTTATTCCATCAATCCAAAAAGGATTCGATGCCGCTATGAAAAATGGTGCCTTAGCAGGTTATCCAATGGATTCAATGAAGGTTAGAATTTTCCACGGTTCTTTCCACGACGTCGATTCAGATGCCTTATCTTTCGAGATGGCTGCGAAATTGGGTTATAAAGAAGCAGCGAAAGCCGCCGGTGCGAAATTGATGGAACCAATTATGTCAGTTGAAGTGATTACACCTGACGAATACACGGGACCAATTACTGGTGATATGAACCGTCGTAGAGGTATGATGAAAGGGATGGACACGAAACAAGGGGCACAAGTATTGAAAGCGGATATTCCTTTATCAGAATTATTTGGTTATATCACTGATTTGCGGACCATGTCTTCGGGACGTGCAACGGCAAATTTGACCTTCTCGCACTACGAATTCGTGCCACAAAGTTTGTCTGACGAAATCGTTAAAAAAGCGAAAGGATTATAAGCGTCTGATATTTGAATATATTGAAAAGCCCTTACAGATTTGTTTGTAAGGGCTTTTTTCTGTGCTCTAAAACTCACTTAACAGCCCAATATTTTTATAAAATGCTTTAAAATGATGTAATTGCCTAAAAAGCAAGAGGGTGATTTGATAAATTCTACTTAGCTATAAAATCTAATTAATTTTATAAAAATAATAATGTTATTAAATCACAAATCCCTTCTACCCCGTCAGCAAACACAATTCCTTAAACTTCCCTGGCGTAACGCCAACGTATTTTTTGAAGATGATAAAGAAATAATTAGTACTGCTAAAGCCTGCTTTGAAACAGGCATCACTGATATTATTTTTGGTTTCAGCCAACAATTCTTTGGCAATTTTTATGCGTTCTTGATTGATATAATCTATGGGAGTAATGCCTAATTCTCGCTTAAATTGACGGAAGAAATTGGGTTTACTCATACAAGCCAAATCGCAAAGTTTTTCGATATTTAGTTTTTCAGTAAGATGTTCTTTTATGTATTGAATCACGAATGAAAAACGATTAACGTTCACATATTTTTTGTAGTTATCCACAATCAAAACCCTCGCTTGCGTTTGCATTAGCCTAATTAATAGCTCATTAATCATAAAATTAGCAAATAAATCTTTGGCTGAATTAGATTCTGTGGATACTTTCACCAAACGGTCGATGGTATCAGTTACCTCCAAAGAGTTTTTTAAATGAAAGGTATCTAAATCAATTCGCCACAATTCATGTTCATCAATTTTAGCATACTTTTCATTCAGTAAATCCACCGTTTCTTTTATCTGCTCGCTCTTAATTGCCAAGGCCATACATTGCGTTGGGTTCGAGAAATTGGCTTCCGGGAAATCGATTACCATTTCTTCGTTTGCTGGCACAATGACTGATTCGCCAGGGAGATATTCAAAGCCTTTTTTATCAAACAAGTGCATTACTTTTTTGCCCCGAAACATACTGGTAAGCACAAAACTGTTAAACCTCAATCGAATGTTTTCACTCTCCTGATGGGTTTCAAATATATTCAATTCAAAATTATCTAATGAATAAATGGTACGATTCTCAACCAGCGTTGTTAGCTTGTTTAAGGGCTTTAAAGGGACTAATTGTGGTCTATTAATTTGTTTCATGCGTTTTTATTCTGTAGCTGTTGGCTATTGGTTCGGCAACACACACGTTAATATCAAGAGCACTAGCTGATTAAAATATCTGTTACTTAAATCAAATTATTACCTTACATTAATTGAAATATAAATAATATTTCTAGGCGAAAGTCAAATGATACTATCGTCAAGTAATCTGATATAAAAGTAAATAATAATGGTAATAAATTAAGATATTTTTGTATAAAATAAATTATTAAAATTTCAAATTTAATCATGGAAAATCTTGAATCAACAGTAGAAGCTCCCGTATCAACCCTAAGTTCAACGGATGAAAATCGTGTGGTTAGACCAATTTTCAGAGCTCAATACGAAAACTTTATCGGTGGAAAATGGGTAGCACCTGTGAAGGGACAATATTTCGAAAATCCATCTCCAATTGATGGAAACACCTTTACCAAAGTGGCTCGCTCAACGAAAGAAGACATTGAATTAGCGCTGGATGCCGCTCACGAAGCATTTGCCTCTTGGTCTAAAACCTCTGCTACAACACGTAGTAATTTATTATTAAGAATTGCGGACATCATTGAGCAAAATCTTCACTATTTGGCAGCGGTTGAAACCACTGATAATGGAAAACCTATCAGAGAAACCGTCTTGGCTGATTTACCGCTGGTAGTTGACCATTTCCGTTATTTTGCTGCTTGCATCAGAACGGACGAAGGTTCAGCTTCTGAACACGACCCAAATACACTTTCATTGATTATTCATGAACCGCTTGGAGTGGTCGCTCAAATCATTCCTTGGAACTTTCCATTATTGATGGCAACTTGGAAAATGGCTCCTGCCTTGGCGGCAGGTTGTACGATCGTGATGAAACCAGCCGAACAAACACCCGTTGGAATTTTATGTTTGATGGAATTATTACAAGATGTTTTACCAGCAGGGATTATTAATATCGTCAACGGTTTTGGTTTAGAAGCTGGAAAACCTTTGGCAAGTTCAACGAGAGTTGCCAAAGTTGCTTTCACCGGTGAAACAACCACTGGTCGTTTAATCATGCAGTATGCATCTGAAAATATTATTCCTGTTACGATGGAATTGGGCGGAAAATCTCCCAATATCTTTTTCCCAAGTGTAATGGATGCTGATGATGCTTTCTTTGATAAGTGTTTAGAGGGTGCAGCAATGTTTGCCTTGAATCAGGGAGAAATATGCACATGCCCTTCTCGTATTTTAGTGCATGAATCAATTGCGGATGCGTTTGTTGAGCGATTAATAGAACGTGTAAATGCCATCAAAAAAGGGCATCCGATGGATATGACCACCATGATTGGTGCTCAAGCCTCGAACGATCAATATGAAAAAATCTTATCTTATTTAAAAATTGGCGAGGAAGAAGGCGCAGAAGTTCTTTGCGGAGGAGCTGCTCATCTTCAAGAAGGGGATGCGGCAAATGGCTATTATATCCAACCAACAATTTTGAAAGGAAATAATAAAATGCGGGTTTTTCAAGAAGAAATCTTTGGTCCGGTCGCATCTCTAACAACTTTTAAAACTGTTGAAGAAGCGATTGAAATTGCCAATGATACGCTTTACGGATTGGGTGCTGGCGTTTGGACTCGTGATGCGCACGAATTGTATCAGGTGCCAAGAGCTATACAAGCCGGTCGTGTTTGGGTGAATTGTTATCATGCTTATCCAGCTCATGCACCATTTGGGGGTTATAAAAAATCAGGTTTTGGACGTGAAAACCACAAAATGATGCTTGATCATTATCGTTCTTGCAAAAATATGTTGATTTCTTACGATAAAAATGCTTTAGGATTCTTTTAAATAGATTTTGGCTTTTAGCTATTGGCTTTAAGTAGTCAATGGCTAAAAGCTAACTGCTAAAACCAAAAAAATGGACAAAACACCCAGAGTTTTATTAACCAAGGAAGCCGAGAACCTTATTGACCGTTTACGAGATGAACATGGATCCTTGATGTTTCATCAAAGTGGAGGCTGTTGCGATGGGTCGGCTCCAATGTGTTTTCCAGTAGGTGAATTCAAAACGGGCGTAAATGATGTTTTACTAGGCACCATATACGGTTGCGAATTCTTCATGAGTGCTTTTCAATTTGAATATTGGCAATATACCCAATTAACGCTGGACGTAGTGCCAGGAAGAGGAGCCAGTTTTTCTTTGGAAATACCTTTGGGTTTGCGTTTTATTATCCGTTCCCAAGTATATACAACGGAAGAATTGCAGAATCTCACACCAGTTTCTAATGGGGAAGTTTAAGCATTACGAAAAATAAAAATCCCTCACAGAATTACCTATGAGGGATTTTTAATAAACCTTAGAATGCTTTTACATTTTTATTGGTGAGGCATCTTGAAAAAATGAGTGCAATTTCAATAAGATTGATTCCACCACGGCATCGGGGCACGAGGCTCCACAAGTGAGCATAATGGTTACTTTTCCTTTAGCTGGCATGAAATCTTTGGTTATTTTCTCAATCTTGTTATGTAAATCCCAATGGCTAATAATGTTATCAGTTAAAATTTTATCCGCAGAAGAAATAAAATACGTTGGTAATTTTTGCTCACACAGTTCAACTAAATGAGATGTATTGGATGAATTATAACCACCCGCTACAATTGCCAAATCTGCTTCTTCTTTCAATAAACCATACGTCGCAGCCTGATTATCGTTAGTGGCATAACAAAGCGTGTCACGAGTATCCGCAAAATAAGCCGTTACATCCGAGCCCTCAATGTCATATTTCTTGATAATTATTTGCTTTAAATAATCTGCGATCCCTTGGGTATCGGAAGCCAACATTGTTGTTTGATTTACAACCCCGATTCTCTGCAAATCTTTTAGTACGTCAAATCCTTCAGAAAATTGTCCTTCAAACTCTTCATAAAATTGTTGCGAAGGTTTTTCTTCGGTAATGTATTTAGCCAATTCAATGGTTTGAGCCATATTTTTAACAACGATCGTAGGAGCATTTTCCTTCGAGTGCGAAAATGTCGCTCGGGTTTCTTCATGGGCAGGCTTTCCGTGGACAACGATGGTATAGTTTTTCTGACCGATTGCCGTAGCTCGGTTCCAAACTTTTTCTACGAACGGACACGTTGTGTCGTATTGATAGGCATTAATTCCAATTTCTGCGAGACGATTTTGAATTTCAATCGTAGTTCCAAATGCAGGTACAATTACCACATCTTCCGAAGTCAACTTTTCCCAGGCAATTAACTGGTTGCCAGACGTATCCATCATAAATTTCACACCACGGCTCAATAAATCCTCGTTTACGTCTGGATTATGAATCATCTCCGAAAGCAAAAAGATTCTTTTATCTTGATTTTCTTCAATGGTTTTATAGGCAATTTCTACCGCATTTTCTACGCCATAGCAAAACCCAAAATGCCTAGAAATAAGGAATGAGACCGATCCGTAATCCAGAATGGTGGGTGTAAAATCCTTTTTGAGCTTATCCTGAATTCGGCGGGATTCCTTAATACCACCAATGATACTACTTTTATATAGGTCAGGTATATGAAATGCCTTCATTTTCTTCATTTTTCTTCGAGTTTCCTCCGCCAGTGGCGAATGAACTCGAAACCGTTTAATATCAGAAGAATTACTAATTACTTCCATTTCTTTAAACAACTTTTTTGATTAACAGTTTTAAATTAAGGTGAAAAAACATTTTTATCTCATATTTTTCATAAAAATCTGACCAAAAACGTATTCAAGCAATTTATGTAAATAGTTACCAACTACCTTGGATTTTTAATTTATCCATTGGTTTTAACAGAAATTTATCAGAACTATCATGTCTAAAAAATCAATTCTAAAATACAAGAATTACGACGTTCATTCCATCACAACCACTTCATTATTAGGCAAAGTTAACGCAAATATTGCTACGTGGGTTATGCAAAGTGCCATGCAAGGCAAATTTATCACGATTGCTTTGGACAAAACGGATTATACGATTCAATTAGTTCGTGAAAGCATGATATTGAACGTTAATCTATTGGCGCAAGACCAAGCCAAAAAATTGATCTCAAAATTAGGTAGAAAAAGCGGGTTAACTTCCAATAAATTCGTCAATTTACCTTTTGAAATGGATGAAAGAGGCTGCCCTTACTTGACGGAGTCCATTGGATTTGTGCAATGCAAATGCGTTGGAAGCATCGATTCGGGCGACCATGAAGTATTTATCTGTGAAGTTTTGAAGCAGGTGACGCTTAATCCAGATAAAGAAGTTTTGACAAATAATTATTTACGGGATAATGGATTGGTGAGAGGCTAATTTAATTCTTGTTTTTCCTTTCTATAATCATATAATCTGATATAAAATTGAACTTTTGTAAGAAAACCTACCTTTTGCACTTAAAGACAATTCTGAATTTGTATTTTTACATCATTATCTAAAAACATGATAAAACTGTAAGCAAAATATGTCTTTTCAAAGAAAAACCAAAATTGTAGCCACCGTTGGACCCGCTTCGGAAACAAAAGAAATGTTAATCAATTTCGCCAAAGCGGGCGTTAATGTTTTTCGATTAAATTTCTCTCACGGTACGCACGAAGACCACTTAAAAAGATTAAAAACAATCAGAGAAATTTCTCAAGAATTAGGGCTTAATCTGACTGTTCTCCAAGATTTACAAGGACCCAAAATTCGCACACAACTCGTAGAAAATAATGGTGTTACCATTACAGCAGGCAATAAATTAACCTTCGTAATGGATGAAACACTTTTAGGAAACGCTGAGCGTGTAGGAACCACTTATACTTCTATGTATTTGGATGTGAACGTAGGCGAAAGAATTTTGATGGATGATGGCAATTTGGAAGTAAGGGTTTTAGAGATTGATAAAGTAAAGAAAGAAGTAATTACAGAAGTTGTTTACGGTGGAATTTTGAAGTCTAAGAAGGGTATAAACTTGCCGGGTACAAACGTTTCACTACCTTGTTTAACTGAAAAAGATCTTAAAGATTTATATTTTGGGTTAGATAATGGTGTTGATTGGATTGCGCTCTCATTTGTTCGTAGTGCCGCTGATATTCACGATATTAAGGATAGAATCAAGGCTTATGGTAAAAATAATACGAAAGTAATTGCTAAAATTGAAACGCCGTTTGCGATTGATAATTTGGATGAAATTATTGCTGCTACGGATGCAATTATGGTGGCTCGTGGTGATTTGGGGGTTGAAATTGACGGTGCTAGAGTTCCGCATTTACAGAAATTGATGGTTGAGAAGTGTACTTTAGCGGGTAAGCCCGTAATTGTGGCCACGCAAATGTTAGAGTCGATGATCACGAATCCAGTTCCAACTCGTGCAGAAACTTCTGACGTTGCGAATGCCGTTTCTCAAGGCGCTTCCGCTACGATGTTGAGCGGTGAATCTGCTTCTGGCATGTATCCGCTGAAAGCCGTTGAAACAATGGCTCATATTCAGGAAGTAGTTGAGGAACAACAGAATGAAATTAAAATTATCAAGGGAGATGAAGCTTCGATTTATTTCAAAAATCACTCTTTAGGCAATAGCGAATCGAAATATCCTTTGAACGACCGTATGATTGCAGGTGCTTGTCGTTTGGCACGTGACACAGAGGCAAAAGCCATTTTGTGTATCACCAACAGCGGTTATACAGCCTTCCGTTTATCGGCTCACCGTCCAAAAGCGGGTCTTTATATCTTCACTTCAAACCAAGCCGTTGCCACCGAAATGGGATTGTTGTGGGGAGCAAATGTATTTTATTACGCATCACAAGGAAAAGACGTTGAGGCAACCGTAAAAGGTATGACCGATATTTTGAAGGCTCAAGGTCTATTGAAAGTAGGTGACATATATGTAACTACTTTAAGTGTCCCTTCAAACAGAGATTTCAAGACGAATACTGTTCAGTTAGGAACGGTGGAATAATGTTAGATAATTGAAAAAGCCCTGTGAATTTGATTTCACAGGGCTTTTTTTTATGTTTTATTGATGTTGAAGCACTTTTGATTTTGCTTTTTAATCTGACTTTTCCATAAATCGTTACTCTTTAACGGAAGTTTTCTCCAACCATCAATCTCAAAGCTACTTCCATTTCTCTGGGTAAAAGCTAACTTTAAACATAAATATTCTCGGAATATTATTATTCTGTACGATGAATTGCTGATATGAGCTTTGACTAATTGATGAATTATTTTTGATATTTATTAGGTTGATTGCTTTAAATTCTAAGCCAATTTTATTCTTTACAATAAATTTTTGAAATTCAATACTTAGCAATGGCTGAAATGGAATTGAAGAACCTAAAATAGACTTCAAGGTGATTTTTGAAAATAATTCATTTTTAATATTAAAATTCAATTTGATTGTATGTTCAAAAGCCGTTGTTTGAAGGTTTTGAAAGGAAGTATAAGTACCAGCAATTACATTTTTTAGAGAAAAAGCATTCGTTCCTCGTATGATTGTCTGAAAATTTAAGAGATGAAAATTGCTATTTCCTACTATTGGCTGATTATTGAAGAAACTAAATGTCTGCCCCACGGTAAAAATATGATTGATACTCATTAAAATGTACCCCTTAGTTAAAACAGTTATTAATTAAAACGAAACTATTAGTTGTTGTAATTTTTCTTTTTTTGCTTCTTTTTTTCTTTTGTTAACTGTGTTGATAAGTGGATAACTTTTAG
>Ga0114959_10004024_pt1 | contig 11372 bp, 12 predicted proteins | sample C_130625_EF_Meta_FD_87317 | JGI IMG/M metagenome (GOLD analysis project Ga0114959, IMG submission 87317) | Freshwater microbial communities from Lake Croche, Canada to study carbon cycling - C_130625_EF_MetaG | ecosystem: Environmental > Aquatic > Freshwater > Lake | place: Lake Croche, Canada...
AAATAGGCCACATGGGTATCTTGAGATACATGGCAGTGATCAAGTCTGCTGACTTCGGGATGGTCAAGAGGGTATCTTGGCCAAAAATGATAGAACCAGTCATAAATTGAATCTTGTCGGTCCGTGATGCGAATTGTGTTTGACCTGTGTATTTTTCTATAAAATACGTCACCTGTGGGTTGGAACTGAGTGAAAGGTCTTCTTGGCCTAAAAAGGCGAGGCTCGCTCGGCCAGCCATCTATTAGGTATGGCGAAACTAATTCACGGGCACGGACACGGTACCAGAGTTGAACATGAGGCCCGCAATTCCATTCTGTATTCTCAGGACGTTGTAGTTTACTGCGCATATTCGAAGCTGTTTTGCAGACAGAGATGGGGATGCAGTAAGTTCGAGTAAAATCTGCCTGATTCGACTCATATTTACTTGGCCAAAAGGTCTCCCTGTTTCAGTCTGGGTTGTGAATGAGTACATGTAAAAGTTTCGAGTCGGGTAGTTTGTGTACCTATTGAAAGGAACAAGAGAACCTACATATAATGCATCTGTTGTATCTGCCGTGAAAGCTTCTGCCCCATTGAAAGACATGGCAAGTGACCGAAGTCCGTTCCCGGAATAGTCGTAATTGGGGTTTGTAATTGGCTGAAGAACAAAAAACATCTCACGGACAGGGTTTATCAAATTCAGTTCGAAAATTGAACTCGTAAAGTTGGGCAAGAGATCAAAATATTGATACTGTTGTTGAGTAATGACATATTCAAGTTTATGAGAGGTTAGCCAATCAATCTCCGGGTCGGAGAGATAGGCATACTCCGTGAGGATGGTTGCTGTAATAGTAGGGTCAGTGACTATAACACTCGTGAGTTCAGAAAAGTTGCGAAAGGTCAGCCATACCTCGACGTCTTGGCGGCCGAGAGCCGCTATGGGCAACCCAAGCTCTTCAGACCCGTAAAAATAAAATGGCAAGTTTGTGAAGTATGTCCTACCAGGGGGCAATACATTTGACGTGTCGTATTTTCCAGTGAGGAGTGTCAAACCAGGCTGGTTTTCATAGGGAACATGGAGGTCATTCCATAACTCGATATATTCACCTGTAAGAGTCTGAATAGACTGGCCGCCAATCTTAAGCTCGGCCGTATTGATAACCCAGGTTCCTACAGAGTCATTATAATTGTAATTGTAATTTACTGCATTATTCGAAGCAATAGGATATACGCTGATGTAAGTGTTTGAACTAATAGTCTGTGGAGAACTACTCAGTGAGATGACTGATATCTGAGCCGTTGCAGGAGTTGTTGTCACGCTCAGTGGAATAGAAACAGTGTAGGGAGGAAGAAGCCCTAGACCCACGTTGTAAGTTGAAGTTCCAAAACTTATACTGCTTATTTCGTATTGACTAGAAATAACTGCAGTCATCATGTAGACTCCTGTATTCGAAAATGTCATCGTAGTTCCTGCCGTTGTAATATCGTAGGATGCCGTTACGGCCGAAAAGTTTGTAGAAAGGTTGAGAGGACCGTTGAGAGTCTGCGAAAGGTTCGTCGGGGTCAATAATGTACCGTTAAATGGCAAAACCTGACCCGGTTTTCCTCCGGGTAGTAAACCTGTTTGGTTTATTGTGAAAAATGAGGAAGACCCCATGGTCCATGTGGTTGCGCCCGCAGCCACACTTATGGTGTATGTCTGAGTTGTATCTGTAACTGTCAATGGGATAGAAAAGGTGAATGTGGGGTTCCGGCCTTGAAGTGTCATGTCATACACAAACAACACGCCCTGGGCCGCGACCGAAACATTCGATACATAGGTTGGTTCTGTAGTATATATAATTCCAGATATCAAGAAAGTACCTGTGGATGAGAATTTAAATGAAGAATTGGTCTGAAGGTTCACGAGAGAGTTCAAGGGGGTCACGTTCCCGTAAAAAGGAACAATGCTATTTTGAATAGAAAAGTTCACGGGTTTATTGAGTTGATACAACTCATCAGACGGATTTATCGAAAAGTATGAAGACGTAAGAAGCGATGCGGGTGTTGTCGATGTCGCGAAAAAATAGTAAGTGTTTGAGGTGTTGACAACTACTATAGGAAGCATGAGAGGGGATGAGGGGTCCGGAGACACGGGGAAGGAGACGGTAGTTGTAAAGTTTAGAGAGTTGATATCATCAGAACTCTCAGTTGTTGTTGAACCGTAGGAAACGCTCACCAAAGATCCTACACGCAAATTGAGCATAATGCGCATAACATAAGTTCCGGTACCACCAAACTGTATACGTCCTCCCGGCGAGTTTCCTATAGGGCCTGTAATTGAGAATGGCTGAGGGCTCGGAAGAGTCACTTGATTTATCCATAAAAAATTTCCGGCATCATCTATTCCATTAAAGTTGAGATAAGTAGATGCGCTTGATATTGTGTATGACACGGGTGTCAAAAAAATACCAGACTTTTGGTTTACAAAGTTTGCTATATTATACCATCCAGATTGTTGGAGCGTAAAGTTTGGAGTGACTACGTTTGAAGTTCCCGAATAGACCAAGTTCGAGTTACGAGGAGACCCTTGGGTCGGATCAAACCCCCAAAAGACCCCAAAGGTGCTATCAACCTCAATACTTGATGTGTTTGCAAAGTTGAACTGGTTTGTACTTGAGTTATATGATATATAGGTTGTGAGAGGAGGGGATGTCAAAGTATTTGAAGAAATCCACGAGTCAAAGTTTGTAGTACTGTAAAACGATACGTTTGCAAGAGATTTCGTCGTAAAATAAGTACCATTAATGATGATATGAGGAACATACAATGAAGTTGAGGGGTTTGGCCAGGACCAGTTATTTCCAGGATTTGTGAGCGCTGGCAAGTTTATTTTAGCAGTCATACCCCTGATAATGTCCCCTTTTGGAGGTATTCTGCAAATATTCGTCTTACCAAATAGGACTTGCTGATCCTTGAAGGGGATATCGAAGGCTTCAAGAACAAATGGAGTGTGCCTCTTGTAAACCCCCGAAAAGTAAGTTACTTCGGGGTTTCCTGTGAGATACAGGTCCTGTTGACCAATTGCTGCCAACTGGATATACCCAGCGGACATCTCTAATAGAGCCACAGGTTTTTGTCAGCGCGCCCCAGCACACACTCTATTATATTACACAATTACAGATGAGTCTTCAGTTGCGGAGGTTCGATCCATCCAAGATGGGGGACGATAAGGTTTGCGTTTTTATCGGTAAGCGAGGAACCGGAAAGTCCACACTGGTGACTGATATCCTATGGCACAAGAAGCACTTGCCGGCCGGCATAGCAATGTCCGGAACAGAGGAGGGAAACGGATATTACAAGCAATTCATTCCAGATCTTTTCGTTTTTAGTGATTACAACAGAGAGGCTATTGAAAAGCTCATCGAGCGCCAGAAGAAGCTTCTGGCTGCAGGAAAGTGTTCGCCGGTCTTCATTCTCATGGACGATTGCATGTATGATCGGGCTTTTATGCGAGATATAGCCATTCGCCAGCTCTTTATGAATGGCCGGCACTGGAAGATATTCTTTATGATGACCACACAGTACTGTATGGATATGACACCCATGATTCGGACGAATGTCGATTACGTCTTTGCGCTTCGAGACAACGTTCGGCAGAACCGGGAGAATTTATACAAGGCTTTTTTCGGAGTCTTTCCTACGTATGATAGTTTTAGTCAGGTGATGGATGCGTGCACGGAAAACTATGAATGTCTTGTGTTGGATAACACGAGCAAATCCAACCGCATAACAGATTGTGTGTTTTGGTACAAGTCGCCCATTCGCCGCAACTTCAGGGTCGGGGGTCCTGCATTCTGGCAATATCACCAGCGGTACTACAACCCGAAAGCTGCTGCCCAGAAACCTGTAGAGGAGGTGAAGCGCAAGGGTTCAACCGTTGTCGTCAAAAAGAGTCGTTAGGCCGCGCAACAAACGGAAGTTTCTTTTCATTTTAAGGATTAATGCAGACGTACGATCCGAGCATGGATACTATGTCAACACCCATAGACCAACTGAGTGATGAAGCTGCGCTCCCTTCCGTCAATGAGGAACTTGCGCGTCAGGCGCTTCAGAGGCACGAGGAAAAGAATACTAAAAATTCAGTCCCAACCGGACTGCTGAAGTTTGAGCCGGAAAAAAACCTGGATGAATCTCAAATGGCAGACTTTTCCACACCCATTGAGGAGCTTATGCCAGGTCCAGGCCAGATGATGCAGAACGAAGTGATGGGACCGCCCATGTCTCCCATGCAGCAGGGAAACCGCGTGACCGCTCGGAGCGGCGGCGATGAGGGCTCCTCTAAGAAAGGAAAGAACCCAGGGGGCCTGACCGATGAGCAGTTTGCAGCGGCCCTAGCCGGCATCGCTGCGGTCATCGCCTTCTCCAAACCCGTTCAGAGCAAGCTGAGCACAATGGTTCCCAAGTTTATGGGTGAGTCGGGTGAGGTTTCCACGACTGGCCTGTTTGTGACGGCAATCATTGCCGCCATAATATTTTACTTTGCCAAGAAGTTTCTGAATGAGCGCTAGGGACCGAGTCAGGGAGGGTCCGTAGGACCCTTGTCTCGTGACCGGCTTTGCTCAACAAAAGAACAGGTCCTGCGGACCTAATCTTTAATAGTATCCCCACAGTACTGGCGATCTCCAGCCTTGGTATAGAGCCCCTTTTCAATACAGAGATCCTTGAGCTTCTTGAAGTTTTCCCAATAGTTTTGCGTATGGTCATATTCTGGAACAGACATATGTGCCAGTTCATGTATCAACACATAGACCGCCGAGTTTACATCGTCTCCATCAAGGCAGATGTATATTTCGTACCCTTTATTCACGTTTGAACCTATGACGCCGTCCTTCTTTCCGTAAATACCAGTGATGATGGAGGGCTTGAGAACCGGAATCCACATCGGATCCCTCGATGCCCTGAGCATGTCTAGTATAGCCCAGTACCTGAGCTTGAGTTCTGTAAGCATTGTAGGTTCTTTGTTGAACCGAACAATTGCCAATAAAGTTAGAAACATTAATGCCAATACCGGCCACATACTCTAATTCAAGACTTTTTCTTGAAGACGAATTTTGAATATAAATCGGATATGAGTCCATTGGGCTGATCCAGCATGGGCTCCCAGAGGATCAATTCGAATCCAAAATTGGCCAGACCCTTGACCAACTCATTTGAGTCCAAAATTGGTTCCTCCCGACCACCATCTGCATAGAAGGGCCCGTCGACCAAACGGACCACGAGTCTTCGACCGCCCTGTATCATGGCAATTTCATTTCCTAATTCATCCTTGAAATATCCATATGGACCAATAAGTGCCTCGATACGAGCCTTCTCGGGTGTGACACCTATAAGGTACCCACCGGGCTTGACAGCAACACCCAGAGCCTTCAAGGAGGCTTCGAAAACTTCGGGACTTTCCGCAATGTAATGAATGGAAAAGTTGTAACATACGACATCATAGGGGCCAGCGAAAGCCGCCTGACGGATATCACCCTTACCCAAAAACCAAACACCAAACTTCATCTCGAATGCACGCTTCTCAGCCTCGAGCAAGGACTCCTCATCCGGGTCAATGGCAAAGACTCTGGCCCCGACCGCCTTCCACTTGTGCCAGTCACCACCCCGACCACAACCGCAATCGAGAACGAGTTCGTTCCTATGAACCCATTTCGAAATGAAATCACGTTTAACCGAGTTGTGTAACTTGCGAATTGCGTCCATCTACTTAAAAAATAAGAGCTCTCTTCTTTTATATGGCTACTCTCGAGCAGGATTATTTGACCGTTCCAGGACAGCTTTTCGCTTGCATTTCTTTCGTGGGTCCCGATCTTCCTCAGAAGAATGAGCAGTTTGGAATGAAGATTCGCGGATGCTTTCCGACCCGTGACGAGGCTGGACAGCATGCCAAGCGTCTGCAGAAGGATGATGCTCTCGTTGATATTTACGTGGTCGATATGTACAAGTGGTGCCTGATCCCTCCTCGGCGCGATGAGATTGAGGATACGCACTACCAGAACGACAAGCTCGAGGAGATTATGACCAAGTATCGCGAGAACCAGAGCCAGGCGGCGGCGATGTTCGAGAAGCGCAAGCGTGATATGATGGCCAAGCCTCAGCCTGGCCCGTATCCTTACATCGAGCCCGGAGATGAGAACTCCAAGTTTTACACCAAGCCCGATGTGCCCCCTATCCCTCACCCGGCAGAGTTCATTGAGGACCTGAAGAAGGAGCACCCGGACAAGTCTATGGATGAGATTGTGGCCATGGCTGACATTCGCGTGGCTGCCGAGGTGGTTCGCCGCCGTGAGATCGCCAAGGCGAACGGCACGCACTTTGAGGAGACTCCTTGCGAGGAGGAGCCCAAGCCGGACAACACTGAGGAGTTCCCTGACCAGGCGGCCTCGGCTTAATTTCGCAGCGAATAATAGCAATGTTCTTTAAATTTTTGGGCATTTTAATCATAATGTTTCTGCTTTTCATAACATACATGAGATTCCCACCGCCGCCAGCCAGAATATCTCAACCCGTTGCCGCTTATGACAACCAGTTTGACGTATTCAGGGATATGGAACCTGCCACACAGACTCGTGTGAATCCATGGACAGATTTCCTTCAAGAAGATGTATATAAAAGAAGGACAGGTCCCATTGGGGACTTTGTCGGAAAAGATGACGCCCCCAGAAAGTCACCACTCTATATGTTGACTTAGGGCTTCATTGACTGAATTACAATAGGGCGCATGCTCACAACGATGACGCCAATGACAATTCCAAGTAGAAGAATTGCCATTGGATTCGCACCCTTGAAAACATCCATCATATTTTGCTTTTGAGAAGGCATTGGCATAAACATTGGCTGTGGCTCACGCTGAGCGGGCCACTCGTTTACTTCCTCCTGGTGACTTCTTGACTGGGGCTCCTCGTTTTTTGATAGGAAGGGCAGGGGTTCCATCTGTACTCTCTGAGTCACTCTCGCTTTTATCTGGCACAATAAAACCATCTAGATTTCCATCATCATCCGCATCATCTTCATCAAATTCCTCCTCATCCGAATCGGTCTCGATCTCTACATCATCAAGGTCATCCGTGTCGTCGCTATCGTAGTCGTCATCCGCGTAGTCGTCCTCGACCTGTTCGACCGGCTCGTACTTCACTGGAGGCTTGGAAACACGGCCGTAGCGCGTGCGCGTCTCGGGGGCCGCCTCGGGGAGGACAGTCGGTGGAGCAGACTCACTGTCCGTGGTTTTTAACAGCTCCTTGTTCACGCGGGTCGGCATTTTCTGGATAGTCTGCCATTGTTTCGTTTAAGTATCTCGGAAAGAAGTAAACTCCTCTTGAAAGAGCATTTTGGTTAATAATAAATTCGCCTTCATAACCTAGATCGCTCGCTATCTTGTTGAGGGCTTCTCGAATGTGTTCGTCATCTGCACGACGCAGGCCCAGCCCCATGTCCCGAATGTTCTCTGTCGCGGAATAGAGAGCCGCTGTGGCCATATCAAGGTCTGATGTCGAAACCAAACGCTCGAAAGTGGTTATGTTGGTCAAAAACCTGCTCCAGCTTTCTGGGTCGAGACCCGAGTACGGGTGGACCATCTGCTCGTACTTTTTGAAACGAATGCCCTGCCCCATCGGGAAAAATATCCATAAGAAAGCCAGTAGAAGGACTACCCACAATAACAACATCTTCGAGTTGTTCTACTATTGATGGAGGAAGAATAGTTTTGGGACCATGAAACTCGCTACACTCCTCATCGAAACACCGCTGACAGACTCCTCCTGAAGATATCGAGAACCACACGTGGTTCGATTTGTGCTCACGACCAATGTTCTGACACCACTTGGAATCCGTCTGAGCAAACCACACTCCATGGTCAAGTCTCTGAACCTTTTTGATACGTGCATTCTCTTGACCCTTCAAGTACTTGCGAACAATCTTCTCGAGAGGCGCGATATTCTCAAGGATCTCAGCCTCACGTATAGCCTCATTCGTGCGCACGGCAAAGAGTGCCAGTGTTTCGACGTTCGGTATCTTTGAAAACTCACGAGTAAATTCATGGTTGGAATCCGTCCCCCTCCATGGTATGTACGGGTCACCCGTGGGTTTCTTATGGGACCAGAGCATGCGAAGACCCGATCCTCCATAGACTGCCGCGTCAATGACCTTGTCCCAAGGTCCATCCCCTAGACTGGTTATGATTTTTGATCTAAAATTGAGAGCATCGATCCGATTCACAACTAAATCTGGCCAGTGGATATGGACCCCAGATTTCAAGAGACCTTCACCCACAGGCCTGACCCTGGCCCGAGCTATGAGACATCTTCCGGGTTTCCCAATTGCCGCATGAATTATGGAACAAAATTGAAGAAGATCTGAATCCTCCAACTTTTCCGGAGCCTTGTAATCAAAGTCTACGAAAAACTTGAAATTATCTGTCTTTTGCTCAACGACGTACAATTTTGATCCAGAATTGATGAGAGAGATACATCTCTCATAAAACTCGGTGGTATCTTCCGGAGGGACTGCCAGGGTCCCACCATCCATCAAGAGGTGTGTCGCCGAACCACTTGGTACGCGCCACTTTTCCATTACTTTATTTTAGGTTCTAGTCTCTAAGACTCCTTCAATTTTGGATCAAAATTGATTAACCCTAACGTGATCCGAGAAATTTTGGATCAAAATACCTTTAGTCATCATCCGAGGAGTCGTGAGTCAGCCAAGACCAGAATGGCCTCCCACCTCCCTTCTCTTTTGGCGGGGGAACCTTCTTTGGCGCAGGTGCAGCCGCCTTGGCATCCTCAGCCTCCTGCTCAAGGCGCTCTATTTCGTAGCACAGTTTCCGAAGACTCATTTCGCTTGCAAGTTTCTGAGGATCCGATCCATCCTTGAGGAGAGATGCCAAGATCGTCGCAAACTCTAGTTTGCTTCGCGTCATTATGTTAATCCTTTGAAAAAAGGTTATCGCTTGCGGCGCGGGCAGGGACCTCCGGTCCTAAGGTCCCCTGAGATTGAATATTGTCTTGTGGGTCGTATTGAGAGCCTGCTGAAACTCTGGGTTTCCAAGCACGTGCTGACGTATCATGGGCCAGAGGTTTGGTCGATGAGAAATCTCATCTATGCTTTCAAATTTACAGTCGTCATTTTCATCATAGTTCTTTCGAAACGGAATGTTACCAGTCTCCATGCGCTCCTTCTCTTCTGTGAACCGCTTGACAATGTGTCTGTGTTCGATAGAAGTCATTGGGAGGTCGAAAATGTAAACGTGATAGTGGTTTATCACATCGACTCCATCTTCTATATCCCTGGGCTCTGGGGTGTTGGTCAAAAACTTGAAGTAGGTGTACGTACCTCTCTTCAGGTTTATGATTCCTCGTGTTTCTTCTTCGAGTTCTCGAACCGCACAACGAAGTGGGTTGTAAATCTCGCGTCGGCGACACCCGCCTGTGACAAACGTCCATTCCCTATATCGCCTGTCATGAACGATAAGAAACTGCTTGACATCATTGATCGTGCTAATCGGTATTGCTATCGCCTTGTGTCTTTCTCGAGGCATTTTCAACCTCTACTGATAGAGGCGTGGTAAAATATTTCACGACATTTCCCGTGCGTGGGTTGTAAGTTATCAAAAAGACAAGACCCAACAAAAGAAGCCAGTGCCACAACTGCATTGAGATTCAACAATTTTAAAATTTGGTTTAGTTTGCGTAAAGCAGTGAGCCGAGGCCGCTTTCTATCCGGAACACGTTATAAGAAACGGCGTACAGGTAGTTGACCGGATAAGGGACGGGTCCTGCGAGCCCGAGCACGCCGTTCGTGAGTGCCGCGGGGACCACGAGGCGGTAGGTGTCAAGGCGAGAGAAGTTGAGAGTGCCAGTAGGCTGGAGCTTCGAAGTATCGAGGCAGTATGAGATGATGGCAACATTTGCCGTGTTATTATTGTGAGCATAGCCGAAAGGCGTGTTGTAGTACTGGGGAATATCGATCCAGTGGGTCATGTGGCGGGAGTCACCAACATCCACACCGTTCACCTGGGTCTTGAGCTGGTAGTTCAGAGCTGCGGCCGAACCGCTTCCGAGGTTATACAGAGTATTGTAGTTCACACAAGGAAAGGCGATGAACTTTACCGGCTGGGCCAAAGCGAGCTCCTGGATGGGGTTGGTGCCCATGACCACGCGCTGCACCTGCGTGACGAGCAGGTCCTGCTTGGTCTTGGCGAACCAGTCGCGCTCGCCCTGGTCGAGATAGGTGAAGTTGGCCCAGGCCTGGTACTGGAGACCAGCATAAGAAGAAGGATTTGAGGTCGTCGTGGTAGTGGTGAGCACGTTCGAGAGGAAGGATATGGTCGTGTTAAGAGGCACAGTTACGGCAGCTGGTGGAGGAACCGAGAATGTCAGGGTTACATTCGGAGGCACCCACGAAGATACCGTCACCTGTCCGGAAGGCACCGGAAGTCCGTAAATGTACATTCCAGGTAGAATTATAGAACCAGTCGTAGGGCTAGTAATCTGGTCGAGAGTGAAAGTAGAAGTTCCGCTAGTTCCGATGGTAATTCCAGCACCAGCAGCCGGGGAAACCACCTTGGCAGACACTGTCGGGGCAAAGAGGGACACGACATTCGAAGCATAAGAGATTACATTGGCCACGTTCGAAAATACTACAGAGATGTTGGAAGTCGCGTTTGGTGCCGTGATATTGGAGAACGACTGAACGACAGCCACGTTCGTGAGCATGTTGAAAGAAGGTGACGAGAACTGGGGGGTCATGAGCATCCCCGGGAATATGGGACCAGTCTGTTGGGTAATAGTAACGTTTGCAACAGTATTACTCGAAAGTACATCTGAAAACACGTTTGCGGTCGCCTGTGGAATAGAGGAAGTCGTAATAGAAGGGGTCGAAACCTGGGTCTGGACCGTGGTGGCAAAGATGCCATTCATATTTATACCCTGGTTCAGGTACGAAGACCACGTGATGCGCAGCTCCACATCATGGAACTGCAGGCCAATCAAGGGCAAGCTCACGGACCAGTCCTTGCAGAAGAAAAACTTCATTGGCAAGAAGGACATCTTCTGGTTGTTGAAGCTTGTACTCGTCGTATTGAGGTAACGCTGAGAATAGGTCTGAGCACCAGTTACGGGCTCGATGTCAGTCATGTACTCGATATCGTGCGTATCGACAATCTGTCCACCGATATAGAGGTCAACCTTGTCGATCACCTTGGTCCAGTCCAGCTGGGCAATAGAAGAACCGTTGGAATCCTTGGCGGTCAGGTACACATAGCTCAGTAGGTCGCCCTTCTTCTCGAAACGAATAGTCGAAATACCACCTGCAATCGGGTTACCCTGGATAACCTGGCGCTCGACCGAGTTTGCATAGTG
>Ga0114959_10004026_pt1 | contig 11369 bp, 11 predicted proteins | sample C_130625_EF_Meta_FD_87317 | JGI IMG/M metagenome (GOLD analysis project Ga0114959, IMG submission 87317) | Freshwater microbial communities from Lake Croche, Canada to study carbon cycling - C_130625_EF_MetaG | ecosystem: Environmental > Aquatic > Freshwater > Lake | place: Lake Croche, Canada...
CAACGCGGGACCCTGCGGCTGCGAGGCGCCCCTTGACCCGAGGTGGGCTAGCCTTGAGGTCCTGCGCCAGCCCGAGGAGGGCTAAGCGCGGAGCCCCCGGGGCGCCTAGGTAGGCTGTCCCACCCTGAAGCGGTACCCCCGTCGAGCAGAAGAAGAGACGAGAACATGGCTGTCCCCAAGCGAAAGACCTCGAAGGCAAAGACCCGAAGCCGTCGGGCCTCGGCCTGGCGCCTTGAGCTGCCCTCGCGCAGCGTCTGCCCGCATTGCCAGACGGCGAAGACCCCTCACGTGGTCTGCCCGAACTGCGGCTGGTACAAGGGCCGTCAGGCCATCGAGGTCGACTGAGTTGACCCCCTCTGCGTCGCTGCCGGTAGCAGTCGACGCTATGGGCGGCGATAAGGCCCCGACGGAGATTGTGGCGGGCGCTCGAGCCGCTGTCGATGAGTTCGGCATCGAGGTAGTGCTCGTCGGACCACCTGAGCTCGTTGGCGACACATTGGGCCTTGCCTTGGTTCCCTGCACCGAAGTCATCGGCATGGACGAAGACCCCGCCCAAGGAGTTCGCCGCAAGAAGGATTCGTCGCTGGTACGCGCCGCCGAGCTTGTTCGAGATGACAAGGCGTGCGCCATGGTGTCGGCAGGGAATACCGGTGCCACGATGGCCGCCGCCCTCTTGCGCATGGGCCGCATCAAAGGCGTGAATCGGCCGTGCATCGCCACCCCGTTGCCGAGACCAGGGCGCGCCCCCGGCGTGCTCGTCGACGCTGGGGCCAATGCTGAGTGCACCCCACAGATGCTCTTGCAGTTCGCGCAGATGGCCTCGGCCTTCTCGCGGGCTCGCCATGGCACGCTCTCTCCAAAGGTCGGGTTGTTGTCAATCGGCGAGGAATCTTCCAAGGGCACCCCCCTGGTGAAAGAGACGCACGCGCTCCTTGCCGCCCCCGGCGCGGGAGTTGATTTTTTCGGCAACGTTGAGGGTCGGGATCTGCTCGACTCGCCCGTTGACGTGGTGGTCACTGATGGCTTTACGGGCAACGTGGCCCTCAAGTCGCTCGAAGGGGCACTCAAGTTTCTGGTCGGACAGTTTCTCCAGATCTTCGGCACCGACGAGTCCACCAAGGCTGCCGCTGACACGTTGCTGCCCTATCTCCTGCCGCTGATGGCCGAATTGGATCCTGAGGGGGCGGGTGGGGCGATGCTGCTCGGGCTCGACGGGATCTGCATCATCAGCCACGGCTCTTCCTCGGCGATGGCCATGAAGAACGCCATCAAGGTGGGACATGATCTGGCCGTGGCCGGGATTACCGAGGATCTACGGACCGCTATCGGAGGCTGAGAATCCCCCGCTTGGTCGAGGGAGACCAGTAGGGTAGCGAGACAGTCCTATGCCGGAGGAGAGCCGCCGTGCCTGCTGAAACCCATACTTCCCAAGGCCCGATGGACCGTGGCGCCGTTTTTGAGCTGATCCAAGAGCAGCTCGCTGATATCTTGGAGATTGAGCCGGGCTCGATCTCTGAAGGCTCCTCGTTCGCCGAGGACCTCGATGCTGACTCACTGGCACTCATTGAGCTTGTGGAAGCCCTCGAAGAGGAGCTTTCAGAGCGTTCAGCGGGCTTCCGGATCGACGATGAGGACCTTGAGGACCTCAAGACCGTTCGTGATGCGGTCGACTACGTCTCCGCCAAGCTCGAGGCTGGCTGAGCTGATCACTACCGTGACCGAGGCGGCTCGGGTCCTTGCTCGTCGGCTCGACGTCTCCTTGGGTGACGAGAGCCTGCTTGAATTGGCCCTCGTGCATCCAAGCCGTGCCCTTGAGGGTGCGGTGGCCTCGAACCAACGCCTTGAATTCCTTGGCGATGCAGTGATCGATCTCATTGTGGGCGAGGCGCTCTTTGTGGCCCACCCGGATCTCGACGAAGGCCAGATGTCGAAGGCTCGTATTGCCTTGGTCAACGAAGGTGTCTTGGCCGAGTTGGCTCGCCACCTTGATCTCGCCGAACTCTTGGTCATGGGCAAGGGGGCAGAGCGAAGCGGCGATGCAGAGCTCGACTCTGTCCTTGCTGACGCCTTCGAAGCCGTCGTCGGCGCGGTCTATCTCGCTGGCGGCCTCGAAGAAGCTCGTCGGGTAGTCCTGACCCAGCTTGGAGATCGCGTCGGCCAGGCGGCCGCTGATCCGGGCGCATGGGATTTTAAGAGTCGTATGAACGAGTGGGCCCAAGCCCAGCATGGGGTGGGCTGTGTGTACGAAGTACACCAGAGTGGCCCCAAGCATCGACCTTCCTTTGTGGCCACGCTTCGCGTGGCGCAGAAGGTGGTCGCCACGGGTGAAGGTCGCTCGAAAAAGCAGGCGGAGGCCGCCGCGGCCAGCGCCGCATGGGAGGAAGTCAGTCGTGCCTGAGTTGCCCGAGGTCGAAACTATTCGCCAGGAGTTGGCCAAAGAGGTGGTCGGCCGCAAGATCAAGGCCGTGGTGGTCACGAATTCCAAAGTGCTCAAGCGACACAAGGACAAGAAGAGCTTTGGCGAACAGCTCGAGGGTCGGAGTATCAAGTCGGTCGCTCGACTCGGAAAATATCTGGTGCTGGGGCTCGACAACTTGAGCCATCTCGTGATGGATCTTGGCCCGACCGGCCAACTCCACAAAGCGAAGTCAGCCAAGGAAGTGACTGAAAAGCACACACATGTGGTGATTGTTTTCACTCAAGGTGGCGAGCTGCGGTTCATTGACCCCAAACCACTCGGCGACTTCTTCGTCTCGAGCCCACCCCCCGAGGGCACCAAGGTTGACATTTCCGCTACGGCACAGGTGGCCATGGGCGGCGAAGGGAATCTTCTCCGAGCAAAGGTCCCCGAGCTCGCGCACCTTGGGTTTGACCCTGTTGAGGACACGATGAGCTGGGAACGATTCGGTGTGATTATCCGGCATCACAAGATGGAGGCAAAGTCGTTGCTCCTCGATCAGGACATCGTTTCGGGGATGGGCAACGTCTACGCCGATGAGACGTTGTTTGCAGCGGGTCTGCGCTTTGACCGGGCCACTGATTCGCTTTCGACCACGGAAGTTCGGCGCCTGTGGCGTTCCATGGTTGAGATCCTGGCCGAGGCCACCAAGCACAACGGCTCCACCCTGGCTGATGGGCAGTTTGTCGATATCTTCGGCAAGTCGGGTGGCTTCCAGAACTTTTTCGAGGTCTATGAGCGAGACGGCCTTGCCTGTCGCCGTTGCCGCCGAGAGATCTCCAAGGTGAAGCACCAGAACCTGACGACCTACTTCTGCGAGCACTGCCAGATCTAAGAAGCCAGGTTCCTGAGCACCTCTCCTGAGCTCGTCCACGGGCTCTGGGACCGCCGGGCTCCGGAGCCGAGGCTCCAGCATTGCTAGGGTTCGCCCGATGTACCTCAAGCGCCTGACCATGAAGGGATTCAAGTCCTTCGCCGACGCCACCAGCCTCGAGTTCGAGCCTGGCGTGACCGTCGTGGTCGGCCCGAACGGCTCAGGAAAGTCGAACGTGGTCGATGCCGTGACGTGGGTGCTCGGTGCACAAGGGCCTCGGGCGCTGCGTTCGCAGCAAATGTCGGACGTAATTTTTGCCGGCACGGCCTCTCGTCCGCAGCTTGGACGAGCAGAGGTAGCGCTGACCATCGACAACTCAGATGGTCGGCTCGGTCTCGACATGGCCGAAGTCACGATCAGCCGAACGCTGTTTCGCTCAGGCGATTCGGAATACGCCATCAATGGCGCACCCTGTCGCCTCCTCGATATCCAAGAGATGTTGAGTGACTCAGGGGTAGGCCGTCAGCAGCACATGATCATCGGGCAGAACCAGCTCGATACGGTGCTCAACGCACGACCCGAGGACCGTCGTTCGGTCATCGAAGAAGCGGCCGGTGTGCTCAAGCATCGTCGCCGTCGCGAGCGCGCTGAGCGTCGATTGGCCGCCACGCAAGAGAACCTTGAGCGCCTCGGGGATCTCGTTCGTGAGGTTCGCCGTCAAATGCGTCCCCTTGAGCGCCAAGCTGCCGCAGCCCGTAACTACGGAACTATTCGCGAAGAGCTCGACGTACTTCGAGTTCATTTGGCCGGGATGGAACTCGCCGCCCTGGACGCTCGCTCCCAATCGGCCCGAGAAGCGCTGGAAGCTGCGGGGGCGCTTGAGGCTGAGCTCCGCACCACGCTGAGTGCACTTGATGCTGAGGCAACCACCATGACCGCGGCCTTGGCCCAAGATCAGGCGGAGGACCTCGCCCAGTCGGTGGCGCAGGTCCAGAGCCTTGTTGAGCGAGCCCGAGGGCTTCGCGCCGTGCTCGATCAGCGTGCTCGGGGGGTCGCTCAGGCGCTCGAAGCATCCGCTGACGCCGATGTTGTTGCGTCGCTTGAATCTGACAGCGCTCGACTGGTGACTGAAATTGCCGAAGTCGATACCGAGTCCTCGGGCCTTGAGACTGAGCGCGAGCGTCTGCGCGAGGCGGAGGGCGGCTTGCGTCGGGCCGAGAGTGACTACGAAGCCACCTGGGGAGGTGGCCAGGATGAAGACGCTGTTGAGGCGCTCTCTCGAGCCACCGAACGCGCCGAACTCCTCGAGCGCGCTGTGTCAGTTCGTCGCGGCGCCGAAGGTGACCTGGCAACTCGTCGGACCAAGCTGACTGAGCGGCGCGATGCGTTGGTGAGCGACCAAGATGCGTCCACCGAAGCCGTCGCCACTGCACAGGGTCGCGTCAGCGAACTTCAAGCGACGGCCCGCCAGGCCCAGACCACTGCACACTCCACCAGTGAGGTGCAGGCTCGCGCTGAGGACGAGGCTCGTGGCGCAGACGCCACGGCCGCTCGGGCCACCGCTCGGGCCGAGTCATTGGCTCGCGCTCTCGACGAACTCACCGGCGGGTCAGGCCGAAAGGCGCTGGCCCAACTGGCGGGCGTGGTGGGCTCGCTCGTGGACCTGCTGGTGGTTGACGCAGGCTGGGAACGCGCTGTGGAGTCTGCTGCGGGTGCTGCGGTGGCTGCGGTGGTCGTGGATTCCAAGGCCTCAGCACGTTCGGCCCTGGAGCGCCTTCGCTCAGAAGGTGCCTCGGGGATGGTCATCTCGGCTCCTTCGTCGAGCCTGAGCGCGCCAAGCGGACTTCCTGGTGGGGCGGAGTTGGTGCGGAATCATGTTCGCCTGCGCCCCGATGCCCCGAGCGGCCTTGATGGCGTGCTGGATCGAGTGTTCGGTAGTGCCGTGCGAGTCACTTCCCTCGATGCCGCCATTGACCTCGCCCTTGACCGGCCCGAACTCATCGTGGTGACTGCTGAAGGGGATCGATTCTCCGCTGCTGGTTGGCGAGTCACCTCGGGCGCTGGCGTGGTCACCGCAGCCGCTGTCGAAGAGGCCACGAGGATTGCCGACAGCGCCGTTCTCGAAGCGGAGCGACTGGGCGAGGCCCGCACCGCTGCGCGCACCACCGCCACCGAGGCATCAGACGCGTCCGTGGCTGCTCAACGCGAAGCAGACCGTGCAGTGAACGATCTTGAGGCCCGCCGGGCTGCGTTTCGAGCCGGTGCTGATGCGATTCAGCGCCTCGACGAGGAACTCCTCGAACTGGCTGGTCAACTCGCAGAGGCCGCCCAAGCGGTGGCGGCTGAATCGGCCTCGCTTGAAGCACTGCGCGCAGAACTGCCAATCTTCGAAGAGGCGGCTGCTCGCGCCGAGGAGCGAGCTTCTTGGGCCGCTGAAGCGCGAGCCACCGTCGAGGCACATCGATCCCAAGTCACTGAGCTTCGCCAAAGCATTGAAGTGCGAGCGGCGGAACTCACGGAGCGTCGCCGAACCCTCGACGAGCGTCGCGAGGCAGTGGAGCGACGACTCGAGGGCCACGTTGAAGCACGAGAGCATGCAGCGGCCCGTCGTCAGCGACTCGAGGCCGATGCACTGGCCATCGAGCGCCTGGCCTCCCTTGTCGACTCGGTTCGTCAGCGCCTTGAGAACCTGCTCGAGACTCGGCGCAGCGCCTACGCCGAAGAACTGCGAAGTGTTCGCGCTTCGGGTGAGCGCCTTGAGCAGCTTCGCAAGGATCGAAGCTCCGCCGAGTCACGCCTTGTGGACCACCAGGCGGCTACTCGTGCCGCCGAGATTGAAATCGCCGAAGTCGCCGTTCGACGCGAGCAAGTGGTGGACCATGTCCGCCGCGAACTCGGCGTCGAGCCTGCTCGTGCTCTCGAAACGGCCCAGCCCGAACTCCCCGACGGCGTTGGAGCGGCCGAGCGCGCTGAGGAACTCCAGTCACAGATCGACTCGCTCGGCCCGATCAACCCCTTGGCCCTTGAGGAGCTCAGTGTCCTCGAGGAGCGCCACGAAGATCTCGACCGTCAGGTGAGCGATGTGCGCGAGGCCCGCCGTGAACTCCACGAGGTGGTTCGAGCACTCGACGAAGAGATCATGCAGACCTTTGCCACGGCCGCCGCCGATGTCAATGAGCACTTCTCCACCCTTGTGGCCATGCTGTTCCCCGGAGGACAGGGCCGACTGATCCTCACTGAGCCCGACGATTTGCTAAATACTGGGATCGAACTTGAAGTTCGCTTGGCCGGCCGAAATGTCCGCCGCGTCTCGTTGCTCTCGGGTGGTGAGCGTTCGATGGCGGCGCTGGCGTTCCTCTTCGCCGTATTCCGGTCGCGTCCTTCACCCTTCTACCTCATGGACGAGGTCGAGGCTGCCCTTGACGACGTGAACCTTCACCGCTTCTTGGGCCTCATCCACGAGTTCCGCCATGAGGCGCAGCTGCTGATCGTCTCGCACCAGAAGCGGACCATGGAAGCCGGCGATGCTCTGTATGGAGTGACGATGCGCCCAGGTGGTTCGAGCCAGGTGGTTTCCCAGCGAGTACCGAAGTCGAGAGAGGATGACGCTCTTGAGTTAGTCGCTGCTGAGGAGCCTCAGGAGTGACGATGCTGGCGATCATCCTCATTGGGATCGTTCTGCTTGCCCTCGTGGGGACCGTTGTTGGAGTTCGGAGAAAAGGCCTCCGGCGTCCCGACTCCCCACCGCCAACGGTCTCACCGCCCCTCTCCGAAGTTGAGACACCTCCAAGCGTTGCGGGTGAGACGAGCGCCCAGCCTCGAACCGCTCCAGCGCCAGAACTCGATGGCACGGCCCTGGTCGAGGAAGCACCGCCGAATTACAAAGAGCGACTCGGTCGGTCGCGCGGACTCTTTGCCTCCCTTCGCTCTCGTGTCGGGAGCGGGCGGGTTGATGCCGCAGCCCTTGAGGATCTCGAAGCGGCACTGCTTGGAGCCGATGTTGGCGTGAGCACCACAGATCACGTGCTCGAGATCATCCGCACCAAGGCGGCGGCGGGAGAACTCGACGATGCCTCAGACCTTCTGGGCGCCCTTCGGACTGAATTGCTGGCGATTCTGGCTGAAGGCCCTGATGGGCCTATCGATCGACGCCTCGACTACGCCGCGTCACCAGGGCGAGTTCCCGTGTGGCTCTTCGTCGGCGTCAACGGCGTAGGAAAGACCACCACCATTGGGAAGCTCTCCGCTCGCGAATCTGGTGAAGGGCGAACGGTTCTTTTGGCTGCGGGTGACACATTCCGAGCCGCCGCAGCGGACCAGCTGGCGATGTGGGCAGAGCGCACCGGCGCTGAAGTCGTTCGAGGAGCCGAGGGTGGCGATCCGAGCTCGGTGGTCTTTGATGCCATCCAGCGCGCGGGCGCTCGAGGAGCGGATCTTGTTCTGGCCGACACCGCTGGACGATTGCATACCAAGGTGAATCTGGTCGAGGAACTCAAAAAGGTTCGTCGCGTCGCGGATCGTGAGCCCGGGGAAGTTATCGAAGTTCTCCTGGTGCTCGACGGCACCACTGGCCAGAACGCTGTGGCTCAGGCCCGGGAATTCTCGGAGGCTGTGGGAGCCACGGGCGTGGTGCTCACCAAGCTGGATGGAACGGCCCGAGGCGGTGTGGTGGTAGCGATTCAGCGGGAATTGGGGCTCCCCGTCAAGCTGGTGGGTCTTGGCGAAGGCGCTGGGGACCTCGTGGACTTTGACCCGGAGTCCTTCGTCGATGCTCTGCTCGAGCCTTGAACACCTCGTGTCTCGGGTAGCGTCAGGGCGCCATGTTTGACGCCCTTTCGGATCGCCTGGATCGAATTGCTTCAAAGCTCAAAAGTCGCGGTCGGCTCTCTGAGGCTGACCTCGAAGAGGCACTGAAAGAAATCCGCACCGCTTTGCTGGAGGCGGATGTTGAGCTTGGCGTCGTTCGCTCGTTCCTTGATGGGGTCCGCGCTCGACTCGGAGGCGTGGAGTTGTCCAAGGCCATCACGCCCGGCCAGCAAGTTATTAAGGCAGTTCATGAAGAACTGATTCGGATCCTTGGCGGCGAATCACTCAAGATCACCTATGCCTCCCGCCCGCCGACCGTGATTCTCCTCGCTGGTCTTCAGGGTGCGGGTAAGACGACAACGGCGGCGAAGTTGGCCCGGTGGTTCAAGGCCCAAGGCCGCAACCCGCTCTTGGTCGCCGCCGACCTTCAGCGTCCGGCTGCAGTTGAACAACTTCGCGTGCTCGGCGACCAGGCCGGCGTCAGCGTCTTCTCTGAACCCACTGATCCGGTGAAGGTGGCAGCGGCTGGCCTCGAAGAAGCCCGACGCCTCGGGCGTGACGTGATGATTGTCGACACTGCTGGTCGATTGGCCATTGATTCCGCCCTTATGGATGAGGTGCGCAACGTCTCTGGAGCAGTACGACCGGATTACACCTTCTTGGTGATTGACGCGATGACTGGTCAAGATGCTGTGGCGACCGCAAGCGCATTCCATGAAGCACTTGCGCTCGACGGCGTCATCTTGACCAAGCTTGATGGCGATGCTCGTGGCGGCGCCGCACTGAGCGTCAAGGAAGTAGTGGGTCGACCAATTGCCTTCGCCTCGGTGGGGGAGAAGCTCGATGATCTTGAGTTGTTCCACCCCGATCGAATGGCTGATCGCATTCTTGGTATGGGTGACATGCTCAGCCTGATCGAGCAGGCCGAGAAGACCATGGACGCCGAAGTGGTGGCCAAGTCGGCATCAAAGATGCTCTCGGGCGGGTTCGATCTCGAGGACTTCGTGGCGCAACTCGGGCAGATTCGCAAGATGGGTTCACTCGGTGGATTGATGCGAATGATGCCGGGCATGTCGAAGGAGATGCGCCAGGCCGCAGATTCAGTGGACGATAGAGAAATAGATCGCATCGAGGGCATTGTGAATTCGATGACCCCGGCGGAGCGTCGGGACCCCTCGCTCATCGACGGAAATCGTCGGCGTCGGATTGCGGCGGGTGCTGGTCGGTCAATTCAAGACATCAATCAACTGCTCAATCAGTTCCGCCAGATGCAAAAGATGATGAAGCAAATGGGTGGTGGTGGCATGCCGGGAATGAGCGGAAAAGGCCCGAAGGGCCGCCTCGGTATGGCTCGCCAGATGATGAAGGGTGGGGCTGACCTCGACGAGCTCAAGGCCGCCATGGGGGGCCCGAATCCCGGTGCTGGACTGCCTGCTGAGCTCACCGCCTTCAAATCCCAGGGGGCCGCTCCGGCTCCTCGGGGGGGCTCGAAGAACAAGAAGAAGAAGGGCGGGAGGGTGACCCCTCCCAAGGGCCGCTAATATCTCAAGGTCCCGGTCCGCGGCGAAGCCCGGCGGGACACCAAGTGAAGACCGAAGGGATCAAGTTCGTGGCAGTCAAGCTCCGCCTAGTGCGGATGGGTAAGAAGAAGCAGCCGCCGTATCGGATCGTGGCTGCCGACAGCCGTTCACCTCGTAACGGGCGTTTTCTCGAGATTTTGGGCACCTATGAGCCTCGTGGCATCTCGCTGGCTCAGCCTGAGACCGTGATCAAGGTCGATAACGACAAGGCAGTCAAGTGGTTGAGCCAGGGTGCTCAGCCGACGGAGCGCGTTGCCGTCCTGCTCAAGCAGTCGGGTGCCTGGGAGCAGTTCGAGGCAGCGAAGGCCAAGTGATGAGCGACTACGTCGAAGGCGACATCAACCAGATCGACGACGATGAGGTCGCAGAAGAGACGGGTAATTCCGCAGCCGGCTCACAGCCGGAGCGTGTGCTCACCTATCTTGCCCGTTCCCTTGCTCGGGACCCTGAGGCCGTGGTGGTCGAGGCGGACGAGCGTGGGGGCAAGCTCAAGCTTTCCCTCCACGTTGGCCCTGGTGACATGGGTCGTGTGATCGGCCGCCGTGGTCGGACTGCACAAGCGATCCGCGCATTGGTTGGCGTGGCTGGTGCCCGCTCCGGCGTGGCCACCAACGTCGACATCGTCGACGACTGAGCCGTCGATGACCCCCGACCTGCTTGAGGTCGGTCGGATTGTCAAGGTCCATGGCCTTCGAGGCGAGGTCCTTGTTGAGCTCTACTCCGACTTCCCTGATCGGTTGAACCCTGGATCAGTGTTGACCCGCTCCGATGGGGGAGATCTCACCATTGAGACCTCCCGCCTTCATCAAGGTCGCTGGCTGATTTTCTTCGAAGGTGTGCGGGGACGAGAAGCCGCCGAAGCGCTCGGTCGACCCACCTTGTTGGCGGAGCGTCGTGAGATCGAGGGAGCACTCTGGGTCGATGAGCTGATCGGTTGTTTGGTGGAACTCGCTGATGGGACACACGTGGGGACCGTGGCGGCAGTGGAAGCGAACCCGGCCTCCGATCTGCTGGTACTCGACTCCGGAGCGCTCGTGCCACTGACCTTCGTTCTTGAACACGTACCCTCCATCAAGGTCGTCATCGATCCCCCCGAGGGCCTCTTGGAGTTGGCCTCGGACGGCGGGTCGTGAATATCGACGTCATCACCTTGTTTCCTGAGATCATCGAGCAGTACTGCTCGACCTCGATCATGGGCCGCGCACAAGACCGAGGGGTGGCGTCGATCACCCCGATTGACCTGCGCTCAGGTGCTGACGATGAGCGTGGCACTGTTGACGACTCCCCTTTTGGCGGGGGAGCCGGCATGGTGCTCAAGCCAGAGCCGATCTTTCGCGTCATCGAGGACCGCCGCAGCGAGGTGGGCGTCCGCGGCCCAGTGATCGCCCTCGTGCCCCACGGTCGACCCTTCGATCAAGCCGAGGCCCGACGCCTGGCCTCCCTTGAAGGATTCACCCTCCTCTGTGGTCGCTCCGAGGGGATCGACCAGCGAGTCCTCGACGAGGTCGTCGATGAGGAGCTGAGCCTTGGAGACTTCGTGATTGCTGGCGGCGAGTTGGCCGCCCTCTGCGTGATTGAGGCAGTGGTCCGGCTTCTCCCCGGCGCCCTGGGTAACGAGGCCAGCACCGAAGAGGAATCGTTCTCTCACGGCCTGCTCGAATATCCCCAGTGGACGAAGCCAGCCGAGTTTCGGGGCCTCGAAGCCCCCGAG
>Ga0114959_10004028_pt1 | contig 11368 bp, 12 predicted proteins | sample C_130625_EF_Meta_FD_87317 | JGI IMG/M metagenome (GOLD analysis project Ga0114959, IMG submission 87317) | Freshwater microbial communities from Lake Croche, Canada to study carbon cycling - C_130625_EF_MetaG | ecosystem: Environmental > Aquatic > Freshwater > Lake | place: Lake Croche, Canada...
AGACGACGGTTACCAAAGTGATCGATGTCATCAACTTCAACACGAGTTGTGCCACGCTCTGACTGGAACTCAGTTTCGCCTGCATGCAAACGCACCAAGTATTCGATGGTTGCAAGAATGTCGCTAACTTCAAGCACAGTCTTAGTTGGATCTGTGGTTAGACCAAGCTTCTTATTGACCTTGTAACGACCGACCTTAGCCATGTCGTAACGCTTTGGATTGAAGTAGAAGTTGTTAAGCAAACTACGCGATGCTTCAACGGTCGGTGGTTCACCCGGACGAAGTTTGCGGTAAATATCGAGCAATGCTTCATCTTGGGTAACGGTTGTGTCTTTGTCCAAGGTGCTCATCATTGATTCGTAAGCACCAAACTGGGTGCGAATATCTTCGTTGGTAAGACCAAGTGACTTTAGGAATGTGGTGACGTGCTGCTTACGCTTGCGATCAATACGGACTGAAACAATGTCCTTTTTGTCGATTTCAAATTCAAGCCAAGCGCCACGGCTCGGAATAATTTTTGTGGTGAAAACATCTTTGTCAGATGACTTATCAATTGAACTTTCAAAGTAAACACCGGGTGAGCGAACAAGCTGTGAAACAACTACGCGCTCGGTGCCGTTGATGATGAAAGTACCCATCTTGGTCATAAGTGGGAAGTCACCCATGAATACAGTCTGGCTCTTGATTTCGCCAGTCTCGTTGTTCATGAATTCAGCGTTCACATATAGAGGCTGTGAGTAAGTGATGTCCTTGTCGCGGCATTCATCTTCGGTGTACTTCGGATCATCGAAGCCAGGCTCAGTGAAAGTCAACGACATCTGGCCGTTGTAATCCTCGATTGGGCTGATTTCAGCAAATACATCTTCAAGACCTGGGGTCTGTGGAATTTCGGTGTTACCGGATTCAAGTGCAGCTGCCACGCGGGCTTTCCACACATCGTTACCGAGTAACCAATCGAATGATTCCATCTGAAGCGCTAAAAGATTAGGAGCTTCTAGCGGCTCACGAATCTTTGCGAATGAGACCCGCTTTGGGCCAGTGGAACTGCGGGAAGTTGAGCGCGAGGATGCCAAGGGTGTTCCTTCCGAACTGCTAGTGAAGCCACGACAAAGTAGACGTCGTCAAATGCACAAAGGCACAAGATTAGTCTGTTTTAGCGCATGGCGAACTTTCAGCATACCTAAATTCGGTTGCTGCTGTCCAATGCAGGGAATTTTGATCGTGAAACCCTCGATTATTCAGGCTTTTCCCCTGTGCTGGACAGCTGATCCAGGCGAAAAAGGCCGATTATCATCGGTTTTACGCAATTCCCGCGAGAGCGTTACCTGCAATTCGGGCTAAAACCCTTACTTTGCAGTGCTCTATCGGTCTTGCAGTTATCTTGCTTGCTCATCGTTGCCTACTTTTAGGCATCCGTCAAGCACATCAACGAATAATGTTGAAAACTGGAAACAAAAAAGTGTGGGCAAATCCAACCGGATCTGCCCACACTTAAAAGTAAATAAATTACTTAAGGGTTACCTTTGCGCCTGCGCCCTCAAGGGTTGCCTTGGCTGCCTCTGCGGCATCCTTCTTAACCTTCTCAAGTACTGGCTGTGGTGCGCTTTCAACTAGGTCCTTTGCTTCCTTCAAACCTAGGTTTGTTAGAGCGCGGACTTCCTTGATAACAGCAATCTTCTGTGCGCCGCCATCTTCAAGGATGACATCAAATTCATCCTGTTCAACAGCAGCTGCGCCGTCGCCACCAGCTGCAGGAGCAGCGGCAATAGCAACAGGAGCTGCAGCGGTTACGCCGAAGACTTCTTCGAACTGTGAAACAAATTCTGACAACTCAATGAGAGTCAGTTCTTTAAAGGCATCGATTAATTCGTCGGTGCTGAGCTTAGCCATGATGGCTTCCTTCCAGTCGGGGGCTAGTAGGCCCGGTGTTAGTTGAGGGGCCTAGCCCTCGGTCGTTTCTGCTTCAGCGGGCGCTTCAGCACTTTCTTCTGTTGCAACTTCAGCTACTGCTTCATCAGCAGGCGCTTCGGTTACTTCCGTTGTTGCTTCAGCGGGTGCTTCGGCAACTGTCTCTGTTTCAGCAGGTGCTTCAACAGATTCAACGCTTTCGGTAGCTACATCAGATGCAGCTGGTTCACTTGAATCAGCAGGTGCGCTAGCAACTGCAGGTCCTTCTGTCTCGACCTTGGCGCGAAGTGCGTCAACGGTACGAGCAGCCTGAGATAGCGGAGCCTGGAACAATGCAGCAGCTTTCGCCAATGCAGCATTCGCGGCGCCAGCCACCTTGGACAACAGAACTTCACGTGATTCAAGTTTGGCTAGCTTCTTGATATCGTCGGCAGTTAGGAATTTTCCATCCAAAATGCCACCCTTGATAACAAGTAGCGGGTTTTGTTTAGCGAAGGTGTCTAAGCCTTTGGCAGCAGCTACTGGGTCGCCCTTGATGAAGGCGATTGCAGTTGGGCCAACGAGTAAATCGTCGAAGCCTTCAACTCCAGCATCTTTTGCCGCAATCTTTGACAATGTGTTCTTCACAACGGCGTATGTGGTGTCCGATCCAAGGGAACGACGAAGTTCCTTTAGTTGGCCCACAGTTAAACCGCGGTACTCGGTCAACACTGCAGCAGATGAAGCACGGAATTCTTCCGTGATTTCTGCAACTGCAGCGGCCTTGTCAGCGCGTGCCATGATGCTCCTTGAATGTAGTGGCACCACAATAAAAAAGCCCCGCGCAAGTAAGGCGGGGCAATACGCTAAAAGCGTTTCGCTCAATCTCACCTGCGCCGGCAATCCAGTTGTGGAGCCTTAGCCTCAAGTTCTTGGTTTCCCAAGTTTCCTTGATGACCGGCGGTCTTCGGTTTGTATTTAGAACTTTAGAGGTTGAGGGGCATTGGCGTCAAAACGGAAGCCAGAACCCCACTCAACGCAGAATTTACAACCGGAAAATAAAAACTGGCCGACATCAAAGGATGTCGGCCAGTTCAATGAAGTTATTAGTTGTCTTCGTCTTCGCTCAGCAAATTGCGAGTCATGTTGGAATCAACCTGAATGCCAGGGCCCATCGTGCTGGAAATTACTGCCTTGCGGATGTAACGACCTTTTGATGATGATGGCTTAACACGCAAAATTTCGTCCAAAGCTGCCGCATAGTTTTCAACTAGCTGAACTTCGGTGAAAGATGCTTTACCAATGATGAAGTGCAGATTTGAGTGCTTATCAACACGGAACTCGATCTTGCCGCCCTTGATGTCAGAAACTGCCTTAGCAACATCCATCGTGACTGTTCCAGTCTTAGGATTTGGCATCAAGTTACGTGGACCAAGTACCTTACCTAGTCGACCGACTTTACCCATCAAGTCTGGGGTTGCAACGACAGCATCAAAATCTGTCCAACCGCCAGCAACTTTGTCGATGAGTTCGTCAGCGCCGACAAAGTCAGCATCTGCTGCGCGTGCTTCGTCAGCCTTTTCACCGGTAGCAAAGACCAGGACGCGAGCGGTCTTGCCTGTGCCGTGTGGAAGGTTGACGGTGCTACGCACCATTTGATCTGCCTTACGAGGATCGACACCAAGCAGCATTGCAACTTCAACAGTCTGATCGAACTTAGTTGTAGTAGCTCCAGCTTTTGCTAAACGCACTGCAGCCAATGGGCTATAAAGTGCATTTTTGTCGATAGTCGCGGCAGCTTTGTTATAAGCCTTACCGTGCTTCATTTCTTTCTCCTTTGATTGTTGTGGAGTTCGTGGTTAGAACCTGAAGCAGGTTCTCCCACTTTGGGGTGTTAATTAACTAACGGTTACGCCCATAGAGCGAGCGGTACCTTCGATAATTAGCATTGCTGCTTCTATGTCATTTGCATTGAGATCAACAATTTTGAGTGCAGCAATTTCGCGTACCTGGTCTTTTGTAATGTTTGCGACCTTGTTGGTATGCGGAACTCCGGAACCCTTTTCGATACCAGCGGCTTTGAGAATTAACCGTGCTGCTGGTGGGGTCTTGGTGACGAATGAGAAAGTACGGTCTTCATAAACCGTAATTTCAACAGGAATCACCTGACCGCGCTGGCTCTCTGTCTCAGCGTTGTACGCCTTGCAGAAATCCATGATGTTTACACCATGCTGGCCAAGTGCTGGACCAACCGGCGGAGCAGGGTTTGCTTCGCCAGCTTTGATCTGTAGCTTGATCAGACCGGTGACCTTTTTTGATGGGGCCATGTCTTTTGCGTCCTTTTTCTTTTAGTTCTTCTGGATCTGGTTGAAGCCCAGCTCCACGGGAGTCTCTCGGCCGAAGATTTCGACCAGACCCACGACTTTTTGTGCATCCAAGTTGATCTCTGAGATCGTTGCATGCAGGGTGGCAAACGGACCGTCCACAACCATGACGGAATCGCCAATGTTGAGATCGATCTCAAGTTTCGGTCCAGAATCGCCCTTAGCTCGTGCTGCTTGTGCAGATCCGCCCGATGCAGATGCTGCAACGGTTGCCAATGGCTTCTCAACCGGCGGACGAAGCATGCCAAACGCCTCATCCAAAGTAAGTGGCGCAGGGTTGTGACCCTGTCCCACAAATCCAGTTACACCTGGAGTGTGGCGAACCGCACCCCAAGATTCGTCAGTTAAGTCCATGCGCACGAGAACGTACCCTGGGAACTTGTTGCGCTTAACAACCTGACGCTTGTCTTTCTTGATTTCAGTTACTTCCTCAGTAGGAACAGCAACTTCAAAAATGAATTCCTCCATCGAAAGAGAAATTGTGCGGGTTTCAATGTTTTGCTTTACCCGGTTTTCAAAACCTGCGTATGAATGAAGTACGTACCATTCACCTGGGAGCAGCGACAACCGAGTGCGAAATGCCTCAATTGGATCTTCTTCAAGTTCTGAGGCTTCGTCAGCAGATTCTTCAACATCTGCAGTGATTTCAGCACTGTCGCCCACAATTTCAGCTTCAATTGCGGCACTTAAGTCAAAGCTTGCTGGGGCATCAGCAGCAGCTACTTCGCCATCAACATCTACATCGACCGGTCCGGTGTAATCGTCTTCGGTAATTTGCGCAGCAGCATCGTTGGCAATTGGTTCTGCAATTTGCGCAGAATCAATTGACACTTCATCTTCCGATGAGGTTGCCTGCAAAAAAGTTGGGTCTGACACTCTGGGGTTCCTTACTTATCCGAAAATCTTTAAGACGGCCTTGGTGAAACCAAAGTCCATTGTTGCCACTACCAAGGCAAGTACGGTTACGAAAACAACAACAACAGTTGTGTACGTGATGAGCTGTTCGCGCGTCGGCCAGACAACTTTCTTGAGTTCGGCCATAACCTGACGCAAAAACAAAGCAAAGCGCGTAAATGCATTCTGTTTTACTGCGGTATCAGTGCTCATGATGTCCTCTCGTGTTACTTCGTACTTATTACCTACTTGCGTGAGTGTTACTCACACGAGCAGGGCCGGAGGGACTCGAACCCCCAACCGCTGGTTTTGGAGACCAGTGCTCTACCAATTGAGCCACGACCCTCGGCCTATTCTCTGTCTACTTCACAGCCCGGGTTTTGGGCACGCTTACGCAGACTAAGAATTGTGTCGGAATGTCAAGTGTAGTCCAGAATCGCCAAAGTAAAAACCGCGAACTTCAAAGTGGTTTTACTTGTCTTTTTCTTAGGCGTTGCAACGGTTACCTCGAATTCGCGAGGGTACGGCACACCAAGTAACCTTGCAGAATGACTAGCGAAAAACCTCGAATTTCTGCCCGAATTGGCGCGATTGCTGAATCAGCCACCCTTGCTGTTGATGCCAAAGCCAAAGCTTTAAAAGCGGCTGGCCGCCCAGTCATAGGTTTTGGCGCAGGTGAACCTGATTTTCCAACCCCTGACTACATAGTAAAAGCTGCGATAGATGCCTGCAGTGATCCAAGATGGCATCGCTACACACCTGCAGGTGGAATTCCTGAATTGAAGGCTGCCGTTGCCGCCAAAACACTTCGCGATTCTGGTTACGCAGTTGATGCCAGCCAGGTACTTATCACTAATGGTGGCAAGCAGGCTTTGTACAACGCATTCGCGACTTTGCTCGATCCAGGCGATGAAGTTCTTTTACCAGCGCCGTACTGGACGACATACCCAGAATCAATTCGCTTAGCAGGCGGAGTGCCAGTTGAAATTATGACTGATGAATCAACTGGTTTCCGAACCTCAGTGGCCCAACTTGATGCTGCGCTCACACCAAAGACAAAAGTTCTAGTTTTCGTGTCACCAAGCAATCCAACTGGCGCGGTTTATTCACCAGCGGAAGTCGAAGCAATCGGCCAATGGGCAGTTGAAAAGGGACTCTGGGTTGTAACAGATGAGATCTATGAACACTTGGTTTACGGCGATGCTGAATTCACCTCGATGCCAGTTTTAGTTCCTGAACTTGCTGACAAGTGTGTTGTGGTAAACGGAGTTGCCAAAACTTACGCCATGACCGGCTGGCGCGTTGGTTGGATGATTGCTCCCAACGACGTAATCAAAGCAGCAACAAACCTGCAGTCCCACGCAACTTCAAACGTTTCGAACGTTGCCCAGGTTGCTGCACTTGCTGCTGTCTCAGGTGACTTGTCTGCAGTTGATGAGATGAAGGTGGCCTTTGATCGCCGTCGAAAACTGATTACTTCCATGTTGAATGAAATTGATGGAATTACTTGCCCTGAACCTGAAGGTGCTTTTTATGTTTACCCGTCAGTTAAAGGTGTACTAGGTCGCGAATTCAACGGCAAGGTAGCAAACACCTCAGCGGAACTAGCTGCTTTAATTTTGGATGAAGTTGAAGTTGCTGTTGTGCCTGGCGAAGCTTTTGGCACACCAGGTTACATTCGCTTGTCCTACGCACTTGGTGATGCTGACCTTATTGAAGGCATCACCCGAATTCAGAACCTTCTCAAGTAATCAAGCCGCGGTTGCTCGCTGCAGCCGCAGTTCTTGAGTTTGAACCGTTAAGCGTTGTGTCGGTCTGAAAACTTCGTGATTTAGTTCGCTTAATTGTTGACTAATTTGATGTTTTGGCTGCAGTTTTCCGAGAAATTCACACTTTAATTCCGTTTTTTCGAATGCATCGGGATCCTCGGACAAACAGACAACCTGTTCAATTCCGGTGTGTCTTCTGATTAACTGCGATAACTCTTTTGCTGATTTTGCGTTACGAGATCGATTAAGCACCACGTAAATCTCTTGGTCGCGCAACGAGTCTTGATTATCAATTACCCCGCGAATTAAGCGAGTGACAGAAACAGTGTTTGCTAGCGCGCAGAGCACAACGGCATTCGCATTTGAGGTTGCCGACTTGGAAACAGCATCTCGGTCAAGCAAATTTAGATCAACATCATTTTTTTCAAAGGTGCAAAAAACTGGACCAATGTCCACAATGACGTCAGCCGAATTGGCCAGGCGCTTCCACATTCGATCAAGCTGGGTCCGACGCAAGGTTGGCCAGATGGAACTATGAGATATCCCGGGAACAACGACCAAATTTGGTTCAACTACCGCCAATTCAGATAACTCATAATCGGTTCGATCTAGTGGAACTTTCAACTGGCTAAGTTGCAAAAGATCGTTACTTAGTGGCGGCAGGTTAAGTTCTTGTACAAGTGAAGCACCATAGGTGTCGCCCTCAATGATTAATGTTTGTCGACCTCGAGTTGAGCTCCACCAACCTAATTCTTTGGTGATAAAAGATCGGCCCACTCCACCGCCAAAACTAGCAACACATAGAAACAGGTTCCTTGCAGCCTGCTCATGGGTTGATGATGCATCTGGCTGCGTTCCAACTTTTGATATCTGAGAAGCAACAGCAAAAAGTTCTGACGAATCTAACCCAATGATTTTTTGCACCCCTAACTCCCGCCAACGTTCGACTGAATTAGAAATTGCTACCACTACAACATTTGCATCTTGAAAAAGTGAAATCGCATTGGCATCTATCCGTAGAGTCTCATCTGTTACAACTACTACATCAACTTCATGTACCTTTACGGCTGCCAACAAATCAATTCCATCAACGCATCTGCGAACTACTTTTAAATTGAGCATGGGATGCGAAAGCACCGAAACGAAATCTGCTTCCCAATCTGTGTTGCCCAGGGCTAATGCAACTTTCATGGAGTCTTACTACCCGTCTGTGTTAAAACCACGACATCCATTTGGCCATCACGAAGTGCGGTAATAATTTTTGCTACTTCGCTTTTCGGGATTAGAACGGTTAAGGCAGTATCGGAATTCGAATCAGTGCTTGCCGGTGCATCAGCAACTGTCGCGGCTCTACTGACTAACATTGGCGGGCCAGGGATTTGTAAACCATCAACACTTGGCGTATTCCAAATATCTACTAGATCGCCAACTTGCAGAGCTGGTAGATGGCCCGCTCTGATTGGCAGACTGACACGTCGTAAATTCTTTGCATTGTCAGATGGCTGCGATGAAGCTGGAATTAATTCGCCAACAGCCATGTTCCTAGAAGTTGTTGTACCGATGGCTGCATCAATTGAACTGAGGTAATTACTGGCACTCGGGAGCGCGACTTGAACAACTTCTAAATCGTCCAATGTCAGGTGCTTTCCCGCAACTACATCATGTGTGAGTGCCACTGACTGAGTGCGGGCTCCAGCAGTAGACACAAGATGACTGATCGTGAGAATCGAAAACAAAAGCAAACCGATGCCAACCCAGAGCCGAAAATCACGTTTAACTTTTCGACTTACATTCGGTACGAGTACCGGATTTGTTTTACTCTGCGCACGAATACGAAATGGAATTGCCACTGCTCCCCCTTGCAACTTGTATTGATGTTCACACAGGCACATACATGCCGCCAGAGAATATTTCTTCCTGTGGAAAACAAAGTGTGGTTTTGGACATCTTGGTTCATCATTATCGGGTGACACCGAGGTTCATCACACTGGCAGATGTAGCAATCATCCTTAATATTGCGCCAGCACAGGTCTATGCATTGGTTCGTTCCGGTGATCTGCCGGCTATAAAAATTGGAGTCCGCGGACAGTGGCGCGTTGAAGCGGATGAACTTGAGAAATATATTTCAAATCAATATCAAAAAACTGCTGAGTTTGTTAGAGCTAATCCAAGGTAACTTAATTCACGGACCGAACCGCTACAACTTGATCAATTTTGAGTGTCACTGATTGGGTATCCACAAGAAGTTCAAGCGAGTCATTAAAGATGCGAACTAACTTTCCTGTGAGCGCCTTTCCGCCATTCAAGTACCATGTGTCGCTGTTCTGTTGATCGACTAAGTCTTGTAGTAAAAATTGTGATGCAAATGGGTTCAACCTTTTCCCTGGTTGAGTGTGTGCCTTTGTCGCCCAGCCGGTTATCCAAATGATGTACGAATTAAACACAATGAATGTGTGGATGTCAGTAGTCAAAGCAATGACACCTGCATTGCCAACCAAAAAATTACCGCTGACCAATTCACACTCAGGGTGGATGGTCGCGATGGTGATTTTCGAACCTGTAGGTGGCATTCGATCTAGCCACGATGTTCGAGCCGTCTCGTATCGGATGTTTTCGAGTACCTCAGAATTGTCCTCTAACTGAAGTTCATTAAGCAGCTTGTGATTGGCCGACTGAACCACGTTTTGAAACTCGGAGAACAAATCAGTTTCTACAGGTTGATGTTTCTCTAACAAGTGTTTCACCGCTTTCATCCACGAATTTTTTCCAGTATCAGTCACAAATCGCAACATCAGCGAGTTATCCACAAGAAATGCTCCACTCAAGTCTCTCTATTGACAGGAAGAATTTGCTGATTTAGAAAGTTAATAACAGGCAGTTCGGGGGTATAAAAACTACCTGTTACTTACGTGAAGCAAGCACAAGCAACTGAAAGCTTCACAAAGTAATTGAAAGCTTCAGGGGGAATTATGGTTGCTAGAAATAATCACAGTGTTCATGCCGAAAATCTCATGGCAGACATCGCACATGTCATCGATCTTGAAAAACACCGCAAGCCAAAAGTCTTTGAGACTTTGCCACTTGAATGGGCACCGGTTAACGGCAGTAGTGCTTTGGCTTATGCGCCACCAGTCCCACACTTGGTCGCACTCGACGAAAGCGAGCATCGGCACACCCCAAGGTCTGAATTGCCATCCGCACATCAATGGTCAATTCGGTTAGTACACGGACTTGTTGAAGTTATGAATGGAGTTCGTCCAGTAACACAACTCACTCGCTGGCTAACTTTCGATGTATTAAACCAAGTTAAGAATCACATTTACGCCCACGATATGCGTCGACTAATCGTCCGAAGTGTTCACGTATCCGAGCCTGACGATGGAGTTGCTGAAGTATGCGCAGTTTTTGGCACACCAAACAGGTGCTACGCGTTGGCAATGCGCCTTGAAGGAATCGATGGCAGGTGGCGCGCCACCCAACTCACATGGGCAATGTGATTAGTGCTGGTTTGGATTCCCGTGACACTTCTTGTACTTCAAGCCAGAACCACAAGGGCACTCGTCGTTGCGTCCAACATTCGCGAATGCATCAGAGCTCGGCGCAGCTTTAGCTACAACTTCCCCAGTCTCGCTCGGCGCTGAGTAAGTCAGTGGTCGACTCGGAGCTGGTGGTGGTGTGCTCTTTAGCAAACTTACTGGTTCATCATTGTCATCAGTAGCGATTTGAACATCAACTTCTGCATTGAAAACGAAGCCAACTGTTTCTTCTTTAATGGAATCCATCATGGCAACAAACAGGTCGTAACCTTCACGTTGATACTCAACAAGTGGATCGCGCTGAGCCATTGCACGCAGACCAATACCCTCTTGCAGATAATCCATTTCATAAAGGTGCTCACGCCACTTTCGGTCGAGAACGCTGAGAACGACATTTCGCTCAAGCTGGCGCATTGCTTCTGGTGAAAGCTCTGCTTCGCGATTCTCGTACGCTTTGTGCGCATCTTCTAGAACTGTTTCCAAGATGTACTGGCCATCTAATGAGGCGATATCGCCACCAGATCCAGCGATTAACTCTTCTAGAGAAATTCCAACTGGGTAAAGAGTGCCCAACGCGGTCCAGAGGGTATCTAAGTCCCAATCTTCTGGGAAACCTTCGGCAGTTGCTTCTCTAACATAGGCACTTACCGTGTCATCAACAAAGCTCATGATCTGATCTTGAACATCTTCACCATCGAGTAACTGGGCACGCTCAGCGTAAACAACTTTGCGTTGCAAGTTCAAAACTTCGTCGTATTTCAAAACATTTTTACGGATCTCAAAGTTCTGCGCTTCAAATTGGGTTTGCGCAGACAGAATTGCTTTGGTCACCATGCCAGCTTCAATCGGCACATCATCGGGAACATTGAAACGTTGCAGGAACCCATTTACTCTGTCG
>Ga0114959_10004029_pt1 | contig 11368 bp, 10 predicted proteins | sample C_130625_EF_Meta_FD_87317 | JGI IMG/M metagenome (GOLD analysis project Ga0114959, IMG submission 87317) | Freshwater microbial communities from Lake Croche, Canada to study carbon cycling - C_130625_EF_MetaG | ecosystem: Environmental > Aquatic > Freshwater > Lake | place: Lake Croche, Canada...
AAGGTGTATAAATAAGTCTGGTGAGGGTTTTAAGATGTTTGGTATTTCTACCCGCAAGCTTTTGTTTTACTTGCTTTTGGCTTTGATTTTTTGGCCTGCCCAGCACGATTCGAACGTGCGACCTACGCCTTAGAAGGGCGTTGCTCTATCCAGCTGAGCTATGGGCAGAATGCTGGTATCAGTTTATGACTAACTAGAGATTGGTGGTCGGAGTACAAGGATTCGAACCTTGGACCCCCTGCTCCCAAAGCAGGTGCGCTACCAGGCTGCGCTACACTCCGACGGAACCCGTATTCTACACTGACAGCGCGATTCCGAGCAAATCCTGTAAAATTCGGTTCATGGTTGCCTCTATTTCAAGCAAATTAACGAAGCAAATTCAAGCCGCTTTTGCAGTGGCATTGCTCCTTTTTTGCCTCTTGGGAACCCATTGGATTGGCTTCGCCCATGGCATTTCTCATGCTGGTCTTCAGAGTCAGTCAGTTGAAAAATGTACCGCTTCAGCATCTGTCCCAAACCTAACTCATAGCTCAGACGTTTGCCATTTATTTGATGCGCTGACTTTGGCTACATTTGTGCCTAGCAATGACTCTGCATTTGTTGCTTCTACTCAATATGTTCTTGATATAGCGCAGTCTGAAGATTCAATTCTGCTTGAATCTAAACTTGCTGCCTATCAATCTCGCGCACCACCTACTTTCATCCTGTAAATCTACCGTGCGCTTTGCGCATGTCTTTTGATTGATCACCAATCACTTGGTGAACTTGGATGAAACATGAATCAACGGCTTTACCTATTTCCTGTTCTAGTATTTGTATTTTTTTTCGCTAATCCTGCTTGGTCACAAGGTCAGGCAGACTCCTTGCCACAATTAAATGTGAGTGGCGTACGTGAGAGCGACTCTGGAATACTGTCCCCCAATAAAGTGCTATCTGGAGACGAGTTACAAAACAAGTTAGCAGGATCTCTAGGCGCTACGCTTGCCAATGAACTGGGTGTCTCCGCTACAGGCTTTGGATCGGGTGCTTCAAGACCCGTAATACGTGGACTAGATGGTCCACGAGTACAGATTTTGCAAAACGGTTTGTCAGTGGGTGATGTATCGAGCATCTCTCCTGATCATGCCGTAGCCAATCCGATTCAGAATGCCCACCAAATCGAGATATTGCGTGGTGCTGCAGCCCTCCTCTATGGATCTGGCTCTAGCGGTGGTTTAGTGAATGTCGTCAATGATCGCATTGTGACTTCCATGCCAGATGCAGTTTCTGGAATGGTGAATACCAGCTATGAGACTGTGAATCAAGGTAAAACTGCCAGTATTGAATTAGATGCTCCTGCAGGACCATTGGCCCTGCATTTAGATTCAGCGATTAGTAATTCCAATAACTATCGTATTCCCGGCTTTGCAGAGCAAGGTGGGCCAAACGCCAATTGGGAAATTAATCCTGGCCAGCCTGTCAATATTCCGTATAGCGGCAAACTCCCCTTCTCCTATAGCAATCAAAACAGTTTGGGTTTAGGCGCAACTTATTTACGCAATGATGGCTATACCGGGGTTTCTTTAGAGCGCATGAATCACAACTATGGTATACCGACATCGGAAGGTGGATTTATTCAGCAGTCCCAAAATCGCTATGACATTGCACACCAAAGCAATGATCCATTTGATGGATTTTCATCCATCAAAATCAGTGCAGCAAATTCAAATTATCAACATACTGAATTTACAAACAATGGTGTTCCATCTACACAGTGGAATAACACGGCAACTGAAGCGCGCTTAGAAATGGCGCATCAAGAATTATTAGGGTCCAAAGGAATTATTGGTGCACAAGTCACCGGTGTCACCCTCAATGCGACTGACTTAACTACCGGAAATTATGCCATCGTGCCACAAACTAAATCGAACTCGACGGCACTATTTGTAATCGAAGAAGGCCGTTATGGCCCACTGAAAACCAGCCTAGGTGCACGCTACAACTACGCTACTCAGAACCCTAATTCAAGTACGCAGTTCCCAAGCGCCAGTAGCCAAGACTTTGTTCCAAACTCCTATGGACCACCCTCCTTGCAAAACCGGCAATTTAATTTAATGTCGTACTCTGCGGGTGGCCTACTAGACCTTACTAAAGGCTATGGGCTAGGGCTTGCCTATACCGTTTCACAAAGAGCGCCTTCCGCTCAAGAACTCTACTCTTACGGGCCACATGATTCCACCGCGACCTTTGATATTGGTAACTCCAATTTAGGCACCGAGACTTCCCATAATGTAGAAGTGAACTTTCAGAAGACGCTGGGATTAATTCGCAGTAAAGCTAGCATCTATCGCAACCAGTTTACAAACTATATTTATGGTTTCTATACGGGCTCCTACAGTCAGGCCAATCAAAACTTTTCTGTAGTCCAAGCATCGCAAGCCAATGCCAGTATTCGGGGCGCTGAAGGTGAACTCAGTTACAACTGGAATCAAACTGGAGTTGGCGCGCGTATCTTTGGCGATGTCTCACAAGGCACCTTTAACTCAGGCGGTAACCTGCCTTTGCAGCCAGCACCACGCTTGGGTAGTGAGTTGGCCTATCAACGAAATGGCTGGTTAAGCAGCGCGACGTATATTTACAGCTATCAACAAAATCGCCTTGCGAATTGGGAAATTGGGCCAACACCGAGTTATAACTTGCTCAACGCTAACCTCTCCTATTCGGAGCGGATTGGTAAAGTGAACTGGACTGCTTATATGGTGATGAAGAACCTCTTAAATGAGGAGATTCGGTATGCCACTACACCCATGTCAGTCAGGCTGTATGCTCCACAACCCGGCAGAAGTTTGCTCGTTGGTATCAGAGCTGCGTTTTAAGAACGAAGGGCTTCAGAAATATTGGAGGGCAATCAGCCCAGCAAGTCCTGAAGTAAGAATGATAAGAACCGGATTAATTTTGGTTTTCAAGATCAAGAAAAGCGTGATCAGAGCCAAAATGATAGTAATCGGACTGACTATCGATGCCTTAGCAACCGCATAGACACCTGAGGCCATTAAGCCGATGGAAATAGGCTCTAACGCATCTTGCACGGAGCGCCGCCAAGGACTCTCGCCAAATCGCCCCCATAGGCGACCGGCATAAAAACACAAGATACTCGAGGGCAAAAAGAATGAAAACATCACAACACCTGCACCAATAATGCCTGCTACCTGGTAACCAATCACCAACACCATCAGCATATTAGGCCCAGGAGCAATTTGACCAATACTATAAATATGGACGAACTGGGTATGTGAAATAGCAAAATTCTGCAACAGCAAGGTTTGCATTTCAGGCAGAACCGCAGTTCCACCACCGACTGCCAAAAGGGAAAGTAGGCTAAAGGTCAGAAACAGACTAGGAAGATGGCTCATGAATTTGCTCTAGGGCGATAGAGATAAATCGCAATGGGAGCCATGATGAGTAAAACCACTGGAAGTGCTAATTTAGCAATACTCATTAAGCAAAAGGTGGTCACAATGGTGATCACAGATTTGATCTGTTTCCAGTTGTCGCCTCCAATGCGCAGGGTAATCGCCGCTAGGAGTCCACAAGCACTCGCCGCTACGCCCATCAAGATATCGTTCGCAAGCGGATGATTGGCGTTTTCGGAATACAACAGCCCAAGCGCCAAGACAAAAACAGATCCGGGAATAATGAGGGCCAAGACAGCAATGAACGCGCCTAATTTACCTCTCAGAAGATCTCCTGCAAGTACCGCTAAATTAACCGAATTTAAGCCAGGCATTGTTTGACTGATCGCCAAAAAAGCCATGAATTGATCTGAACTGAGCCATTTGCGTTTTTCTACCAACAGTATCCGCTCGTAAGCAATAATCCCGCCGCCAAAACTAATGGCACCAATGATAAAAAACTGAATAAATAGATCTTTTAGTGTGACAGGATCAGCAGTATTAGTTGCATTTTGTTCAGCCATCGCTATTCGGGCTTTCCATAAACCAGCGCGGTTTTGGTACTACCGATTTCAAGCCAGTCAGCCAACTCATGCTGCAGACCCTTGAAAAATTTGTCGGCTCGTTTATGGGCTTTGGTATTGGCGCGATTGTCCTCAGTCACACGATAGGAAAATGCCAGCTCGCCAACGATAGGGTCGCCAACGCTTCTCATCCAAATTGCAATATCACAATGGGCTTGAACGCCATCACCAAAGACGATGTTTCCCAAAGGAAGACAGGCTTCTAGAATCTTGTTGGTCTTACCCCCCACAATTCTGATAGGAGATTTTTTATTAATGGATAATTTGGCAAGGCCCGGGAAATATTGAGTAATGCTGCTTAAGGTGCGGTCGAATATCGAATCTAAGGCAACAGCATCCAAAATAGCATTATTAGAAAACATACTCCGTTTAGTACCCAACTCATCGCCACGCAGAATTTCTTCTTTCAGTCTCGCTCTTGATTTAACGCCTTTTTTAGGAATTGGATTAAATTGGGCCGCTAAATCCACATCAAGCGTTCGGCACTTGAGCGTAACCTCGCACCAATCATCTACCCAAATATTTTGGCGAGACTCTCGGACTCGCAAAATAATATTGTTATGACGAAAGTCTTCGCCCGGAGTATCGTAAAAATAGATATTTCGTAGGCCAGTATTGGCATTATCTAAGTGGAAAAAATTGATCTTATTTTTTTGCAATACTGCACTATCTGTTCGCTGAGTGCGGTAATGCTTCTGAGGCGATCCAGCCCCTGAGGCTTGATTAGGAGCTTGAACTCGCGATTGGTAACCGATGGATGTAACTTCATGGTGATAAGCCCCTCATTTATTCTAAGAGGTTATCACTGTCCTGGAATTATTAATATATCTCTGGAACGTACATCTCAGGTGGCACAGGACCCCGCAGATAGTCTGGGTTATGGACTCGGGCTGGAAGGGTAATTTCAGGGTGAGGGATTTCTTGATAAGGAATTTGACTCAAAAGGTGGCTAATACAGTTTAAGCGCGCTTTTTTCTTATCATTTGCTGCGACAACCCACCATGGGGCTTCAGGAATATGGGTATGTTCCAGCATGGTTTCTTTAGCCTTGGTGTAGTCTTCCCAAAGGCGGCGAGCCTCAAGATCCATAGGGCTCAGTTTCCACTGCTTTAAGGGATCATGAATTCGCATCATGAAGCGGTTGTACTGCTCATCATCGGAGATCGAGAACCAATATTTGATTAATACGATCCCAGAGTTAATCATCATGCGCTCTAAATCAGGTACTGTGCGCAGAAATTCGTTATATTCCTCTTCGGTACAAAAGCCCATGACCTTCTCAACACCAGCACGGTTGTACCAACTGCGGTCAAAGAGAACGATCTCCCCACCAGCGGGTAATTGGGAGATATAGCGTTGAAAATACCATTGGGTTTTTTCGCGTTCATTCGGTGCTGGTAAAGCAACCACCTTACATACACGGGGATTTAAGCGTTGTGCAATGCGTTTAATAGCACCGCCCTTGCCTGCAGAATCGCGACCTTCAAATAGGACTGCCACTTTGACCTTATTAGCAACAACCCAATCTTGTAGTTTGACTAATTCGCCTTGTAGTCTAAATAATTCTTTGAAGTAGACATTTCGCGGAACCTCGGAACCGGCCTCGCCATCTGGCGCCAGACGGTCATCATCAAGCTCCATTTCAAGCTCTTCATCCATGCTATCTAGAATCTCTTCTTGAGCACGTTGGTACCAATCAGCCATCTCTTTGTGTTTAGTAATCATATTTATCCACTGAGTTTATTCATACTTTTTAGAGCATAGATATGTCACCAATATTACAGAAACCTAGTTGCAATGACTTAAAAGATATTGGGCTATTTGCTCTTGGCTACGTAGGGCTAGCCACTTTCTATCCCTAGGAAGTTGAGGGTTTTCTAGCTCAGGGGGGGAAAAATGTAAAACAGCCCTCATGTTGCGATTTTTTAAGATCTTTGCCATAGAGCCTATTAATCCCATATCACCAACAAAGGCCGGCACTTGAGAATGCAACCCTGAATTGCGATCAAAATAGGCTAAGGCCAGGGTATAAACCGGGGCTTTGGACAAGACAGCAGCCTCAAATAAATTGGCCTTAAAGGGCTGAACACTTAATCCAATGGTTGAAGTACCCTCTGGAAATAGGCAAATAGATTGGGTTTTTAGTAATTCAGCTAATTGCCCAACAACCTGCCGCGCCTGTCGTGGGTTATCTCTTCGTATAAACACAGTACCCAATTGGGTTGCCATCCATCCAAAAATAGGCCACTTTTGCACCTCCGATTTTGCTACAAAGCGAATGGGTTTGAAGGAATTAATTACATGAATATCCATCCAAGAGACATGATTGGATGCCAATAAAAAAGATTCTGACGCAAAAATCTCTGCATTATTTACATGCAATTCAATCCCAAAAATACTCAATAAGCGTCTAGACCATTTCTGAATATGCAGTTTTTTTACTTTAGGGCTACTGAAAGGGAAAATGAACAGGAGTGTGACCACGCCCGTGAAAACATGGCCTGCCACTAAAAACCAAAGGGCTATGTAAAGCCAGGTTGGCGTATTTTCTTCTGCAGGAAGTGGTCTTGCTGTCATAAGTGCCATAAATATCGAATATCCTAAATGATAAGGGCATTGTCATAAAACTGTCGTAGAACTGTCATGATGCTTACACACTAGCTTGGCTTAATACAGTCTCATGACGCATTACAGAGCCATATGGATTTCTGATATACACCTAGGAACATCAGGGTGTCAGGCAAACTACCTCCTCGATTTCCTAAAACATAATGATGCCGACAAGTTTTATCTCGTTGGTGACATTATCGACGGCTGGAGACTGAAAAAATCTTTCTACTGGCCTCAATCTCACAACGATGTGGTACAAAAGCTATTGCGCAAAGCCCGTAAAGGTACTGAAGTCATCTACGTACCGGGCAACCATGATGAAAGCGCCAGACAATTTTTTGGTCTTTCATTTGGTGATGTCAGGGTTGTTGAGGAATGTATTCACACCACCCTAGATGGCAAAAAGTTATGGGTAACCCATGGCGACCTCTTTGACGGTGTGATGCAGTACGCCAAGTGGTTAGCTTATGTAGGCGATACGCTCTACTCCTTCATCCTCTATATCAACCGCTATTTCAATATGTTGCGCGTCAAAATGGGACTGCAATATTGGTCACTCTCGCAATATTTGAAGCATCAAGTGAAAAACGCGGTGAGTTATATTGCGGATTTTGAGCACATCATGGCTCGGGAAGCCCGCCTGCGTGGTTGTGATGGCGTAGTTTGTGGCCATATTCATAAAGCAGAAATACGTGAAATTGATGGACTTCTATATTGCAATGACGGTGACTGGGTTGAAAGCTTAACTGCCCTAGTAGAAACCGAAACGGGTGAACTCAAAATCATTTATTGGACTCATATTTTAGGAGAGCCAGTAGAAACGCCAGAACTTGCTTTTCAACCTGCAGTTGAATCACTCATTAAAGAGGCTGCAGTATGAAAATTATGATCATTAGCGATGCTTGGGATCCCCAGGTCAATGGTGTAGTGCGTACCCTTAAGCAAACCCGTGCAGAGTTAATAGCAATGGGTCATGAAGTGGACATGATTACTCCGAATGGCTTTAAATCATTTCCCTGCCCAACCTATCCTGATATTGCCCTGTCCTTATTTCCCGGAAAAGAAGTGGCTCGCCGCATAAAAGAATTTGCGCCTGATGCCATGCATATTGCCACCGAAGGCCCCTTGGGTTTATCTGCACGCTCTTATGCAGTCAAAAATAAACTCCCTTTTTCAACCGCCTATCACACCCGCTTTCCGGAGTACGTCAAAGCACGTACGGGTATTCCACTGGCGATGACGTATGCTTTCATACGCTGGTTTCATAAGCCCTCTATGGCAGTCATGGCTCCGACAATTGTGGTTAAAGACGATTTAGAAAAGTATGGTTTGAACAATGTTGTGCTTTGGTCTAGAGGTGTAGATCTGGATATTTTCAAAATGCAAGAATCCAAAGCGCTCAATACTGCCCACCCGATCTTTTTATATGTAGGACGGGTTGCGGTAGAAAAAAATATCAATGCCTTTCTGGAAATTGATTTACCCGGTTCTAAATGGGTGGTTGGCGATGGTCCAGCGATGGCAAGCATCAAAGACAAATATCCTGAAATCAATTACCTCGGTGTATTACAACAGGACGAGCTAGCCAAAGTGTATGCCGCTGCTGATGTGTTTGTATTCCCAAGCAAGACCGATACTTTTGGGCTGGTATTACTAGAGGCAATGGCTTGCGGTACCCCGGTGGCCGCTTACCCCGTCACTGGTCCAATCGACGTGTTGGGTAATTCGCCTGCTGGCGCTATGAATGAAGATCTGCGTGAAGCCTGTATTCAGGCCTTGAAGATTCCGCGTGAAGTTGCTCGGGCGCATGCTGAAAAATTTTCCTGGAAAGCAGCCTCGGAGCAATTTGTCTTGCATTTGAAGCCAGTGGCTTCGACAGATGTCCACGTCACTGCCCTAGCTTAAAGAAAGCGTCGATTGAATCTCAAGTATCACATCGATCAAAATCCTCACAAAGGCAACCGAGGATTGACAAGGGCTTGGCATGCCGCCAAGAACTCTTGGTGTGGTCTCGTCTACGCCTTTTTGGAAGAAAGCGCCTTCAGGCAAGAGTTGACATTATTTGTATTGTTAACGCCGATCGCCATTTTCTTACCGATTGCGCATTTAGATAAAGCCCTCCTAATCTCTTCATTGATTCTCGTTTTGGTGGTGGAATTACTCAACTCTAGTGTTGAGGCTGCCATAGACCGCATCTCATTTGAACATCATGATCTATCTAAAAGAGCCAAAGATTTTGGCTCAGCAGCAGTGATGTTGGCCCTTCTCATCGCCGTTTTGCTCTGGTCTGCTACCTGCATTCCGCTTATCTTTGGGCTGAAATAAATATCCTATACGATCCCTATTACATTAATTAAGGTTAACTATGTCCGATATCCCTAACCCAATTGGCGCCTTCGAGATTTTCTCTTTCAAAAAAGAGAAGAAAAGAATCTACTCCAAAATTAATCCGATCAAGAAATTATCAAAGAAGCTCACTAAAAAGCTATTTGGTAAGAAGTTTGCCAACAAAACTCGTGCTGAATTAACTACAACGCTAGCAATTCCCGCAATCAGCCAAGTAGCGAAAGCTAAAAGACCTGCCTTCCTCATTGAATGGGCAAGTACTTCCAGCGAAATCAAAGAAGCACAACGTTTGCGTTATAAAGTATTTGCAGAAGAGATGGGTGCAAACCTCTCGAAAAATGCTGAAGGTTTAGATGTCGACGAATTTGATGCCTATTGCGATCACTTATTAATTCGTGATCAAGATAGCTTAAAGGTAGTTGGCACCTACCGTGTCTTGCCACCCCATAAAGCCCAAGAAATTGGCCGTTTATATTCCGATGCCGAATTCGATCTAACCCGCTTAGATCACCTCAGACCAAAATTAGTTGAACTAGGCAGATCTTGTGTACACCAAGATTACCGTTCAGGAGCCGTAATTATGGCCCTATGGTCAGGACTAGCCCAATATATGCAGAAGAATGGTTACGAGATCATGCTCGGTTGCGCGAGCATTCCAATGGCTGATGGCGGTCACTTTGCTGCAAGCCTATACAACTCTTTGGATAGCAACCAAATGGCACCAACCGAGTTCCATGCCTTTCCACGCTTGCCTTTGCCTTTAGACAGATTAAATGGCGGCCTAGAAGTGGATGCCCCGCCGCTGATTAAAGGCTATCTCAAACTTGGCGCGAAGATTTGTAGTGCCCCAGCCTGGGATCCTGATTTCAATACTGCAGACCTTTTAACGATGCTGCGTCTTTCAGAAATTAACCCACGCTACGCAAAACACTTCTTTGGTTTGTAATTTCTAGGGTCTTATTTCAGACTAAGTTCATAAGGGCGGCCAATACGAACCCATTCGGCCGCTTCTTTTAGAAGGCTAAATTCTGTTAAAGGATGGGTTACCGCCCATTCTTTAGAAATACAGACTTGATATACGCCGTCCCGCTCAGAAACTCTTACTCGCGGTAAATCCTCATCGCTCCTACCACGGCAGAGTACTTGAGCTAAGCGTAAGCAAAACAACATACGCCAGTCATGAAAGCTCGTATTGTTTGCCAATTTTCCGAGTTTACCGGTGTGGCCGATCAGTAAAGCAGCTAAACGTGCTTGATCATTCTTGGAAAAGCCTGGCATATCGGCATTGCCTGCAATATAGGCCGAATGCTTGTGGTAACCATTGTGTGAAATCGACAGTCCAATCTCATGCAGGTTGGCTGCCCATTGCAATAGAGCGACATTGTCTACCCTACTTTCGGTTTCTGACTTTGGAAGTTGTTGCAAGAATTCAGCGGCTAACTTCCCCACGCGCGAGGCTTGCTCTCGATCAGACGAATAGCGCTGCATAAACTGTTCCACGGTAACGTAGCGCATGTCATGATGCTGTGAGCGTCCGAGTAGGTCGTATAAAACACCCGAACGCAATGCTGCATCCGTGACTTCCATCTCTTCGATACCAAGTTCATCAAAGACCGCCAACATAATGGCAAGTCCACCTGGCCACACAGCTCTGCGATCATCTTTCAGACCCAATAACTCTACTTGGCCAACATGCTCATATTTGAGTAGATGCTTTTTCATGGCCCGTAAGCCATCACGGGTAATTAATCCACTAGCATTGACGCGGCCCATAGTTAGCCCGTCAGCATGTCCATTAAAATTATTAGCTGCAATCAGTTCTGCTAAAGCTCTGGCAGTTCCTGAAGAGCCAATCGCTTGTTTCCAGCCGCTTCTCAAATAGGCCCCAGAAATGACTTGGATTTCACGCCTAGCCGCTAACTCAGCCTCTTTGAAGGCATGCGCGTCAACATTGCCTTTAGGAAAAAATTGCATGCTATGGGAAACGCAGCCGATGTAGAGACTTTCCATTAGCTTAGGCTCATAGCCTTTACCAATAATGAATTCAGTAGAGCCACCCCCAATATCGACAACTAAGCGATTGCCTTGTACTGCTGGTACCTCATGGGCAGCGCCAATATAGATCAGCCTGGCCTCCTCTACGCCAGCAATGACTTCAATCGGAAACCCTAGAGCAACTTGGGCGTCCTCAATAAACTGCTGGGAATTTTTTGCAACCCTTAATGTGTTGGTAGCAACAGCGCGCACATTTGAGGTGTCGAATCCTCTAATCCGTTCACCAAAGCGCCTAATTGCTGTTAAACCCCGCTGGTAGGCATCATTGCCCAACAGCTTATGTTCCGTTAAACCAGCCGCTAAACGAACAGACTCACGCAGAGTATCAATCGGACGAAGTTG
>Ga0114959_10004030_pt1 | contig 11367 bp, 6 predicted proteins | sample C_130625_EF_Meta_FD_87317 | JGI IMG/M metagenome (GOLD analysis project Ga0114959, IMG submission 87317) | Freshwater microbial communities from Lake Croche, Canada to study carbon cycling - C_130625_EF_MetaG | ecosystem: Environmental > Aquatic > Freshwater > Lake | place: Lake Croche, Canada...
AAAGTGACGTTTGGCCCAACCGCCTCGCCCATCACCATCACCGCGCCCACTGTGGACGGATTGAAGGAAGCTTTGAACGAAGACTCGACGTTTTCTCAGTCCTACAAAGCCAGTGTGGATGGTTCGACCTTGGTCGTCACAGCCTTAGACCCTACGACGGCCAGCTCTGACATGATCTCAAGCGCGTTGACCGTTTCACAAGCTGCAACTGGTGCGAGTTTCAGCACAGTTTCGAGTGAGGCAGCCAGTGCGGGCGGGCCCACCATCAATGGCACACCTGCGAGTTCTCTTTATGCGGGCAAGAAAAGCACCGACGACTTGAAAGATCTGTTCTCGATCAACGTCGACAACTCGATTGAACCCGTCACGGTGGGCTTGGACCGCTTGGCGGGCACCAACCTGCGTTTGTCGGGTGCTCAAATTGCAGCGGAACTGACCAACGCCATCAACCGTGCCTATGGAGATGAAAAGCCGTTCAACTTCGCTTCCTTGGTGGGGCCTGCTTTTTCGATCCAGATGAACCCTGCCAATGGTGGCGCACCCCTGACCAAGTTGAACATTGATTTGTCTCAGGCAGGAGATGCCGATCACAACATGCGCTTTGAAGATTTGGTGAAGACTGTTCAATCCCAAGTCGACTCCAGCTCTGTGTACAAAGGCAAGATCACCGTGTCGTATGACACGGTCATGCAAAAGCTCGTGTTCACACCTGTTGGCAACGACAAGGTGGTCATCAGCAGCAGCCAAAGTTCCTTGGGTTTGAGCAATCCTGCGGTGCAAGGCATCAACGACGAATCGGTCGGCATCAGCTTGAGCCCTTCTGCGTCAGCAGGGTCTTACCGGGCCCTCAACGACCAGCGCTTTGGCGCCAAGGTGGAGTACGACGCCGTCAAAGGGTCGTTTGTCTTCAAGTCTGGCACCACCGGCGACACCTCCGGTGTAGCCATCACCAACATCAAGGCCAACAGCTTGGCCACCCAATCCAACAAAGGGCTCGGCATGACCGGAGACCCTGCGACTTATTTGGTGAAACCTTCCAAGATCGATGCCTTGCGTGGCGTCACATCGTTGCCTGCCGTCTTGACGGGTAACCCCATGGCGGTGAACGTGGACAACAACTTCCCGGTCGACGAGACCAACAACAAATTCGTGGTGTCGGTCAACGGCGTCACGGGGACAGTGGTGGTCCCCCCGAAAGACACCTACACCTTGGGCACCTTCATGGAAGCCCTGCAAGCGGGCATCAACAACTTGCAGGGTCCTTCGGTCGATGGTGGCACGCCACAAACCGTGGACGGTGTGAAAGTGACCTACGACACGAAAAAAAATGCGTTGGTCTTTACCACCGGTACAGCATCGACCGATTCATTCGTCAAAGTCACAGGCGATGGACGTTGGGGCCTGGTGGGCTTGGATGCGCAATTTGGAAAGACCACCACCTGGACCAAGCCCACGCCGTTCAAAGACGACAAGAACGCTGTGGTGTACATCGATGGTTTTGGCAAAGAGTCTTCGACCGCAGCGGGCTTTGAGGTCTTGCCCGATTGGTCACCGGTTTACTTTGACAAGGGTGAGCTGACGTTTGACACCACCGGTAACTTGGTGTCTCCCAAACAAGGCGCACAGCTTGACACCGTGTATTTGCCCAACGGCAAAGGGTCGTTGACGATCAACGTCGATTACTCCAAATCAACCCAATTTGCCTCGCCCTTCTCGGTGTTGTCGCAGTCGCAAGACGGCGCCCCAGAAGGAGACTTGGTCGGTTTGGCCATCAAAGACGATGGCTTGGTCAATGCCAGCTACTCCAACGGATCGCAAAAGGCCTTGGGCAAGGTGGTGTTGGTGAACTTTTCTAACCCGACGGGCTTGCGCCAAATCGGTGACACGAGTTATTACAAAACTTCTGACTCGGGTGTTCCCAAGTATGGCGAGGCAGGTTCAGCCGGTTACGGCACGGTTCGCTCCGGCGCCACCGAGCGAGCCAACGTGGACTTGACGCAAGAGTTGGTGGACTTGATCACCGAGCAGCGTAACTTCCAGGCCAACGCCAAAGCGATTGAGACCAGCACCTCGCTGACCTCGACCATCATTCAAATCCGTAACTAAGCGGACTGACTGATTCACCGACTGAAAGAGTGAGATGGACCGCTTAGCCTTTAACGCGATGGCCGCGATCAACGAAGAGCGCATGGGGCGCCATCAGTTGTCCAACGACATTGCCAACGTGTCGACCGTGGGTTTCAAAAGAACCTTCGAAGTCACCTTGCAACCGCACCAAGCGGTCGGGCAAGGCTTTGACTCACGTTTGCAGCCCCGCATGTATTCGAACGACCAAGTCATTTTGGATCCCGGTCCTTTGATGGTCACAGGCCGTGACTTGGACATCTCACTCAACCACAAAACTGTGTTGGGCGTGACCGCCAGCACTGGCGAGTTGGCATTCACACGCCGCGGTGACTTGAAAGTCAACGCCAACGGTGTCTTGGAAACAGGCTCGGGCCACATTGTGCGCAGCCAAGACGGCGGTCCCATCACCGTGCCACAAGGCTTCAAGTTGTCGTTTGGCTCAGACGGCAATCTGTACGCCATCGATCCTGCGCAACAGGGCGTGCCACAACAACAAATCATTGCCCAGCTGTTGCTCAAAGACGCCAGCGGCACCGCTTTGGCCAAACGCGAGGACGGCTTGTTCAAAGTTGACGGAAAACCTCCTGGCACAGACTTTGCAACAGGTACAGGAACAGCTTCTTTGACACCGCAGGCTTTAGAAGGCAGCAGCGTCAATCCAATGACCTCCATGGTCAAGCTGATTGAACAGAGTCGCTCGTTTGAGCATCAGGTTCGCATCATCAAAGAGAGCAAGTCCAACGACGAGTCGGGCGCTTCCATGATGAAGGTGGCCTGAATTTGACAGATACATAGGGGGCGAATCGCCATGGACGCATCATTGTGGGTAGCCAAGACAGGTTTAGACGCGCAGCAAACGCGGATGAACGTGATCTCCAACAACTTGGCCAACGTGAACACGACCGGGTTCAAACGCGACCGCGCGGTGTTTGAAGACTTGCTCTATCAAAACATCAAGCAACCCGGTGGCCAAACCACCGCCAACACCCAGTCGCCCACGGGCTTGATGCTGGGTACCGGTGTCAAGATCAACGTGATCGAAAAACTGCACATGCAAGGTAACTTGGTCAACAGCCAGGCACCGATGGACGTGGCCATCACCGGTGACGGTTATTTCCAAATTCAAATGCCTGATGGCACCACCTCTTACTCGCGCGACGGCAACTTCAAGCTCTCCAACACCGGCCAAATGGTCACGGCTTTGGGCTTTCCTTTGATTCCTGCGATCACCATTCCCAACAACGCTGCGGCGTTGACCGTGGGACGTGACGGTGCGGTGAGCGTTGAACTGATCGCCGGTCAAGGCGCGCAAAACATTGGCCAAATTCAGTTGGCCCGTTTCGTCAACCCAAGTGGACTCAAACCGATTGGCAACAACTTGTACGAAGCCTCTCAAGCCAGCGGTGCTGCGCAAATTTTGCAGCCCGGTGTCAACGGTGCAGGCACCTTGAACCAAGGTTCCCTGGAAGCTTCCAACGTGAACGTGGTGGAAGAAATGGTCAACATGATCGAAACCCAGCGCGCCTATGAGATCAACTCCAAAGCCATCTCGGCGGTGGACGGCATGCTCAAGTTCTTGAACCAGAACGTTTGATAAAGGCTTCTCATGACTTCTTTGCGTTCATTGTCCTTGCTTGCCGTCGTGGCCTTGTTACAAGCCTGTGCGGTCGAGAACACAGAAATGGTGCTCAAGCCCTCGCCTGAATTTGCACCGGTGTACCCCTTGGCGTCGGACCGGCCCAAAGTGGCCACCGGCGGCATATACAGCAACCGTCAAAGCGACGCTTGGTTTGGCCGTGGCCGCAACTACCAAGTGGGCGACATCATCACCGTCTTGTTGAATGAATCCACCCAAGCGGCGCGCACGCAAAACAGCGAAGTCAACCGCGATTCCAAAAATACCCTGCCATCAGGCTTCAGCACCCAAGTGGGCAAGATGAGTCCGTTCTTGGATGGGATTAACCTCAACAACAACGCCATCGACACCAAGAGCAAAGGCCAAGCCGATCAGCAGGCTTCCTTGGTCGGTTCGGTGGCTGTCACTGTGGTTGAAATTTTGGCCAACGGCAACTTGGTGATTCGCGGCGAAAAGAAACTCGGCTTGGCCGAAGGCACTGAGGTGATTCAAGTCACGGGTGTGATCCGCCCAGAAGACGTGGGCCCCAACAGCACCGTGCAATCGCGCCGCTTGGCCAACGCACAAATTGCCTATCGTGGCACCGGCGACTTGGCCAATGCCAACCGCGTGGGCTGGGGAACCAGTTTGATGCACAAGTTCTGGCCTTTCTGATTTCAACCAAAGACACACCATGACCCGCTTGTCCCATTTGTTTCGTGTTGGCATGGCCAGCCTTTGCCTGTTGGCCGCTGGCAGCGCCTGCGCCGACCGTGTCAAAGACTTGGCGTCTTTGGCTTCGCAACGGCCCAACCAACTGATTGGCTATGGCTTGGTCGTCGGCTTGCAAGGCACAGGGGACGACGCCTCGGTGCCCTTCACCACACAAAGCATGAAAGCCATGTTGGCGCAAATGGGCGTGCGCATCGACGGCCCCTTGACCGACTTTGAACAAGCTGCCACAGCAGCCCGTGTGGACATCAAGAACACGGCTGCGGTGCTGGTCACGGCCGACTTGCCTGGCTTTGCCAAGCCAGGTCAGCGCATTGACATCAACGTGTCGGCGATTGGCAAAGCCACCAATTTGCGCGGCGGCAGTTTGATCATGACTGCCATGCGTGGTGTCGACGGCGAAATTTATGCCTTGGCACAAGGCGCCTTGACGGCCACCGGCATTGACGCCAGCGCCGCAGGCTCGAAAGTGGCTATTGGTGTCCCCACCTCGGCGCGCATTCCGGGCGGCGCGATTGTCGAGCGCATTGTGGAGACCCCGTTTGACACCGCAGAAAACGTGATCTTCAACATTCGTGAAAACGATTTTTCCACCACCACGGCCATCGTCAACGCGATCAATAAAAAATTTGGTGGCGAAATTGCACAAGCCTTGGATGGTGTATCGGTATCGGTACGAGCTCCCCAAAACTTGAACCAGCGTGTGGCCTTCATGAGCATGGTGGAGGCCTTAGAGGTCACGCCCGGCGAACCGCCTGCACGCGTGGTCATCAACTCACGCACAGGCACCGTGGTCATCAACCGCTCGGTGCGTGTGACGGCTGCTGCGGTGTCGCACGGCACCATCTCGGTGGCCATTGCTGCCACCAACGAAATATCGCAACCTGGCATGTTGTCGGGTGGACAAACCGCTGCGGTTCAAAACGCCGAAGTCAAAGTGGCTGAGCCTAACAACCCCATGTTCTTGTTCCAGCCCGGTGTGGAGTTGCGTCAAATTGTGGACGCGGTCAATCAAGTGGGCGCCACACCGTCAGCCCTGATTGCCATCTTGGAAGCGCTTAAAAGCTCTGGCAGCTTGCGCGCCGAGTTGATCATCATCTAACCCTGCATGAGCCCTTCATGAGCAGCCCCGTCGACACCTCCTCCGCCCGGTCCTATTTGGACTTTTCGGGCCTGGGCGAGTTGCGTGGGCAAGCCCAGACCAACCAAGACAAAGCGCTCAAAGAATCGGCCCAACAGTTCGAAGGCTTGTTCATCCAAATGATGATGAAGTCGATGCGCGAAGCCTCGACGCCCATGAAGGACGAAGAAAACGAGTCCAACGCACGCGAAACCTTTGAGAACATGTTCGACAAAGAAGTCTCGGTGCAAATGGCCAAGCGCGGTGCCATGGGCGTGGCTGACTTCATGGCCAAAGCGGTCAAGCAACAAACCCAGCCCAGCACGGTCGACATGCTCAAAGCCCGCACGGCCATGCCCTTGCATCCACAAGAGCTGTCCAAGCCATTGGGTGTGCCCGCGCAAGACAGCAAGGCGCTGACCCAACCGCGTATCAAAACCTTGGATGAGATGAAGTTGATGAACAGGAGCGGGTCATGAGTGACATGCTCGGCATCAGCAGCAATGCCATTGGCGCTTACCAGCGAGCCTTGAGCACGGTGAGCAATAACATTGCCAACGTCAACACCGAAGGCTATTCGCGCCAAGATGTGGTGCTCAAAGACTCGGCCCCTACCAAAGCAGCCAATAACTTTTTTGGGACAGGCGTTGCCCTAGACGCTGTCAAACGACAGTTCGATGCGTTTGCCGAGTCGAATCTGCGTAGCAGCACCAGTGATTTGTCGAGTCAAAAACCCATGGTGGATTACACCAAGCGGGTGATGGACATCATGGGCGACAAGAGCGTGGGTTTGAGCTCTGCCCTTGACGATTTTTTTGCGGCCGCCAACGCCTTGTCGGCTGATCCCGCCTCAACCGTGTTGCGCAGCACTTTTCTTCGCAGTGCCGATGGCCTGAGTTCAAGGTTCGGTGAATTGTCTGGCCAACTGAGCTTGGTGGGTACAGAAACCACGCAGGCCTTGGAGAGCACAGCCACGCAAATCAACACCCTGACGGATCAAATTGCCTTGGTGAACCAACACATGGCCAACTCGGCCACGTTAGAGGGGCAACCTGCCGAATTGTTAGATCGCCGTGATTTGTTATTGCGCAAGTTGTCTGACTTAGTCCGCATCAAAACCAGTTTCACCACCAACGGCACGGTCAATGTGGCCTTGGGCAACACGGCCACCCAAAGCGTGGTGGTGAATGGTCAAAAGTCACGTCCCATTGGCGTTGACAAATCGACGCCAGGAAAAACCGATTTGGTGCTCGATCCCTATGGGACCACCGAATCCTTGGCATCAGCCAGCGGGGGACAACTGGGTGGTTTGCAAACGTTCATTGCCCAGGTCTTGCAGCCCGCTCAAAAGAATCTGAACGCATTGGCCGTGACCTTTGCGAGTGAGGCCAACCGCATTCAGCGCAATGGGATCGATGGTTATGGGCAAATGGGTCAAGACCTGTTTTCATTCGCGCCAGGAGTTGCCGATGAGGCCGCCGGAATTCGCTTAGCCGTCAACGATGGCATGCGCGTCGCAACCGCAGCCCAATTTCGTGTCGCTGAAGCTGGCAGCAACACCACGGCCACTCGAGCCAGTGTTCAATTTTCCGGAACTACCCCAGCCACCGCATTGAGCAATCCCGCGATGGTCAACAACCCCAATCCTTCAGCAGGGGTGACATTCAAGGTCGATGGAGGGCACGACTACCTCCCCGTGACGTCGTTGTCGGCGGGTGTCAACGCGACCTTTTATTTGGACCAAGCTGATCCGGGACAGCAACTTCAAGTGCTGACCCGAGATGGACGCCAATTGCTCGGGCAAGCGTTGAGCGAGACGGAAAAGTATCAACTATTCACCCCGCAAAACGGATTTGCATCGAACGCAATCTACAGCGACAAATACCTGAATAAGTCTGGGGCGCAGGCCTATCGGGACTTGGATATGTTTTATGGTGCCAAGGCGTCTGTCTCGTATGGACAGACACTCGATGGCACGGGGCAGAACAACCATTCGCTCCCCCTTGCCGCCGTCTTAGAAAGTTCACGCATCAATGCAACAGACTTCTCCATGGCTGCTGGTGCAATGAACTTGAATGGTTTGGCCTTGCCAAAACTGGTTCGTGATCCCGCCACGCACATCACCATCAGCAATTTGAAATTGGCTGACCCTACGATCCCAGATGCCCAACCCGACTTTCATTTTTCTGCGGTCGTGGGGGGCAAGGCGATCTCGGTGCTTGTCCCGGCATCCGACGCCTTGGACTTGGTGAGCTTGCGAAATAGTTTGCAAGCCAGCCTCATCGCCAAAGGCTTGGACGTTAATTTGATCCACAGCGGTCAAGACGTGAGCATCACCGACAGCCAGGGACGAGACATCAGTGGGGTGAGCTTGACGCCGATCACCACCGCAACTTATGCCTCGCCTAGCATGGGAGCCGGGGCATACGCAGGATTCGCATCGTTTTCTGCCACGATTGGCGGCGTGGCCTATCACGTGAAGGATCTCCAATCGACCACGTTGTCTGATTTGGCCCTTGAAATACAAAATGGCTTGCGCGGACAAGACAAGCTCAGCGGGTTGAGTGTGGTGTTGGATGGAGCAGACCTCAAAATCTCAGACGCACAGGGCCGATCCTTGCAAAATCTGTCACTCATACCCACCGATCTCGCATCAGGCGCGAACGACGGCACGCTCACTGTGAACGACTCGGCCGCAGCCGCGGGTCAAGTCAGCGTGAGCTCATCGGCCTCGCAAGTTGCTAGCTGGCTCAACGGCGTGTCAAAAGCTTCCATCACGGGCATCAACTTCGGCACCTCCGTCGACGACAGCTTTTCACAATTCAATGCCACGATAGGCGGCCTGGATTTCAAGGTGCCACTCTTGGGGCTTTCTTCTAACAGCCTGGACGCGGTGGCGCTGCAGATTCAAACAGCGATGCGCCAGCAAGATCGAAGCAGCAACATCAGCGTGGAGGTGAACGGCAACAGTTTGAACATCCAAGATGCTGCTGGGCGTGAATTCAAAAATTTTGCTTTGATCCCCAGCGACGGCGTGGATGCAACCGGCGGCTCGGCCACCTTGACAAATAGCCAAGTGTCGCAAACCCATGTCCGAGCCGATGTGTTTTCAGAAATACGCATCCCAGTGGTGCAGTTGGACTTGACCAAGCCTCTGACACTCAATGGGCAATCGATCACGGGCTATCGCACCATGAATCAGTTGGTCGATGCCATCAACCGCTCACCCGCTGGCTTGTCTGCCAGTCTGAGCCCAGGCGGTGAATTGGTGATTGAAGATTTACAAGGTGGATCCGTGAGTGTGGGTGCTGCGCCTGATGGCAATGCCATCAATGTCCGTCCTGGCACCTACAGTGCACAAGTGCGCATGGTGCAAGAAGTGCGCGATCTGACTGTTCCAACAGCCGGCATGGATGTGACCAAACCACTGCAAATCAATGGCGTCAATTTGAACGAGTCTGCCTACGATATTCCTGCAGATCCTTTTGGTGCTTACTCCGTTGAGTTTGGTTATCCCACACAGTCTGTATCGGCCAACAACGCTGCAGCTTTAGCCGCCGCATTGAATTCTCGTGCCAGCCTCAGCGGTGTGACATTTCCTGTGTCGGGCGATGTGGTAGCCTTTTCTTCATTTGCGATCTCCCTCGATGGCAAACCCATCGAGTTCAAGGACTTGACATCGACCACCTTGCCGAATTTGGCGCAAGAGCTGCAAGACCGTTTGCAGGCGGCCGATGGACAAAATCCTGACCTCACGGTGACAGTCAATGATGCAGGCACGGGTTTGATCTTTTCAGATGCACAAGGCCGGAATTTGGTACCAGCAGGTTTGACCTTGAGCGATGCAGGCTTTGCAGCACAAGCGAGCAAAGGCAAGGTAGACGACGTGTTGTCGCAAACTTACCGTGCCAGTGTCAGAGTCAATGCAGCGGGACAGGATCAACTGGTGATCTCTTCAGTGCGTGGTGACTTGTCGGATGCTGATTTGGCCAACGCCTTTGTTGTCAAGTCTGCTGATACGGTTCAAACGCCACAAACTTCCATCACCACCTTGCAGGGATTGATCGACCGCATCAATTCGCAAAATTCAAGCACTGGTGTAGCCGCTTCTTTGGATGCCAACGGTAACTTTAAACTCACAGCCACGGACGCAAAGGGCACTCGCAACATCTCTGTGGGTCCTGGCAAACTCAGCAACGGTTTGTATGCGACCAATGCCTTGGGCTTAGAGCCGCTGGATTACAGCGTCACCCAGCGTTTGCAAAACTTGTTGCAACTTCAACCCACCATGAACGACATTCGTTTGTCGTTTGGTTCGTATACCGATGGAACACCCCCAGTGACTCGGTTTGGCGACCCCTCACAAATGGGCAAGATTGGATTTCGCACAGGGGCATACCTTGAAGGTGGAAGTCCTGACGACTTGCTGGTGTTTGTCACCGGCAAAGGTTCTGCCAATGTGGCAAGCAGCTTCAGCGGACAGCCTTTGAACGTGCGTGACAGTTTGCGCACCCAGAGCTTGATGGTCAAGTTCACGGAAGCAGACCGTTACAGCATCATCGACAGCAAGACAGGCACTGAGCTCGCAGATCGACATTACGACCCCAATTCGCTAGAGCCAGTGGTTGAGTTCCAGGGCCTAACTCTCAAATTTAGCCACGCCCCAGCGGTAGGCGACAGCTTTGCCGTCGACGGTAACTTCGATGGTTTGGGCAACAACGTCAACATGCTGGACATGGCTGATTTGAGCAAAAAAAATATCTCTAATGGCAAAACCATTGGCAACAACTACATTGATCAAATCAACAACGTGGGTAATTTGGCGCAGCAAGCCAATATGACCCAACAAGCTTTAACCGTGGTGAACGATCAAGCCGTGGCCGCGCGCGACAAAGTGTCGGGTGTCAATCTCGATGAAGAGGCTGCCGCCTTGATTCGGTACCAACAGGCCTACCAAGCATCAGCCAAAGCCTTGCAAGTGTCTGGGCAGTTGTTTGATGCGATTGCTCAAATTCGTTGATAAAGATGCACCATGAAAATATCCACCAATCTTTACTTTGACCGTGCCACCAACCAACTCAGCAATGTCCAGGGTGAGTTGGCCAAAACACAAGAGCAGCTCTCGACCGGCAAGCAAATCGTCAAGCCCAGTGACTCGCCTGACAAGGCGGCATTGGTGACACGTTTGGAAACAGAGTTAGCCCGGCAATCGGGTTATCAAAACACCTTGAAATCAGTCAATGTTCGGCTGACAGCCGAAGAGACTGCCTTGAAGAACACCAGCGATGTGATGTTCCGCATCAAAGAACTGTCTGTGCAAGCAGCCAACAGCACCTTGAACGCGCAAGACCGACAAGGTATCGCCATTGAAATCAGCACCTTGCGTGACCAAATACTGAGTTTGGGCAATAGCCAAGACAGCAACGGGAATTACTTGTTCGCTGGGAGCCGTGCCGGTCAACCCGCCTTTGCGCAAGATGCATCGGGTCAAGTGGTCTACCAAGGTGATCAAGCGCGCATGAAAGTCAATGTGGGTGACAACCGGCGCATGAACCTCAATATGCCTGGCTCAGATGCTTTTGTGCGCGTGGTGAGGGACGATGGCAAAGGCGGCAAGACAGCGGTCGACTTTTTCAAGGCCTTGGATGACCTCGCCAGCGCCGTGAAGAATTCGGACACAAATGGGATTCAACGCGGCATAGGCGAAGTCGACACGCTACAAAACGGCGTCACCGAGGGCCTGGGTCAAATTGGGGCAGACCTGACGGTGGTG
>Ga0114959_10004038_pt1 | contig 11359 bp, 8 predicted proteins | sample C_130625_EF_Meta_FD_87317 | JGI IMG/M metagenome (GOLD analysis project Ga0114959, IMG submission 87317) | Freshwater microbial communities from Lake Croche, Canada to study carbon cycling - C_130625_EF_MetaG | ecosystem: Environmental > Aquatic > Freshwater > Lake | place: Lake Croche, Canada...
ATTGCTACACCACTGAGTTCTTGTAGCTCTTCAAAGGACATGCCTTCTATCCAATCTACCGCTACCAATCCGTCTGGAGTAACTGCAATCGTCGCCAAGTCTGTGTAGATGCAGTCAACTGCCGCTAGGGCAGTCAAAGGATAGGTACATTCTTTCACTAACTTCGATTCACCAGACTTTGTCAAATGCTCCATCATGACAAACAATTTTTTTGCACCCAAGGCCAAATCCATCGCACCACCAACTGCGGGGATGGCTTTCGGGTCACCCGTACGCCAATTGGCTATATCGCCCTTGACTGAAACCTGGAAAGCACCAAGTACGCAGATATCAATATGCCCTCCACGAATCATGACAAAAGAATCTGCGTGATGACACAGTGAAGCTCCCGGCAGCATAGTAACCGGCTGCTTTCCTGCATTTACTAATTCTGCATCGATTTCATCATCGATAGCCAGTGGCCCCATGCCAAGAATGCCATTCTCAGAATGCAGGAGAATTTCTCGATCCGATGGGAGGTAGTTAGAAATCGTCATGGGCTGACCAATACCCAAATTGACATGAGCACCATCCGGAATATCTTGCACAATGCGTTTAGCAATATCGGCTGTGCTGCGTTTTTGTACTTTAGAGAGATCAATCATGATTTAGCTCCTAGCAATACAACACGCTTCACAAAGATTCCTGGGGTCACAACGGTCTCGGGATCAAGATCGCCCAACTCTACTATTTGATTTACTTGCGCAATGGTGCAGCGCGCTGCTGTCGCCATAATGGGTCCAAAGTTTCGTCCGGTGCGGTGATAAGTTAGGTTACCCCAACGATCACCCTTATCGGCTTTGATTAAGGCATAGTCTGCTTTGATCGCAGTCTCAAAAATATAATTCACGCCATCAATCACGCGTGTATCTTTTCCTTGAGCAAGCTCAGTACCAAAGCCAGTAGGTGTGTAGAAGCCACCAATGCCGGCACCACCAGCACGAATGCGTTCCGCCAGCGTTCCCTGCGGAACCAATTCCAATTCAATCTTGCCATTCCGATAGAGGTCGTCAAAAGCACCGGATTCTGGCTGACGTGGAAAAGAACAAACCATTTTCTTAACCTGACCCAAGCCAATCAACTTCGAAATACCAATTCCTGAATTACCAGCGTTATTGCTGATGATGGTTAAATCTTTGGCACCCTGCTCCGCTAATGCGTCGAGCAGATAGATGGGTAGGCCAGCGTCGCCAAAGCCCGAAACCAATACGCTTGAGCCATTGGCAATATCCCGTACAGCCTCACCTACGCTGGGAATTATTTTTTGTATCACTACAAGTCTCCATCTCTTTTTTATTATGGGTACTGCTTACCGCTTTTTTGCCACAGCTTTTTTACTTAAGCTATTGCTGCAACTTTTGCTTATTCCTTACTAATTTAATACATTTGAGAAATCGCCCAACGAATTGCTTCAGGCAGGGCTTGAGAAAGCCTTTTTCGATTGTCGAGCAAAGCATTTGGTGTCTCCTGCAATCTAACCGACCAGGCTGAGCCAGGGAAAAATACATCATCCTTAAATCGTGGGATGACATGCCAATGAATATGGGGAGTCATATTGCCCAAAGCAGCAATATTGACCTTATCTGGATGCATCACATGTCGTATTGCTTCTTCTACGACATACACCAAGGCCATCAAGTGTTCGCGCTCGCCATAGGTGAGATCAGTCATCTCAGACACATGCCGATTCCAGATCACTCTGCAAAAACCCGGTAAGTCAGGGTCATTTACCAGAATGACTCGGCAGTCATCCCCGCGCCAGATCAGTTCGCCCTCCTCAGGCTTTAATGCTTCTTTACAGAGTATGCAATTGGACATGAGAAGAATGTAAACGAAAACGGCATCTAAGTCACCCTTGTGGGGTAATTTAGATGCCGCGGCAGTATTGCTACATTATTACTGCGCTGCTGCTTCTTGCTACTTAGGGATCTTCTAAGGATTAATGGAACTGCTCTTCTTCAGTAGAACCAGTCAATGCGGTTACAGAAGACTTGCCACCTTGGATTACGGTGGTGACATCATCGAAGTAACCAGTACCCACTTCTTGCTGATGTGACACGAAAGTGTAACCACGGTCACGTGCAGCGAACTCTGGCTCTTGTACTTTCTCGATGTAAGCAGTCATACCGCGCTGCATGTAGTCTTGTGCCAAATCGAACATGTTGTACCACATGGAGTGAATACCAGCGAGGGTAATAAATTGATATTTGTAACCCATTGCACCTAATTCACGTTGGAACTTCGCAATCGTTGCATCATCCAAGTTCTTCTTCCAGTTGAAAGATGGTGAGCAGTTGTAAGCCAACATCTTGCCAGGGAATTTCGCACGAATGGCTTCAGCGAACTGACGGGCAAAATCCAGATCAGGCGTTCCAGTCTCACACCAAACCATGTCAGCGTAAGCAGCGTATGCCAAACCACGAGAAATCGCTTGATCTAAGCCCTTACGGGTCTTATAGAAGCCTTCTGGAGTGCGTTCGCCTGTCAAGAATGGCTTGTCATTTTCATCATAGTCAGAGGTCAACAAATCAGCTGCTTCAGCATCGGTACGAGCCAAGATGATCGTTGGTACACCCATCACATCAGCAGCCAAACGAGCAGAGATCAATTTCTGTACGGACTCAGCTGTAGGCAATAATACTTTTCCACCCAAGTGACCACACTTCTTCACAGAAGAAAGTTGATCTTCAAAGTGAACACCAGCAGCGCCCTGCTTAATCAATGCCTTGCTTAATTCGAATGCATTTAATACGCCACCGAAACCGGCTTCAGCATCCGCAACGATTGGCGCAAAATATTCGATATAACCAGCATCGCCTTTATTGATGCCTTTAGCCGTTTGAATTTCATCGGCGCGTTGGAATGAGTTATTAATACGCTCAACCATCTTTGGAACTGAATCCACTGGATACAAAGATTGGTCTGGGTACATCGCTGCGTATGAGTTACCGTCTGCAGCAACTTGCCAACCAGATAAATAAATAGCTTGTACACCAGCTTTAACTTGTTGCATTGCTTGACCACCAGTCAAAGCACCTAAACAGTTTACGTAAGCTTCGTTGTTGACCAATTCCCAAAGTCTTTCAGCGCCATGCTTCGCTAAAGTGTGCTCTATCTTCAATGAGCCACGAAGACGTACGACGTCCTCAGCTGTATAGCCACGGGTAATACCCTTCCAGCGTGGGTTTGTATCCCAGTCTTTTTGAATTGCTGCGATTTCTGCTTTGCGATCTGCCATGTTTTTCTCCCTAAGTTAAACAAGTACTTCAAAATTGTTGGACCTTTAAGACCATTTCAAGTCTTATGTCTTATATAAGAGTTTAGATGGATCAAAAAGGGATGCAAGAAAAATTTAAGCGTTTAATGAAAATATTTAGTCATTTAAATTCAATAACTTAAATATTTATTTTTATAATGTGGAATGTTAATCCGCTGATTGGAATGCAAATAGTCCGCTCATATTGCACCGCATTTTACGCAGTGTAATGGCGTTTCACATTGTGAAAATTATTGGGAACTATTTAAGCGGTTTTGGGGGCAGCGCCAGCCGACACCTTAAATACGGTCGGGATGATCATGAGCTGGAACAAAACAATGCCAAGGAACAATGCTTTTGGAAGACCGGCATCCATAAAGAAACCGAAGATGAAAGGGCCAACTGCAGCGCCTAAATCAATACCTGAATACACAATTCCGTATACCCGCCCCGCAACTCCTTTCGGTGTGACTGCCTTCACCAAAAGATCGCGCGAAGGGGCAACAACGCCATAACCAAAGCCTAAGCCAATAAACAGAATTGGAATCAGACTCAATGGAATGAATCCAGTACCCAATAACAAACACATCACTATCGTTACAGATAAGCAGGAAGAAACGATTTGCTCTGGTGCTTGTAACTTTGCAGCCAGATAACCACCAAACAAAACACCAGCAGCGCTACCAAGCGCCAGGAGAGTGATGTAGTAACTTCCCACATCTAAAGGCACTTGGTAAATTTCAAATAACGCACTCGGAGCAAAAGATTGCAAGCTCGAGGTAGATGCCATGCTAAAGAAAAAGAAAATCCAGCATAGCCACACTGCAGTCAGCTTCAAGAAAGCAAATGCACTCTCTGGAGCAACTCCAGGATTAGCAGCTTCGGTGCTTGCATGGGTATTCTCATGACGCTCTCTAACGTTATCGATGAGGTAGTTTTTATTGAGCCAAAGAATCCCTAAGACGCAGGCCTCTAATATGGCTGCAGAGAAGAAAGCAACGCGCCAATCAGTAAATTGAGCAATCGCAACCATGAAGGCTGGGGCCGCAGCCCACCCTAAATAGCCAGCTACACCATGCATTGAATAGGCATAAGGCAGATTGGGTGGTGATACCTTGTGATTGATGAGCGTGTAATCTACTGGATGAAAGATACCGTTACCACAACCCGCAATTACCGCCCCCATTAAAAGCATCGCATAACCATTGCTTTGGGAATAAATCAGGGCTGCAAGAACCAGTAAGCCAAGACCACCAAATAGCACTGGCCTTGCCCCGATACGATCTACTAAAAATCCAGAGGCGGCCTGCGCAATGCAGGACACGATAAAGAAGACTGACATGAGCAAACCAAGCTCGGCATAACTTAAGGCAAAAGCATCCTTCAACCATGGGAACATGGGAGGAAGTACTAAATGAAAGAAATGGGAGCTGCCGTGAGCCAGGCTAATGAGACCAATAACCCGGACATCACTGGCACGCCTACTAAGCGCAACAGTCATGTCTCGAGTTTACTGGCGCAGGGATATTCCTGCTGAACTACTATTTTTCTTAATGCACTTGGCGAGTGAAGCTAAAGTCACCTTTTTTATCTACATCTACCGGGACAATATCCTTAGGGCCAAAAGTGCCCTCCAGAATCATCTTCGACACGGGGTTCTCAATATGCTGCTGGATTGCACGCTTGAGGGGTCTAGCTCCATAGACAGGGTCAAAACCCACTTCAGCAATCTTTGCTAGTGCAGCATCACTCACTTCGAGTTGCATATCGACCTTGGCCAATCGATCTGATAAGTTCTTGAGCAAGATCTTTGCAATATTGGCAATATTGTCCTTATCCAAGCCATGGAATACCACAATTTCATCGATCCGGTTCAAGAACTCAGGACGGAAGTGATTTTTCAACTCATCGAAAACAGCCTCTTTAATTTCAGACTGCTTCTTACCCGTCATCGACTGAATTAAGTGTGACCCAATATTACTGGTCATCACAATCACCGTGTTCTTGAAGTCGACAGTACGTCCTTGACCATCAGTCAAACGGCCATCATCAAGTACTTGTAGGAGTACGTTGAAGACATCAGGGTGAGCCTTTTCGATTTCATCAAACAGAATCACGCTGTAGGGATGGCGACGAACTTGTTCAGTCAGATAACCACCCTCTTCGTAACCCACATAGCCGGGAGGAGCGCCAATCAGTCGCGCAACACTGTGCTTTTCCATGAACTCACTCATATCAATCCGAATGAGGTGATCTTCACTATCAAACAAGAAGCCTGCCAATGCTTTACAGAGTTCAGTCTTACCAACGCCAGTAGGCCCTAAGAATAAGAAAGAGCCATAAGGACGATGCTCTTCAGCTAAGCCGGCACGTGAACGGCGAATTGCATCGGATACCGCCCGAATCGCTTCCTCTTGACCAACCACGCGCTTATGCAATAACTCTTCCATCTTCAGAAGCTTGTCACGTTCGCCCTGCATCATTTTTGACACCGGGATACCAGTTGCACGAGAAACTACTTCAGCAATTTCTTCTGCGCCTACTTGAGTGCGTAAGAGTTTGTTCTTCACAACGCCATCTTTACCGCCCTTAGCTTCGGCTGCAGCAGCAGACTTCAACTTGGCTTCAAGTTCTGGTAACTTGCCATATTGCAATTCAGCGACCTGCTCTAGCTTGCCTTCCCGTTGTAACTTAGCGATGTCAGCGCGAACTTTTTCAATCTCTTCTTTTAAATGAGCAGCGCCTAATACCGCACCCTTCTCTGCTTTCCAAATTTCTTCTAAGTCGGCATATTCAGCACCTAGACGTTTGATCTCATCTTCTATCAAACCGAGGCGTTTCTGTGAAGCTTCATCTTTCTCTTTCTTGACGGCTTCACGCTCAATCTTCAGCTGAATGAGACGGCGCTCCAACTTATCCATCACCTCAGGCTTGGAGTCGATCTCCATCCGAATGCGTGAACCAGCCTCATCAATTAAATCAATTGCTTTGTCTGGCAAGAAACGATCAGTAATATAGCGGTGCGATAACTCCGCAGCAGCCACAATTGCAGGATCGGTAATTTCAATACCATGATGTAACTCATAACGCTCTTGCAAACCACGCAAGATCGCAATCGTTGCTTCAACGCTCGGTTCTTCCACCATGACTTTTTGGAAACGGCGCTCCAACGCAGCATCTTTTTCGATGTACTTGCGGTACTCGTCTAAAGTGGTTGCGCCGATGCAATGCAATTCGCCACGAGCCAAAGCAGGCTTGAGCATATTGCCAGCATCCATAGCGCCATCACCTTTGCCAGCACCCACCATTGTATGAATCTCATCAATGAAGATGATGGTTTGACCTTCGTCTTTAGCGACATCACTGAGAACAGCCTTTAGACGCTCTTCGAACTCACCGCGATACTTAGCGCCAGCCAATAACAAAGCCATATCTAAAACCAAAACACGCTTGTTTTTTAAAGTCTCTGGCACTTCGCCATTGACAATGCGCTGCGCTAAGCCCTCAACGATCGCGGTCTTACCTACGCCTGGCTCACCAATCAGCACGGGGTTGTTTTTACCGCGACGCTGCAGAATCTGAATTGTGCGACGAATCTCATCATCGCGTCCAATTACGGGGTCTAATTTACCCATCCGAGCACGCTCGGTTAAATCGATGGTGTATTTTTTTAAGGCTTCACGTTGACCTTCAGCATCTGCACTGTTCACTGACTCTCCTCCGCGCACTAAATCAATAGCCGCCTCTAACGATTTACGATTTAAGCCATTTTCACGAGCCACTTTTCCAAGCTCGCCCTTGTCATCGGCAACTACTAGCAAGAATAGTTCGCCAGCAATAAATTGATCATTGCGCTTATTTGCTTCTTTCTCACACAGGTTGAGCCAATTACTTAAATCTCGACCGACTTGTACTTCACCGCTAGTGCCCTGCACCTCCGGCAAATTACTAATGATTTTCTCTACGCCTTTTTCAAGGCCAGGAACGTTAACACCTGCTCTAGTCAATAAGCTCTTTGCGCCACCATCAGAATCGCGCAACATAGCCAACAATAAATGTGCAGGCTCGATATATTGATTGTCTTTTGCTAAAGCGAGACTTTGTGCCTCACTCAGTGCTTCTTGAAATTTGGTTGTTAATTTATCTATTCTCATTTGTCTATTCTCACCCACTCCCACTCAAAATAAATATATCTATCTATAGAATATAAGGGCAATATGACAATTTTCAAGACATTTAGGCCTTCTTTTTAAGCGAATCTACCCTCCTGTGACCTGGCTTGTTTACCTCCTCGAATGCGCTGATGGCACTTACTATGCCGGCATTACGAACCGACTTGAACATCGCCTAGAGGCTCATAATTCAGGGCAAGGCGCCCGCTATACTCGGTCTCGGAGGCCAGTAATCCTCTTGGCAACTCAGGAGCACCCAGACCGATCAGCAGCTTCAAAAGCAGAGGCTCAAGTGAAACAACTTCCAAGGTCTGAGAAGCTGGCTTTTTTTATCAGCACTACCCTCCCCTGAAGACAAAAACCACCCCTGAGGGTGGTTGATCTATTGCTTAGTAGAGCTTTAGAACGCGTCTTTTAATCGTTCGAGAGCGTAAATCTCTCTCAAATGGAGCATTTGATAGGCCACGCGCTCCTTAAGTAAGCCCATAATCGTTTCTTGCTCGTATGAGAAATTTCGCATGACATCGGCATTTAAATTGTAGATCGGCCAATTCGCCTGGCCGCTAACATTGGGGTTGCCAGTTCTAGCAAATGCTGCCCAGCTAGCGGACATCTTTTCAGACATCGCAATATCCTGCGGATCATTTTTATTAGTAATGGGATACCAGTACTTAGACCAGATCCCTTTTTGCTTTAGATCAGCCGTAGCCTTTTCGATAAGAGCGCAATTATTTGCGCCAGACTGTGGCTTATTTGGTGCTTGAGGCATTAAGCCATAACTCCCAAATACATAACTGATCTCAAAGGTATGGGGTACACCGGGATAGGCAGCACGAATATTCTTGGTCAGGTAGTCGAAGTAATAAGCGTATCCAGGGGCAATGCCATTCATACTGTCGGCGAGTAGCTTGGTACTACCGCGATATAACAAATCTCCCAAGACATCAGAAGACTCAACACACTTATCCTTGACGCGTGCATATAGCGTCTTAATGTTCTGGGGATTTTCATGAATCTTTTTCGCGAGAACATCGATCGCCGGTTGCCCGGGAACTAAAAAACTAGAGTCCCAGGAATTAGTGCCAATCATGAAGGGAACTTTGGCCTGCTTGCCAGCAGCAAATAATGGAATAGGGTCGCCTTTAATAATTTGCCCATCCACAAAGGGGCCGCCGAATTCACCCTGCTCAAAGTTGGCAGCAGTTAATACTAATTTGCTCGTAGGAAGACTTCTTAATTCCTTAAGAGACTTGACGCCCAAGGTTACCATGTACTTGGCATCAATTTCTGTCTCTGCTGCCATGCCTAAATGTTTTTGGGTCATACTGCGTAAAGGACTTTGTTGTGCGCTCTCAGCAATCGCCTTATGAAACAAACCTCTAGATGCATCCGAAACCATCAACCAGGTAACACTTCGTCCTCCTGCTGACTCACCAAATATCGTGACATTGTTAGGATCACCGCCAAATGCAGCAATATTATTTTTCACCCACTTGAGTACGGCAATTTGATCCATCGTGCCGTAATTACCCACTGGCTCACCGTTTGCCTTGGCTTCAGCAATCAACTCTTTAGAAGCAAAGAATCCGAAAGTACCCAAGCGGTAATCAAAAGTGATAACGATGACATCGTTTTTGATCAGATTAATGGGTGTGAACTGGGCATCTCTAGAGCCATCCACCAGCATGCCACCGCCATGAATCCACACCATCACGGGCAAGTTCTTACTAGACTTTGTAGGCGTGAATACATTCAACTTCAAGCAATCTTCATTACCAGGCAAAGATAGTCCTACGCTTAAATTTTTCACAAACGGCTGTGGGCAAGAATCTCCAAAGCGACTGGCATCACGCGTGCCAGTCCAAGGCAAAGCAGGCTGGGGTGGTCTCCACCTCAGATCACCGACTGGTGGTGCTGCATAAGGAATGTTCTTAAAGGCGAACATATTGTGTTCTGTCACACCCTGAACTCGACCACTATCAATCTGAATCACTGGTCGCTCGACTTGAGCATGAGCGTACAGAGAAAAATTTCCCAGTAATAACAAGAGCGCAAACATTTTCTTCATGGAAAATCTCTCTAATGAGTGAAGGTGCTACAGATTTATTTCTGGTGCCAGCGAGCCATGGCAGCATCATCAACAACTCTAGCATCTACCCAGCGAGCACCCTCTGGGGTATCTTCTTTTTTCCAAAATGGGGCGGCAGTTTTTAGGTAATCCATGATGAATTCACAAGCTGCAAAGGCTTCACCGCGATGGGCGCTTGTAACAGCAACCATCACAATTTGATCTTCAGGAAGCAAAGGCCCAATACGATGAATCACCAGCGTGTTGTATATATCCCAACGTGCTTTTGCTTGCGAAATAATCTCTTCCAAGGCTTTCTCAGTCATACCAGCATAGTGCTCAAGCATCATGCCTTTGACTTGATTGCCATCATTCATATCCCGCACAGTACCCAAGAAAGTCACTACTGCGCCAACCCTTGGATCGCCTTTACGTAGCCCTGCTAATTCACCACTAACATCAAAATCGGCTTCCTGAATTCGTATCAAGGAATTTGGCATATCAGCCCCCGGTCACCGGTGGAAAGAAAGCCACTTCGGCACCATCTTCGAGAGCAGTGCTAGCATCCACCATATGATGATTTAAAGCGCAACGCAATACCTTGCCATCCGCCAAGACATCAGACCATGGAAGTCCCCGTTCCGCAAGATGCACTCGGAGATCGTCAATAGTTTTTATTGACTCAGGAGTGGCAACGCTCTCCTGTGAGACGCCAAGGGCTTCACGCAAAGAGGCAAAGAATCGTAATTCCAGTTTCATGAGCTCATCCTAAACCGATTACTTCAGAAGTGCATCAAAAGGAATGTACTTCACAAGATCGCCAACTTTAATAGCTTGATTTGGCGGGCAATCTACTAAGCCATCCCCCCAAGAGGCGCTGGTGAGGACGCCAGAGCTTTGGTTGGGAAATAAATCTAAGCCACCACTGCTATTAAGCTTAACCCGCAAGAACTCATTTCGTCGATCGGCTTTGAGCCAGTCAAAATCTGCGCGCATGAAATAAGATTGCGCTTGACTTGCTTCACGTCCCTGCAATTTGAGGATGAATGGCCTTACAAACAACAGAAAAGTCACGAAACTGGAAACTGGGTTGCCCGGCAAGCCAATAAACCAGGCCTCTCCATCCTTGGGCTCTGCTGATTTACGGACTGCACCAAAAGCCAATGGCTTGCCAGGCTTAATTGCAATCTGCCACAGGTCCAATCTTCCTTCAGCCAGCACTGCAGGTTTAATGTGGTCTTCCTCACCAACCGATACGCCGCCAGAAGTAATGATGAGGTCATGATCTTTGCTTGCATTGCGCAAAGTCTCTTTTGTGGCATCAAGCTTATCAGGAACAATTCCGAAATCAGTGGCATCACATCCTAATGATTTAAGACAGGCTAATAAGGTATCGCGATTGGAGTTGTAGATACCGCCAGGTTTCAGTGGCTCACCTGGGAGAGATAGCTCATCACCAGTAAAGAAAGCGGCCACCTTGACTCGACGCTTCACATTCAAATGCGTAAGGCCCGCAGAAGCAGCTACACCTAATTCTTGAGGACGTAAAAAGCTTCCTGCAGTGAGCGCTGTGTTTCCAGCCTTTAAATCCTCACCCCTACGACGTATCCATTGGCCTACCACTGGTATTACATTGATCTGCACTTGATCAGTTGACCCCTCAGGAATACTGCAGTCCTCTTGCATCACTACTGCATCAGCACCTAAAGGAACAGGTGCGCCAGTGAAAATTCTGGCAACAGTACCCGATTCCAATGGAGTTCCCACTGATCCCGCTGGAATGCGTTGTGCAATTTTCAGAATGCTTCCGGAATTTTGGGTATC
>Ga0114959_10004039_pt1 | contig 11357 bp, 10 predicted proteins | sample C_130625_EF_Meta_FD_87317 | JGI IMG/M metagenome (GOLD analysis project Ga0114959, IMG submission 87317) | Freshwater microbial communities from Lake Croche, Canada to study carbon cycling - C_130625_EF_MetaG | ecosystem: Environmental > Aquatic > Freshwater > Lake | place: Lake Croche, Canada...
ATGATGTGGTGCCATGCCGTTTGCGGCTTGTACATGCAGCAATCGGGCAACCCTGAGCTGACCCAACAAGCGCTGCTAGACCATGCCAAGGGCTTACGCCTCGGTGGCACCGCGATGTCCAACCCCATGAAGAGCTATGCCCAAATTGAGGGCTTGCTGCTCAAAGCCACCCCAGTGACCGATGGCTATCTCATCAACGGTAATCTGCCATGGGTCAGCAACTTAGGGGCAGACCACTACTGTGGCGCACTCGCAGGCGTTGACTCCACAGACGATGCCCCTGCTCACGAAGTGATGTTTTTGGTGCGCTGCGATGCCCCTGGGGTTGAACTGCACCATTGCCCCAGCTTCTCAGGCATGGAAGGCACTGGCACCTATGCGCTGCGTCTCAAAAACTACCATGTCGGCACAGCAGAACTGATTGCAGCGCCTTGTAAGCCCTACATTGCACGCATCCGAGCCGCCTTCATCTTGCTTCAATGCGGCATGGGGCTGGGCGTTACGCAAGGCGCCATAGATTCCATTTGGCAGGTGGAGACTCAACTGGGACATGTGAACCAGTTTCTTGAAGACCGCCCTGCAGATTTACAGGCCGAGCTGGACGCTCTTAAAGACCGGATACACCAACTCGCTCAAACTCCTTATTGCACCGACACGTCTTACCTGATTGATGTTCTGGATGCCCGCGCGCATTGCTCAGAGCTGAGTCTGAGAGCAGCACAGTCTGCCTTGTTGCATCAGGGCGCAAGAGGTTACTTGCTGAGTTCTGCCGTTCAGCGCCGAGTGCGCGAATCTCACTTTGTGGCTATTGTTACGCCTGCCACCAAGCATTTACGAAAAGAAATTGCACGATTGAGTGCAGAAGTCATGCCAGCATGATGCCCAACCACACAGCACCAGCAGCTGCGGTCAAGCAAGTTATTGGAAGTTCAAACTTCTTAAGCCAAGCCCTTTACATCTGCTTGGCCTGTGGTTGGGTCTACAACGAAGCCGAAGGTGATGTGGATTCAGGGCTAGCGCCTGGCACCGCATTTGTAGACATTCCTCAGGACTGGGCCTGTCCGCTGTGTGGCGTCACAAAAGCCGACTTTGAGCCTTTCACACCACCTGACCTCAGCACATTAAGGTTACAGGCTCAGCATGCAACGGGCACTCCTATCGTTCGTGTGCGCAACTCAGACCCCGGTGTGGTGATCGTGGGTGCAGGGCATGCAGGCTGGCAACTGGCGCAAACGCTGCGTCAGGCGAATGCCCACTTGCCCATCACTATGGTGTCAGCCTGTTCAGGCCACAGATACGACAAACCCATGTTGTCCGTGGCCATTGCCCGCGGGCTGGATGGATCTGCCCTGATCCGTGAAACCGGCGCTGCCGCTGCTGAACGACTTCAAGTGAAGCTGCTGGCAGACACGCATGCAGTGCACATTTGCACTACAAGCCAGCAGCTGCGGACCACCAAAGGCACTTTACGCTACCGCCAACTGGTGCTGGCCCATGGGGCTCAAGCTCAAGTCCCACCATCATTGCCGATGGATATTTGCTGGCGCATCAACCACCTGGATGCTTACCTTAAATTTCGAAGTGCACTGCTGCATTCGCCTCGCTCGGGTCCGCAAGAAGTACTGATCGTCGGGGCGGGCCTGGTTGGCTGCGAGCTAGCCAATGACCTAGCCCTTGGAGGGCATCGCATCACCCTCATAGATTCCTCAAGCACGCCGCTCAGTCGTTGGCCCATTGAATTGGCAGGCAACCCCTTGCTGCAAGCTTGGAAAGATTTACCCATTCGGTTTGAGGGCGGCTTGAATGTGAAACAGGTGGAGCGCATCAAACAACGCCTGCGGTTGACCACGGATTGTGGCCAACGCTTTGCGGCTGACCACGTGATCGCCGCCACAGGGCTTGCCACACCCACTCGGCTGGCGCAAAGCGCAAGGCTTAAGTGGTATCAGGGTATTGAAATCAATCCCGCCACGATGGCCACTAGCCAAACCAACATCTACGCCATGGGCGATTGCATCAGCTTAAACGGCACCGCCAGCCGCTTTATCGAACCTATCAACCGCCAAGCCGTGACACTGGCCGCCTCGTTGTTGGGGGCTTGCGAAGTACCCGCTTACGAAATCAGACATTTGGCCGTCAGGGTCAAGACAAGTACCTTGCCCTTAACTCTTCAGGCTTTACATTAAAAGAGCCAAGAAATTGCGATTGAATGTTCTTATGCCTTAGGAGTTGTGAACATTTGGCCACCATCGACGTTGATCACACTTCCACTTAAGTAACCACACAAGGGGGAGGCACAAAAAACAGTCAACTTAGACAGTTCGGTCGGTTCAGCAAGTCGGGCAAAAGGGAAGGCAGTCGTCAACTCCTGCCAGCGGTTGGAATCCCCCCACTTGGCTTGAGCTTGGTTTTGGAGCATCTGCTGCATGCGGTCGCTTCTGGTCGGAGAGGGATTGATACCAAATACCCTAACGCCCTTTCGCACGCTACCGCCACCTAAACCTTGGGTAAATGCAATCAAAGCCGCATTGGCAGCAGAGCCACAAATATATTCATATCGGGGCGCAATACCAGCCATGCCAATGATGTTTGCAATGACCCCGAAACCGCGCTGTTCCATATCAGCCAAATACACACGTGTGAGGTTGATATAGCTGAACAACTTAAGCTCCCAAGCAGCACGCCACTTGGCCTCATCGATATCATGAAGGCTGCCACCGGGTATCGCACCAGCGTTGTTCACCAATACATCAATTGAACCCACTTGGGCATACAGTTGTTCAGCAGCACCTGCTGCCCCCAAATCCTGCTCAATGACCTCAGGAACGATAGACGTGCGTTGCTTGATTTCACCCACAGCATGGTCAAGATTGGACTTGTGTCTTGACACCAAAACGGGATGCGCGCCCTCTTCGGCAAATGCCAAGGCTATGGATAAGCCAATGCCTTTGGAGCCGCCGGTAATCAATACTCTTTTGTGTTCAAGTTGTAAGTTCATGGAGCCGGTACCTGTTCTGTATACCAATGTGCAATGCCTTGGCCGGTTTTAAAGCACACATTGGGCGTTTTCATTAAGAGATCGAGCATGCGTTCAAAGCTTCCGAAACGATGCGGTACACCAATCAGATGGGGGTGCAAACCAATGGCAAGAACTCTTGGGTGGTGTTGAGCTTCGCGCTCAAACAAACGTAAGGTATTGACCAAACGCAAATACATTTCCTCAGAGGCATGCTTTTCTACAGCGTAAATGATGGAGTCATTCACCTCTAAGTTGTAAGGCAAGGCTAATAACGGGCCGTGTTGCGTGCTCATCCAATGAGGTACGTCATCCACCACCCAATCAAATACATACTCCACGCCCAGCTGTTTTAAGAAATCAGGGGTGTCGTGCGATTCACGCAATCCAGGACTTAACCAACCTTTAGGTCTAGTTCCTGTAAATGTCTCAATCATTTTGAGGCTGGTGGCAATCAAGTCTTTCTCACCGTCTGCATGGTTCAGTGATTTTTGGTGCACCCCATGACCAATAAACTCCCAGCCAGCTTGATGCATAGCTTGTGCTGCTTGGGGGTAGGCTTGAATCACCCCCGCATTAAAACTAGTCGAAGCAGGAAGGCCGCGGCTCTGAATCGCCTCAATAATGCGCGGAAGTCCTGCACGCATACCGTAATCTGCCCAACTGAAGTTGGGAACATCCGGTACCGTTTCTTTGCCATGAGGTGGCGTAATGATGGTGCGAGGCATGCTGGCATCAAACTGCCAATGTTCCACATTAACCACCAAATGCACCATGATGCCGCCCTCTGGCGCGGGTTTAAGCTTGGGGCCATCGTTTGAAAATCGATAGGGAATACGTGGGTTTGCCATAGTCAGTCGTGGGTGTGTCGAATGAGGTTAAGAATCTCCAGCTTCATCGTGCTGAAGGTTTCAGAGGCGGTATCGGCAATCGTGCGCGGTCTAGCAAGTGGAACAGGGATGTGTTTTTGCATGCGGCCAGGTCGAGCCGACATCACATAAATGGAGCTGGCCAAAAAAATGGCCTCGTCAATATCGTGGGTTACAAAAATAATGGTGGGCTTGAGTCGCTGCCACACAGATAGCAGCAACTCTTGCATGGTGAGTCGTGTTTGCGCATCCAACGCACCAAACGGCTCATCCATCAACAACACCTTGGAACCCAGGGTGAGAATGCGAGCAATACCCACGCGTTGCCTCATGCCGCCAGAGAGTTGAACTGGCAAATGATTTTTAAAGTCTGAAAGACCTACCAGCTCGATCATTTCTTGAGCGCGAGCCTCATATTCTGCTGAGCGTTTGCCCTGAACTTGGGGGCCAAAAATCACGTTGTCCCATACGGTGAGCCACGGAAAAAGTGCAGCCTCTTGAAACACCACGCCACGGTCTGGACCAGGTTGGGTTACAACTTGATCCCCAAAGAGCAAACGCCCTGAAGTGGGGGCCTCAAAACCCGCAATAAGGTTCAGTAATGTGGATTTGCCGCAACCTGACGGGCCAAGAAGTGCCACAAACTCCCCTGGTGCCACATCCAAGTCAATGGAATCCAGAGCTTGAACCGGCGGTTTTCCGGGATAGGTTTTGGAAAGTTCGTGAATGTGGATATGAGACATATGCTTGGATTTATTGTTTAGTGACTTTGCAAAACCCGCCAAACCAAGGTTCGCTTTTCAACAAACACAATCATGCGGTCACTGATGTAACCCATCATGCCGATAGACACCATATCGGCCAAAACAATGTCCATGCGCCCAACGTAATAAGCGTCCCACAACACATAGCCCAAACCAGATTTAACAGCCACCATTTCAGAGACGATAACGGCCGTCCAAGAAATGCCAAGGCCAATCCTTAAGCCCGTGAACATAGAAGGCATGGCAGAGGGCCAAACCACGCGATAAAGAAGACTGCTTCGACTCGCCCCCATCATCAGGGCAGCCCTTACCAAATTGCGCTCCACATCTCTGGCCCCTTGCGTGGTGTTGACCACAATCGCATAGAAGCCGCCTAAAAAAATAAGAAAGATAGAACCCATGTCTCTGATGCCAAAAATGGCAATAGAAAATGGCAGCCAAGCTGTTATAGGAATGGGCCTTAAGCACTGAATCATGGGGTCCATAACGGATGAAATAGTGCGACTCCAGCCGATAAAGAGCCCTAAAGGGACGCCTAAAACAGCTGCAAGCGCAAAACCTTGAATCACCCTGAAAGATGAATACTGAACATTGGACAACCAAGTACCTAAATAGGGATTCAGCCCCAATCCAGGTTGACCAAATATCCAGTCATGCCAGCCGCTCAGCACCTGCAAGGGCGTTGGCAAAATGCCCGCCATGCTGGCCAATGAACCTACCCATTGCCAAAACACCAGCACGAGACATGGCACCACCAACCCAAGAAAAAACTTGGGGGCGGTGCTTCGAATCAAACTAAGACCCATTAACTGCCGTGTCCAACTCAAACTTAACGAACTTCTTTAGCAAGAGCGTCGTCATAGAGTGCTGCGGCTTCTTTGGTCACATCTTTTTGGACGATGCCTTGCTTGAAAGCAGCTTCCGCTAAACGACTGACTTGATCTTTGTTAAGTACACCACCCAACTTGATGATCTTGGCAGACTCTCTGGTCACGTTCAGTGGCAAACCGGTGTAAGCAGAATAGGCTTTGGCAAATTCTTCGTTGTTTTTAATCAGTTGCTCTTCAGCCTTGAAATACGCCCATAAAAAGCGACGAACCAGTTCTTTTTTGGTGTTCATGGCCTCACCTGAGGCCGCCAACATGCCCAGCTCTGCTCCAACTGCTTTGGATTGGCTGTAGTCCAGCTTGGTTGCGAAATAAGCATCGCCTTCAGCAACAGCTTGAGACTCAAAGGGCTCCCACAAGACCATGGCGTCAATGTCACCACGCTTCATCGCCTGAACAAAAGCTGTTCCGCCACCTTGCACGTTGACAGGAGAAAACGAGGTGTAAGGCACGTTCTTTTCAATCAAAGACATGGCCCACTGAAACCAAACTGCAGAGCCTGGGGCAATGGCAATTTTTTTGCCGTTGATGTCAGCCCAATCGTCAATCTTGACGCCCTTACGAACCACCAAGTACTTGGGTGAGCTGCCCACTCCAGTCAAGCCAATTAAATTTTTACTGCCTTGGGCCGCCACAATGGCCAAGTCTCCAGGCCCCACGGCCGACACATCTACGGAATTGGAAAGCAAAGCCGTACGGGCATCTGCGTAGCGAACAAACTCAGCACGCTTGACTTCAATATTGAGTTTTTTTAATTCTTCTTCAATCATCAACAGCGGGGACAAATGTCCTACCTTGACAAAACCCACCGTCAGCACTTCCTTTTGCTTCATGGGTGCAGGCGCAGGGCCTACAGCATGAACAGAAAAGGCGGCAATGCATGCAAGCACTCCCACAAAACCAGCTACCCACTTTTTATACATGTTCATGATCAACTCCTTAATGAATATAAAAACGCTGACTCCACTTACCCCAAACAGACTCCAAACTCTTGGCCCACTCCAATAACGCCTTGTCCATCAGTGGCCTGCCTAAAACCTGAACAGCCACAGGTCTACCCCCACGGTCTCGCCCAGCGGGTAGACAAAGACAAGGCAAGCCCAAATAATTCACAAAGCCCATGTAATGAAACATGCCCAAGAACTTAGGTTTGCAAAATGAGCTTGCGCCAATTTCCACCTCTTGCCAATCTGGCAACGGTACTTGCAATGCCGGAAAAATAAGCAAATCGGCCTCAGCTAAATTTTGCAGAAGAAATTCAGCACACCGCTTTTGTCGTTGATGAATCGCATCTTGATAATTCTGATCAGTCAAGGTGACACCAAACTTAGCCAACGATCGAACACCAGGCTCAGCATTAGCGTTTTGCAGCGCTTTTGAAAAAGTTTGGCTTGCCTCTTTGCAGAGCACTTGGTTGGCCCATTCGCTGAGATCATTAAAACCAGGTAATTGGTTTGTACGAACCCCAACGCCAAATTCATCCAACGCCTGCACCATGACACGCGCTACTTCAGCGTCTAAATCTGAAGGCAACCAAGCTTTCAGACGAAGTTGTTGAGGGTTCACCTCAACCAGTTGCGAACGAGCACCCTCCGATAAAACCGCTTGAAGCACGCATTGCGCATCCTCAGCGTATCTGGCCAATACACCAATGGTGTCCAAAGATGGCGCAAGGGGCATGCAGCCTTGGGTGCTTATCAAGCCTAAAGTGGTCTTAAGCCCCAAAATGCCACAACTCGCTGCGGGTATGCGCACTGACCCTGATGTATCTGAGCCTAAAGAGGCGTAGCTCATACCAGAAGCCACAGCAACAGCTGAACCACTGGATGATCCGCCCACTGCGGCTAGAGAATCAAGAGGGTTAACACATGCGGGAAAGTGCAAGTTTTGTGCTGTGGCACCGGCCGCGCATGGCGCCATCACCAAAGAGGCCATATGCATGGCACCTTGTTGTCGCAACAAATTTAAAACTTCGGCAGGTACTGTTTGAGGTGCAACCACTCCGCTATTGACGCCGCAACCTGGCGCCCTACCCGACATATCAAAAATATCTTTATGCGCCAGTGCTACGCCACTGAATGCCCCTTGATAAGTTTCATCTCCAGCGTCATGAAAACAGACGGCTGCATGGAACGATTGATTCAACTCCAAGGCTTTTAGCCTTTGAGCATCTTGTGCTTGCTTGACCGTAATGGAGCCCGAACGAACCATGGAAAGCAAATCGGTCATTCGGTCGGGCAGTTGCATGGGCTGTGATTAATATTTTTCAGCCAACAAGCCAAACCCGGGCATAGGATCCTTGAGTCCCAGTCGACGCAATGCAAGCCAATAAGTAGCCACATTGACGCCAATCAGAGGCACCCCAAAAGCAGATTCAATTTTGGGGGTGATGGCACTCACCGGCAAATTGGTGCCCACATGGATGAACGCTTCAACACCTGGGACCTTCAGCGCTTCAAAACCTTGCATGATCTGCTGCTCTGTGAATTGAGCCACGGCAATTGGACCTTGAGCTTGAAGACCCTTCTTAGCCATAACCCGATACCCACACGAGGTGAAAAAGTCTTCAATCAAGGCATCCGCTGGAGGCCAATAGGGTGTGAGCACCGCAATATTTTTAGGGTCTCCAATAGCCTTAAGGCCTTCAAGTACGGCCATGGAAGGCGTTACAAAGGGAATACCCGACATATCTTCAAGCCGACGTTCTTCTTTTAATGCACGGGCTCGATCGCCCCTAAAAGAATGGATGGAGTGTCCATGTGCCACAGCATGCGGCTGGCATGGAAGCACCAAATTCAGCGCTTCTTCTAAATTGCCTTCCTCGGTGTCCAGTGCCTTGCGGTAAGAGTCCATGTCGTCATAGGGTCTTGGTGGCAAGTACATCCTGCTCACATGATTGGTCACCCCTATGGGGCGCATGGATTCCATTTCAGGTTGCACCACTGTATTGGTAGCCGGAACGATGATGGCAATCTTGGCTCGGGTTGCCAAGGCATCCAAGCTGGTTGTGGGCTGGGGTTTAGACGACATAAATAAGTTGGGGTGAAGTTGTAATGAAGTTTTATTCCATTTTGAGGTTAGCAGCTTTGGCTGCTTCAGACCAAATCGTGATGTCAAGCTTTACCGTATCCGCAAATTCTCTAGGGGTGTTGCCAATGGGGTCAACACCCAAAGACAAGAGGCGTTGCCGAGTGGCTTCGGACGACATCATGTCCTTGACTGCATCTGATAATTTTTGAACAACCACCTGAGGCGTATTTGCAGGAGCCATTAATCCGTTCCAAGTGACGGTTTTAAATCCGGGATATCCAGACTCCGAAATGGTGGGAACCAGAGGCAGCTGAGATGCCCTTCGATCACTAGAGACCCCAATGATTTTGATCAGGCCGCCGCTGACATGAGGCTGTAATTCCGACAGGTTGCCAAAGTACATCTGAACGTTTCCGCTCAGCAAATCGGCTACTGCGGGTGCCCCACCCTTGTAGGCAATGTGGGTCATGTCAAGGTCTGCTCGCTTGAGAAACAAAGCGGGTGTCAGGTGGGACACACTGCCAGAACCGCCAGACGCAAAGTTGAACTTTCCTGGATTTTTTTTGACAAAGCTTACAAACTCTTGAACATTGTTGGCAGGTATCGATTTGTGAACGCCCATCACAAAAGGGTTGCTACCTATGTTGCTGATAGGCTGAAAGTCACGAATGGGGTCGTAATTGGTTTTGCTGATCACCGGCAAAATGGCCATGACAGGCATGGCAGCCATCAACAAGGTGTAACCATCAGGCGTGGCTTTGGCTACAAATTCAGCGGCAATGCCACCGCCTGCGCCAAGTTTGTTTTCAACCACCACCGGCTGGCCTAATGAGCTCGTGAGGCGTTCTGATACAAGCCGTGCGATGGAGTCGGTGTTCCCCCCCGCTGCAAATGGCACTATCAATTTAATAGGCCGCACTGGCCAATCTTGAGCCAGTGCCACGTGGTGCAACCCAAATAACTGAACCAGTGTCGCCAATGCCAATGAGATTAAAAAGCGCATCTTGGTATCTCCATCAAGTTAAGGGGTGAGTCAATTGATTGGGGGTCATTGAATGGCTTCAGCGCGCTTGATACTGTTGATCATGGAAGAGTTCAACAGGTAAGCCCTGGCTCGATCAGAGTCAGCACAAATTTCTTGTAGTTCTCGCCTGCGTTGCGAACGAAGATCGGTGTCTTTTTCTTCTAAGTTCTTTTTATTTTTTACAGACAGTTCTTGGACGTACTCCACATTCACCGTGTGTCTTTGCCTGTGATAGAGGTCCATCAAAGAATCATCAGCCCGGCCATGGAGCACTTCAGACAATTTCTCTGCCAAGCTAAAGGCATCATGAATGCCGCTGTTCAACCCAAAACCGCCTAAGGGATTGTTCACATGAGCGGCATCACCCGCCAACAGCACACGGCCTTTCCGGAGCTGAACGGCCACCCGTTGGTGCACGTTGTAAATGCTTTGGTGAACTATGGGGTACACCACCTCTGCAGCAGCACCCGTGACACGATGGATCGCATGTTGTGCGTAAGGTCCAGCCAGTGCCGTATCGTCTGCAACCTCTGTCGAAACGGGCAAAGTCATTCGCCAAAGCCCGCTTTCAGTCACATCGGGCATCTTGAAAACGGCCACCCATTGCTCAGGGTCGCTGATGTAGGCGTTTTCACGATAGTTCAATTCAGCAAAGTCATAGGTGGTGCTGATCACGCTATAGCGCTCAGGCCACGTGTAGCCTGAAAATTCAATATCTGCAGATTTACGCACCTGACTTCGCCCGCCATCGGCACCCACAAGCCATTGGCAACTGAATTTTTGTGATCCATTTGGACTTTGAGTCTCCACGGTCACACCATCTTCGTTTTGCACAAAGGATGTCAGGGCATGATCAAACAAAACCTCTACATGTGGATATGAGCTCAAGCGCTCTAAAAGCAGAGGGGTAAGACGATGCTGCTCAAGATGTAACCTGAACGGGTAAGAGGTGTCTTGAGCCAGCAGACCCAAATCCCACTCCGCGATCAAGCCAAAATCCAAGTCGCAAGATTGCCACTTAGGCACTCGAATGCCAATGTCCAACATCGCCTGAGTGACCCCCACGCGATCCAACATTTCCAAAGTGGGTGGATGAAAGGTTCCCGCTCGCAGATCGTGGGTCAGGGTGGAATGTGCTTCCAAAACCAAACAACTGATTTGGTTTTGGGCCAATATCAAAGCAGTTAAAAGGCCGACAGGTCCTGCACCAGAAATAATGACTTGAGTATCACGGTTGGCATTTATCTGCATGAAGTTAAGTTGTTTTGCGTTCAAATTTGAAAACAAATTCTATGGATGACTACACACAACCCATATTGGTAGTAACCAGTGAAAATCAACTCAAAATTAGCCCTATAAGCTTTGTGATTAGTTAACGGCTTTTTCAAAGTCCCAATTCACTGAGGCTTGGGTGATCGTCAGGTCTGCGACCCAAAGGCCAATGAAACTTGCGGTCGGCTTGGGCAATCGGCAAATCGTTGATGCTGGCAAAACGCCGCATCATGAGGCCCTGCTCATTGAACTCCCAGTTTTCATTGCCATAGCTCCTAAACCAGTTGCCTGAGTCGTCATGCCACTCATAAGCAAACCGCACGGCAATGCGGTTGTCGGTAAAAGCCCAGAGTTCTTTGATCAGGCGGTACTCCAACTCACGCACCCACTTGCGAGTGAGAAAAACCTTTACCTCTTCCCGCCCGACCGGAAACTCTGACCTATTGCGCCAACGTGTGTCGAGGGTGTACACACCCACCACACGCGCAGGGTCAC
>Ga0114959_10004041_pt1 | contig 11353 bp, 10 predicted proteins | sample C_130625_EF_Meta_FD_87317 | JGI IMG/M metagenome (GOLD analysis project Ga0114959, IMG submission 87317) | Freshwater microbial communities from Lake Croche, Canada to study carbon cycling - C_130625_EF_MetaG | ecosystem: Environmental > Aquatic > Freshwater > Lake | place: Lake Croche, Canada...
AAAAAGCACCAAACGGCAGCGTTGCGAGAATGGGCAGTTAGTACCCGAGTACAACACCATCATAAATTTATTTCCTTAAATTTCTACTTCAATACAACAAACGCACAACAGCGTTAAATCTTTCACTAGTGGGCCCCTACATCGGGACCCATTTAATTCAATTAGTGAATATCTTTCCAATAAGCTTTGTTCAAACGCCAAGCTAAAAGGGTGAAGATCGCCAAGAATAAGAGCACCACTACGCCGAGACGCTTACGCTCCAACTGCACTGGCTCAGCCATCCATGATAAGAAGGCAACTAAGTCGGCGATGTTGTCATCGTACTCTTCTGTCTTCATCGTGCCAGGGGTTAACTGCTCAAATCCTACAAATACTTTTTCCATTCTGCCAGCGTCATGGGGATCTTTATGCTCCTCAAACTTGGCAGCGCGCTCACCCTGCAACTGCCAAAGAACGTGTGGCATACCAACGTTTGGATAAACTAAATTATTCCAACCGGTCTGGGTAGTGTCGTCTTTATAGAAAGTACGGAAATAGGTATAAAGCCAGTCAGTTCCTCGAGCACGCGCCTCGACTGATAAGTCAGGTGGGATCTTGCCAAACCAAGCTTTTGCCTCTTTTGGTGTCATCGAAATAGTCATCAAATCACCCACTTTGGCATCTGTCAAAATGAGGTTGTCTTTGATTTGTTGATCGGTTAAACCAATATCGCGTAAACGGTTGTAACGCATGCTTGCGGCTGCGTGGCAGTTCAAGCAGTAGTTCACAAATATCTTTGCACCATTTTGCAATGAGGCATTGTTATTAACACGATTAGGGGCTTGATCTAAGGGAAAGCCACCTTCATTTGCATTGGCGGCAACACCAAAGCCTAGGGCAGCAACCAACACTGAAGCTTGGCAGACGCCCATCAAAGTTTGCAGAATTCGTTTCATACTAGTTCCTAGTTTCTCTGTGGTGTCTGAATTAATGGGACTCAAAAGTAACGCGTGTTGGAACTGGCTTAAATGTACCAAGCGTGCTCCAGAACGGCATTGCCAAGAAGAAGCCCAGATAATAAATCGTGCATACCTGAGAAATCTTTTCAAACACTGGTGATGGTGGCTGGATACCTAAGTAACCCAAGATCACAAAACTCACCACAAACACCCCATAAATATATTTATGAAATTGTGGACGATAGCGAATGGATTTCACTGGAGAGTTATCAAGCCAAGGCAAGAAGAACATGATTACAACAGAGCCGCCCATGATTACAACACCCCAGAACTTCGCATCGAATAAGTAGAAGCCCGCAGCCAATACAAGAGCGATTGCTGCGCATGCACCCTTAACTTTCATATCCTTACTCTTTAGAGCAAACATTCCGAGAATGACCGCCAAGAAAATCCACAATGGCAACAAGAAGTTCGTAGTTGTTGCACGCAACATTGAATAGAATGGCGTGAAATACCAAACCGGGGCAATGTGTGTCGGCGTTACAAACGGATTTGCTGGGATAAAGTTATTTGCCTCAAGGAAATAACCACCCATCTCTGGAGCAAAGAACACGATGCAAGCAAAGATCATTAAAAACCCACCCAAATACATCACGTCATGGACCGAGTAAAAGGGATGGAATGGAATGCCATCAACAGGGTGACCATTTGCGTCCAGTGTATTTTTAATTTCAACACCATCAGGATTGTTTGAGCCTACTTCATGGAGAGCCAAAATATGAGCTGCAACCAAACCAACCAATACCAAGGGAATTGCAATGACGTGGAACGCAAAGAAGCGATTCAAAGTTGCATCACCCACAACATAATCACCACGCAACCACAGAGATAAGTCTGGGCCAATGAATGGAATTGCAGAGAACAAGTTCACGATCACTTGAGCGCCCCAGTAGGACATCTGGCCCCATGGGAGCAAGTAACCGAAGAATGCCTCACCCATTAAGCACAAGAAAATCGCGCAACCGAAAATCCAGATTAATTCCCGTGGCTTGCGATAGGAACCGTAGATCAAACCACGGAACATATGCATGTACACCACCACAAAGAATAAGGAAGCGCCTGTGGAGTGCATGTAGCGAATCATCCAGCCCCATGGAACTTCGCGCATGATGTATTCAACTGACTCAAAAGCCTTTGCAGCATCAGGCTTATAGTTCATGGTTAAGAAAATACCGGTCAGTATTTGGTTTACCAATACGACGATCGCTAAAGCGCCGAAGATGTAGAAAAAATTCAGATTCTTAGGAGCGTAGTACTCGCTCATATGACGCTTGAATGCTTCGGTTACCGGTAGACGTGAGTCAACCCAAGCCATGAGCTTTTGGGCGGCGGATGCGTCTGCTGGAACTTCTTTTTCGTGGAATGCCATTTATCTCTCCTTAGGCCTTCTTATCGTCGCCGACCAGAATCTTCGTGTCGCTTAAATACATATGCGGCGGCACTTCAAGATTATCTGGGGCTGGTTTGTTCTTAAATACACGGCCTGCCATATCGAATGTAGAGCCATGACATGGACATAGGAAGCCACCTGGCCAAGTATTCGGCAGGGATGGCTGCGCACCGGACTCAAATTTAGGAGTTGGGGAGCAGCCTAAGTGGGTGCAAATACCAACAACAACTAGGTACTCAGGCTTAATCGAACGCCACTGATTCTGAGCATAAGGAGGTGTAAATTGAGCTGGATCACGCAATGAATTTGGATCAGCTAATTCGCTATCGATCTTAGATAGCTCGGCAACTTGTTCTGGGGTACGACGCACTACCCAAACTGGCTTACCGCGCCACTCAACCATTCTCATTTCATCAGGCTGCATGCCAGTGATATCGATTTCAACAGCGGCTCCGGCAGCTTTCGCACGCTCGGAAGGCTCAAAACTGTCTACAAAAGGGTACAGGGCTGCAGCTGCTCCTACACCTCCAACCGCCGAAGTGGCGATCAACCAATTACGGCGATCCTTGTCCATACAGGGCTTGTCACTCATTTACAAAATTCCTAAAAAGGGTATTTATGGGTGGAAATTGCTTAAAGGTAGGATTTTAAAGTAAAAAGTGGGGTAAGGCAGAAAGTTATGGGGTTAATCTCGGGTTAATCTGTCACCACATGAAAAAGGAGGGATTTATGAGCGTTTTAAAAGAGTTTCGGGACTTTGCCGTAAAGGGCAATGTGATTGATTTAGCGGTTGGCGTCATTATTGGCGGCGCTTTTGGAAAAATCGTGGATTCCTTAGTAAATGACATCGTCATGCCTGTTATTTCGACCCTTTTAGGGGGTCATATTGACTTTACCAATCTATTTTTGGTGCTAGGACATATCCCAGAGGGTGTTCCGAGAACCTTTGATGCCCTGAAAAAGGCCGGGGTACCCATTTTTGCCTATGGGAATTTCATCACCATTTCCATCAACTTCATTCTTTTGGCATTTGTGATCTTCCAAATGGTCAAGGTGGTGAACAAGGTTAGGCTCATGGACGCACCCCCTCCACCACCAGTTCCGGAAGATGTGGTGTTGCTTCGCGAGATCCGCGATAGTCTAAAAAAATAATTTGTCTACTCATACAAACCAAAAAACGCAGGAGCAATCTCAACTCATTTTTCAGAATGGCTTGAGTTTGCTCCAACAGGGAAAGTTTGAAGCTGCTGACAAACTTTTTTTACAGGCACATGCATTGGATTCCAATAATGTTGACGTCTTGAATCTACTAGGTATTCGCTCATACCAAAAACAAAGTTATCAAGCTGCGTTAGATTATTTAAATCAAGCAAATCAACTGAGTCCCGATTCCGCACAAACGCTGAGTAATTTGGGTTTAGTACATAACGCCCTGTTAAATTTTTCAGAAGCACTACATTGCTTTAATTTAGCAATTCAGTGCGATCCTCATATTGCAGAAACGCACAACAATCGCGGGAATGCTTTAAAAGGATTAAGTAGAAATAATGAAGCTCTTAATGCTTACCAACAAGCTCTTAAACTACGCCCCAATTACGCTGAGGCACTCAGCAATCAAGGCGTTATTACTCTAGAAGAGGGAAACCCCGAAAAAGCAATCACGCTATTTGAGAAGGCTATAGAGGCCAACCCAAACTTTGCGGTTGCTTTCAATAATTTAGGCAATGCGCTCTCCCAACTAGAGTCTTACGAGGATGCCTTTCAATGCTTTGAGCGGGCATTACAAATTCATGGCGGATATGTAGATGCCTGTTTAAATTTTGGCAACAGCCTAAAAAAATGCAAGCAATATAGTGCGGCGATTGATTGCTATCAGCATGCACTAAAGATTAGCCCCGAGCATGCGAAAACTTTTTACTTGCTGGGTGAAATTTACTACGATACAGGCGACTGCGATCTAGCAAAAACATATTACGCAAAATCTTTAGCGCTAGATCCTTGTGATTTACAAACGCAATTTGCATTAACGATTGCACAAATTCCAAAGGTCTACAAAAACGAGCAGGAATTGACGGGCTCTAGAGCCTCTTTCTCCAATCAGCTTGAGTATCTAAAAGCCAATAGCCATCCAAGCTCCAGCCCTGATGAAATCTTCAATATTCTCAAGCGCCATCCTTTTTATCTTGCATATCAAGATGAAAATAACGAGCCCCTGCTCTCTCAATATGGAGTACTTTGCTCTAAGCAAGCTTCGGTTATTCAGGATCTCTTAAGAAACATCTCACAAGCTCCAAAGTCGAAAGACAAAATACGTGTCGGCATTGTTAGCAGCTTTATTTGCAGTCATCCTGTCTGGCATGCCATCACAAAAGGGTGGATCAACCACCTCAACCCAGAACATTTTGAATTACATATCTTCAATACCAATGGTAAAGAGGATGAAGAAACCGAGCTAGCCAAATCACAAGCAGCGAACTACCGGAATTGCGGAATAGATATTAGAAAAGCTGCGCAAATGATCATCGGTCAAAATCTCGACGTGATTCTCTATCCAGAAATCGGCATGGATACTATCAGTAAGGCGCTTGCTTGCTTACGATTAGCGCCAGTACAAGCAGTCAGTTGGGGGCATCCTGAAACCACTGGTCTTTCTACGATTGATTTCTACCTATCAGCCCAATTACTTGAGCCAGATGATGCCAATAATCTATATAGCGAAGAATTAATTCGACTTCCTAGTTTGGGAACTTATTTCGAGAATGCATCAGTTCAATCGGTCACGCCCAATCTCGATGCTCTTGGCATAGACCCATCATTACCAATCCTATTGTGTGCTGGCTCTCCCTCTAAATACAATCCACTCAACGATTCTGTATTGGTAGAGATTGGCAAGAAACTAGGACGATGCCAATTTATTTTCTTTAATTTTGATGAAAATCTCACCTCCACCCTGAATGAGCGCCTACAACTTGCTTTTGCAAATGCTCAGCTCGATGCTAATCAGTTTCTGCGCTTTATTCCTTTTCTTAAAAAAGAAGAGTTTCATGGACTGATGCAAAAAGCAGATTTGTATTTAGATACCATAGGCTTTTCAGGATTCAATACTGCTATGCAAGCAATTGCCTGCAATTTGCCTGTAGTGACCATAGAGGGGACAAAAATGCGTGGTCGCCTAGCTAGCGCAATTCTCAATCGCATGGGGGTTCAGGGCCTGATATGTCCATCTGATGCAGCTTACATTGATTTGGCAGTAAAGTTAATTCAAAATCGAGAACTACTCAGCTCGTATCGCGATAAGATTGCACAGTCAAACGCAATTTTGTTTAATGATCTTGAGCCCATTAGATCATTGGAAGATTTCCTGATACAACAGACCCGAAAATAAACATCCCATGAATTCTTCCATACAAAAATATTGGCTCATATTTACACAGGCTGTCACTATTCTGTTGGCGGCATTATTTATTGTGGCCACCTTAAAACCAGAGTGGCTTTCTGATTCGAGGGTGGGCTCACTAGTGGATACCGTCTCGCTTAAAGAGAGTAACTACGATGGCCAACTCAGTCCGGGTTCGTATCACGAAGCTGTGAAGCGCTCAATGCCTGCAGTGGTGAATATTTTTACAAATAAGGGTACTGGTAAGCCTAAAGCACGCAAAGGTAGCAACCCAAATTCTACCGATCCCTTGTTCAAATTTTTCTTTGGGGATCAACCCCCAGAAGAAGAACCTAGCTCGAGCCTAGGTTCCGGAGTATTAGTAAGCCCGGAAGGTTATATTCTGACCAATCACCACGTCATTAGCGATGCCAATGACATTGATATAGCACTAGCGGATGGGCGCAAGGTAAAAGCTCAGGTTATTGGTAGCGATCCAGAAACGGATATTGCTGTCTTAAAGATTGAAGCCAAACAACTTCCTACCCCAATCACATTAGGCAAAATTGAATCCGTACACGTAGGCGATGTAGTTTTAGCCATCGGCAATCCATTTGGTGTTGGACAAACAGTAACCTCTGGAATTGTTTCTGCATTAGGTCGCGATCATGTTGGCATCAATACTTTTGAGAACTTCATACAAACGGATGCTGCAATTAATCCTGGTAACTCCGGAGGTGCACTGATTGATACTCGCGGTAATCTCATTGGAATTAATACCGCCATTTACTCCAATAACGGTGGATCGATGGGTATTGGATTTGCAATCCCAGTCAATCTAGCCAAGCAGATTATGGAGTCTATTTTGGCCAATGGCAGCGTCACTAGAGGCTGGATTGGGGTAGAGCCGCAAAACCTCTCAAAAGAGCTCTCAGAGTCTCTGGGGCTGCCCGCCAATACGGTAGGCGTTGTCTTATCAGGCGTTCTTGAGGGCGGACCTGCCGCACGTGGCGACGTCAAACCTGGAGATGTTTTAGTCGCCGTAAATGGCAAGCCCACCAAAGATGTCCGTGAACTTCTCAATCAGATTGCTCAAATCAGCCCTGGCAACCAAGCTAAGTTGACTATTTTGCGAAAAGGCAAAGAGCTGGAGTTAACAGCTCAAGTCGGAAAACGGCCCAGACCCAAGCAACAATTGAATTAAGTTGGCTAATCTAAAGTATTAATTAGCCAAGATTTTAGATAAAAACTCTTTTGCCCTTGGAGAGCGGGCCTCAGGATTATCAAAAAACTCTGACTTGCTGCAGTCTTCAACAATATGACCTTGATCCATAAAGATCACGCGATGACTTACTTTTCTGGCAAAACCCATCTCGTGAGTCACGCAACACATCGTCATACCCTCGTGAGCAAGTTTGATCATCACATCCAACACTTCGCCGACCATCTCTGGATCTAAAGCAGAAGTAGGCTCATCAAAGAGCATCACAATTGGATCCATGCTGAGAGCTCTAGCAATGGCAACCCGCTGTTGCTGTCCTCCTGATAACTGACCAGGAAACTTATCTTTTTGAGCAATCAGACCAACACGTTCTAGGTACTTTAAGCCATGGGCCTTGGCATCACTGGGGGATCGTCCCAATACCTTCATTTGTGCAAGGGTGAGATTTTCAGTAACGCTGAGGTAAGGAAAAAGCTCAAAGTGCTGAAACACCATCCCAACTCTTGAACGCAATTGAGGTAAATTGGTTTTAGGATCATGCAAATCAATGCCATCAACCGAAATCTCTCCAGCCTGAAAAGGTTCAAGCGCATTAATAGTTTTAATCAGGGTCGATTTACCAGATCCTGATGGTCCACAAATGACAACCACCTCACCTCTTTTAATTGAGGTAGAGCAGTCCGTTAACACTTGGAAAGAGCCGTACCATTTAGAAACGTTTCGAAGTTCTATCATGATGAGTTATGTTTTTAGTATTCGATTAACAAAATTAGCGAATAATCGCCACTTTAGCCTGAATAAGGCGCACCACTTTTGACAGCGAGAAGCAAATCAAGAAATAGGTTACAGCCGCTAATAAATAGGTTTCTATCGGGCGTCCATAGTTCTTACCTGCTATCTCAAAACCCTTCAATAAGTCATAGGCTCCGATCGCATAAACCAAGGAAGTATCCTGAAATAAAATAATGGTCTGCGTCATAAAGACTGGGATCATATTGCGGAAAGCCTGAGGCAGAACCACTAACCTCATATTCTGTCCATAAGTCATGCCGAGCGCTTCACCGGCATAAGTTTGGCCCTTGGGCACAGACTGAATACCTGCCCTAACAATCTCCGAGAAAAAGGCTGCCTCAAATGCAATAAAAGTAATAGTGGCTGACAAATCTGCCCCGATTGGTTTTCCTATCAGCATCGGAATGAGTAGAAAGAACCAAAGAATAACCATTACCAGAGGAATGGATCTCATGACATTGACGTAAAAAGTCGCCGGATACACCAATGCAGGCTTTCCAGAAAGTCGCATTAAAGCCAGAAACGTACCCGCTATGATGCCGCCAACAGTAGCGATCACTGTCAACTGCACGCTAAAGAGAAGGCCCTTCAGAATGTAGTTGCTAAAGAGTTCCCAATTATAAAAACTTAAATCTAAACTCAGCATATTGCCACCCATATTAGAAGCATTTAATGAGCTCCCGTATCGTTACTTGGGGCAATAAAACCCGGAATTCTGGTGCGTTTTTCAATATAAGACATCACGCGATTTACTGAGAAAGCTGAAAGGGCATATAAAGCTGTTACCGCCAAGTAAATCTCAACACCATGAGATGTTTCTTCTTGCGCCTGCATAGCAAATAAAGTGAGTTCGGGCACAGACACGGCAAAAGCAACGGAAGAGTTTTTAATAATATTCATGCTCTCCGACGTTAAGGGAGGCAGCACAATCCGAATAGCCATCGGTAAAATAACGTAGCGATAGGTTTGTGGCGTAGTCAGTCCTAAGGCAGTAGCAGCTGCGCGTTGCCCACTCGGAAGAGAATGAATTCCCGCCCTAATCTGCTCGGCAATTCGTGCAGAAGTAAAAAATCCGAGGGCAATACTAACCAGCCAGTAGGAAGGTAATGCCTTTAGCGGCAAAATAAACGCAGGAATGACGTGGTACCAGAGAAATACTTGAACTAATACTGGAATATTTCTAAATAATTCAACCCAAGTGGTTGATAGCCATACAAGTAATCTACTAAGCCTGCCGTTATTTGGCAAAGTGCGAAGCGTACCCATCGCAATACCCAAAACCAAGGCGATCACTAAAGCTAAGCAGGAGACGGCCAACGTCCAGCCCCATGCTTTAAAAAGCCAATCTAAATAACTAGGGTCAGCGTTTTTCCCAAGCCCCAATAATGAGGAGAAGCAGTGATCAACCACTTCTCCATCTAAGGTGCTTTTACAAAAGACACCCAAGTCTAATGACATAGTAGAAACTTATTTTTATTAAATTATTTCTTGTTGTAGTCTTCTGCGGGTTTGTCATTCAAGTTTGCCCAAGCATTTTTGGTTGCCGGAGAAAGCTCGAGACCAACCACAATATTTTTAGGTGGAATTGGTGACAAGAACCATTTGTTCCACAATCCAGGCATTTTGCCGTTTGCAACAATTTTGGCAATCGCAGCATTTACAGCGGCTTTAAATTCTGGATCATCTTTACGGACCATGATGGCAATAGGCTCTGTACTAAGTACTTCGCCAACAATTTTGAAATCTTTTGGATTCTTTGAGTTGGCAATATTACCGGCCAAAATAGATCCATCCATCACAAAAGCATCAGCACGACCAGACTCCAACAGTAAGAAGCTGTCAGCATGATCCTTGCCAAATACTTCATCAAAGTTCACGCCAGTTGCCTTTTCATTTTTACGCAACAGTTGCACAGAAGTAGTTCCAGTAGTCGTTGCCACCTTCTTGCCATTGAGTTGAGCAATGGACGTAATGCCAGAGTTTGCCTTTACGGCGATGCGCACCTCTTCTACATACAGCGTATAGGCAAAACCAACATCTTTAGCTCGACTGGTATTGTTGGTTGTAGTTCCACACTCAATATCAACAGTGCCATTTTGTACCAAAGGCACACGATTTTGAGATGTCACTGGCTGGTAATTAATGCGCAGAGTGCTCATTCCCAACTTATCTTTAATATCGCCCAAAATCATACGGCAGATTTCCACATGGTAGCCATCAAAGCGGCTATCGCCAGTGGTATAGGACATTGGAATAGAGGATTCGCGCACGCCCATGGTGACTGCGCCAGAAGATTTAATTTTGTCCAACGTAGGGGATGCTGCTATTACATTTGCTGATACAACAAACATTGCTGCTGACAAATATGCCAAAGATTTGAGTTTCATTAAGTATCCTTTTTGCTAGTCAAAATTGAGCGTTAATCGCAAAAATCATTCATCAATTTCATAATACACTTTTCCATTGTTTCATCGCAATCAATGGAATGCCCGAAGCAAAGAAGCATAAAAAGTAGGAGCCCTGCCAGCGAATCCATTCCAAAAGGGCATAAAAAAACCACCCCGAGGGGTGGTTTTTAAATCTAATCAAAACTAGCTTACGCTAGCGTTAAATTAGAAAGTGTGACGTACGCCAATAGCGTAGTTGCTGTAACCGCCGCTGGTTGTTGTAGCGCCAGATGCAGAGTTAGATGTCAAACTTTGACCATAGATAGCATACAAGTTTGTACGCTTGCTGAGGTAGTAGTTTGAGCCCAACTGCCATGCATTGAAGTTAGCTGTTGGTGTGTTTGTACCAAATGTTGTGTAACGACCCAAACCAGCAGACGCCCAAGCTTCTACAGTTGGAGTGATGTAGCTACGAACACCGATCTGCTCAGCAGAACGCTTCAAGTAGTAGTTTGTGCTTGCTGTAGAAGTAACTTTACGGCTCACATAGTTAGCATAAGCTTTCAAGATGCCAAAATCATATGTTGCAGCTACGTAGAATTGGTTATCTGTTGAGTTAAATGCACCGCCACCAACTGTAGTAGCACCGTTACCTTGAGCCTGTGTCCAAGCTGCAGGAGTATTAACTGTTGCCACGAATGGTGTTACGTTGCCAACTGTTGTCAATTGCTTAAATGACTGGTACGCAGCAGTTGCATAGAACTTTTGCAATGTGTAATCAGCGCCTAAGCCCCAACCGCTAGCATTAGTAGTGCCACCAGCTGTAGCTGTACCAGCCGCGTTAGTAACTTGTGATTGGTTTTTGTTGTTCAAAGTGTAAATTGCACTACCAGTAAAGCCAGCAAAGTTATCAGACTTAACTGACAAAGTGTTGGCTGTACGAACTGTCAATGCATTGCTGTTTGCGCCATCATTGCTGTTACCACCAGAAGTGGCTGGGTAAATTACGCTACCAGCCATGTTGTTTGTTTGACCAGGATCAGTAGCAGCCAATGAGTTAAATACTGGGGTGTATTGTAAACCAACAGCTACTTGACCAATACCATTCTTTTTCAAACCAACAAATGTTTGACGGTTTAATAAACCACCAGAGTTTGCATCAACGTTATTTGTTTTTGTACCGCTAAC
>Ga0114959_10004042_pt1 | contig 11349 bp, 10 predicted proteins | sample C_130625_EF_Meta_FD_87317 | JGI IMG/M metagenome (GOLD analysis project Ga0114959, IMG submission 87317) | Freshwater microbial communities from Lake Croche, Canada to study carbon cycling - C_130625_EF_MetaG | ecosystem: Environmental > Aquatic > Freshwater > Lake | place: Lake Croche, Canada...
ACCACAAACATAGCCAAGGCTCCCACTGCCAGCCCTCCCAGTAGGAATAACCAGGAATATTCTTCGCGCCGGTTCTGATAGTCCATTTTTTTCTCCTCATCGAATTACTTCAACAGCGCCAGACAGCGTCTGGACATCGCCTCTTTGACATATGGGCTCACCGAAAGCTCAATCTTTCTTCAGAGTAAAATTCGTGAATATAGTTCGAAAAACGAACTGAACTTCCTTTAACCGGCCAATTCGAAATGAATAAGTCACCTGAATGGTAGTTAGATGAGAAAAATCACTCTATTACTCGTGGTGCTGTCGATCTATTTGACGGCGCTCACACCCCTAACAGCCTCTGCGCAAAATCAGGCTTGTCTCAAACATTTTGTGGATGGCAAAGCGCCGGTCTTTATTCGAGCAAGCTTGCAGACGCATACGGTGGCTTTGTGCTACGAAGCATTTGCCGTGATGCACTCGGGTGTTTCACGCACACCTTTGTGGTCGGCCGAACATCTGACGCGTACCAGCCTCGTACAAGCGCGTGAAATCAAACGCAAAGATGCATTCCATTCTGATGAAAATATTCCGTCGGATCAGCGCGCCGAGTTATCTGACTACGCGCACTCAGGCTATGACCGCGGTCATATGTCACCCGCTGCCGATATGCCCTCAGAGGAATCGCAACATCAAAGCTTTTCGCTGGCGAATATCGTTCCACAAGACAGAGAACACAATCAGATACTCTGGTCTGCCATCGAGGGAGCGACACGCCATCTGGTGAATCAACGTGGCGAGTTATTCGTTATTACCGGGCCGACTTTCGAAGGCGATCGCATTGCCCGCATTAATGGGCGCGTGTTTATACCAACGCATATTTTTAAGGCCATTTACGACCCGATAAAAAAAGAAGGGGCCGCTTGGCTGTCGCCTAATATGGTGGGTAATGAGTATGAAGTCGTTTCACTAGCTGAACTTGAAAAGCGTATCGGCATCACACTTTTCCCAACGGTGCCTGCCGATATAAAATCAAAGCGTATCAACTTGCCCGAACCACGAATTCGCTCGCGCAAATAAATAATGGGGGATGAGCATGCCTGACCTGCAACCTTTTAAAAATGAAACCGAATCCATCACTCTCGGGCAGCTCACCATTGAAAATCGGCTTGATCAAGTCGAGCTGTATGGCTCACTATCAATCAGTCGCGATCAAGCAGGATTGGCCTTGGCACTGCAACTACAATCCGTTCTCGATGCAGTGATTGATCATCTCCAACACGCTGGCGATCTGCCTGCTCATATTGCCTTTCGACCGACAGATAAAGTAGACAATCCCTTTAAATAAGCAGCACTGAGTAATCCATACCGCTTACAAGGCCTATTCCTTTAAACTCAGCAGGGGAAACGCTGCACTCATGATGAAAAAGCCGCAACCAACGCGCCAACAGTAACACTGGCATACTCTAGCTCTGAATTTCACCCGCAAGCATGGCATGACCCCCACACCCAAACATCTTCGTACTTATCCGCCGTATCGGCCGGGCTTAAAGCCCGCGACAATGCTGCCGATGTCGCGCGCCGAAATGAACACATTGGGGTGGGACAGTTGCGACATCATCATCGTAACGGGCGATGCCTACATCGATCATCCCAGCTTTGGGATGGCGCTGATTGGACGATTACTCGAATCTCAGGGTTTTCGGGTCGGGATCATCAGCCAGCCTGATTGGCTATCGGCTGATCCGTTTCGCGAGTTAGGCAAACCGAATCTGTACTTTGGCATCACCGCCGGCAACATGGATTCCATGATCAACCGTTACACGGCTGATCGAAAAATACGTTCCGATGACGCCTATACTGCGGGTGGTCATCCCAACAAACGTCCTGACCGCGCTGTCACGGTGTATGCCCAACGTGCACGCGAAGCGTTTCCCGGTACACCTATCGTCATCGGCAGCATAGAAGCCAGCCTGCGCCGCATTGCGCATTACGACTATTGGTCAGATACCGTGCGGCGCTCAGTGCTTACTGATTCCAAAGCCGATATTCTTTTGTTTGGTAACGCCGAACGCGCCTTGCTCGATCTTTCGCATCGTCTGGCGGCGGGTGAATCCGTAAAATCCATTCGCGATTTGCGTGGCACGGCATTCATGGTGACGCGCAACTGGAAACCTGCCGAAGACTGGAGTGAAGTCGATTCCACGCGTGTGGATACGCCGGGCAAAGTAGAGCCTCATCCGGATCCGTATGAAATGAAGGAAAAAGATCCGACGTCCTGTGGGACTGATGGCCAACCGATTGAGCCCAAGCTCGCGCCTATCAAATTAATGACACGCGAAGAGCGCCTCGCACAGCAAAAAGAAATCCGCTCGCGCAGTGTCGTTCGATTACCTGCCTTTGAAGTCGTCAAAGACGATCCCATCAGCTATGCGCATGCCTCGCGTGTATTTCATTTGGAATCCAATCCAGGCAATGCGCGTGCGATGGTTCAAGCGCATGGCGATCGTGATGTATGGCTCAACCCTCCTCCACTGCCACTGGCGATGGAAGAGATGGACTACGTGTTTGATTTACCCTACGCACGCACTCCGCATCCTGTGTATGGCAAAGAAAAAATCCCGGCATGGGACATGATTCGTTTTTCAGTCAACATCATGCGCGGCTGCTTTGGTGGCTGTACTTTTTGCTCCATTACTGAACATGAAGGCCGCATTATTCAAAGCCGATCAGAGCCATCTATTTTGCGCGAGATAGAACTCATCCGCGACAAAACCAAAGGCTTCACTGGCACCATCTCTGATCTGGGTGGGCCTACTGCCAACATGTATCGCATGGCCTGCAAAGATAAGACGGTCGAAGAATCGTGTCGTCGTTTGTCGTGTGTGTATCCCACGATATGCTCGAATTTAAATACCGATCACAGTAAACTCATACAACTCTACCGCCGTGCGCGCGATATTCCCGGTGTAAAGAAAATTTTGATCGGATCCGGTTTACGTTACGACTTAGCAGTCCGTTCGCCGGAATACGTAAAAGAACTTGCAACTCACCACGTTGGTGGCTTGATGAAAATAGCACCAGAGCATTCGGAAGATGGGCCACTGTCAAAGATGATGAAGCCCGGTATGGGTTCGTATTACCGTTTCAAAGAACTCTTCGATAAGTATTCGAAAGAAGCCGGAAAAGAACAGTATTTGATTCCGTATTTCATCGCAGCGCACCCGGGCACTACCGATGAAGACATGCTGAATCTTGCGGTTTGGCTCAAGCAAAATGATTTTCGCTTAGATCAGGTACAAACTTTTCTACCAACGCCAATGGCGATGGCAACAACTATGTATCACACGCGCAAAAATCCGCTGCGTAAAATTTCTCAAGATTCAGAAACGGTAGAAACACCGCGCTTGGCAAAAATTCGTAAACTACATAAGGCTTTGCTGCGCTACCATGATCCGAATAACTGGGACGTTATTCGTGAAGGACTTAAACGTATGGGGCGCAGTGATCTGATCGGGAATGGTCCTCACCATCTGGTGCCACGCACGGATGGAACATCGGCTCACGTTCGCCAACATGCACGTGATGAAACACCACCGCTGAAAGTGATGGCGAAAAAATTTGGTCACAAAAAACTACGTGTAGGTGCCGCCATTTCACGCAAGCGCACTGGCTAAATCAGCAGACAATGGGAAGAAATTAAGCAGATATAAAAAAACCGACCTTATAGGTCGGTTTTTTTATACATCGGTGGTGGGAAGTGCAAGTTTCGAACTTGCGACCTATCGCGTGTGAGGCGATCGCTCTACCCCTGAGCTAACCTCCCTTGAGGGCGCAGATTATCGCATAAAGCGTATCAATCACCCACAGATTGCCGCCATAAACAGCTACCCTTAACTTGTTTATCGAGCGATGTAAGTAATGCTTCATGCTCAGCCAACTCTGCTGCTGTGGGTGCTACGATCAATACTTCGGCCAACGTTCCTCTTAGATCATTCTCGCCATCTGACTGAAAATCAGTATGCATATCGATAGTCAGGCTGTCCTGACCACGTGTCATCGCAAGATAAACCTCAGCTAACAATTCAGCATCAAGTAAAGCACCGTGTAATGTGCGATGCGAATTCGAAATGCCATAACGCTCGCACAAGGCATCCAGCGAATTCCGCTTACCCGGATGCAGCTCTTTTGCCTGAGCTAAGGTATCGACCACGCCTTGCACCTGCTTTGGAAAAACGGGCAAACCTAGTTTTTCAAGTTCGGCATCCAAAAAGCCCACATCAAACGGAGCGTTATGAATGATGATCTCGGCATCGCGAACAAACTCGCATAACTCTATTGCGATGTCGGCAAATTTCGGTTTATCTTTTAAAAATTCTGTCGTCAAACCATGCACAGCCAATGCACCCGGGTCTGAATCACGCTCGGGATTCAAGTAGTAGTGAAAATTATTACCCGTCAGTCGACGGTTAAGTAATTCAACACAGCCGATTTCGATAATGCGATCGCCGCTGCGGGGGTTCAGACCGGTCGTTTCGGTATCAAGAACAATTTGACGCATGTTGAAAATACTTTGATGAAGAAGTTGATTAAAAACGAATTCGACTAAAAATCAGAGCGAGCATCAGAGACCGTCTGCAATAACAACTCAACGCCTCGATTGGCCAGCGCATCAGCTCGTTCATTGCCCTCATGGCCTGCATGACCTTTAACCCAGCGCCATTCTATCGTGTGGCGCGACTGTGCTTCGTCGAGTGCCATCCATAAATCGACATTTTTTACTGGTGCCTTGCTGGCGGTGCGCCAGCCGCGCGCTTTCCACCCCTCTAGCCATTCACTGATGCCTTTTTGAACATACTGACTATCGGTGTGAACCACAACATCACAAGCGCGATTCAACGCGTTCAAGGCTTCAATCACTGCCATTAATTCCATACGATTGTTGGTGGTGTTGAACTCACCACCGCACAGCTCTTTGCTGTTCTCCCCAGCGATCAACCATGCGCCCCAGCCGCCGGGTCCGGGATTACCTTTGCATGCACCGTCGGTATATATAGTAACTTTACTCATCAGTTTGCTTGTTATTCATATGATTAGTGGCTGGAACAACGCTACGCACTCGCGCACCCTGTTTTTGCCAAGCAGGGCCCACTAGCCGCATACCTTGTACTCGTTTGATTGCTTGCACGATATACAAGGCGCCTAAATATGGCCACCATCGATTACCCGCTTTTTCGAGAAAGCCAAAACGCTGCAACCATTTGCTGGTATCGCATGGAGGAGCGTAGCAACCAAAATGTCCGCGGTTGATTTCCATATTCAAGAGTTTCAACCAATCCTTCAATCGAGGAACGCTAATGAATTCACCATGCACTGGTAAAAAGTGGGCACCCGTGACTCGACCAAAAATCTGTCGCGCACCCCATAAGCTGACGGGATTGAAGCCACAGATAATTACTTGCCCCTCGGGTATTAGCACTCGTTCAACTTCTCGCAATACATGATGCGGCTCAGCTGCGAATTCTAAAACATGCGGCAAAACCACCAGATCCAAACTCTGAGAAGCAAACGGTAATTCAGCGTAATCGTGTAATAAAACGACTTGCCTACGCTCAGCATCATCGTGCGAATGCGCGCCTTTTTCAAAGCAGGTTGAAACAACGCTATCGGTCAGCCAGCGATTCGGCATACGATTCGCGGCCAGCGTGTCCATCTCTGGCATACCCAACTGCACCGCGTTATAACCAAAAATATCGGCGGTTAGCTCTGCTAGACGCTCCTGCTCCCACGTGCTCGCGTAACTGCCCGGTGGTGTATGAAACCACTCGCTGAGAGATATAATCAAATTTTCTGTCTTGTCTCGTTCCATACCCATGTCAGTCAATCGATCATTACAAGTCACTGCCATTCCAGCGTTTGCTGATAATTATCTTTGGCTGATTCACAATGAGCTGCATGCCGTTGTGGTGGATCCGGGTGACGCTGGCTCCATTAATGAAGCTCTGGACTCGCGTCAACTCACGCTAGTCGCTATTTTACTCACTCATCATCACGCTGACCATGTAGGAGGAGTCGGTCAGTTACTAAATCGCTGGAATGTCCCTGTATATGGTCCTGCTAAAGAAAAAATTACAGGCGTCAACCATTCTCTGTCTGAAAACGATAGTGTGAACTTTGCTCAATTGGGTCTTACATTAAATGTGCTTGATGTTCCAGGGCATACCGCCGGCCACATCGCCTATGTTGAACACGATCAGCACTGGCTTTTTTGTGGTGACACGCTATTTGCCGGTGGTTGTGGTCGATTGTTTGAAGGTACGGCCGAACAAATGACGCAATCACTCGCAAAATTTACGGCGTTAGCAGATGATTTCAAAGTGTATTGTGCACATGAATACACTTTATCTAATCTTCGCTTTGCGGTGGCAGTCGAACCCAACAATACAGCTTTATCAAAGCGTTTAAGCTTAGCCCAAGTTGCGCGTGATCGTGGAGAGTCGACCGTGCCCTCCACTTTAGGAGAAGAAAAGCAAACCAACCCTTTTCTTCGCTACGATCAGCCTGCGATTATTCAAACACTACGCGAAATGGGAAAGTTAAATAGTGACGAACCTGTGGCAGCCTTCGCTGCGCTTAGAGAGTGGAAAAACTCATTCCGCTAATGGCTATTGATTAACATCATTAACAAACTGCTACTGCTAATCACGAGATTTGCCAACATTTTCCTTGACTTGCTTTCATTTCGTTAACTACACTGCCTTGTATCTTATGTGCATCGTCCTTTGCTTGAATCTGTGACGATGAAGCTCAGGCGGCCTCTGACCTAGTCATCATCGTCAAGTGCACGCTCCGATTACAACCTGCAAGTCATAGCTAGACGTGACTCTGCACAGCCTAACTAGGCTAACCACCAGACTATTGATACTTTTGCAGACCTTTTCCAGGCAGACTCGGCATTTACTATTCGCACAGCTAATTAAGCGTGCGATTTTTATTGCGCTCGCGCTGAGCACTTCCATCGCCAGTGGAAATGATTTAACCATCGCACCTTCTACCGTCAACACAGAACGAAGCGAATCTAGCAAAGATATCGACCGCGACCCCATAGGTCTCGATGGCGCAGCTCTTCCACTAGACTACGCTCTTCAGCTAGAAGATATACAGATTGAAAACTTTGATCTTTGGGAAAGAATACGCAAAGGCTTTGCGATCCCAGATCTAAACAATCCACTAGTTTCAACACAAACGACTTGGTATAGCGCACGCCCTGAGTACATACAACGTATCTCGCAACGCGCGTCACGTTATTTATTCCACGTCGTACAAGAACTAGAAAAACGCAAGATGCCGTCTGAAATTGCCTTACTGCCTTTTATTGAATCAGCATTTAACCCCCAGGCGTTTTCGAGCGCCAAAGCAGCGGGCATGTGGCAGTTCATTCCCAGCACGGGACGTGACTACAACTTAAAACAGAATGCGTTTCGCGATGAACGTCGCGATGTGCTCGCATCCACCAATGCGGCATTGAATTACCTACAAAGGCTGTACGGTATGTTCGGCGATTGGCAATTAGCGCTGGCCGCTTATAACTGGGGAGAAGGGTCTGTCTCGCGTGCGATTGCCAAAGCTGAAGCAGCAGGAAGGCCGACAGATTTCAATAGCCTTTCGCCCTACATGCCTGCCGAAACACGTAACTACTACCCCAAGCTGCAAGCAGTAAAAAATATTATTGCAACGCCATCGCAGTACGGCGTCAAGTTGCCTACGGTAGAAAATCAGCCTTACTTTGTATCGATTAAAAAAACACGCGACATTGACGTGAAGTTAGCGGCGCAGCTGGCTGAATTGCCGATGGAAGAATTCCGAGCACTGAATCCACAATTTAATCGACCAGTGATTACCGGTAGCCCATCAACGCAAATCCTGCTACCTGAATCGAATGCTGAAAAATTTAGAGAAAATCTGTCCAACTGGACCAAGGCCTTGTCGAGCTGGACTGCGCACAAAGTAACCGCTGCACGTGAACGTATTGAAAGCATTGCGGCTCGGTTTAAGACCACACCAGAAATTATTCGCGAAGCTAATTCGATTCCAGCCAACATGCATCCTAAGGCAGGGTCGACCGTGCTGGTTCCAAAGTTAGCCTCCACTCCAGACAAAGATATCAGTCAAGAGATTGCCGACAATGCGATGCTGGCGGTAGAAGCAGATGAACCACCGCGTAAAAAGATCAGCATCAAAGTCAGTAAGCGCGACACGATCGATAGCATTGCAAAACGCTACAAAGTCAAAGTCGCTGAAATTCGTCAGTGGAATAGCATGAAGGACGACAAGCTAACTCCTGGCCAGTCGTTGAAATTAGAGGTTCGAGCACCGAAAAAAAGCAAAAGCAAACTCGACAAAGCTTCTGAGGGCAGACGGCCTAAGCACGGAATATCAGAGCATCAACGTCAGCACCGTTAATTAATCTGCCGCAAACGTGGCCGCGGCTGACTCTGGCTCGCTTAACTTAAAATTAGCAGCCGCTAATAATTTCTGGGTATAAGCTTCTTTTGGCGAATTCAATACGTCTGAGGTTTTACCGCTTTCGATCACCATGCCGTCTTTCATGACGATCACACGATGCGCCATCGCACGTATGACAGCTAAATCATGACTGATGAAGAGATAAGCAATTCCGTATTTGCGCTGCAAATCGGCCAGTAATTCCAGTACTTGATATTGGACAGAGACATCCAATGATGAGGTTGGCTCATCCAATAAAATGAGTGCGGGTTTTAGCACAAGCGCGCGCGCAATCGCAATACGTTGGCGCTGCCCGCCTGAAAATTCATGCGGATAGCGTGACATCAGCACAGGTGATAAACCTACCTCCTGCAAACCAGCCGCTACCGCATCACGCAACGCATGACGTGGCAAGCCTGACTTATGTAACTCCAAGCCCTCACAGATAATTTGCTCCACAGTTCTGCGCGGCGAAAGGGAAGCGAAGGGATCTTGGAACACGACCTGCATCTGAGCTCGCAAAGAACGTAGCTGGCTGCTACGCATATCACTAATGGTATGACCGTTAAACTGAATTTGTCCTTGTGTATTGGCTACTGACAAACGCAGCAAGGCCATGCCTAGCGTCGATTTACCCGAGCCCGATTCACCCACAATGCCCAGTGTTTCTCCACGTGGAAGCGAAACATCCATAGATTCAACGGCAACAAATTCTTTTTGTCTAAACCATCCCTTGCGAATAAAAAAACTACAGCGCAATCCCTTAGCTTCTAACAAAAGTTCTGCATTGGGTACTTCCTCCGCGACCATGCGCTTGGCATGGCTCGCTAATAGGCGTTGTGTGTACTCTTCGCGTGGCTGGCCAAATAAGCGACTCGTATCCGCTGATTCAATCAGGCGTCCATCCTGCATCACGCCCACACGATCAGCAAAACTTTTAACCAGATTTAGATCATGCGTGATCATCAAAACCGCCATGCCCTCTTCACGCTGTAACTGATTCAATAATTCAAGTATCTGAACCTGAATCGTTACATCCAACGCAGTTGTCGGTTCATCCGCAATCAATAGCTTAGGTTTACATGCCAGCGCCATAGCAATCATGGCACGCTGCCGCTGACCACCCGAGAGTTGATGCGGGTAAGACAAGGCACGGCGAGCAGGCTCGGGAATGCCTGTTTTTTCTAATAATTCAACCGCTCGATTAGCTGCCTCACGTGCACTTAGGCCTTCGTGCAATAGTAAGACTTCAGCGATTTGATTACCAATCGTGAAGAGAGGATTCAATGCTGTCATTGGCTCTTGAAAAATCATTGCGATATCTTTTCCTCGCAACTGACGCAAGGCGTTTTCAGACATCAGCTGAATTTTCTGACCATCAAACAGTTGACTGCCACGTATCTGCGCCTCAGGTAAGAGCCGCATTAGTGCTAAGGCGCTTACGGTCTTGCCAGAGCCCGATTCACCTACTAAGGCAAATTTTTCACCCGCTTCAATACGGAAGCTGACATTATCGACGACTCGATTCGTCCCAAAACTGACCGACAGATTCTCAACGCGCAATAGACTCATGTCTTTCTCCGTACATCGAGAGAGTTGCGCAATGCGTCGCCAATATTCGTCAGTAGTAACAAGGTGATGGTCAATACTGCAAAGGTTGAGAGCGCAATCCACCAGGCATCTAAATTATTTTTACCTTGCGCAAGCAATTCACCCAAACTTGGTGTGGAAGGCGGAACTCCCAAACCAAGAAAATCCAAACTCGTTAAGGAAAGAATCGCAGCACTCATACGAAACGGTAAAAAAGTGACTACCGGCGTCATACTGTTGGGCAGTACATGTCGCCAGATAATTTGCCAGTTCGACAGGCCTAATGCGCGTGAGGCCTGAACGTAATCGAGATTGCGATTACGCAGAAAATCAGCGCGTACATAATCAGATAAACCCATCCATCCAAATAAGGACAACAATACCAATAGCAATAGAATGCTAGGCTCAAAAATAGACGCAAAAATAATTAGTAGATAGAGTTCAGGCATGGAGCCCCAAATTTCCATAAACCGCTGGAACAATAAATCCGTTCGTCCCGCAAAATAACCCTGCACCGCTCCGGTAATCACACCAAGAGCAACGCCCGTAATGGTGAGTGCCAAACCAAACAAGATCGACACGCGAAATCCGTACACAAGCCTAGCGAACACATCACGCCCGCGATCATCGGTGCCAAGCCAGTTTTCTGTCGTAGGCGGCGCAGGATTGGGGGACTTAGCAAAATAATTCAGTGTGTCGTAACGATAGTGATTGATGGGATAAATGGCCCAATTCCCTTTCGTTTGAAACTGTTGCTGAATGAACGGGTCGAGATAATCAGCAGGCGAATCAAAATCACCGCCAAACGCAGTCTCTGCATAGTCATAAAAAATAGGAATCATGATCTGACCGTTATAACGGGCCAACAATGGTCGATCATTTGAAATGAGTTCAGCACCCATACTCAATACAAACAGAATCAGAAACAGGAACAGACTCCAATAGCCACGCCTATCTTGTTTGAAGCGAATCCAGATTCGCCTCGATGGTGAGATCGATGGCTCAACCGCAGAATAAGTACTTGTACTCATTGTGCAAGACTTTCAAATTGCACGCGTGGATCGGCCCACACGTAACATAAATCTCCCAATAATTTCACCACTAGTCCAATCAACGTAAACAAATACAACGTTCCTAGTACGACGGGGTAATCACGTCGCACTACCGACTCATACGATAACAGCCCTAATCCATCGAGAGAGAACAACGTCTCTATTAACAGACTGCCTGCAAAAAAAGCGCCGATAAACGCGGCAGGAAAACCCGTAACTA
>Ga0114959_10004045_pt1 | contig 11343 bp, 9 predicted proteins | sample C_130625_EF_Meta_FD_87317 | JGI IMG/M metagenome (GOLD analysis project Ga0114959, IMG submission 87317) | Freshwater microbial communities from Lake Croche, Canada to study carbon cycling - C_130625_EF_MetaG | ecosystem: Environmental > Aquatic > Freshwater > Lake | place: Lake Croche, Canada...
AGAGGTACTAGAGTTACCCCCTGACTATGCTTTGCTAGTCTTGTCGATTGGGTCAAAGGGCTTATGAAAAATTTGGATAGTGAATCAACCATTGTGATCGTCGGGGGTTGTGGGCACGTAGGTCTTCCCTTGGGGTTAGCTTTAAATGATAGTGGATTTAATGTGGTTGCTCTTGATATCTCAAATGATTCTGTGAATTCCGTAAATTCTGGCGTCATGCCGTTTCTAGAAGAGGGCGCAGATGAATTATTGTTTCGGGCATTGAAGAGCAAAAAATTTCGAGCGACTTCAGACCATTCTGCCATTGCAGCCGCTGATGTAGTTATTGTTGTGATTGGAACACCAGTGGACGAGCACCTGAATCCCGATCCAAATGCTGTTGGAAATGCAATACTTCCCTGTATTCCTTTTATGAACTCTGAACAGTTAGTTGTTTTGCGAAGTACCGTTTTTCCTGGAGTGACCGCTCGAGTTACCCGCCTACTGCATGCTCACCAAATAACTCCATCGGTCACTTTTTGTCCCGAAAGAATTCTTGAAGGACACGCACTCAAAGAACTCAGAGAATTGCCTCAGATTATCGGAGCATCGGAAGATCGTGGTAAAAAACTAGCGACGCAATTATTTAATGCTTTAGGAGTTGACACTATTGAAGTATCACCTGAAGAAGCTGAGCTAGCAAAATTGTTCACAAACGTATGGAGATACATCAAGTTTGCTGCTGCTAATCAGTTCTGGATGATGAGTAATGATTCAGGCCTAGATTTTACAAAAATTCGCAATGCCGTAACCTTCAGCTACCCTAGAGCGTCTGATTTACCAAATGCTGGATTCTCTGCTGGCCCGTGTCTGTTTAAAGACACTATGCAACTCGCCGCCTTCAGTAACAATAACTTTGCTCTAGGGCATTCCGCTATGTTAGTAAACGAAGGTTTACCACTCTATCTTGTAAATCGCATCCAAGAAAAATATAGTCTCAATTCCTTAAAGGTTGGAATTTTGGGTATGGCCTTCAAGGGGGAGTCAGACGACACTCGTTCGAGTCTCTCGTATAAACTAAAAAAAGTGCTTTTGTTCAAAGCGGCTCAAGTGATTTGTAGTGATCCATTTGTTACCACGGATAGCAATCTTGTTTCTCAAAATCAATTACTAAGTGAAAGTGACCTTATAATAATTGGGGCTCCCCACAGCGCCTATGCGGAAATCAAATCGGAGAAGCCAATAATTGACATCTGGAATATAACTGGAAATGGAAACTTGGTTTGAAAAAATTTGACGTCAGCCTAGTTATCCCCGCATATAACGAAGGCCGGAGTATTGAAAAAACTCTCAAGCTTATCGAACAGATTGATGACCTAAAAATTGAGGTATTGATCGTTGTCGATTCAGAAAAAGACTCAACCCTAAAATCCGCAAACAAATTAAAAAAACGAAATACTAAATTAATGGTCCAAACTTATGGAGGTGGGCCGTCGAACGCAATTCGCTTTGGAATAGATCACTCAAAGGCTGACTGCATTGTTGTAATGATGTCAGATGGTTCGGATGATGCCCGAGTAATTCCTCAACTAGTAAATTTAATTGATCGAGGAGTAGCGGTAGCATGTGCGTCTAGGTATATGTCTGGCGGACAACAAATTGGTGGTCCCCGCCTGAAGAAATTTCTTTCACGCACAGCCGGAAAAATTCTTTTTACTTTTGCAGGAATTGGAACTCATGATCCCACAAACTCTTTCAAGGCATATTCCAAGGAATTTATAAAGAGCGTAGACATCGAAAGCAGATCGGGATTTGAAATAGGAATAGAGCTTATCTCAAAAGCACATCGGATGAATCTACCCATCGCAGAAATTCCCACAATTTGGCTCGACAGGAGTACGGGCTCATCCAACTTTCGTTTGTTTAAATGGCTTCCCGATTACATGCACTGGTTCTTTTTTTGTTTTGGGCCCAATTTTAAAGGAGAAAAAATATGAAAGTTCTTGTCACTGGCTCGGCGGGATTTATCGGTGGGTACGTCGTGGAAGAATTGCTCACCAAAGGTTATGAGGTCATTGGATTAGACAATCTCTCGAAATATGGGGATGTTACGAGAAGTTTTGACGGTGAGTCGAATTACACATTAGTCCGCGGAGATGCACAAAATTCAGACCTACTTAGAGATTTAATGCAAGATGCGGATCACGTTATTGCTGGTGCTGCCCTGATCGGAGGAATTTCATACTTTCATGAATATGCCTATGACCTATTGTCAACAAACGAACGGATAATAGCGGCCACATGTGACGCAGCAATTTATACAATTCAAAATGGAGGTCCACTAAAGAAGGTAACTTATCTGTCTAGTTCGATGGTTTACGAAAGCACTGATCGATGGCCTTCAAAAGAAGGTGATGAGCACATGGTGCCCCCACCGCTCTCAAGTTATGGCTTTCAAAAATTGTCAGTGGAATATTTTGCAAGGGCAGCTTGGGACCAGTACAAACTCCCGTACACTATTTTAAGACCCTTTAATTGTGTCGGTCGAGGAGAGCGCCGTGCGCTTGGAGATAAAGAGATTAAGTCTGGTAACGTAAAGTTGTCAATGAGCCACGTTGTTCCGGACCTAGCACAGAAAATTATCAAGGGGCAAAATCCCCTTCATATATTAGGTAATGGTGATCAAGTCCGCTGTTATACCTATGGAGGGGACTTAGCTCGAGGAATTGTTACATCTCTTCAGAATCCAAACGCACTGAATAACGATTTCAATTTATCAACATCCACTCCCACCTCAGTTCTTGAGTTGGCTAAGGCAATTTGGCACAAAATTAATGGGGATTCAATTCCATTTTCTTACGTCCAAGAACCGGCCTATACGCACGATGTCAAAAATCGAGTGCCGGACACAAGAAAGGCCCGAGAACTTCTGGGATTTTCTGCTGATACGACTTTGGATCAGATGTTGGATGATGTAATACCTTGGATAATGGATGCTGTGAAATCCGGCACAATTTAACCCTCTTCTGTTTGTCGCACTTTTATGAAAAAGTCCAAGGAGTCCTTTGTAGAAAAAGAAATTATGCGATTGGAATTAATTCCAAATAGGCTTAACCACGTAGGCCCAAAGCGACAAACCCATCAAAAGCACAATAAGGGATGGAGCATAAAATTTCCAAGATTTGCCCATTCTTATAGTCGTGATCAGAATAATGGAAATCATTAACTGACCGCCAAAAAACTGAATAACTGATGGTCGACTTTCTACTAAATCCGATAATAGAAGTGAGATTGAAGAAACACCAAGAAGTAACTTTTCATCACCCTCAAACTTGAAATTAAATCTTGACACATAAAATGCAAACGCAAAGAAAAAAAGAGCCAGTGGGAATCCAGAGATTAGCCATGAATTTAGGAGATTTCGAGGAACTAATGGATAAGAATTTAAGAAGGAAGGATTAATAAAGTTGTAAATTGATGTGATACGAGCAAATACATGTTCAGTGATTGACTGATCAATTAGAAGATTCTGTTGAATCAAATCAGATTTTAGATGAGTATATAGAACCCACCCCTCCCAAAAAATGCAGCTTGCAATGAAAGGAATCGAGAAAGTCAGAATTCCTTTTATCTTACTCAGGGCAAAATAGGAAGCGATTCCGAAGTAGAAGATTAAAGCCATGGGATGAATCTGATAACTTAATGCCAGAAGAAGTCCCGCAAGAAAGAATTGTCTTTTATGAAGGGAATTAATTGCAAGTAAAGCGAATGCAACGCAAAAACTCTTGGTCCATGTAAAGTATGTTTGCTGGATCAAAAATGGAAATATGCCAACAAATAAAGCTGCAGGGTAACCATTCTTCCAAAGTTTTCGGAACCGGGCTCCAATATATAAAACCACAAACGCAAGAAAGCTCTCAAGTGCGATATTTACCCCAGTATAGATCTCGTACAATTTAGGGGAGTAGAAATCCATGGCGTTTGGCCATGAGCTTCCTACGTAATTGAAATAGGATATTTTTGAATTACGTGCTGCTGAAAGATCAACACTTCGAAATGCGAGGTATGTAAAAGGTACAAATAGTGTTCGATCGACGATCTCTTGGCCGGGTGCAAAAGGATGAATCTGACGTAAATTTACCTTCCTCACTAAGAATTCACCTGCGAAATATGGCAGGGCGTTATCTGCAGGCATATCCCCAGAAGCCCATTGAACTTGAACATTCTTTGTCCAGCTTTTGTAGACGTAGGCTCCATCAGGGAGATTCTTAGGATGGTCAAAGCTCAAAACTGATGCTGCGCAACTAACTAGTCCTAAAACTAACCACGCAAAAATTGGTGCTCGGAGATCTACTGAAAATAACTTATTGGTGTAGTCAGAAATCCTCCATTTACTTTTGAAAAGACTAAATAAATTGCACAGTGATAAATAGGCAATAAGTAGTACTAGTGAAGAGATTCGACCGATGAAAATCGATAGTGCTCCTATAAATGAGAGGGAACAAATTGCCAAAAATAGGCTACATTCAAAACTTCTTAGCCAACTCCTTCCTCCTGTGCAGAGCAATCTAAAGAAATACGAAGTACTGAGAATAGTCCAGACTGTTATCAAGAAAAATGAAAATATAATCATCTCATTTCACATTTCTAAAATAGTCGTATATATTGTCATAAGAGGAGTCAAGGTACGGATAAATTATCTCTTGTGATCTATTCATCATGGCCAGGAAATCTTCGTGGGGTGTAGAAACTAGATTAGCTATTTCTTCAATTCGCGCAGCTAAGTCTTGAATAGAATTAATAGCATATCCATTTATTCCTTCCTCCACTGTCTCCTCAAAACCAGAAATCTTGGTGCGGAGCACGACTGCTCCAGCAGACATTGCCTCAGCTATGTAGAGGCCAAAGCTTTCATTCTGAGAAAGTGAAACAACAACATTGCAAAGCCCGAGTTCTCTAAGTGCTTGGCGGTGACTGACAGGGCCACAAAATGAGTATGTGCCAGGAGTAAGTAAACCTTCAGCTAAGCGAATCAACTCTTCTCCGATTGGGTCCTTAGTAATACCAACAAACGAAACAAAAATTTTGCGAAAGGAGGTGCCAGTAGAATTTTGCTGTGCTAATGCGATAGCCATCAAGATATCTAACTGGCGTTTTCGTGAATCATTCGTTGGCCCAACCATGCATATTCGGACCTCTTTAGTTGAATTTTCAGGGACTTTTAGTGGCGCTTGGCTCACTTTGTTTTTTTCCACGCTTGACTGTATTCCAAGACTGTATAGCTCACGAAGCTTTTGAGAAGTCCCCAGGGAAGGTGTGAAAATCTGCATCCCCCGTTGCGCGGCGTGAAAGACTTTCGTTGCAATTCTGGTGTCCCAAAAAAGTTCGGGTTGGTTCTCGTGCAAAAATAAAACTAGTTTATAATTCTTATTTTGAGTATAATTCGTCAGAATTTGAATCAGCCAATACTTAGGCACTGCTGCTGAATTGACCAAGACATCTTTGTCTTTCAAAATGGTATCTATTTCTACATTTGGGTCAATTATCTTGATATTAATTTTCCGATTCCTTAACTCCGAAAGGAGCGAAGCATCATTGATACTTGGAGTGAGTAACACAATTTCTCCCTGATATAACGGGGATAATCTGGTAAATAATTCAATACCTACAAGGACTGCCCCAGATCTATCCAACTGGTGCAATATGACTACTAGACCTTTCGCCTTAGAAGTCTTTGCACTAAAACTCAATTTGATTTTCTTCGTGAGGAATCTACTACCTTGTGTATATTTTTTACGAAAATAAATGCATTTTGAAATAAGTGAGTGAATTGTTACTTTGATAAAGTGCTTGAAGAAAATTCGAAGTCCATTTTTTTTGTAATATACAAATAACAAACGAAATAGATTTTTGAATTTTTGCAAGTAAGATTCATTTTGGCTAAAAAAGGATTTGGCCGATCGAAATTTTCTAATTTTATCCCACAGTAAATTTTCGCGATCTTGTTCCTCTAGACATTTAACAAGAGCTTGAACAGCATTTTTCGTATTATGAAGTTGTTTCATCCTCTTCAATGCCTGTGATGCCTCCGCAAGTTTCATCTCTATAGTAGGTTGGCTTATAAAATTAATAATGTCCCGGGGGTTGGGATTGACTCTAAACCCCCCTCCTATCGAAATGATTTGTTCTCCAAAAGGGTCTCCACCGTTTGTTAACACGGGCGTTTCAAATTCGACAGCATCCAGTAATCGGGTACGCCAGCTCAATTCATTTTCATGGCCAGGTTTATTTAGTATTAGAACTGCATCAGATTTTTCAAATACTTCAGATCGTTCTGAAAATGGGACCCATGACAAGATTTCAACCGTTCCAATTTCCCTTAACGCACGATCAACTCTATTAGCTTCTTCCAAAAATACTTCGGAATTGTTAAAGGGATTTTGTCCGCCGACTATAAGCAATTGGATGGACAAATTCTGATCCCGAATGGACTTTGCTATTTCAAACAAGTCTGAAGAATTGAACCAGGGATAAAACGCCCCCCACCATAAAATAGTTCGTTTGGTACCAGGTATAAATTTTTTAGATTTATCATAGTCATTGAGAACAGATTGGGGAGTTTCGAGAAAGATCACATCGGCATAATTGGCCGGCAGAATGCAATGAAGTGCGGACAAAACTCCAAGATAGTAATGCTTTTGCTGGGTAGAAGTAATCAAATAAAGATCAGCATACCTTAAGGTATCTTCCCAGATTTTGGACGAGTGAGAATAACTAAGCATTTCATTTTCTAAACGATCCTCACTTACATTCCGAGCAAGCACTTCAATGTGAATTGGAACATATAAATCTGCAATTCGAATAATTTCTGGGGGTAGATCCCGAAAAAGTCTGAGCGCTACGTCTCCGCTCGCATAATTATAGATAATTGCGCCATACTCAAGTGCCAGATTAAATAAATCGCTAAAAGAGCTATAACCAAAAACATGTGAAGTTGCTCCACTCAGCCATTGATTAGGGACGGCGAGGTCACAGTCAATCCCGTTCTCGATTAGTCCTCGGTAAAGACTCCAACAGCGAAGCCCACCGCCTTCAATTACAGAATCTTTTGAAATGGGGACTGGTCCGTTACTGATCACAAGCACTTTCAATAGTCAGACTCCTGCCATTCATTTAACCTAGTCTTGCAAGGTACGTTCACGATACGAACCCATTATAATCTGAATTACGCAACCGAAAGAACCTAAATTACTGAAGAATTGCTTTCTATTTTGAAAAATGTAGGAAATGCGTTGGCTTAGTTTTCCATCGACGCTTTTCAGCCATTTTTGCAATATCTCAGTGTCGCAAAATCTACGAATTGCAAGTTCGATTGCCGAAGCTTGTCTATGGATATTTAAACGAGAATTTGCTTTAAAAAGCGAACAGCCAAAAGATTGTATTCGTCTCCATCTACTTTTATAACCAACAAAATTGTTTTGATGAATTCGGTATAAGACATCACTTTTCTCTTGATAAATAACTTTTCCACAGAATGTTGCGACTAGTAGAGCGCACCAGTCGTGCATCACTGTTTGATCAGCCTGAGTTTGCATCAAAATGTTTCTTAATTTTTCATTAAACATCATCGTGCAACCTTGCGTACGATTTCGCATGATGGCGATAGGTAATTCATAAGGCTCAGATTCCCGCCTTTGCCCCTCAAAAGTAGTAACCGGTGCACTTACGAGTGCGGCCTCTGTCAAATGCTTAATTGTATTTACTGAATTGAGTAATTTTTTCGGCAGCCAAAGATCATCTTGATCAGCAAATGCAAATAACGTGCCATTTGAAACAGTTAGTAAGTGGAAAAAATTTTGATTTGGACCCATTTTCGGACCTTGAAAGAGCTCAAAACGATTGAAACGTTTCGCGAATGTGTTTAAGATTTCTAAAGTGGAATCTGATGATCCATCATCGCTTACAAATAAATTAATCTTTACCCCGACTTGGTTGGAAAGCGATTGTAAAAATTCATCTAAATATTTTTCCCCATTAAATGTTGCTAAAAGCACACTCACTTCAGGCAATATTTCTTGCACTTAAATAATTCTTTTCAAATATTGTGCATATGAGTTTCCTTTATAGTAATCAATTCGACGGAGTAAATCAGAATTTGAGATCCAACCCTGATCGTATGCAATCTCCTCCAGGCAGCCAATTTTCATTCCGGTCCGCTCCTCAATGATTTTTATATAATTTGAGGCGTCTTGAAGCGATTCTGGGGTGCCAGTGTCGAGCCATGTTGTGCCTCGAGATAATTTCGAGTACCGCAAAATTCCTTTACTTAAGTAAGAATTCAGAACGGAAGTTATTTCAAGTTCACCTCTAGCACTAGGTTGCACTCGCTTTGCAATTTCTGCACACTCCTCGTCAAAATAATATAGCCCGGTTACTGCGAGGTTGGATTCCGGAAGAGCCGGTTTTTCCACGATCGATACGGGGTGATCGTGGTCATCAACTGATAGCACGCCATAGTCCGATGGGTTGGAAACTTCGTATACAAATATGTGGGCGCCTTTTCTCTGAATTGGTTTAGTCAGTTGTCTACCTAAGCCAACACCATGAAAAATATTGTCACCGAGAATCATCAAACAAGGGTGACTGTTTAAAAAGGATTCACCTATGATGAGTGCCTGGGCTAATCCAGCCGGTTTATCTTGAACTGCATACGTGAGCGAGACGCCAAAAGTGGAGCCATCATGAAACAGATTTTGAAATAATTTTTGGTCCTGCGGAGTAGTGATTAACAATATTTCCCTTATGCCTGCCAACATCAAGGTTGCTAGCGGGTAGTAGATCATAGGTTTGTCGTAAACCGGTAACAACTGTTTGGAAACCACATGCGTAGCAGGCCAAAGGCGAGTGCCTGTGCCTCCCGCTAGGATAATGCCCTTCATGCCCCCTACTATAGAGAATGATCGAGGCAGATGGTTGCTGGGTGGAGGGTGAATGAGAATTTTGGTCACCGGCGGTGCCGGGTTTATCGGATCAAACTTTGTTCGAAGAGCGCTTGACGGTAGTTATTCAGGAATATCTCAAGTGGTTGTTTTGGATAAACTGACGTATGCAGGCGTCAGAGTAAATCTCAAAAGTGTTGAAGACCATAAAGCTTTAACCTTCATTCAAGGCGATATTTGCGACGCTGCGCTAGTTACAGAAATTGTAAGTAAAGTTGATGCAGTTGTTAATTTTGCGGCTGAATCGCACGTTGATCGTTCGATAGATAATGCAAGTAATTTTGTTCATTCGAACACTGTTGGCGTTCAAGTACTGCTAGATTCTATTTTAGCGAGCAAAAGGAAAAAAAGATTTTTACAGGTTTCAACAGATGAAGTGTATGGGTCAATACAAGAAGGATCTTGGACTGAAGAATCCCCGATTCAACCTAATTCGCCATACTCAGCCTCAAAGGCAGGTGGTGAGCTCTTGGTGAGATCTTATTTTAGAACTCATGGTATAGACGTTGTTACAACCCGATGCAGTAATAATTACGGTCCATACCATTTCCCAGAAAAACTCATACCTTTGTTCATTACAAATCTGATAGAAGGAAAAAAGATTCCAGTATATGGGAATGGTCAGAATATTCGAGATTGGCTACATGTTGATGATCACTGCTTGGGAATTTATCAAGTCCTAATGTTTGGACAATCCGGTGAGACGTACAACATTGGGGGCGGTCGTGAATTAAGCAATTTTGAAATTACAAATTTGATTCTCACTGCTATGAATAGAGATCAGTCGTCAATTGAATATGTCGAGGACCGCAAGGGCCATGATTTCCGCTACAGCATTGATTGGAAAAAAATTAATTACTCCTTAGGCTATCAGCCTAAGGTGAAATTTGAAGACGGGTTGCGGGAAACTATCGAGTGGTATAGCAACAATCGTGAATGGTGGTCGCCATTAAAAAATCGAGCTAGCTCTAAGTTGCTATGACCTGGCTCGTGGTTGGTAGTGGCGGGCAATTAGGCAGGGCGCTCTGTGCCGCAATGGAAGAGCATGGAATAGATTTTTGTGCATGGGGAACCAAGGAGTTAAATATTGAATCTGAAGTTAAATGTGTTGAATTAATTACATCCTTGAAGCCTTCTGTAATTATTAATGCCGCTGCTTGGACCGATGTGGATGGTGCGGAATTTGATCGGAATAGGGCTCATCTGGTGAACACCGTAGGGGCATTGAATTTGGCAGTTGCGGCAAAGGCTGTTGGAGCAGTTTTTGTTCAATTATCTACAGATTATGTCTTTTCAGGGGTGGGGAGGCGCGCGTGGCAAGAACACGATATGCGTGAGCCGACCACTGTTTACGGAGTCTCTAAAGCCGCAGGCGAAGATGCTGTGCTGAATGAATACGCAGACCACTCATATATTTTTCGGACAGCGTGGCTGTATAGCCCCTGGGGAAAGAATTTCGCCAAGTCCATGACGCATTTAGCTTTGACAGGTGATGGTGAAGTGCGAGTGGTTACTGATCAAGTAGGCCAACCTACTTCGGCGATCGATTTAGCTGAACAGATCATCCATTCAGTTCGTGCTGAATTACCTTTTGGGATTTACCATGCGACGAATAGCGGTCAGGGATCTTGGTTTGATTTTGCTATTGAGGTATTCAATTTGACCGGTGCACTAGTTTCTCGTTTGATTCCAGTTTCGTCTATTGAGTTTGACCGCCCGGCAAAGCGCCCACAATATTCCGTGTTAGGACACAAAAATTGGGAATCTGAGGGGGCAAGTGGCACCGCGGTCTCACCGATGCGAAATTGGAGAGTTGCCTTGCGTGAAGCCATGCCCAAAATAGTGGATGCTCACCTTGAGGAAGTGAGGGTAGCTAATGGATAAAAACCATATCAAACCGATATCGACTCTAAAAAAAATTTGGCAAAGAGTCACAGGCAGGGAAGTTCATCGACTTTATCGTGAACTTCAGGCCACCCAGCAAGAACTTCAGGCCACCCAGCAAGAACTTCAGGCCACCCGGTACGACGTAACCCGAGTTATCGCTGATGCAGAAATAAATAAGAATTCTCGGGAAAACCGATTTCACCCTTACGTAGCAGAAGCGTTAATGATTGCCGCCAAGTCGTCAACTATTCCATTAACATTTTTTAGCCCCACCAATATCGGTCCATTGAAGGGTAAGTTCACATATTATGGAAGTGATAAAGAAACACGACACAGCTACGCAGCTACTTTCTCTGACATCTTAACTGCTATCGATAAACCCCGAATTTTGGAAATCGGCCTTGGGTCATTAAATGGATATCCATACGCGGGTTTGCCGCCTGGTGGAAGTATAAAGGCCTGGCGTTCAGCATACCCA
>Ga0114959_10004048_pt1 | contig 11339 bp, 13 predicted proteins | sample C_130625_EF_Meta_FD_87317 | JGI IMG/M metagenome (GOLD analysis project Ga0114959, IMG submission 87317) | Freshwater microbial communities from Lake Croche, Canada to study carbon cycling - C_130625_EF_MetaG | ecosystem: Environmental > Aquatic > Freshwater > Lake | place: Lake Croche, Canada...
AAGATGTCTGCGCAATTGCTGTTGTCTCGTTGGCTGTGTAGGTGATAGTCACTCCACTGGCGATCGAGGCTGTTGTAGCTGCGCTTAAGTTAACTGTATATGGGCTAGATGAGCCTGAGGTGCTTACCACCGTTGTTCCTGAGGCGATACCAGTACCTGAGATAGGTGTACCAGCAACTAATCCTGTGATTGTTGATGTTGTGATCGCTGTTGCTCCTGAAGCTACAGTTGTACCTGTTGTTGTAACCGTGCCTGTTGTACCCTGAGTACCTGACACCAGGGTTAAGAACTGCCCAACGTGGGATGCGGTAAAGGTCACGGAGCTGTCCGTGAAAATATTTGTCTGGGGATAAGCTACAGAACCTGTTGTGCTGGTGAACGTAGCCGTACCTACAGAAGCTGCAAGGCTGCTATTTTCGGCGTATGTATCACGGATAAGTGCTGTGATTGTGGAATTAACTTGGTTTCCAGCACTATCAGTAATGTTGATTACGTCACCAACTTGAACATCGCGGTTCGAGAGATATGTCGAACGGGAGTAACCATACTGCGTTTGAAGTGCGGAAGTTGAATAATTCGTATTATTAGGGTTCCACTTAACGCGGTTAGGATACTTGTTACCATTAGCGGCGGTAACGAGACCAACCTGGGTTGCAGAGGATTGTGCCGCTACGTTGAAAGAAGCGAGCGGGAAATATGTTGCAACAACATTCTCGAAATATACTTTTGTATAGCTGGTATCAACAAGCGCACCGGCAGCAACGCTAGGAATAGCATAAAGTACCGTGGAGGCAGCTTGGTAGTTATTAACCTTAGTTGAGTCAGTGGGGTGCACTGGAGTAACCTCATCACGCTCGGAAGCTACTGAGTATCTAGCTAAATCATACTGGGGACCAATAATGAAAGCTGCGAGAGGGTTTGTACGATAGACAGGAACTTGTGTGAACTCCTGCTGAATTAATACTTTTGGTACGATGTATGCCATATTTTTTTCTCCTAGATTGTTGTTTATTATTTTAAATCAGTATTCTCTTGGTTGCAAGATTATTTCTCCACTCACTGATTTAGGAGTGGAGATTCTGCACAGCTAGTAAAAACGGTAAAACTCACTGTTTTTAATTTTAAATGATCTCCTGTAATTGTAAAGCCCATATCAAATGCGGTATACAAATTTAATGACACTGCGTAATGTTCTTTGGACTCTAAATATAGCGTAGGAGTGGTCATAGACTCAAGCCGGAATTTACGTAAAAAGAAATCTCTTCTGATCTCTTCTGCGTGATCTAGATATACTCTTGATAAATACTGAGCAAATTGCTCAGCGAACCCTATGTTTGTACCCACCACAGTAACAACAACCGGCATCTGCAATATACTAAGTTTTATCTTTTCGGAGTTTCTAGCGTCTCCCCCTATTTGGTGATTAAACGTGGGATATTCATATTTAGCCTCACCCCTGCTAACAAACACTGCGGGTCTTTTTTGTACAACGTCGTCTTTGTAGTTGTATGCTAAATCCAAAAATACTTCAGACTTTTTAGGATCTCTATGATACCTTTGAGAAAATACAAATCCTTGAGTTCTTGGATCGTTGGCAAGCATGTAGTTAGCCGCCATCTCATAACAAATATTCTGAACCGTCCATGGGGTTAATACCAGGTTCTTACTGCTGATTTCTTCGTCGGAGGGGGTGTCCCTATAAAATGGTGACACATAGCCAACTAGTGGAGGGCAGGATAAATCTTCGTTACTCATATAAATCAACAGGTACCTGAATTTGATATATGGTATCAGTAGGTGGAATCAAGCGCAATGTTACTTTCTGGCTTAATGGAATACCTGTGCCTGGGAAATAAGTCATTCCTTTTTGAAGTACGTCATATCTATATCCATCCATATTTGTGCATATCACATCTCGTACATCTAATGATGGATAGCCTGGAAATCTTGCTACTGTGTCTGCTGTTTCTTTTACACCTAACCCCTGGGGGTCCATCTGTTTGTCTGCCTGTGCGGTGTCAATTATATATGTGCACGGCATAGGAGAAAAATATCCACCCTCTATACCTATACCAAAGTCAGCAGTTCTTTCGTCGGCGATAGCTACACCTGAAACAGGGTCTACTGTTGGTGTTGATACGGCTCCATATGACTTTTTCTTTAATAGCCAAGCTTCGTGTCCTGCGTATCTAGATAATAAGAATTCTTTTCTTAATATCTCACTGGCCATTGCATATCTGCGCTGCTCTGTGGCTGTATCTCCAAAAATAACAGAGGTTGAATAAAAGGTTTGGTTGTCTCCTGTTGTTAATACAATTCTATAGTTGTAATTAAGACCCCAAGATTGTTTTTGATTAGAATTATCAATTGCAAAAAAACTATCTCCTACCTCAAGCTCATAAATTATCTCGCTAAAATCAATAACCTGACTTACCTGCAATTTAAAATTATATGGTAATGGGGCGTTAAAAAATGGGTCTAGCTCCCATTGAATAAAGTGCCCCCTAGCAAAATCAGGGATCATAAATATCTTAGAAAATACTTCTGTTGCGTACATATTATTTTCTTATTTGAAGAACCATACTCATTGCCTCATTAGCGAGCAGACCCACAGGAGACGTGTTATTAGAAACCGCCGAAGCTCCGACTAATATTTTATTAGTCAGGTTCTTTTTAATTTGCGCAACTAAAATATTGCGGAATAAAGGGCCGAAGCCGTGGCAGCTTTGTTCTACCGCGGAGCCTAGCTTATTTAATGAGCCTATAAGTTGGTTATCCATATTAGCCTATATTGCGGAAAAGATATTCGGAGTGCTTTGTTCCGTAGACCTGTGCAATATTATGGCTAATTCTGATGTTCTTTGCTAATTCTTTAAATTCATCCCAAAGCGCACCTCCGAGTTGGCCAAATATCTGTGCCTTATCCTTATCATTAATTTGAACACCGTCTGCGGCGTAGCTAAATTGATTACCTGCCTCATTAATAGATGCTGAGCGTAATAAGTAACCTGCCGTACCCAACATTAACAGAGCTCTGAATGGAAAATTCTCTATGGTGTAAAATGCTCCTATTGGTGGGGGCATTAAATTATAATAATCCACAGTATTAATCATTGCTTGATTAATCATCTCTGGTGTCCAACGAATACCTAAAATGAGCGGGTTTAATTCCGCCCTATCCATCATGAAAAGTCTTATTTCCTCAGAAGTAACTATAGGTGTAGCCATATTATACTATTTTAGGGTTTTTTAAATCCGTTAGAGGTTTTGGTGCAACTCCGGAAGTTGTGGTGTTTCCTCCTGGAGTCACGGGGCCTGTAGCTACTGATTTTCTACTAAGAGGCTGCGCATCTAATACAAGAGGTGCTGTTAAATTAGTTTTAGGTACCTGTGTTTGTGCACCACCAGAAGCAAGATCATTTGCATGCTTTAAAAAACTGTCAAGAACGTCTATGGAATTCATAGTTACATTATAGCTTTATGCCCATTAGTTGTGAATACAAATAAGCTATAAAAAGATTAGGGGGAGCCGAAGCTCCCCCTAAGACTTTATTTAACTCTGTAGTTAAGCTTACTTGAAGGTAACCTTGACTGCACCCTTCACGTTACCGATTGCGAGGGAGATGTTCAGGTACTGGAAGTACTCGAGGAAGTATGCTTCGTTCTTCATGAACACTGTGAGCGGCTGGAGCCTGTAGTACTTACCTAAGAACTCCTCAGAAGAGAAGAGATAGATAACACCGTCAGGAACGAGATCACGCTTGATTGTGTAGATGGGCTTCACACCAAGAAGAGTCTTGGAGGGGAGGCCATTAACAAACATATCCTGGGCGAGATCACCACCAACTTCTGAGCGACCCATTTTCACGAAGTCGTCAGCAGTTACTGTGTTCATCAGCATAACACCCTTGCTCTCACCGCCATCTGGCTGTGAAGGACCAAAGGGAACCTGGAGGCGCTTGATAACCTTGAAGGCTTCTGCGATTGTCTCACGTGTGATTCCACCGGAGATGCTGACGTTCTGAGGAAGGCTCAGTCCGTTAGCGCTATTAGCTGTATCAGGTGAACCTACAATGCTGTCAACTGTGTTGATGAAGCTGCTGTCGATCTGAGTAGCAATGTCCTTGGTGCTGAGTTCGAGCATGATTGCGCGAATGTCATAATCATAGGTACGAAGCTTGTCAATGTCCTTGTTATACTTAGGGGACACGATGCGGCTGAAGTACGAAGGATAGCGTGTACCCTTGAACTGGAAGCTGTCAGGAACAACACCGAGGGGGACTGTTACAGCGGGGGCTGTATCAGGCTCACGGTCGTTCCATTTAACAAGGAGCTCAGGATCCTGGGCCTTATCGAGCTCATCATTGCTGAGATCGATAGGAGTAAGGATCTTTTCTGCGAAGCTTTCTTCACGGAGTTTATTGCGGGTGAACTGCTGAGCGGAAACAGCTGCCTGCTTCTCTTGTCCAGCCTTTACCATCTCAACGAATGTGTCGTTGAACACTTTTTGGTCGGCGATTTTTTCCATATTATTATATATCCTTGTTAATTAGGCTGCGAGTAATTTGACACCGAGGAAAAGCTTTTGAGCTCCTACAGTTGCACCTGTGCTGGTATCAGGAAGGCTACGAATACCTTCAACAACACCAACTAACTTAGCGTTAGTGGATGTAGTGGTTAACTTACCATCAGTGTTTGCGTAGAGCAGTTTACCGATGGCATAATTTGAGGTATTGATTGTTGACGCGGCTCCGTCTTGATCTACCTCGAGAACTGTGTCTCCGGAAACCAGATAGATACCAACGGATCCTGTTGCGACTGCATCACCATCACCGAGACCGGTGGAGGTGCTGTAGGTATTTAATGAAAAGCCAACGAGGTCGTCTGCAGGGGTACCGGAAACACCTAAGGCGGCGGTACCATCTGTCTTGACGCGGACTACTTGGCCTGCGATTACTGACTGACTAGCGGCGAGCTTGGCAACCTTATCGGCTTGGCCTAAGCTCAGGGCTGGTCCTTTTTTGAAGTTAATAGCCATATTTTTGTTTTTTGTTTGTTGTTGTTTGATTTTGGTTTTCGCTTCTGCGCCCTCATACCGGTACCGATCAAGGTAACACAAGTCGCATTGCCGAAGTTTTGTATATTTAATTATTACAAAATTGTTTTATAGAGTCAAATAAATAAAATTTATTCGTCTAGAAGATTGTAGTTAGCATCATAGCCAAATGCCTTACGCATTACAGGATCTGAGTTATCTCCAGCGGTTTTAACAGAGGCTACTTCGCCAAATGTTGAAACGTCTGAAGCTTCGCAAACCTTTTGAATGATTGTGGCGAGATACTTATGATCTTCTTTTGCTTTCTTGATGAATCTGCGCTTGTCATATTCATCGTTGATAAAATCGGAGTCGTAAAGAGCGTTAGCAGCTAACTTGAGTGCGTGATTAAATTCTTCGTCGCGCTCTTCGAGTTCTGCGGCTCTTTTTTCATGAACACTAGAAAGCTCAGCCTTGAGACTTTCGATCTCTGATTGAGCTTGCTTTACAAACTCCTCAATTTTGCTGAGCATTTCTTTGTCCATTTTCGTTATTGGTTCCCTCTAGGAGGATTAAACTTTCTATATATTCTAAAACTTTTCTCTTGTCCGCATCTGTTAGTTGAGTAAGAGCCTTCAGGGATTCAAGTTCTAAAGAGGATTGGACTCCTGTAGAACTATCCATAAAGGCTTTTAATTACTTAGCAGCTTCGGTCTTGAGGCGCTCGAGAACGATGTTAGCAACAGACTCAGCCAGCTTTGTTTGAAACTCGACAGATTCAGCTGCCTGCTTCTCTTGAGCTTCCTTGCTGAGTACTGATTCAGCAAACTGGGAAAGTTCTGCAACTTTTGACCTGAGGGCTTCATTCTCCTGGGCGGCTTCTTCAAGAGCGGCTTGCTTTACGATTTCTTCGAAATAAGCTGCACCAGCGGCTTCTGCCTGCTTCTCTGTCTCTGCAACTTTTTCTGTGTCTAACTCTTGGGCTGCCTGTGCGATGAGCAGGTCGAGATCACGGCGACCAGCTTCCTTCATGAGAGTAGCTTCGTCAGCAACTGTCTCAGAGGCAGTCTTTAAAAGAGCTGCACAGAATTGGCGTCCAAGTTCATAGGAAGCAACCTTGCTCGCGAGTTCAGAAACTTCATCAGAGGCTTTCTTTGCTTCAGCGGCAGGCTCTGCACTATCTGAGCTAGGCTTTTGATCGCCTGTGGTCTGAGGGGTATTCTTATCTGCACCAACTTCATTCTTGTTAGTGGTCTCGTGCTCATCCTTAACTGACTCAGGCTTGTCTGTGGCGGGTTCGCCAGTAACTGCGTCTTGAGCGTCAGCATGTTTACGGATGATGTCTAAAATTTCGTTGCCGAGAGTTTCTGCTGTTTTAGATGCAGGCTCTGCGGAATCCTTGGAGGGGGCTTGATTATAGCTCTGAGCGAGGTTATCAGCACCAACGTTGTTCTTATTGGTGGTCTCGTGCTCTTCTTTAACAGCTTCAGGCTTCTGGGAAGCGGGTTCACCAGTAACTGACTTCTGCGCCTCTTCGGCTTGCTTCTTAACCAGCGAGTGAAGCTGATTTAATACTTCGGCGTGTTTTGTTAATTTGCCCATAATGTTATGTTCTCCTATTGTTTTTTTATTTTAGTTTAGTTTTAGTTTTTTGTAAATAGCTAATTAATTAATTCCGCTAGCAAACATTGGGTTAATTGATAACCCTGATGATTGTTGTGGTGGTTGTGAGACGTGTCCCCCTGTGTGTCCTATCATTGATTGATTTGCTGCTGGATTAACTGGAGTAGGAGCTGCTCCTGCACCATTAATACCATTTAATAAACCATTAGCTGAACCAATTGCAAGTGAACCTGCTGGTGAGCTTGGAGCTGGCTGAGCAACATGTGCTCCTGCGTTTCCTGCTAAATTAGCTGGGGCGGCCCCTGCGCCATTAATGCCATTTAATACCCCATTAGCGGCTCCAATTGTTAATGAGCTGGCGGGGTTGGCTTTGTTTAAGTTTAAAGGCCCTGACATAAATTTATGCTCAGGAGGATTGATTATATTGTTAGCTGTATTCTGAGCCTGATTAAGTCCGTTTAAAGCTCCACCCATACCTGGATGAATTGCTAAACCCTGAGGGGCAGAAGCTGCAGGATGCCGTAATGACTGCCTATACTCCCTGGTGCTGTATGGGTTGAGATGCTGTTGCACTCTTTCAAGATTCGCTCTATCCATTGCACTGTGGGGATTGTAGGTTGAACCTGTTTGTCTTTGTAGTTGTTGAAGAAGAGCAGGATCAATATTTGCTGTTTTATCAGAAACGCTACCTCTACCTGCGGCAAAGGCTGTTCCACCTACAGCTGTGGCACCTAAGCCAGCAGATACTTTGGGATGTTTTTTAACGAGTTCTTTTGCATCATCACCGAACGACTTTAATGCGGTTTTTCCGCGAGTCAGGGTGTTGGTGACAGCTTCACCGGCGGCGTTAGCAAGACCAGCTTCTTTTACAATCTCAAGAGTCTGGGCATCAGTGAGTCCATATTCACGGGCGCGCTCTACAATTCCCTCATAGTAGGCTGCGGTCTTTTCTTCTTTCTCTGCCTTGGCCTTACAGGCTGCGCAGGTTCCACCGCAATCGCATTCTTCTTTTTCGGCCTTCTTCTCCTCTGCAACAGGAGCTTTGTCCTCGCGGATCTTCTTTAAATCATCTGCGTCGATCTTGCCATTGTGATTAACATCTAACTTTTTCTGCCCACCAATTAATTCACTCTGCTTGAGCTGATTGAATGTTGTGGTGAAAGCTGTGTCATAAAGCTCAACAGCCTGCTTGAGACCTAAACCACGTCCCATCGCCTGCTCGAGGAATCCCTCAACATAGTTAGCAGACTTAATAAAATTAATTGCGCTCTGTTTAGCTAAAGCGGCCTCACCAGCGTCAGGCTGAGGGGCTAATTCTTCAGCTACATCAGGATGCTGTGAAAGCTGCTGCTCAATTCCAGCGGCAACGCCGGGAATCTGCTCAGCTTCATCACCATGTTCTGCCCCGCCACCATGACCATGAGTAACCTCGGCAATAAGATGCTCGAGCTCCTCAGGAGAAAGTTGTGAAAGAAGTTTTTCAATCTCTTCTTCATGAGGAACTTCAGCGGCTTCGTGTTCTGGTGTTCCCTCTGGGGCTCCACCACCATGCTGAGGAAGAAGTGCTTCAATTTGCTCTTCGTTCATTCCTGCGTCTTGTGCGGCTTTAATAAAGCCAGTTAAAAAATGTTCATTCATATATGTTTTTCTCCAAGGATTGTTTTATATACTAGCTTATATTTATTTATGTTCCAAGTTTTTTTTAACGGTTCTGGATCAGCGCGTTCAAAATAGTTTGGTCATCTAATTTTCCACTCTCATCCATATGTCGTAGAGCTGCTAACTTATAGCTCAAATATTGTTGGGCTAATTCATCTGCAGCTGCATCTTTTTCAATCTCTTTCTCGCTAGGGGAAGCCTTCAAATCACCAGGAATTCTCTTGATGATTGTGATGCGCATAACCCTACCATGAGCAGGTTGATCAAATAGAGAATGCCCCTCAAACAGGCGGCTGACAAGTCCTTTTATTTCCTTGGGAATTATTCCTAGGTCAGAAGGATCAAATTTTTCATTGTTAACAGCCCCGGCTTCTGAGTCTTCGTCCTTTTCCATATGGGAAAATCCGGAGGGTAAGCGCTTCTTCATTTTATCAATAATCTTCTCATCCTTTAATTTATCTCCGAAAAGATATTTAACAAAGTCTGATGGAGAGAAAACAATGCCATGATCAGCTAGGGCCTTTAACAGCTTGCTAGGATCTTGCTTGCGTAGTTCGTCTATTGTTTCGTCTGAAATACCATCAGCATGATTAATCTTTGATGCTTCGTGGGCAACATACTTCTCAGTGGAATCTTTGGGTCCTTTTGTTGCAATACCCTCTAGGTGCTTTTCCATCTCAGCTAACTTGCCAACTAATGCGCGCTTATCGCTGGCTTTTTTAGAGATAAGAAAATCGTTAGACTCTGATGGGGCTCTGAAGTCAGAATAAATCTGTAGATAGTCTGATGTAAGCTTAGGAGCATATTCAGAAGCTAACTTAAGGGACATTCCGATTCTATCTGCAGGTCTTCCAACAATAGATAATTCGAACCAGTGAGGATCAACATTGTCCATACCACACATTTCACCACGCTTGTTTAATTCACCAATTTGATTAGGAACATGCTCACAACGACCACGATCATCTTTGGCTTCGTGACCACACCAGGTACAAACGTCGCTGGCAACTTTAGCAGCCATAGATACATTAATCTGTTTGCCTTCTGCTAATTTTTGAATTTCTTCAGCACACTTGTCGTTATCTAATCCAACGATAAGCTCTATTCTCTTCATCTCGGGATTATAAGCAGCTGCCTTGATATTCCCGTATTTAGGGTCGTGGGGCTTGTTCTTATGGTGGCGGTTTAATGCTCTACCATCATACTTACCATCCTTGCCTTTAGATCCTGACTTAACGAATGTCTTATAGTGCTCTAAACATTCGGCTTCTTTAAAAAGATCACCATTGCGGTTTTGCCCAATGCCCTCGTAAGCGCCAAGAGCAATAACGTGAACGTCTGTTTGATTTGCTGTTTTTTCAACACGCAGCTCATCCTGTACAGCAGCTAACTTCTTCAAGTCTGCTGATTCATTAATAATATTTACAGGAGGAACATCATAGTTCCAGTCTGAGGTAGAATTAAATTTAATCATTATTTGATGCGGTTGGCTTCTTCAAATTCACCACGAGAACGGAGCGTATTACGCTTCCATTCATTAATCTGCTCTTTACCATAAACTTGGTTTTGGAGGGCCTTTAATGCGGCGTGGAGACCTAAACCTCCTGCAGCTATACCACCACCAATTACACCTCCGGGTCCTAAACGACGGAGAGCTTTGCCTGCTGTTGTTCTAGCGAAACTATTTCTAGCAATATCTTGAGCTAGTATAGAGCGATCGCCTCCAACAGAATTTTCAAGAACCTGTTTGATCATATCTTCGCTCATGTGTTCAGGATGCTGCTTACCGATTGTGGCATTAATCCAATCACGCAACGGCTGATCTTTATCTGGCAAGATCTGCCCTAAAATATTATGAAGTTTGGGGTGTTTCTTTAATAAGTCCCCAGTCAATACCTTCTCACGTAATTTTTCACCTAATCCAGCAAAAACAGGAGACTTTAAATTTTTACCAGCATCCGTTAGTCCTTTATGCGCTTCAGCGTATTCACCAAGCGCTAAATGCTCAGGAGTGCTATAGAGATTGTCTAAATATTGTCTAATTCTCACACCCTTTAATTTAGCCTCTTCTTCTGTTGCGGTCCGAGAATTAAGCAGCGATGCATATTCATCTAAATACTTGGTTTTACCCTGCCCCAAAAGATCCATTTGCCTGAGGCGCTTAATCATAGGAGTTTTTTCTGCCTTCTGATGTGCCTCTGTGCGCAATTTAGGGTCTGAAGAGTTTAAATTTTCAATAATCTTGGCGTGTTCAGACATATCTGGAGTTGCCGACAGGGATCCAAACATGTTCAATACATGAGGATCTGTAACTGGAAGGCGCTTTCCCTCTTTGCCTACTGGAGCTAACTTTTCAAGCATACTCTGTGCAGGATCACCTTTTCTGGTATTGTACGCCGGCATCATCTTTTTGAGATTACCGCCCTGACGAACTGCGTTTACTAACGGTACACCAGCAGCTACTCCGGCACCAATAGCCCCCGAGTTAGCAAGAACATCAGAAGTTAATGCCTGTACTGGGTGCTTGTCGTAAAATGTTTCTGCCTTGTTGTTCTTTAGCCCTGTGAGATATTCCAGCCCTACAGTACCTTTTCTAAAATCATCCTTAAGCTTATTAAGTCTTTCTTGGTCGAATTTATTTTTTGCCTCTGGGAGATTGTGTAAATCAAGTAGAGGGGCAAGCGCTCTATATAGTTCAGACTGAGTTCCTGCTTCTGGAGTGTCTAATTCTCTTTGAAATGATGTGAGGTCCTCTGGCATAATTTTAGCTGTTTAAAAGAGTTTTATCTGCCTGTATAGTCCTGGCTAGTCTCTCCACATTGTTAGGATCATTTAACTTTTGAAGATCTCTAACTGTATTCTCTCTTGCCTCGTAAGCTGGTAGACCGGTAACCAAACCTCCTCCAATTGCTCCGGCAATGCCAAGACCTTTAGGAAGTCTAGAACGAAGAGCATTTAAAATTCGCGATTTACCTGGGCGATTAAGTATTGACCCAGCGAGATGCCCCCCTGCTCCACCTAC
>Ga0114959_10004049_pt1 | contig 11336 bp, 10 predicted proteins | sample C_130625_EF_Meta_FD_87317 | JGI IMG/M metagenome (GOLD analysis project Ga0114959, IMG submission 87317) | Freshwater microbial communities from Lake Croche, Canada to study carbon cycling - C_130625_EF_MetaG | ecosystem: Environmental > Aquatic > Freshwater > Lake | place: Lake Croche, Canada...
TCGCTGCGCTTGCAGGAAATGGTGAAGTATCACACCGAAATCCCCGGCAGCCCGACGCTTTATATCGCCACCTTCATCCTCGGCATGAACAAGGCGAAGTACCAGAGCCTGCCGCCCGATCTGCGGCAGGTGCTGGATGCCAATAGCGGCGCGGTGGCCGCGCGCATGGCCGCCCTGCCCTGGGATGAGCGCGGCCCGGTGGTCGAGGCCGAGGTCCGCAAGCGCGGCAATATCATCACCGTGCTCAGCGAGGAGGAGAAGGCCCGCTGGACCCGCCAGACCGCCCCGGTCATCGAGAACTGGGTGACCCAGTCGAAGGATAAGGGCTTCGACGGCAAAGCGATGCTGGAGAAGGCCCGCGCGCTGGTCGCCAAATACGCAGCGACGGCCTGAGCGCGCATGGCCGAGCCGGCCTGCCCCCCGCGCGGCGCCGTGGCCCGGTTGAGCCGCGGCCTCGCCCTGCTGGGGGGCTTCGTCCTGCTCGGCATCGCCGGCCTCGTCACCTGGTCGGTGGTGCAGCGCTGGCTGATCCGCCAGCCAGTGCCGGGGGATTTCGAGCTGGTCTCGCTCGGCTCCGCCCTCGCGGTCTTCGGCTTCCTCGCCTACGGCACGCTGATGCGGGCGAATATCCTGGTGGATAGCTTCACCCAGGCGCTGCCCGCCGCGCTGCGGCATGGGATCGATGCCGTCTGGATGCTGGTCTGGGCCGGCGTGCTGGCGGTGCTCGCCTGGCAGTTGGGCATTGGCGCGATGGAGACGCGCGGCAACCACACCACCACCATGGTCCTTGGCCTGCCAACCTGGTGGGCGATGCTGCTGGGCGCGCTGGGCTTCGCCGCCGCCGCGCTGGCCGCGCTCTACTGGACCGCGCGCTTCGCCCGCGGACGCGCCTGATGGGCCACACCTGATGTGGCAGGACATGCTGCCTGGGCTGATGGGCTTCGCCGCGCTGCTCGGCCTGATCGCGCTGCGCTGCCCGGTGGGGCTGGCGATGCTGCTGGTCGGCGCGGTCGGTTATGTGCGGATCGTCGATCTGCCAACCTTCCTGAACTACCTGAAGACCACGCCCTGGCACCTCTTTGCCAGCTACACGCTCTCCGTCATCCCGATGTTCATCCTGATGGGGGCGCTGGCTGAACGCGGCGGCCTGGCGCGGGAGCTGTTCGCGGCGGCCAATGCGCTGGTCGGGCATCATCGCGGCGGGCTGGCGCAGGGGGCGATGGTCGGCTGCACGGTCTTCGGGGCGATTTGCGGCTCCTCGGTCGCCACCACCGCGACCATGGGCCGCGCCTGCCTGCCGGAGCTGCGGCGCTTCAACTACGAACCCGGCGTCGCCGCGGCCATGCTGGCGGTGGGCGGCACGCTCGGCGTGCTGATCCCGCCTTCGGTGATCCTGGTGATCTACGCCATCAGCACCGAACAGAACATCGTCAAGCTGTTCATGGCCAGCACCATCCCCGGGCTGATTGCGGCGGCCTTCTACATGCTGGTGATCTGGCTGCTGGCGCGGCGTAACCCGGCGGCCTGGCCGGCCCTGCCACAGCAGCCCTGGCCAGCGCGGCTGGCGGCGCTGCGCGGCGTCTGGGGCATTGCCACGATCACGCTGGTCGTGGTCGCCGGGCTGTTCGCCGGCATCTTCACGCCCACCGAAAGCGCCGCCGTGGGCTGCGTGCTGACCCTGGCGCTGGGCGTGGCGCGCGGCGATCTCGGGCTGGAGGGCGTGCTGCAAGCGCTGCGCGCCACCGCCGAGACCACCGCCATGATCTTCGCCATCCTGCTGGGGGCGGAGGTCTTCAACGCCTTCCTCGCTTTGTCGCAGCTGCCGGATCTGGCGGCGCTCTGGGTCGGCGAAAGCGGGCTGCCGCCCTATGGCGTGCTGGTGGCGCTGCTGGCCTTCTACATCGTGCTCGGCGCGGTGATGGACGAGCTGGCGATGCTGCTGCTGACCCTGCCGGTCTTCTTCCCCGTGGTGACGGCGCTGGATTTCGGCCTGACGGCGGAACAGACCGCGCTCTGGTTCGGCGTGCTGGTGCTGACCGTGGTCGGCATCGGGCTGACTGCGCCGCCCATCGGGCTGAACGTCTTCGTCATCTCCGGCATGGCGCGGGATGTGCCGATTGCGCGCATCTATCGCGGCGTCATGCCCTTCCTGGCGACCGATCTGCTGCGCCTTGGGCTCTGCGTGATCTTTCCAGGTCTCAGCCTCTGGCTGGTGCGACTGCTCGCACCCGGCTGAGCCCGGGCAGCACCTGTTCCAGCAATAGCCTGGTCTGGGCATAGGGCAGTTCATCGCCTTGCCCGATCGGGCGCAGGACGAATTTGCTGATCCCGACCGCCGCGTATTCGGCGATCCGCGCCAGGATCGCCGCCGCGTCGCCCGCCACCATCATGCGGGCCGGGTCGCGGCCGGTGCGCGCGGCATAGGCCGCCATCGCCCTGGCCGGCGCCGGATCGGACGGTGCCCCCAGCCAGAAATGGAAGCCGGCGCCGTAGTGGTCGTCGTCAATCGTGCGACCAAGCGTCGCCGCTTCGGCCTGGATCGCCGAGATGACGGCGCCGGCTTCGGCCGGCGTCTCCGGCCCGGCCTGCCAGCCGGTGCCGTAGCGCGCCGTGCGCTTGACCGCCGCCGCGGAGCCGCCGCCGATCCAGATGGGCAGGTCAGCCTGCACCGGGCGCGGCGCGATGCGGGCGCCCTGCAGCGTGAAATGCCGCCCGGCGTAATCGACGCTGTCTTCCCGCCACAGCCGGGTGATGACCTCCAGCGCCTCATCGGTGACGCGGCCGCGGGTCTTGGGGTCGATCCCCATGGCCTGCCATTCGGGGGCCAGCGGATTGCCGATGCCGAAGGCCGGCAGCAGGCGCCCTTCGGAGAGCACGTCGATGGTCGCGCATTGCTTGGCGACCAGCACCGGGTCGCGGAAGGCCAGCGAGAGGACGTTCATGCCGAACTTCATCCGCCGCGTCCGCCCCGCCACCGCGGCCAGCATGGTCAGGGTTTCGAGGATCGGCGCGCGGCCGAGCAGGCGGTCCGTCTGCCACATCGAATCGGCGCCACCCGCCTCGCACAGATCCACCCAGCGCCAGAAGCCGGCGGCGGTGGCAAAGGGGTATTCGGCCAGGCCGAGACCGAGGGCGAGTTTCATGCGCGGAGCAACGGCGCCAGCGCGTCCAGCCGGCGCAGGATGCCGTCACGGTCGAGGTCCGGCACTTCCAGCAGCACCCGGTCGATACCAGCGGCGCGATACTGCGCCAGCGCCCCCGCCTCGGGCGGGGCGCGGAAGACGGTGGCGGTCAGGCTGCCCGGCGCCCGCCCGGCGGCGGCCTCCGCCGCGCGCAGCCGGGCCATGGCGGCCGCTGGCTCGAAGCCGTCGCGGGGGCGGGGGAGCCAGCCATCGCAGAAGGCGGCGACGCGCTGCAGCGTATAGTCCGTCTCGCCGCCCAGCAGGACCGGCGGCCAGGGCTTCTGCAAGGGCTTGGGGTCCATCCAGACGCGTTCGAAGTTCACCATCTCCCCGGCGAAACTCGCCTCGTGCTGGCTCCAGAGCGCCTGCATCGCCAGCACCCGTTCGCGCATCAGCTTGAAGCGGGTCTCGTAGCGGGCGCCATGGTTTGCCATCTCCTCGACATTCCAGCCGCCGCCGATGCCGAAGACGAAGCGCCCGCCCGAGAGGCGGTCGAGGCTCGCCACTGATTTCGCGGTGACGATGGGGTCGCGCTGCGGCACCAGCAGCACGCCGGTGCCAAGCTTCAGCCGCGTGGTGGTGGCAGCCGCGAAGGCCAGCGCCACGAAGGGGTCATAGGTATGGGCGTAGCGCTTCGGCAGCTCGCCGCCGCCCGGAAAGGGGCTCTGCCGGCTGGCGGGGATATGGGTGTGCTCGCAGACGAACAGGCTCTCGAAGCCCCGCTCCTCCAGCGCCCGGCCCAGCTCGCCCGGGTCGATCCCGTAATCCGTAGGGAAATAGAAAACCCCGATCTGCATGGCCGTGCCTCCGCTTCCCGACATCCTACACCGAACTGGCCGGGCGTTGACCACGCCCCTCGGGGCAGGCAAGTCTGGCTGCGCAAAAACACCGAGGAAACCGTCATGGCCGAGGCCTTCATCTGCGATGCCGTCCGGACCCCGATCGGCCGCTATGCCGGCGCGCTCGCGCCGGTCCGCGCCGACGATCTCGGTGCCGTCCCGCTGCAGGCGCTGATGGCGCGCAACCCTAAGGTGGACTGGGACGCGGAGGAGGACGTGATCTTCGGCTGCGCCAACCAGGCCGGCGAAGATAACCGCAACGTCGCCCGCATGGCGCTGCTGCTGGCCGGGCTGCCGCAGAGCATCGGCGGGTCCACGGTGAACCGGCTCTGCGGCTCAGGCATGGATGCCGTCGGCATCGCCGCGCGGGCCATCAAGGCGGGCGATGCCGATTTCATGCTGGCTGGCGGCGTCGAGAGCATGACCCGCGCGCCCTATGTCCAGGGCAAGCAGACCGAGGCTTTTGGCCGGGCGCCGGAGATCTTCGACACCACCATCGGCTGGCGCTTCGTGAACCCGAAGATGAAGTCAGGCCATGGCGTCGATTCCATGCCGGAGACGGCTGAGAACGTCGCCCAGGACTTCCAGATCAACCGCGCCGACCAGGACGCTTTCGCCTGGCGCTCGCAGCAGCGGGCCGGCCGCGCCCAGGCCGCGGGGCGCTTCGCGCAGGAAATCGTCGCGGTGGACATCCCCCGCCGCAAGGGCGAGCCGGTCCGCGTGACCCAGGACGAGCATCCGCGCCCGGAGACGACGCTGGAAGCCCTGGCCAAGCTGCCGACGCCCTTCCGCCGCGAAGGCGGCACGGTGACCGCGGGCAATGCCTCTGGCGTCAATGACGGCGCGGCGGCGCTGATCATCGCCAGCGAGGCCGCCGCCCGCGCGCAAGGCTTGACGCCGCGCGCCCGCATCCTGGCCGTGGCCAGCGCCGGCGTCGCACCGCGCATCATGGGCTTCGGCCCGGCGCCGGCGACGCGCCGCGTGCTGGCCAAGGCCGGTCTCAAGCTGTCCGATATCGACGTGATCGAGCTGAACGAGGCCTTCGCCGCGCAGGCGCTGGCGGTGACGCGCGATCTCGGCCTGCCCGACGATGCGGACCACGTGAACCCGAACGGCGGCGCCATCGCGCTGGGCCATCCCTTGGGCATGTCCGGCGCCCGTCTTGTGCTGACGGCGGTGCAGGAGCTGGAGAACCGCAAGGCGCGCTATGCGCTGACCACGATGTGCATCGGCGTCGGCCAGGGCATCGCCATGGTGATCGAGCGCATCTGATGCCGGTGAACCCCGCCGATAGCCCGGTCTTCGGCGCGCTCTACGGCACCGAGGCGATGCGCGCCGTGGCCGGTGAGCGCGCTTTGCTCGGCCATATGCTGGCGGTCGAGGCCGCGCTCGCCCGCGCCCAGGCGCGGCTTGGCATCATCCCCGCCGAGGCCGCCACGGCAATCACCGCCGCGGCGGCCGATCCCGATCGGTTGGACCTGCCGGCGCTGGCGGCGGCGACGCGCAATACCGGCTATCCCGTGGTCGGCCTGGTCAACCAGCTCTCGGCGCTCGCCGGGCCGGCGGCCGGGCGCTGGACGCATTGGGGCGCGACCACGCAGGACATCATGGACAGCGCCGTGGTGCTGCAACTGCGCGACGCGCTGGCGCTGATCGAGGCGGAGCTCGATGCCGTCATCGCCGGCTTCGCCGCCATGGCACGGCGGCACCGCGACACCGTGATGGCCGGGCGGACGCATCTGCAACACGCCCTGCCCGTGACCTTCGGCTACAAGGTCGCGGTCTGGCTCTCCCCGCTGCTGACGATGCGCGAGAGATTGGCGCAGCTGCGCCCCCGCGTGCTGCGGGTGCAGTTCGGCGGCGCGGCGGGCACGCTCGCCTCGCTGGGCGATCAGGGCGTGGCCGTGCAGGCGGAGCTGGCGAGGGAACTCGGCCTCGCCCAGCCGGACATCCCCTGGCATGTCGCCCGCGACGGCCTGGCGGAGGCGGTTGGCTTCCTCGGCCTGCTGACGGGGCAGTTGGCGAAGATCGCCACCGATGTGATCCTGCTGATGCAGACCGAGGTGGCGGAGGTGGCCGAGCCCTATGTCGAAGGGCGCGGCGGGTCATCGACCATGCCGCAGAAGCGCAACCCCATCGCCTGCGAATACATCATCGCGCAAAGCCGCGGCGTCACCGCCCTGGTGCCGCAGATGCTGGCTGCCATGGCGCAGGACCAGGAACGCGGCACCGGCCCGTGGCAGGCGGAACCGCTGGCGATCGGCCAGGCCTGCCTGCTCTCGCACGGCGCACTTGCGCAGGCGCGGGTGCTGGCGGAAGGGCTGACCGTGGATGCCCCGCGCATGCGCCGCAACCTGGAGAGCACCGGCGGGCTGATCGTGGCCGAGGCGGTGATGATGGGCCTGGCCCCCGTGCTGGGACGGGGGGAAGCGCATCACGTCGTCCACCATGCCTGCGATGTGGCGCTGGCCGAGGGCATTTCCCTGGCGGCGGCGCTGGCCCGCGATGCGACCGTCAGCGCCCGCCTGTCGGCGGCCGACATCGCCACGCTGACGGACCCGGCCGGCTATCTCGGCATGGCCGGCACCTTCGTCGACCGGGTGCTGGCGCGGGTCTGATCGCCCCCCGCTTCAGGGGTCGATCTCTGCGTCCTTCTTCGGGATCAGGTCATAGGGCAGCGCGAAGCCGGGCAGCGCCGCCAGCCGGTGTGACCAGGCCTCCACCCTTGGCCAGCGGGCGATCTCCAGCCCGCCCTCGGCCATGAAGACCATCCGCCCCCAGCAGCCGAGATCGGCGATGGAGGGGGCATCGCCCACCAGCCAGTCCCGCCCCTCCAGCGCCCCATCGACAAAGCCGATGGCGGCTTCTGCCAGCGGGCGGAAATAGGCCATCACCGCCGGATCGACCTCCCGGAACCGGCTGTAGTGCCGGACCTTGGCGACATTGGTGATGGCGTCCGCCTCCCACGACAGCCACTCCCGCGCGGTCCAGCGATCCTGCTCGCCCGCCGGCTGGAAATGCCCGGTGGCGCGGGAGAGGTAGTCCAGGATCACGTTGGATTGCACGATCACCAGGCCGCGATGTTCCAGCACCGGGACCTGGGCGTAGCGGTTCAGCGACAAATGCGCGGCCTCCCGCTGCACGCCCTTCTTCAGGTTCACCGTGCGGAAGCTGAAGGGCAGCCGCGCCAACGCCAGGAACAGCATGGGCTTGTAGGAGGAGGAGGAGGTGAAGCTGCCATGCAGCACCAGCCGTTCCGGATCACCGATATCCTGCCGCATGTCCTTGGCCTCCCTGGGCATGAGGCTCGCAGGGCGCGGCGCAAGGCGCAAGCTTGACACAGCGGCCTCGGCGTGGCGCTTGGAGGGATGCCCGAGCCTGTCCCCGCCTTCCCCAGCTTCGCCGCGGCGCTGCGCGTCTGGGCCCGCATCGGCTGCCTCTCCTTCGGCGGCCCGGCCGGGCAGATCGCGCTGATGCACCATGAGGTCGTGGATGAACGTCGCTGGGTCTCCGATGCCCGCTTCCTGCACGCGCTGAATTTCTGCACCCTGCTGCCGGGGCCGGAGGCGCAGCAGCTCGCGACCTATCTCGGCTGGCTGATGCATGGGGTGAAGGGCGGCCTCGCGGCCGGGCTGCTGTTCATCCTTCCCGGCGCCATCGTGATGCTGGCGCTGTCGATGCTCTACGTCGCTTATGGCGAGGTGCCGGCGATCGCGGCGCTGTTCTTCGGCCTGAAATGCGCGGTGCTGGTGCTGGTGGTGGAAGCCCTGCTGCGGGTCGCCAAGCGGGCCCTGAAGGGCGCGGTGCCCTGGGCGGTGGCGGGCGCGGCCTTCCTCGCGCTGTTCACCCTGCAACTGCCCTTCCCCGTGGTGGTACTGGCGGCCGGGCTGGTCGGCTACCTGATGCCCGCAGCCTTCGCCGGTGGCGGCCATGGCAAGGCCAAGGACGGCCCGCCGGCGTTGCTCGACGCGCGGCTCGCCGCCGACCCGGACTATGTCGCGCGGCGCGCCGGCCCAGCCTGGCGGGCGGGGCTGGTGGCGCTCGCGCTCTGGCTCGTGCCGGTCGGCGCGCTGCTGGCGCAGGGCGGCGTGTTCCGCGACATCGCCTGGTTCTTTTCCAAGATGGCGGTGGTCACCTTCGGCGGCGCCTATGCCGTGCTCGCTTATGTCGCGCAGGAGGCGGTGGAGGGCTACCACTGGCTGACCGCGGGGCAGATGCTGGCCGGCCTCGGCCTTGCCGAGACCACGCCCGGTCCGCTCATCCTGGTGCTGCAATTCGTGGGCTATCTGGCCGGACATGGCGCGGCCGGCGTGGCGGGCGGCATCGCCGGGGCGGCTCTCACGCTCTGGGTCACCTTCCTGCCGTGCTTCGCCTGGATCTTCCTGGGCGCGCCCTATGTCGAACGGCTGCACGACGCGCCGCGCCTGAAGGCGGCGCTGGCCGGGGTGACGGCGGCGGTGGTGGGGGTGATTGCCAATCTGGCGCTGTGGTTCGGGCTGCGGGTCCTGTTCGCGGAGATGCGCCCGGGCGCGCTCGGCATCGAATGGCCGGTGCCGGCCAGCCTCGATCCGCTGGCCGCGGCGCTGGCGGCGCTGGCGGCGGGCTGCCTGTTCGGGCTGCGACTGGGCGTGGTGAAGACGCTGGGGCTGACCGCGCTGGCCGGGCTGGCGGCTCGCTCGCTCGGCCTCTGAGGCTCAGCCAAGCTCGCCGAGTGCGGCGCAGATACGCGCCACCTGCGCCTCGGTCAGTTCCGGATACATCGGCAGGCTGAACACCTCCTCGGCCGCCCGCGCTGTCTCCGCGCAGCCGGCCGGGCCCAGCGGGACGCGGCCGCGATAGGCGGATTGCAGGTGGACCGGCACCGGGTAGTGGATGCCGGTGCCGATGCCCAGCGCCTTCAGCCGTGCCTGCACCGCGGCGCGGTCCGGGCTGCGCAGCACGTATTGGTGGAAGACATGCTCCGCCCCCGGCGCCCGCCAGGGCGGGACGAAGCCGGTGCCGGCCAGCGCCGCGTCGTAGTGCGCCGCGATCTCCCGCCGCCGGGCATTGCCGGCATCGAGCATCGGCAGCCGCGCCCGGAGGATCGCCGCCTGCACTTCATCCAGGCGCGAATTCACCCCGATGAGGGAGGAGATGTAGCGCTCCCGCCAGCCATATTGGCGCAGCGCGCCAATGCGCTCGGCCAGCGCTGCATCGGCGGTAGCCAGGATGCCACCATCGCCGAGCGCGCCGAGATTTTTGGTGGGATACAGCGAGAAGGCCGCCGCCGTGCCGAGCGTGCCAAGCCGGCGCCCATCGAGCCCCGCGCCATGCGCCTGCGCGCAATCCTCGATCAGCGGAATCTTCGCGCGCTTGCAGGCGGCCAGCATCGGGCCGAGATCGGCCGCCTGGCCATAGAGATGCACGACGATGGCGGCGCGGATCGGCGGCAGTCCGGGCGGCGGATCGGCCAGCACCGCGGTGAGTTCCTCGGCGTCCATGGTGTAGCGTTCGGGGTCGATATCGAGCAGCAGCGGCATGGCGCCGGCCATCTCGATGGCGGCCACGGTGGCGACCGCGGTGTGGGAGACGGTGGCGACGCAATCCCCCTCCCCGATCCCCAGGCCGCGCAGGATCAGCGCCAGCGCATCCGTGCCATTGGCGCAGCCCACGGCATGCGGCAGGCCAAGCCAGGCGGCGAACTCGCGCTCAAAAGCCGCGCCTTCCTCGCCCAGGATGTACCAGCCGGAGGCGAGCGCGCGGGCGACCGCGGCATCAATCGCCGGCTGTTGCGCCCGATAGCCGGCGCCGGGATCGGCCTGGGGGATGAAGACTTCGGTCATGGCGGGCTCTTTGTTCAGACGTAATCGGCAAGGCGGGCACGGTACCAGACGAGCGAGCGGCGCAGCCCCTCATCCAGCCCGATTTTGGGCGCCCAACCGGTGGCGGCGCGGAAGGCGCGATCATCGGCATGGTAGCTGCCGATATCGATCGGCGCCCGATCGGCGGGGAATTCCTTGACCTCGAAGCGGCCCTCTCCGTCATTGGCGGCGATCAGCCGCTCGGCGAGATCGAGCAGCGAGGCGGGCGGTGCGCCGCCCAGGTTGAAGGCCCGGCCGGCGATGGCGGGCGCATCGGCGTGTTCGGCGGCGGTGAGGAAGGCATCGGTCACGTCATCGACATAGGCCAGATCGCGCAACTGCTCGCCGCCCCAGACCTCGAAGGGCTCGCCTTCGATCACCCGGCGCAGCCAGATGCCAAGGAAGGTCTGGCGGGCATCGCGGATGCGTAGCCGGGGGCCGTAGCAATTGGTCAACCGTAGCGCAGTGACGGGCCGGCCGAGCACGCGCTGTTCCAAAAGCCAATACTGCTCGCCGGCGAATTTGGAGACACCATTGGCATCCGGCGGCTGCACCGGATGCAGCTCATCGACCGGCAAGCGGATCGGGCGGCCGTAGAACTGCCGGGTGGAGGCATGCACCACGCGCGCCGCCGGCGCCGCTTCCCGCAGCGCCTGGACCAGCCGCACCTGCGCCACGGCATTGATCGCGATATCCGCGACCGGATCGCGCTGGCCGCCCATATGGCTGGTCTGCGCCGCCATGTTGAACAGCACATCGATCCCCGTGACCAGGGAGTGCAGCTCCACCTCGCGGACATCGCCCCGCACCAGCAACACGCCGGCGCCTTCCAGATTGGCGATATTGGCCCCGCCATCGGGCAGCATGGCATCGATCGCGGTCACCCGCGCGCCAAGCCCGGCCAGCGCGTGACACAGCGCCGAGCCGAGGAAGCCCGCCCCGCCCGTCACCAAAACCCGCTTGCCGCGCCAGAAAGCCTGCCGATCTGCGTTCATGGCACCAATATAGCGTGGATTACGGCCGAAAGGCGCCGAATCGCCGGCGCCGGTAGGGCTTGGCGAAGCCCGCTCAATCCCGCCTCGCATCCGGCTGGCGGGATTGCATGATCTCGTAGAAGCCGAACAGCAGCAGCAACTGCGAGGCCAGCATCTGCATGCCGCAGAGCACGCGGATGCCGTCATCGGCGGGCACGATATCGCCATAACCGACCGAACACAGGGTCACGATGCTGAAATGCAGCGCATCGGCGAAGCTGACGCGGTGCGGGCCTTCCGGGCCGTGGAACAAAGCCGCGGCGGACAGCCCATCCGCGATTCGATAGAGGCTGCCGAACACGACCGCCAGCAGGGCCCAGAGCGAGGTATAGGCAGCGATCGGCACGGCCAAGCTGCCGAGCCGCGCGGTGACCGATTGAAAGATCGCCGCGACATCGACCAGCAGGCGCACCACATCGCCCACCACGCGGGCGGTCAGCA